>Ga0209911_100124_pt1 | contig 50055 bp, 55 predicted proteins | sample FECB21metaG_FD_188301 | JGI IMG/M metagenome (GOLD analysis project Ga0209911, IMG submission 188301) | Cyanobacterial communities from the Joint Genome Institute, California, USA - FECB-21 (SPAdes) (version 2) | ecosystem: Environmental > Aquatic > Thermal springs > Hot (42-90C) > Microbial mats...
AGAACTGTTGCGGCAAGCCCAGGCCAGAACAGTCGACGCCCTCTGGGACCTCATCGGCCGCACCCTCAACCTCTTCACCCCCGAGGAATGCACCAAATATCTCCGCCATTGCGGATATAATCCGATTTAATCGCAACAGGCTCTAGTGGGCGGCGGCGCGCGAGATTACGTAAACAAAAAGCCCGGCGGGATGCGCCGGGCTTTCATGCTGATCGGGATAAACCGGAGCGGGCGCTGCCGCGATCAGAATTCCTGAATCAGGATTCCTGGATCGCCGAGAGCAGCCACTCGCCGCCGCGCGAACGGCGGAACGTCCACAGCTCGGTGCGCTCGAACGGCGTCTTGTCGCCGTCGACGATCTGACCAGTGGCGCGCTGGGTGGTGTAGTCGACCGAGGTGTAGCGCATCGCCACCGTCGCGTATTCGGCATCGCCCTCGCGCCAGGCTTCGGCAAGATCGCCCTGCTCGAGCTTGACGTCGCTGACGGTATTGACGAGGCCGCGGCTGGCATTGTCGCTCAGTTCCTCCGAGAAATAGCCGACGATTTCCGGGGTGGCGACACTGCGCAGCTTCGCAATGTCCTCGGCCGAGAAGGCGGCGTTGACCTCCGCGAGCCGCTGTTCGAACACATCGAAATCCGCGGGAGTCAGTTCGATGCTCTCCGCCTGACCGAGCAAGGTCGCGCCGCTGCCGCCGCCATAGGCCGGACGATGCGCGGACGTCTGGTCGGGCGCCTGGTTGTCACGCAAGGCCGGACCGGCCGCGGTGGCATAGGCGCCCTGCTGACGGCGCTGCCACCAGGCCAGCAAGAGCCGCACCACCAGGACGATCAGCACAATCTGGATCAGCAGGCCGAGCACGCCGGCAAAGCTCGACAGGCCGCTGAGGAAGCCGCCGCCGAACAGGAGGCCGAGCAGGCCCGCGCCGAGGAAGCCGGCCAGCATGCCGCCCATGAAGCCGCCGCGACTGAACATGCCGCCCGCGGCAGCACCGGGGGCCCCAGCCCGCGGCGCGGCCTGCGGCTGAGTCGCGGTCCGGTTGATCGGTGAGGCCGCGTTGGGCGCGGTCTGGGTCGCGGGGGGCGCGCTATAGGTCTTGCTGCCGCGGCTGCCGAAGCTGCCGCCCCGGCGTGCGTCGGCGTCCACCACCGTCACCGCAAGCAGCGCTGCGGCGCCAAGCCCACACAGAATCAGGCGAATTGTCGAAAAAGCCGGCATGACGGTCCTCCCAGACCAAGAATTCCACGACGTGGATATAGGCAATCCCGCGCCTGAAGATAAGTGGCCGAGCGTTGCGCCCGCGCACTGGAGCGTGGCGCGACGCCCTGACATAATGTGAGACGTAACAGGCATCCGGGGGGCACCGGCTGCGACATGTTGTCCGTTTCCGGGGGAAAAGATGCAGATGCCGCGATTGAACAGGCCCGCATGCCGCGCCGCGGTGGCGGCGAGTCTCGCGTTGCAGGTGTTTTTCTTCGGCGGCTGGGGCGTCAAGGGCAACGACACCGGCGGCATCATCCCGTACCGCCCGGGTGCGGACGAGCACGCGCTGCAGCTCGCCGGTACTCACTGCATGCAATACGGCAAATACGCCGTGATCACGAGCGTGCGTCCCTGGTACGGCGACTATATCGGCTTTGTCTGCCGCCGCGCCGGCCGCTGGGGTCCTGCCTATAACGGTTGGTAAGCGGAGACGCCGGGCGTTGCTATTGCGCCAGTGTGGTCTTCACCTGCTCGACCAGCTGCTTCAGCGTGAAGGGCTTGGGCAGGAAGGCAAATTGCCCGTCGGGCGGCAGGTTTTTCTGGAACGCATCCTCGGCATAGCCGGACACGAAGATCATCTTCAGGTCCGGATTTTTCTTGCGCATTTCCTTGAGCAAAGTCGGGCCGTCCATCTCCGGCATGACCACGTCGGAAACCACGATGTCGACCTTGCCTTCGTTCTTTTCCAGTTCCTCCAGCGCCTCGACGCCGTTCGAGGCTGTCAGCACGGTATAGCCGCGGGAGGCGAGCCCCCGCGCATTGAGCGCGCGTAGCCCCTCCTCGTCCTCGACCAGAAGCACGGTGCCGCGTCCGGTGAGATCGGCCTGCGCCGCCTCGGCAAGCTTGCCGGCTGCCGCGAGCGCTTCGGCGATGGCGGGCTTCTCCGCCGCGGGCTCCTCGGCTTCGGCTTCCTGGACGTGCCGGGGCAGGAAGATGCGGAAGGTCGTGCCCTTGCCGAGCGCGGAATCCACATAGATGAAGCCGCCGGTCTGCTTGACGATGCCGTAAACCGTGGAGAGGCCAAGCCCGGTCCCCTTGCCGACTTCCTTGGTCGAAAAGAACGGCTCGAAAATCTGCGCCATCACTTCCGGCGTCATGCCGGTGCCGCTGTCGGCGACCTCGACCAGCACGTAATCGGCGTCCGGCATGCCCTTATGCGAGGCAAGGCGCGGATCGCCCGCCGCCACATTCGAGGTGCGCACGGTGAGACTGCCACCGTCGGGCATGGCGTCGCGCGCATTGACCGCGAGATTGACGATGACCTGCTCGAATTGCGACAGGTCGGCCTTGACCGGCCACAGGTCCCGGCCATGTACCACGTCGAGCTTGACCTTCTCGCCGATCAGCCGCCGCAGCAGGATGGTGAGGTCGGACAGCGACTCGCCGAGATCGAGCACCTGCGGGCGCAGCGTCTGCCGGCGCGAGAAGGCCAGCAGCTGCCGCACCAGGGAGGCCGCACGATTGGCATTCTGCTTGATCTGCATGATGTCGGCGAAGGACGGATCGGTCGGCTTGTGGGCGCCGAGCAGGAAATCCGTCGCCATCATGATCGCCGACAGCACGTTGTTGAAGTCATGGGCGATGCCGCCGGCGAGCTGGCCAACGGTGTCCATCTTTTGCTGCTGCTTGATCTGGTTTTCAAGCGCCCGCCGCTCGGTGACATCGAGCGCATAGATGATCGCCGATTCCTGATCGCGCTCGGCATCGTCATCGATCGCCGTAACAAAGAAGGTGGCGAAGCGTTCGTTGCCGCTCGCAAGCGCCGCCTCGACCGGGGCAATATCGCCCTGCCCCTGGCCCGCTTTGGCGATCGCCTGTTCCAGTCCGGCGCGCTCGCGTTCGACGACGGTCGAGAGGATATTGCGCTGTGCATCGGGTGCGTCCCTGAACATGCGCGCGAACAGCGCATTGGAACGCACGACCCGTCCCGACCGGTCCACCGTCGCGATCGCCATCGGGGTATGGTTGAAGAAGCGCATGAAGCGCACCTCGGCGGCACGCTGCGCATCCTCGTTTTCGCCGCGGGCGCGGTTGAGCACCAGCGTGCGCGAGGGCCCGGGCGTTCCATCGGCGCCGAACGCCACCTTGTGGAAGAGCCGGACCGGGATCGAGCGGCCACCGCGGGTCTTGAAATCGAGGTCGAGGACCTCGGTCTTCACCTCTCCTGGCGCCGCCGGCAGGGAAAGAAGCGAGGCGCCCTCGCCCGGTACGATGTCGGCGAGCCGCAAGCCGCCGGAGCCGACTTCCGCCAGATCCTGGTCCAGCCAGCTTGCCAGCGTGGCGTTGAGATAGACGATATTGCCGGCCCCGTCGGCCGAAAAGAACCCTGCCGGGGCGTGATCGAGATAGTCGATCGCGTGCTGCAATTCCTGGAAGACGTTTTCCTGCTTCTCGCGGTCGCGCGTGACGTCCGCCACGCTCCAAATCGTGGTGCGGGACTTGCGGCCTTCGCCACCGGGACGCACCCGCAGGCGCAGCCAGCGTCCAGGCTCGCCGCGCGCGCCGCCGATGCGCACTTCCTCCTGCAGCCTCCGGCCCTCGCGCGCCGCCTTGACCAGCCGGTAGACCGCCTCGGACACGTCCGGATCGCCTAGAAAGACTCGTTCGATCGGCCGGATGTCCTTTTGGCTCGGAGCCCCGATCAGGTGCATATAAGCGGCATTGGCATAGACCACCCGGCCGCTTTGATCGGTCACGAGGATGCCGTCGAAGGCGCCGTCGACAAGCCCCCGGATATCGGTGTCGTCAGCATCTTGCCCGCCGAAGCGCAGGATGCCCGACGCCAGCGCGAATAACGAGAATACCCCGACCATCCCAAGAACGGCCAGCAAGATCAGGATGTAGAGAGAGGTATTGCCCCGGCCGACCTGCAGGAGCCCGATCGCGGCGCCCACCAGCACAACCGCAATCAGAAGCACGAGCCCGATACTGCCGCTGCGCCGCGACCGCTGAAGCTTCATCTCGCCCAGATCGGTAGATGCCATGATTCCTGATGCCTCAAGCCCGAGGTGATCCGCAAGGGCCATTTATCGTCCCGATGCGCGGATGCCGGCCAGCGAACCGAAATTCCATAAGCCCTGTTGCGGCTTCCGGCCTGCCGGCTCCGGAGCGCCCCGGAATGGCCGCCGCCGGTTTCAATGTCTCAGCCCCCGCCGCAGCCGCATCACATAGCCAATGACCTCGGCGACCGCCCGGTAATGCTCGGCCGGGATTTCCTGATCGACCTCCACGGTCGCGTGCAGGGCGCGCGCCAGCGGCGCATTCTCGACCACCGGCACATCGTGGGCTTCCGCGATTTCCCTGATCTTGAGCGCGAGAGCGTCCATGCCTTTGGCGACGCAGACCGGGGCATTGTCGCCGCGCTCGTATTTCAGCGCCACGGCATAGTGGGTCGGGTTCATGATCACCACCGAGGCATCCGGCACCGCCGCCATCATTCGCTTGCGCGACCGCGTTTCGCGGATGCGGCGGATTCGCGCCTTGATCATCGGATCGCCTTCGGTCTGCTTGAACTCCTCCTTGATCTCGCGCATCGACATCTTTTGCTTTTCGAACCATTGCTGGTACTGGAAGGCATAATCGGCGGCGGCGATGAAGGCCATGATGACGACCACGAAGCCGAGCATCTTCAACGCGAAGATCGAGACGAATGGCAGGATCGCTGCAGCGTCCAGCGTCACCAGGGTGTCGAGCCGGGTGCGTTCCGGCCAGAGCAGCATGGCCATGACCGTGCCGAGCAGCGCGATTTTGGCGATGCCCTTGGCAAAATTCATCAGCGCGACCTTGGAGAACAGCCGCTTCAGGCCCGCAGCGGGCGAGATTTTCGACAGCTTCGGTTTCAGGCTTTCGGTCGACCAGACCAGCTGATGCTGGATCATGTTGCCGCCGACGGCGAACAATGCGACCAGCAGCACCGGTATCGCGACCGCGGCAATGACCTCGATGCCGAGCCGGTTGGACAGGCGTAGCAATCCGGCGCCATCCGCCGGAATCTGGTGGGCATTGGACATCAGGCCCGCGAAGGTCGTCTTGAGGCCGCTTCCCATCGAGCCGGCAAAAACCATCATCATCAAAGTGCCGCCGGCCAGCACGAACCAGGTCGAGACTTCCTGGCTCTTGACGACGTCGCCCTTCTCCAGCGCGTCGTTCAGCCGTTTCTGGGTTGGGTCCTGTGATTTTTCATTTTCTTCGTTCTGCTCGGCCATCGTCGCATCTCCCGGTCACGAATAGGGTGCGAGCTGGCGCAGTACCGCGCCGATGAACTCTAGGAACGTGGTCATCATCGCGCCGACCACGACCAGAAGAATGAGCAGCCCAAGCAGGATCGAGAGCGGCAGGCCGACGAAGAACACCTGCATCTGCGGCATCAGACGCGACAGCACGCCGAGACCGAGATTGAACAACAGACCGAAAACGAGGAAAGGCGCGGAGAGCTGGATCCCGACCTTGAAGGCGCCGGCAACGGTGCTGGTCATCAGTTTGGCGATGTCGCCGAACATGATCGCGGTGCCGGGCGCGAAGATGGCGTAGCTGTCATTCAGCGCCGCAATCACGAGATAATGCAGGTCGGTGGCGAAAATCAGCGTCAGCCCGAGGATGGAAAGAAAGTTGGCGACGATGACATTCTGCTGCCCGAGCGCAGGATCGATCGCGGTGACGAAGCCAAGCCCCATCTGCTGGGCGATGGCGGTGCCGGCAACCTGCAAGGCCGAGAGCGAAAGCCGCGCCACCAGCCCGAGAACCACGCCGATCAGGATCTCATGCCCGAGCATCGCCAGCACGGCGCCGAGATCGCTCGTGTCGATGTTGTAGGCGTTGCGATGCAGCGGCAGGAACATCGCACTCAGCGCCAGCGCCACGGTGAGCCTGATGCGCACCGGCATGGTCATTTCGCCAAGACCCGGCAGCAGCATCACCATGGTGCCGATGCGGGCAAAGACCAGCATGAAGGTGGCGGCCAGCGCCGGCAGCACCGAAAGGTCGATACGCATGATGGTTCACCGCAGCTGCGGCAAGGCGCTCTGCCATTGCCGCGCTTCGTTCATCCCCCGCTCACAATACGGGTCGAAATCCGCATCATGTGGCCCTGCATGGCATCGGCCATGAACGGCAGCGCGAGCAGGAGGGTGATGAAAACCGCAAGGATTTTCGGAACGAAAACCAGCGTCATTTCCTGGATCTGGGTCAGCGCCTGAAACAGCGAGATGGTGACACCGACCGCAAGTCCGATCAGCATGAGCGGGCTCGCGACCAGCACCAGTGTCAGGATGGCATCGCGCGCCACATCGAGAACTTCGGGGCCTGTCATTGTGATCGTTTCTTGCGTTTGAGTCGTGCAACACACTACGTTCGTCCGCACGAAAGCGCGGACCCAGAATCGAGCAGGCTAGATTTCCGATGAAGCGGAAACGATCGGTTCGTCATTCTGCATTGCCTCAGATCGGCATTCGCATGATTTCTTCATAGGCCGCGATGACGCGATCGCGCACCGCGACCAATGTCTCGACCGCGACTTCGGATTCGGCGACCGCGGTCACGACATCGACCACATTCGCCTTTCCGGTCGCCAGCGCCTGTGCCTGGCCGTCGGAGGTCTTGGCTGCGCTGTTGACCGCGGCCAGCGCATCTTTCAGCACCGCCCCGAAATTTTCGCCGCCTGCTGCTCCCTTGGCGTCGGCTGCTTGCGACGCCGGATTGCCGAGCTTTGCCAGCGCCGCATAAGCCTTGGCCGCACTTGCTGCCGACTGCATGATCGCGCCTCCTCAGGCTTTCAGAATGTCGATGGTGCGCTGGAGCATGCGCCGCGTGGCGCCGATGACGTTGATATTGGCTTCATAGGATCGCTGGGCTTCACGCATGTCGGTCATTTCCACCAGCGGATTGACGTTGGGATGTTTGACATGGCCGGTGGCATCGGCCGCCGGATGGCCCGGCATATGTTTGGTGGTGAAAGCGGACTGGTCGGTCTGGATGCGGCCAAGCGAGACCACGCGGGCGTCGAGCGAGCGGTCGACCTCTGAACGAAAGGTCGGGATCTTGCGGCGGTAGGGCTCGCCGCCGGGCTTCATGGAGGTCGAATCGGCGTTGGCGATATTTTCGGCGATCACCCGCATCCGGCCGGACTGTGCCTTCAGGCCCGAAGCGGCAATGGCGATCGATTTGATGAAATCCACGATTCTTCTCCGTCAGCGCTTGCCGATCGCGGTCTTCACCAGGCCCAGGCTTTTCGAGTAGAGCGTCGCTGCGGCGTGGTAATCCATCTGGTTCTGCGCGACCTTCAGCATCTCTTCCTCGAGACCTACTGCGTTACCGGCCGGACGGATTTCGGACCCGCCACGCGCGCTCTTGAAGGGTCCGGTTCCACCGCTCAGGGCGCCGCCGACATGCATATGATTCGTACGTTGCAGCGCGACCGTCTGGGCGGCAGGCGCGCGGCGGTCGAATTCGGGGGGCGTCAGATCGACCGGCCGAAAATTTGGCGTGTCGGCATTGGCAACGTTCTCGGCGAGCACCCGCTGGCGTTCCTGATGCCACTGCATCTTGGTGCGGAGCATGTCGAGAATCGGCAGACCGGAAATCGGCATCGGGGCGCCTTCGCGCTGGACAGGACCGGGCAAACTTTGCCGGTTGTATGGTTAATGTCCGGTTAAGACGCCCGCGCCATGCTTTGGCCTTGGATGGCCGGTTTACCAATTTGACAAGTCGCCCGCCGGAAATGGCCCGAAGACGGTATAAGGGCTCTTGCGTGCGTTAAGACTTTATTAGTGCTTGGGGCGGCAAAACTTGCCGAAACGTTAACCGAGTTGGGCGGTGTTTCGCGCACCGCCCTGGCAATAGGAGGCCGGTCGGTCCGATGGATAGCCTGTTCGGCGAAGGGACATCGCTTCCCGTCCGATTCTTCATCGCATTCGTGGTGGTGTTCGTTCTGATCGGCATCACCGCCTGGCTGATTCGCCGTTTCGGCTCCGGCGCGCTTGGCGGCGCTGCAGGGCGCGGGCGTGCGCCGCGGCTCGCGGTCATCGAAGCGGGCGCAGTCGATGGCCGCCGCAAGCTCGTGCTGATCCGCAGGGACAATACCGAGCACCTCATCATGATCGGCGGTCCGACCGATATCCTGATCGAGGCCAATATCGTGCGCGGCCAGGCTGCGCGCGAAGTGGCTCCGGCGCGCACCGCTGCCGCCGTCGAATCGCTTGCCCGCGCCGTGGCGCCGGACGAGACCGCCTGGCCGCTGCAGCCGGAGCCCGCGGCAAAGCCGGCGCGTGCGGCAAGGCCGGCGCCGCTGGACGAGCCGGCGCAATGGGCGGCGCCACCGGAACCGGGACTCCCCCCGGCCGCACCGGCGCCCGCCGCGACACCTGCCCCGAAACGTTCGCGCTCGGCCGACGCGCTCGCCGGTCTTGCTGCCGAATTGTCGGTACAGCCGGCAGCAGTGGCAGCACCGACGCCACGGCCGGCAGCGCCGGTTGTCGAAGCCCCGCGCGCCAAACCCGCACCGGCGCCGGTTGCAGGCCAACCGGCGGCGCCGGTCGCTACATCCGCCGCCGACCAGAATCTTGCCGACATGGCCTCGCGCCTCGAAGCGGCGTTGCGTCGGCCGGGTGCAACGGCGCCCGCACCGGCAGTTGCTGTCAAGCCTGCGCCAAAACAGCCCGTCGCCGAGGCCCCGCGCGTGGCGCCGCCGATCGCGCCGCCGGTCGCACCGGAGGTGATCGCTGCCCCGGCAACTGACGCGGCACCGGCCGTGGTGCCGGAACCAGTGCCAGCGCCCGCCGACGAGAAGCCCGCCGCAAAATCCGACGACGTGTTCGGCAGCATCGAGCAGGAGATGGCAAACCTGCTCGGCCGGCCGGCCGGGAAGCCCTCCTGACGAAGCGAGCCGCGGCTGGCGTCCGTCTGTTGACGGGGGCCGCGGTCCTTGTAGGCCTTTCAAGCTTCGCGCCGCCTGCTTTGGCGCAGGACATCAGCATCAATTTCGGCGAAGGCGCAGGCCTCACCGAACGCGTGATCCAGCTCATCGCGCTGATCACGGTGCTGTCGCTGGCGCCCTCGATCCTCGTGATGATGACCTCGTTCACCCGGATCGTGGTGGTGCTCTCCCTGTTGCGAACCGCGCTCGGTACCGGCACAGCGCCGCCCAATGCGGTCATCGTCGCCCTCGCCTTGTTCCTGACCGCCTTCGTGATGGGGCCGGCATTCCAGAATGCCTATGACAACGGCATCCGGCCGTTGATGAACAACGAAATTTCCACCGAGCAGGCTTTCGAGCGCGCGTCCGGGCCGTTCCGCACCTTCATGTTGAACAATGTTCGCGAGAAGGACCTTGCGCTATTCATCGATCTGTCGCGCGAGCCGAGACCGGCGGCGCCGGAAGATCTGTCGCTGCGCATTCTGATCCCGGCCTTCATGATCTCGGAACTCAAACGCGCCTTCGAGATCGGTTTCCTGTTGTTCCTGCCCTTCCTGATCATCGACCTCGTGGTCGCGTCCGTGCTCATGTCGATGGGCATGATGATGCTGCCCCCGGTGATCGTGTCGCTCCCTTTCAAGCTGATCTTCTTCGTGCTGGTGGACGGCTGGACGCTGGTGGCGGGCAGCCTGATCCAGAGCTACGGAACGTAACGGCGCGGCGGTAGTCCGGCTCGCCGACACCGGAGGGGTCAATCGGGCGGCACCGAAATAATTCGCAACCCGACCGGAACCTGGCGCTCTCCAACGGATTAGTCCCGACTGCAATCCTTGGAAGTATAATAAAAGCCAGCGTTCCGAGGGCGGGGCATGATCCAACGCATCATCGAGTTCTGCAGTTCCGACACCACCATGTTCTGGCTGGTGGTCGGGAGCGACCTGGCGATTGCGGCCGCCTATTTTGCAATTCCGATCACGATGGCGATTGTCCTGCGGCATCGCCGCCCGGATATTCCCTACCCTTGGCTGTGGCTGCTCTTCGTCGTGTTCATCGTGGCGTGCGGAATGACCCACGTCGCCCATGTTCTTTCTGCTTTTGCAGGCGCGGAATATCTGCGGCTTCACGCCGTGATCACGGCGTTCACCGCCCTCGCCTCGGTCGGTACCGCCTTGGCCTTTGCGTATATCATTCCGCAGATCAAGGACCTTCCCTCTCCGCTGCAGCAACGCGCCGAACTCGAGCGACTGGTCACCGAACGCACCAAGCAGAAGGACGCGCTGATCCGAGAGATCAATCACCGCATCGGCAATCAGCTGCAGATTATCAGCTCGCTCGTTCATGTCGAGCAGCGGCGGTCCGACAATCCCGACTGTCTGGCGGCGCTCGACCGCATCAAGCAGGTGCTAAAGACAATGTCCGACGAGCATTCCAGAATGTCGATGCGCGACTATCTTGAAGAGGCGGAACGGCGCAGTATTGTCAGCGGCAAGTCCGGCACTGACGGAAGCATCACGGTCGGCTCGACGGCTTCGTGATCGCAGCGGTTTTACCGGTGCATTATCGCACTTCGAACTGATACGGACCTTGCACGCAAAGGCGCATCGTCAAAGCCGCCGGCCGATCGAACCTGTCGACATCCGGTCAATTGGGGCGCGCGTGTGGTTCTGACCGGGTGGCGGACTCTCGCCCGGGGTGATTGTACCGATCTCCGGATAACGTTCTCGGATTTCGCGCAGGAATGCGGCGAGCGAGGTAAACGCCGTGACGGTCTTCGCAAGCTCCCGGAACTCTACACCATTCGCCGAATGCGGTGCGGTGGCGACTTCGAAGGCGCGCTTATCGGCGCTTTCCACCATCTTCGCCTCATAACGTTCGCGCAGCCGGCCGAGCCCGATCTGGTCCTCGGCGAGCGCATATCCGATCGCAACACGAAGAACATCGGCACGCTCGGCATCCGATAGCGGCTCGAAAGACCGCCAGCGCTCGCCATGCAGCCGCTCGATCTGCTCGGCGGATTGGCCGAACCGCTTGGCATTCCACAAGATGTCCGCACGCAGGCGCAGCGCCTCCTTGCCATCGATCTCCGCCGCGATGTCGAGTGCGAGGTCGTGGCGCCCCGCATCGGACAATGCGCGCGCCTCCAGCAGCAGCCGCAGCTGCCGCAGATCCGTGTTGAGGTCGGCCGATCGCGTCGCGCGCAACACGGCGAGCGCGCGTTGAGGCTTGCTGTCCATCAGATAGACCACCGCAAGCCGCGTCGCGACCTGGGCGCGCGCTGCACCCTGAAGGCGGTTGTCGATCTGGTGTTGCAGCAATTCGGCAGCTTGCGGCAGCAAATCGACCGATACCAGACGATCCGTAAGGCGACGGATCATTTCGTCGCCCCGTCGTCCGATCGGCGTCAATTCGCGGAAGTCATAGAACAGGCTGAGCGCTTCGATCGCCGGCATCGTGTCGCCCGTCCCCGCGAGGAATAGCGAATCGAAAGTAATCGCGGCTTCGTCGTAGATGCGGCGGCTGAAGGCCGATTCGGGTTGCGCCTTGAGCGCCGAGCGCATGACGTAGAATGCTTCGCGGAATCTCCGGTCTTCGGTATAGAGCCGCGCGAGCTTGTGCAGCCCCTCGATTTCGGTGTCGTCGCCGCGCCATAACGTTGTCAGGGTCTCGAGTTCGGAAATCAGTTCGGGACGTTTCAGGTCGCCGGTTTCGGCGCGCAACAAAAGACTGCGCAACTGGCCCTGCGCGGCCGAGGGCCGGTCCTCGGATTCGGCCGCGAGACGATAATGGCGCAGCGCTTCCGGGACTTTGCCAAGACCCTGAGCGAGACGGCCCTGAAGGACAGACATCGCCGGCTCCATCGCTGCCGGCGCTCCGATGGTCTGGAACTCACTGAGCAGGTTCTGTGCGGTCTCGTAGTCACGCACCTCGATCGCCACGCGCAACGCTTCTTTCAAAGCTATGCGCTGTAACTCTACCGGCAGGGATGCGATGGCCCCCTCGGCCCCCTTGAAGCCACGCCGCGCCTCGTCCCACCGGCCAAGGCGCGCCTGCGCGAATGCACGCCACAGCGGCGCGTCAAGCTGGTCGCCGAGCAATGGATGGCCAAGCTCCTTCAGTGCGTCCTCCGGGCGGTTGAGCATCAGCGTCGTGATGGCGCGAAGCAGCAGAACCGACGGGTCTTCGGCGGACGGACGCTCGTCCGCCATAGCCACGTCGAGCACGCCCTTGGCCTCGGCATACATCTCGTGCGCGAGATAGAAGCGCGCGAGTTCGAGGCGCGGCACGCTGCGCTTGCCTTCGCCGGCGTCCGCGGCCGATCCGATCAGTACGTTCTGACGCTCATTCACCTTGGCCTGGCGATCGTAACCCCAGGCCTGCGGATCGAGCACCGCCGGACGCATGTTCGACGCCGAGCGCGCCGCGGCGCCTGGTCCCGACAGCGTCAGACCGGCGGGACGCGCCACGATCACGCTGTTCGGTGAGACTTCGACCTGCACATCGTCGGCAAAGGGCTGAACCGCTACGCCATGAACCGATGCCAAGGCGCGGAACTCGACGAAATCCTGCGGCCTGACGAAGCCACGCGCTGGTCCTGGCGCCGTCACCACGAGAAGATTGTCGCCCATGTCGGGATCGGCGATGCGATGCAGTTCGCGCGCCTGCTCGAGCGGGATCGCGACACTGGCGCGCGCGGCATGAGCCATGCTGCGATCGACCGAAAGCGGCGCGCTCGGCGTGACCACGTGATCGCCGATGGTGACGGTCCATGTTCCTGCGTCAGCGGATGCACTCACCAGCCGCGGCCGATCCAGCATCAGGCGCAGGACATAACTGTCGCGCAGCGCAGTGCCGAGCGCATGGCGGACGGCTCCACCGGACTCCGTGGCAATATCCGGCAGCGTAATCGCCCCGCGCGTGTCGAATACCATCCACAGCGTTCCGGCGCGCCGGAAGATCGCCGCAGGCGTCGGCGCCGCGAACGGGAAGGTCAAACGCACCCCATCCCCCTGCCGGCGGATCTCCGCAGTCACCGGATGGCTCTGGTCGGGCGGGAGGGCATCCAATGCAGGGACGACTTCCGCCATGGCTTTTGGCTGGACCTGGCTTGCGATTTCTGACGCCGGGGATTGTAGCGGCGGCGTGGGCGCGGCATTCGCGGCTGAGGCTGGAAGTGCTGCGGCAGCGGCGGCAGCAGCCGCTTGAGGTTGCGCCGACGCAGGAGCGGGCTGGGTGCGCGGGCCTGCCGTCGGCCTTGCAACCGGCGCGCTTGGCGAAGCCGGCGGTGTCGCAGCCGGGGCGGCGGGGATCGACTGCGGGGCGGCAAGGTCGGCCAGAGGCTGGGCCGCCAGCTCCTGCCGAAGGCGGGCCGCATCGTCGAACCCGCTGCGCACCGGCGCTACCGGTTCCGGCGTATCGGCGCTGCCAATATCGACAACGAAATTCCGGTCCTCGCGGAAAGTGCGGACATCGGCCTGTCCATTCAGCGCGAACCGAACCGCCACCGTATCGTTCTGCTCGAAACTCTCGACCGCCTTCACAGCGGCAGGCAACGTCGTCTTCAGGTCGCCGAAGTCGAATTTCAGGCGGGCATTGAATGAAAGCGTCAGATCGTCTTTGCCGCGCGCCGCGGTCACCGGGATAACGTCCGGCATCTCGAAGACGTAGCGGGTGAAAGTCGGCTGGGTCGCAACGCGCACCCGCGCCGGCCGCTCCGAACGTATGCCTGCCTGACGCTGGGTGCGGATTCTGCGTTCGGCCTCGCGCGCCCGGCGGGACAGTTCCTCGATCACCTCTTTCGGCAAGCCCGGCGCAAGACCACGCCAGGTATCCGGCAGCAGATCGATATAGATCCGCTCGCCGGCGGGCATCGCATTCATTGACATTCTGCGGCTGAGCGCGATCCGCAATCCCCGGCCGTCCGGGTCGCGGCGCGCAGCACCCACAACTCCGTTCAAATCGTGCGACAGTTTCTCGATATTGATGTCGACCGGCCGGCTGAAATGAACCACAACGATGGACCCGGCGAGCTTGACGTCGGTCTCCACCTGCTCCGACAGATGCAGAAGGATGCGTGCAAAGCCCTGCGAGGTTTCGACATGCACTTCGCCGCGAACCGGTTGCGACTGCGCCTCGGCGGGTCCGGCAAGGCCCGCGCAGCAGGCCGCGGCGATCAGGCACAAATGCCCGATCCGCATCAATCGGCAGATCGCATCGTGAACTGTCATCTACGCCTGCGCCGGTGGTCGGCCTGAACAGATCCTGACCGTAGCTGCGCGGGCATTAAATCAGCGTTAACCGAGACGTTAGGAACCGTTCGGACGGCCCTCGATCTTCGGCAGTTCGCGCGTCGATTGTTGCGGCTTCGCCTCGCTCTGGGCCCGGCTGGCCAGAGCGGCTGTCAGCTTCTGCGCAGCATCCGGCGTCATTTGCGAAAGAATGTCGGACATGCGGCGCGGCTGGATCAGTTTGGCGACCTCGGTCGCAAGCGTGAGGTCGAAACGCTCGAAGATCTTGGCAGCATCCTTGGGCTTCATCGTCTCGTACATCGTGACGAGATTTTTCAGCCGCGCCAGCTCGGCCTCTTCCTTTTGCTGGGTAGCGGCGACGATGCGGGCCTCGGCCTCCTTCAACTCGTTCAGCCGCTCTTGCAGCCGCTTTTCCGCGGCCTTGAGCAGCGTGTCGCGCATGTCGAGTTCGCTCTGGCGCTTCTCAAGTTCGGCGCGCCGCTCCACCAGCCGTTCCAGAAGCGCCCGCTCGGAGGGCGAGATCGGCGTGGTTTCGAGCTGCACCACCTGGCCCGCAGGGGCGGCAGGCGGCGGTGCTTTTGCATATTTCGGATCGACCGGCTTGGTCTCCGCGGGCTTGGTTTCCGCCGGTTTGGCCCCCTCCTGTTGCGGCGCGGTGCCGACCGATCCGGTGACATCCGGATATCCAAACATCTCCTGCGCCCAGGACGGTTTGCGCGCGGGCGGCTGCTGGACAGTCTGCGCCGGCCTCGTGATGACAGTCGCCTCGCGAAAAGCGCGGTCGGTCTTGGCCTGATGACCGGCGCCAAGCGTATAGCCGCCCTCGAAGATGATCCCTGTGACTTTCAGCAAGAAAAGTCCCGTGGCCGCGATCAATACGATCGGGACCAGGCGCAGACGGTGAAACCACAGGCTCATGCGGCGCGGCCATGTGCGCGGGCGCGGGCTCGCTCGGCGAAAGCCTGCGCTGCCGCGGCAACCGATTTGACGTCAGGCGATCGGCCGGTCGCGTCTGACGCCGGGGCCACAGGCTCCGGCTCGGGCTGTATCGCCTCGCCCCCGAGTATGCGTCCGGCATTTGCGATCTTGCGCAGCCGCGTCAGCACATCCTCCCCGGCGCTCAGGCTCGAGGCCATCGCCTTGCAATAGGCTTCCGCCTCGCGCAGCCGCGCGCCCAGCGTGCTATCGGCCTCGGTGGCGGTCAGCTTCAATCCAGCAATCGCCCGCTCGGCGCGCTCGGTCGCCATCACCAGCTCGGCGACGCTGGCCTTCATCAGCTTCTCGTCAGCCTTGAGCTTTTCGATCTGCTTGTTCAGCCGCGCGCAATAGAGGATCGTCAGCAATAGCAAAATCGCCACCAGCGCTTCGATCGTCAGTCCGAATCCGTAGCTCACGGAGTATCCCCCCGGTTCTTGGCATCGTCGGCATTTTCGAACATGGCGTAGGTCATCTTCGGCTTGTGCAGCGGCTTCACCACCCGCACCGAAACGCGATCCCCCACTCTTCCCATCCGGCCTTCGGTCAACGACACGTCGCCGCATCGCAGCGCGATCGTCGTGTCGGGACGGATTTCCAGCGGCAGGGTATCGCCGACCTGAAGCGACATCATCTGGCGCAGCGGCAGCCGCGCCTCGAATAGCACCGCATCGACGCTGACTTCCGCCTGCCAGATTTCTGTCGCAAGATGTTCTTCCCAGATCGGGTCGCGGCCGAATTTCTCGCCCATGAACATCTGCAGCAGCACGCCGCGGATCGGTTCGATGGTGGCATAAGGCAGCAGCAATTCGGCATAGCCGCCGCGATCCTCCATATCGATGCGAAGCCGCACCAGGATCGCCGCATTGGCCGGTCGCGTGATCGTCGCAAAGCGCGGATTGCTCTCGATCCGGTCGACATTGAACTGGACCGGCGACAGCGGCTTGAAGGCGAGTTCCGCGTCGTTCAGGATGACCTCGACCATGCGCTTGACGAGACTGGTCTCGATCGTGGTGTAGGGCCGCCCCTCTACCCGCATCGCTCCAGAACCGCGCCGCCCGCCGAGCAGGACGTCGATCATCGAGTAGATCAGGCTCGAATTGACCGAGATCAGTCCGAAATTGTCCCACTCCTCCGCCTTGAACACGACGAGGATCGTCGGTAGCGGAATCGAGTTGATGTAATCGCCGAAGCGGACCGACGTGATGCGGTCTAGCGAGACTTCGACATTGTCCGAGGTGAAATTGCGCAACGATGTCGTCAACAGCCGCACCAGGCGGTCGAAGACGATTTCGAGCATCGGCAGACGCTCGTAGGACACCATCGCCGAGTCGATGATGGCGCGGATGCCGGAATTGTCGTTCAGATTGACGTCGGCGAGGCTGAAGCCGAGCAGACTGTCGATTTCTTCCTGATTGAGGACCCGTTCGGACGAGCCCTTCTGGGCGAGCTTGTTCTCGTCGACCATCGCGGCCCATTGGTCGCTGATGGTGGGCGCCGCGGGCGCGCCATCGGCGGGCACCGTGGTGATTTCGGCGTCCTGATCGAGTTGCATGGTCACTGGACCACGATTTCCTTGAAAAGCACCGCATTCACGCGGTTCGGCGCGATCGCGTAGTTGACGCGCCGCGTCAGTTCCTCCTTCAACCGATAAAGCCCGGCCGAGCCGTCGAGGTCGGTCGGGCGCAATTCACGCAAGTAGGTCTGAAACGAGTCCATGACCCGCGGCATCACCGGCTGAACCTGCTGGATCATCGCGGAGTCGGGCAGTTCGAGCACGATCTTCACCTTCAGATATTGCGGCCGGTCGCCGCCGGCATTGGCAAGATTGACCAGCGTGTCGGGCAGATCGAGGAAGGCCGGAGGCTTGGCGACGGGCGCCGCCACAGCCTCGGGCTTGGGCTTGCTCTTGAACATGAAGAAGGCGGCCCCGCCGCCTCCGCCAAGCAGCAGCAGCGCGGCCGCCGCGATGATGATCAGCTTGCGCTTTGACTTCGGCGCCGGCTTTGCGGCGCCGTCGGTTTCCTCAGTGTCGGCTTCGGCTCGCTTCTTGTCCGCCATGACATCGGCCCCCTGTGGCGCGGGCTTGCCAGAAGCCGTCGCAACCTGTGTTCCGACGTTACGGCCACGATGGTTAACGAAAACTTTCCGGAGGGCTTGGACCCGGTATTTTTTGCCGGGTCGCAGCGGCCGGATTTGCCGTGCCGGCGCCGCCTCTGCCGACCGATTTTGCGGTCAAGGCATTGATTCATATTGCCTTTGTTACCTGGCACGTTCGCTGCACAGAGGATGCTGTCTGCGGCTTTGGGAGAGGCTGCGGCACATCGCTTCAGCCAGCGCCTCGGGAGGGTGTGGGCTGGGGCTCTCACGGGGGAGATCGGGATGGAGAATGCCCTTCTGGTCAAGCTGTCGCGGCAGATGGCGCTGCGGCGCGAGCTTGACGTCGTCTCGAACAACATCGCCAACATCAACACCACCGGCTTCAAGGGCGGAACCGCAGTCTTTGAAGAATTCCTGATGCCGCGCGCGAGCCACGGCGATTTCGCGGGCAACGACCGTAAGCTGTCCTACGTGCATGATCGCTCGACCTGGCACGACCTCAGCCAGGGCCCGGTCCGGCCGACAGGCAATCCGCTCGATGTCGCGATCGACGGCAAGGCCTTCCTGGTCGTGCAGACGCCGCGCGGCGAACGCTTCACGCGCAACGGATCGTTCCAGATCAACGCCACCGGCCAGCTCGTCACCACCGAAGGCTATCCCGTGCTCGGGGAAAGCGGGCCGATCCAGTTCCAGGCCGAAGACCGCGACATCAATATCAGCCGCGACGGCACCATCGCCGTGCCGGACGGCGTCCGCGGCCGGCTCAGGCTCGTCGCCTTCGACAATCCTCAGCGCCTGGAGAAGGACGGCTACTCGACCTTCAAGGCGCCGGACGACATGCAGCCCACCCCGGAGCAATATCCGCATGTCATTCAGGGCTCGATCGAACAATCCAACGTCAAGGCCGTAGTCGAGATGACCCGGATGATCGAAATCACCCGCCACTACACGCAGATCGCCTCGCTCATCCAGCAGCATGGCGACACGAGACGCACCGCGATCGAGCGTCTCGCCGAAGTCCCGGCGTAACCTCGAGGAAGTATCATGCGCGCGCTCCACACAGCAGCGACGGGGATGATGGCCCAGGAACTCAATGTCCAGGTCATCTCCAACAACATCGCGAACATGCGCACGACGGGCTACAAGCGCCAGCGTGCGGAGTTCCAGGACCTGCTCTACGAACAGGTCCGGCGGGTCGGCACCCAGACGTCGGAACAGGGCAATATCCTGCCGGCCGGCGTCGAACTCGGCTCTGGCGTCAAGACGGTCGGTACGCCTCGCCTGATGACACAAGGCGCGATCATCACCACCGGCAAGGAAACCGATGTCGCGATCCGCGGCGAAGGATTCTTTCCGATCACCATGCCCGACGGCCGCACCGCCTATACCCGCGACGGCTCGTTCGCGATCGACGCCACCGGCCGCCTCGTCACTGCGCAGGGCAGTCTGGTGCAGCCGGCGATCACGGTGCCGGCGAATTCCACCGGCCTGACCATCAACGCGCAGGGACAGGTCTTCGTCACACCGGCCGGAACGACGACACCCACGCAGATCGGGCAGATTCAGCTTGCGGTTTTCATGAACAAGTCGGGTCTGCAGGGCATCGGCGACAACCTCTTCCTCGAGACGCCCTCCTCCGGCACGCCGCAGCTTGGCACGCCTAGCACACTGAATTTCGGCAGCATGCTGCAAAGCTCGCTGGAACAGGCCAATGTCGAGGCGGTCAGCGAAATCTCCGACCTGATCGCCGCGCAACGCGCCTACGAAATGAATGCCAAGGTCGTCTCCGCCGCGGACCAGATGCTGCAATCCACCTCCGGCATGATGCGATAGGAGTTTGAGCGATGAAGCCACGGGTGAAATCCCTCGCCGCCGCCATACTGATTGCGATCGCAGCCTCGCCCTTTGCCGGCGCGCAGACGCTGCGCCCGACCGTGCTGGTGTCGAGCGACCTCGTCCGCATCGGCGATCTCGTCGCCGACGTGGCCGCCGACAAGGCCGATATCGCGGTGTTCCGCGCCCCCGATCTTGGCGAAACCGGAAGCGTGAATGTCGACGCCGTGATCGAAGCATTGCGTCGGCATGAGGTTGGCATCGAAGCGCAGGGTCTTTCCGAGGTGTCGGTGACGCGCGCCAGCCGGATGGTCGGCGCCAACGAGATCAGGGACAGGATCGCGGAAATCGCCGCCGAACGGCTGCGCGCGGCCGGCGCCGCCAACGTCACGGTGACGGTCGACCAGCCGGCGCTGACGCTGCATCTCGATCCGTCGGATGTCGGTGCGATCGTGCCTTCGCGGATCACGTTCGAGCCGCGCGGCGGCCGCTTCGACGCGCTGTTCCGATCCGGCTCGGCGCAGATCCGCGTTACCGGCAACGCCGTCGAAACGCAGGAAGCAGTGGTGCTGACCCGCGCCGTCCCGCGCGGCGAAGTGCTGCGCGAGTCCGACGTGATGCTGGAACGCCGTCCGAAATCCGAAATACAGGCCGACACCGTCCGCGAGATTGAAGGAGCAATCGGCATGGCCGCACAGCAGCCGCTGCGGCAGGGACAGGTGATCCGCAATGCCGATCTCGGGCGGCCGCAACTTGTGAAGCGCAACGAGCCGGTGATGATCGTCTATGAGGTCCCAGGCATCGTGCTCACCGCGCGCGGCAGAGCGGAAGAAAACGGCTCGCTCGGCGACACACTCAACGTCCTCAATATCCAGTCGAAACGAATCATCCAGGGCGTCGTCAGCGGCCCGGGCCAGATCACGGTGACGTCGCTCACACCGCGCATCCTCTCCAGATCCCCGAACCTCGCCGCCGCCAATCAGCCGGCAGCGACGCCTGGCGCACCAACCAAGACGGAATAGCATCATGTCCCGCGTTTCCCTGACGGCAAGGTTCGTAGCCCTTTCCCTCCTCGGGTCAGTGCTCGGCGGCTGCTCCTCCATCGACCGCCTGCGGACCATCGGCGAAGCCCCGCCGCTGTCGCCGATCGAAAATCCGACGACCGCGCCCGGCTACAAGCCCGTGCAGATGCCGATGCCGATGCCCCAGCCGGCTTCATACAATCCAAACTCGCTGTGGCGGAACGGATCGCGCGCCTTCTTCAAGGATCAGCGCGCGCATCAGGTCGGCGACATCCTGACCGTGAAAGTCAAGATCGACGACAAGGCCAAGGTCGAGAACGAGACGCAGCGCCGGCGCACCGCGGGAGACGAAGCGGCCGTGAAGGATTTTCTTGGCCGGTCAGCTCTGCCCGGCCCGATCAAGGCCAAGGTTCCAAGCACGCTGATCGCCACGGAATCCGCCACCACGATGGACGGCAAGGGCAACACCGACCGCAAGGACGAGATCAACACCAACATTGCCGGCGTGGTCACGCAGGTGCTGCCGAATGGCAATCTCGTCATCGAAGGCCGCCAGGAGGTCCGGGTCAATTTCGAGGTCCGCGAACTTGTCGTCGGTGGCGTGGTCAGGCCCGAGGACATCGAAAGCGACAACACCATCGATTCCACAAAGATTGCCCAGGCACGCATCGCCTATGGCGGCCGCGGTCAGCTGACGGACATGCAGCAGCCGCGCTACGGACAGCAGATCATGGACATCCTGCTGCCATTCTGAGGACTGATCAGCAGCGAATCGGCCGCCGTCCGGCGGACGATCGAGCTCCCACGTCGTCCACGGCGCGCAGCGGACGACGGTCACGACGCGGCCTCCGGCAAGCTCCCCTGCCGGAGGCCGCGCTCGCTTCCGGGCGAAGCCTGCTATACACAGCCACTGTCATTCGGACACGGGAGACGCGATGCATATTCTGATGCTTGTCGTGATCGGCATCGCGCTTCTCGTCGTCATGCATTACGGGCCGCGCCTCGCCGGGCTGACTTTCGATGGCGTCCGGCACTTCATATGGGTCTGGCTGGTCGTGTCGGTGCTGAACGGACTTTACGGCCATATCCGCGTCGGTATTCCCGTCCTCAACGAGATTGGCGCATTCATTGCGATCTTCGGTATTCCCGCGGCACTCGCCTGGTACCTGATGCGCCGGGGCTGAGGCCAGCTCTGCAGAGCTAAACCTCGTCGGCCTGCGGCTGCTCGCCGAGCAAGCGGCCCGGCTGTTTCGGCTTGGTGAAGGGCGTGGGCTTCGGCGCGTTGCCATGCAGCATGCCGCGGCCGGCAGCAATGCCGCCCGCAATCTCGAGCGCGAAACGTTCGGCGTCGCGCCGGCGCAGTTCGTCGGCGATTTCGGCCGCTTCGGCATCGGGCACGCCGAGCAGACGCAGCGCGGTCTCGCCAAATTTCATCGCCGATTCGAAGGTCTCGCGAATCTGGATCTGGACGCCCTGGTGAACGAGTTCGAGCGCATGCTCGCGATCGAATGAACGCACCATCAGCTGGGCCTGCGGAAAGTCGTCCCGCACCATCTCGGCGATCCGAGTCGCGGTCTCGCGTTTGTCGATGCATACGGCGATGAGCCTGGCCTTGCGCGCTCCGGATGCTTCAAGAAGATCGAGCCGCGAGCCGTCGCCGTAATAGACCTTGAAGCCGAAATCCTCGGCGCTGCGGATCATCTCGGCATCGTTATCGATAATGGTCACGTCGTAGCCGCGCGCGAGCAGCGATTGACTGGCCACCTGACCGAACCGCCCGAAGCCGATAATCAGCACACTCGCGGACAGATCGCGCGGCGCCTCGACGCCGTCCATCGACTGTTCGCGCTTGGGTGTCATCCAGCGCAGCGCGATCATCGCGAGCGGCGTCAGCGCCATCGAGATGATGACGACCGTGGTCATGATGGCATTGACACGGCCGGTGAAAACCCCTGCGGACGCAGCCGCTGAGTAGAGCACGAAGGCGAACTCGCCGCCCTGCGAAAACAGCGCGGCCCGGTAGAGCGCTTCGTGATGCGGCGCCCTGAACAGCCGCGCGACGATATAGATGCCGATCGACTTGACGATCATGTAAGCAAGGACGCCGGCGATCAGGAAGCGCCAGTCGGTCAGCACCACGGTCAGGTCGAGCGCCATGCCGACGCTAAGGAAGAACAGCCCGAGCAGGATGCCGCGGAACGGCTCAACATCGGCTTCGAGCTGATGGCGGAACGAGGATTCCGACAGCATCACGCCGGCAACGAAAGCGCCCATCGCCATAGACAGGCCGGCAGACTGCATCAGCAATGCGGAGCCCAGCACCACCAGCAGCGCCGCCGCAGTCATCACTTCGCGCGCCCGCGCCGCGGCGAGCATCCTGAAAACCGGGTTGAGCAGCCAGCGGCCGGCAGCGAGCAAGGCGGCGACCGCGGCAAGCGCGATCAGCACCGCAAGCCAGGCCGGCTCGCCATTCTCCGTTCCGACCGGCGCCAGCAGCGCAACGAGCGCCAAGAGCGGCACAATCGCGAGATCCTCCAGAAGAAGGATAGAGATCATGCGCTGGCCTTCGGGCGTGCCGGTGTCGCCGCGCTCGTTGAGCACCTGCGCCACCACGGCCGTCGATGTCAGGACGAATCCCATGGCGGCGAAGAACGCCATGATCGGCGCGAGCCCGAAAAACATCCCCACAAAGGTCAGCAAAAGCCCGCACAGCAAAACCTGCGCGGCGCCAAGCCCGAAAATCTCCCGCCGCAGGCCCCAAAGCCGCGACGGCTGCATTTCGAGACCGATCAGGAAAAGAAACATCACGACGCCGAGTTCGGCAACGTGGAGGATGGCTTGCGGATTGGTGAATATCTTCAGCCCGAACGGGCCGATCAGCACGCCGGCCGCGAGATAGCCGAGCACCGATCCGAGCCCAAGCCGGATGAAGACCGGCGCCGCAACCACCCCAGCCCCGAGGAGCGCCACGACCTGGATCAGTTCGCTGTTGGCTTCGGCCGCCGCCATGCCGTCAAATGCCTCGCACGATCAACATGCGACGTGCCTGCAGCAGGCGTGCTTTGTCAATCGACGGCGTTGCAGGACGGCTTTTGTGCCGTCCTCACTGTTTCGCGTTCGAGCCGCCAGATCAGTCGTCGCGATAAACCCGCTCGCGCCGCTCGTGACGTTCCTGCGCCTCGATCGACAGCGTCGCAATCGGACGCGCCTCCAGCCGGCGCAGCGAGATCGGTTCACCGGTTTCCTCGCAATAGCCGTAGGTGCCGTCGTCGATGCGTGAGAGTGCGGCGTCGATCTTTGCGATCAGCTTGCGCTGGCGGTCGCGCGCACGCAGCTCGATCGCGCGGTCGGTTTCCGACGATGCACGGTCGGCAAGGTCCGGATGGTTCTGGTTCTCGTCCTGCAGATGCTGCAGGGTTTCCCGGGCCTCTTTGAGGATGTCTTCTTTCCAGGCGAGAAGCTTGGCGCGAAAATATTCGCGCTGCCTCTCATTCATGAACGGCTCTTTCTCGGACGGCCGGTAGTCTTTCAGCTTGGCCGACATTCCTGATCACTCCCGCAAAGCGCGAGTCACCCCCTCGCGGCCGCGAGCTTATACCGGTCGGCCGATGCAGCGACAACAGCGAATTATTCCCGGACCTTTCCGGAATGTCATAATATGTACTTGGAATCGCAGCACTTTGTCGGGCCGCCCGGAACCGGTCAGGGGCCCCTTTGGGACCATTTGGCCAACTCGACCTGAACCCGCAGATCGATTTCGGCAAGCACCGAATCGAGTCCCGGCTCCCCGCTCGCGCCGGCCAGGTCGGCCGCCGCCTGCCGCAGCCGCTCCAGCGCCGGACCGTCCAGGGTTCCGGACAGCACGCCGAGCTTCAGCGACTCCAGCGCATCGAGCGCCGTCCGCCCTCTTTTCACCGCGCGCCGGCGCCGTTCGGCCGATTCATCCAATTCCTGCAGCGCCACCAGGACCTCGACCCCGGCAAGGGATCGAACCGGCGCCGATCCGCTTCGCGCGGCACTATTGGCGGTATCGGGCAGGGTGAAGCCGCCTCCGCTGCGCCGCAGGGCGGGCGCATCGCGTAAAGCTGCGTAATTTGAACTGGCCAGAACTCGCATGACCGAAGCTTGCGGCCGTTATGGTTAACCAAGCGTAAAGCACCCCGGCAAAAGCTGCCGGGACGCGGCAGGCGATGCCGCCCGGCTGCCTTGATGCGCGGTAGCAGCATCCAAAAACATTAAATGCAATCAACAACTTGCCGGATCGGCAAGGGCTGGCACGCGGCTCGCATCATGCTCTGCGAGGTCCGACCTTCATGGGGAGCATGATGTCGAGGACGACTTTCATCGCGCGCGCCGCGTTTGCGGTTCTGGCGCTGGTCTTTGCTGCGGGGACGGCGCACGCCACCTCCCGCATCAAGGATCTCGCCAATATCGAGGGCGTGCGCCAGAATCAGCTGATCGGCTACGGGCTGGTTGTCGGTCTCAACGGCACCGGCGACACGCTGAACAATATCCCTTTCACGCGCCAGTCGCTGCAAGCCATGCTGGAGCGGCTCGGCGTCAACGTCCGCGGCCAGCAATTGCGCACCGGCAATGTCGCCGCGGTCATGGTCACCGCCAATCTGCCGCCCTTCGGCACGCAAGGAACCCGCATCGACGTCACCGTCTCGGCGCTCGGCGACGCCAAGAGCCTGCAGGGGGGCACCCTGCTCGTCACACCGCTGCTTGGCGCCGACGGCAATGTCTATGCGGTCGGGCAAGGATCGGTGGCGATCGCCGGGTTCCAGGCCGAAGGCGAAGCCGCGAAAATCGTGCGCGGCGTGCCGACGGTGGGCCGGATTTCCAACGGCGCGATCATCGAGCGCGAGATCGATTTCCAGCTCAATCGCATGGACCGGGTCCGCCTCGCCCTGCGCAACCCGGACTTTACCACCGCCAAGCGGATCGCAGCCGCGATCAACGACTTCATGGGCTCGGCCACCGCCGAGCCGCTCGACCAGTCGACGGTGCAGCTATCGCTTGCGGGCAAGAGCGACACCAACATGGTGGCGCTGCTCACCGAGATCGAACAATTGCAGATCGAGCCCGATCTGACAGCGAAGATCGTGATCGACGAACGCTCCGGTGTGATCGTGATGGGACGCGATGTGCGGGTCTCCACCGTCGCGGTAGCGCAGGGCAATCTGACCGTCACGATCTCCGAAGCACCGCAGGTCAGCCAGCCGGCGCCTTTCTCGCTCGGCGAAACCGTGGTGGTGCCGCGCACTCAGGTCGGCGTGCAGGAAGACGGCCGCAAACTCGCCATCGTGCGCGCTGGCGTCTCGCTGCAGCAACTCGTCGACGGGCTGAACGCACTCGGTCTCTCGCCGCGCGACCTCATCGCCATTCTGCAGGCGATCAAGGCGGCGGGCGCGATCCAGGCCGACATTGAGGTGATGTGATGAACACGCTAACCAGCCTCAATGCGGCATCGAGCGCAAAATCTGCGCATGCCGCTCTTGCCGCCCATAAGCAGATCGAGGCGGTAACGAAGACGGGCGCGGTCAACGAAAAGGCCCGCCAGGCCGCGGAAGAATTCGAGGCGGTCTTTCTCAACACGATGATCAGTCAGATGTTCACCGGCATCGACGGCGACGGACCTTTCGGCGGCGGCAAGGCGCTCGGGGTGTGGCGCTCTTTTCTTACCGACGAATATGCCAAGTCCTTCGCCAAGAAGGGCGGCGTCGGCATCGCCCCTGAAATCTATCGCACGCTGATGGCGCAACAGGAAGTCGGCGCCAACGCAGCGCCCGCGCAAATGGAGGCCAAGTCATGACAGCCGGCATCGACGCCCTAGCCCTGATGGCGGATCTTGCAACCACGATGGACGACATCGTGCGCGTCATCGAGCAGGAGACCGAAATGGTCCGCGCGGGCCGCCTGAGCGAGGCCGGCAAGCTCGAGGGCGTGAAGACCGATCTGGCAAACCGCTATTATGCCGGCGCTGGCTTTTTGAAGACGCTGCCACCGGCGCTCACGCCGGCCCAGTCGCAGGCGCTCGGCGACCTGAAGCGCAAGCACGAGGAGTTCCGTGCGCTTCTGCAGATCAACCTCACCGTTCTCGCCACCGCGCACGCCGTGTCGGAAGGAATCATGCGCGGCGTATCCGACGAACTGGCGCGCAAGGCCTCGCCCTCGACCTATGGTGCGAGCGGGCGGACCAATGCGCCCTCGGCAAGCGCCGCGCCGCCGCTCGCGGTGAGCCGGGTGCTTTAAAATCGCCGCGATTGATTCGTTGCAGCTTTACCTATTTTCCTAACAGGCAGTTAACGTCGAGAAAGTAGCGTCCCGTCATCCCGAACGCATTTGCGCGCATGGCGCGCCGGGAGGTGACTATGGACTCGAGCTTCACGATCCGGCCCCGCGACGCCGTCACCAGAATCGGCGCCGGCCGCAGCAATATCGTGCGGACCGATCTTTCGCCCTCGCAAAGCGTCAACGCCGCCTCGCATGCATCGGGATCACATACCTCGCCCGACACGCTGACGCGCGACCCGTCCATCGATCCGCAATGCCAGAGCGTGCTCGACCGTGAGCGCGAGGAGCGCGAACGGCGCAAGCGTGCGCGCAGGGACGAGGCCATGCTCCGGCAGAAGGCCTATGACCGGCCGGCCGAAGCGCCGGAAACAGCGCCCGACGATCTGCCGCATGCGGACTTGCAGGTCTAGCGCGCGGCTTTCAAGCCGCCGCGAACGGCGGCGCGCTGTGCGGCGGCGCGCCGAGCCGGCCCGCAACCGTTAACGAAGTCCGAACTCGACATCTTACCGAAAAGTGAAGCAGGGCCGCCGGAAATCGGGCCTCGCCTTCACGCGCTATCAACGCGTTAACCACGTTCTTTTACGCGGTCTTGAAGGGAGCCATGGCATCACCGCGTCCGATCCGGATGGATCGTCACCACCATCACGACCAGAAAGGTTGAGACACTATGGCTTCCAATATCACGCTGTCGGCGTCGGTCCGTCAGAACCTTCTCTCCCTGCAGTCGACCGCTCAGCTGATGAGCATGACTCAGAACCGCCTTGCCACCGGCAAGAAGGTCAACTCGGCACTCGACAATCCGACCAACTTCTTCACCTCGCAGTCGCTCAGCAACCGCGCCAGCGACCTGAACGCCCTGCTCGACTCGATCGGTCAGGCCCAGCAGACCCTGAAGGCCGCCGACACCGGCATCACCTCGCTGACCAAGCTGGTCGAATCCGCCAAGTCGATCGCCAAGCAGGCCCAGTCGGCCGCCGCCCCGGCCGCGACCTATTCGCTTGCCATCACCGGCAACGCCGCGATCGCGGCGGACGATGAGGCAACCCTGACCGGCACGGTTGGCTCGCTCACCGGCGCAACGACCCTCGACACGCTCTCGCTCACCACGGGACAGACGATCTCGGTCAGCGACGGTACCAACACGACAACGTTCACCGTTGGCGCCGACCCGTCTGCCGAAGATATCGACGCCGTTCTCACCGCTCTGAACGGTACCGGGTCGACCTGGACCGCCTCGGTCAACGGCTCTGGTCAGCTTGAAATCGTGTCCAACAACAACACTGACACCATCACCGTGTCCGGTACGGCTGCGTCCGCGCTCGGTTTCGGCAGCGGTAACACCACGGCCGGCCCGACCAACTCCACGCTTGGCTCGCTGTCCGGCACGCTGACCGTTCAGGTCGGCTCGGCCACCGCTCAGACCATCACCTTTGGTTCGGGCTCCGGCCAGGTCAACACCCGCGCTGAATTGGTCACCGCGCTGAGCGGCCTGACCGGCGTTACGGCGACGATCAACGGTTCGAACCAGATTTCGATCACCTCGACCAGCGCGGACGATGTCACGATCGGCGGTACCGATGCGGCCTCGTTCTTCGCCGGCGCGAACATCGGCGCCAACAGCCCGACCGCGACGGTCGGTACGCCGAGCACGACCCGTGCGAACCTGCAGACTCAGTACAACGAAATCCTGACCCAGATCGACGCTCTGGCGCGCGATGCCTCGTATAACGGCATCAACCTCCTGAACGGCGACAACCTCAAGGTCGTGTTCAACGAGGACGGCACGAGCTCGCAGACCATCACCGGCGTGACCTTCACCTCGTCCGGTCTCGGGCTGTCGGCTCTGTCGGCCTCCGAGTTCCAGACCAACGCGGCGATTGACACCGTCATCGGCAACATCGACGCCGCACTCTCCACCCTGCGCTCGCAGGCGGCGAAGTTCGGCTCGAACCTGAGCACGGTGCAGACCCGCCAGGACTTCACCAAGAACATGATCAACACCCTGCAGACCGGTGCGGACGCCCTCGTGCTCGCCGACACCAACGAGGAAGGCGCCAACCTCCTCGCCCTGCAGACCCGTCAGCAGCTCTCCACCACGGCGCTGTCGCTCTCCGCGCAGGCCGACCAGGCGGTGCTGCGTCTGTTCTGATCGACCAAGACAACCGGAAGCCGGAAACGGCGGGGCCTCGGCCCCGCCGTTTTCTTTTTGGGGGCGGCTGCGGATGGCGGCTGCCTCCGCATCTGTTCCGTTTACCGCTTTTTAACCGTTTCTTTACCGGCCATTAGGGTTACCGGATCATTATCGAGCGCGACCGCTTCGTGAAGCGAACGCAATTTCATTGTGAAGAAGGACGTCCACCATGAGTGATGTCGTGCTTTCGGCCGGTGTGCGGCAAAACCTCCTGTCCTTGCAGAACACGGCCGAACTGATGAGCCTGACCCAGAACCGTCTTGCCACCGGCAAGAAGGTGAATACGGCGCTGGACAGCCCCTTCAACTTCTTCACGTCGCAGGCGCTCAACCACCGCGCCTCCGATCTGAATTCGCTGCTGGACGCCATCGGCCAGTCGCAAAAGACCATCGAGGCCGCCGATCACGGCATCACCGCGATCACCAAGCTCGTGGAATCGGCGAAGTCGATCGCCAAACAGGCGCAGCAAAGCTCGCAGCCTGCGGCAACCTATAACCTTGCCATTACCGGCAATGCGGCAATTCCGGCGGACAGCGCCGCCGTGCTGACCGGATCGGTAACCGGTTTGGCGGGAACAGATACCCTCGATACGCTCGGCTTTGTCAACGGTCAGACAGTGACCCTTGGTGACGGCACCAACACGGTGACCTTCACCGTGACCAATGCGGCGACCGAAACCGTCACCGACCTCATCAACGGGTTGAACGGCGGCGGCGGCAACTGGACGGTTGCGCTGAATGGCGGCGCATTGGAGGCGACGGCAAGCAACAATGCCGATACCCTGACGGTCAGCGGTACGGGCGCCGCCTCGGCATTCGGCACTACCACCACAGCGGGCCCTACCAACGCCGCGATCGGTGCCCTGTCCGGTACGCTGACGGTGCAGGTCGGTTCGGGTGCAACCCAGACCATCCAGTTCGGCTCCGGCAACGTCGAAACACGGGCGGACCTCGTTGCCGCGCTCGGTGCCCTGACTGGTGTGACCGCGACGATCAATGGCGCGAACCAGATCGAAATCACCTCCACCGGTGCAGACGCGGTCACGATTGGCGGCACCGACGCGGCATCTTTCTTTGCCGTAGCGAACATTGGCGCCAACAATCCAGCGGCCACCGTGGCGACGCCGAGCACGACACGCGCGCTCCTGGAAACCCAGTTCAACGAAATCCTGAGCCAGATCGACCTGCTCGCCCGCGACGCCTCCTATAACGGCATCAATCTGTTGAACGGCGACAACCTGAAAGTTATCTTCAACGAGGACGGCTCAAGCTTCCTGGACATTGCCGGGGTCACCTTCACGTCGGCCGGGCTCGGTATCGGAACGCTGGCGGGCGGCGAATTCCAGAACAACGTGTCGATCGACGGCGTTCTCGGCCAGGTCGATGCGGCGCTGCGCACGCTGCGCGCCCAGGCGACCAATTTCGGCTCCAAGCTCGGCACCGTGCAGACCCGCCAGAACTTTACCAAGCAGCTGATCAACACGCTGCAGACCGGCGCCGACAACCTGGTGCTGGCCGATACCAACGAGGAAGGCGCCAATATGCTGGCTCTACAGACCCGCCAGCAGCTCTCCACCACGGCGCTGTCGCTGTCCGCGCAGGCCGACCAGGCCGTGCTGCGGCTGTTCGGCTAGCCAAACCGCCAAAATGCAAAAATTCGCGGCGGGGCGAGAGCCCCGCCGTTTTTCTTTACGCCACATTAACCATAACCGGACCACGATCGAGCCAATCCGTGGAGATCCACATATGGCGCTGAAGGTCGAACTGAAGCCCGGCGAACGCATCCTGATCGGCGATTGCGTCATCACCAATGGCGACCAGCGCACGCGCTTCCTGGTCGACGGCACCGCGCCGATTCTGCGCGAGCGCGACATCATGACCGCAGAGCGCGCCGACACACCGGCCAAGCGCATCTATCTTGCGGTCCAGCTGATGTATATCGGCCGCGACCCGGCCGAGCACCACGAAGTCTATTTCGCATTGATGCGCGACATCACCCAGGCCGCGCCCAGCGCCTGGCGTTACATCGCCGACATCAACAATCAAATCTTAACAGGCGATCTGTATAAAGCGTTGAAGTCAGCGAAGAAACTCATCGACTACGAGCTGGAGCTGCTATCGCATGCACAACGCGGCCAAAGCCTACGGGACGGTGGCTCAACAAACCGCAAATCCGCGTGAACTCGAGGCGCAGTTGTTGCTGCGCGCAGCGTCGCGCCTGCAGAACGTGCACGACCATTGGGAAAGCCAGCGCAGTTCGCTGGACCATGCGTTGCTGTTCAACCGCAAGCTCTGGACCGTGTTCATGACCTCGGCGACCAACAGCGAAAATCCGCTGCCGGCCGAAGTCCGCCAGAACATCGCCAATATCGGCCTGTTCGTGATGAACCACACCCTGACCGTGATGGGCAATCCGCAGCCGGAACGGCTGCGCAGCCTGATCAACATCAACCGGCAGCTCGCCGCCGGTCTCAGCGGCAACGCATAAATCATTCGCGAACGGATTTGTCCGGCTCATTCGCCCCCGCATAGCCGGGGGCGAAATTTTTTCAGCATTTGTCCTTGAGCGGTACCGCCGGGATCAGCCTCAAGCCGCAACGGCGAGAACCGCGCCATATCCTTCAATGCGTCCGTGACGCGCAGCGGCTACAGATAGTTCAAGATCGAGGTCTGGAACAGCCGCGCCGTGACCTGCAGCGAGGCCTGCAAATTGGTCTGCATCGCCAGGATCTTGGCCGCTACCTCTTCGTTGCTCACGCCCTCGATTTCCTCAAGCAGATTGGCGAGCGTGGCGTTGGCCTGCCGGTGACGTCCCTCGGACGCCTTGAGCGTGGTCTGCGCCCCGGCCAGTTCCGACTGAATGGTCTCCACCGTCTGAATGCCCGGCGGCACGCCAAGGCCCACCCGCAGCCTTTCGGCGAGGGCTCCGGCGCGGCCATCGATATCCGGATCGCCTTCCGGCAAAGGCATCGCGGCGAGCGCAGCGACATGCTGCAACTGCCAGCGGATGCCCTCTTCATTGGCCTGCATGCCGTATTGAACCGTGATCGATTGGTCGACCCGCGCGGTTGCGGTCGAGCGCACCGGCTGAGAGGACATGTCGCCGATATACCAGCTCACGGTGTCGGCGGCGGTGCCGTCGACCAGTCCCGTCGCAGTGTCGAAGGGCGGGCCGTCAACGCGTTGCGGCGGGCTGCCGGCATCGATGTTGAAGAAATTGTCGGAGGCGGCGAGCGCAGATGCCGCGGTGAGCGAGGTGCGGGCCAGATGTCCGACCGCGCCGCTGACTGCGGCCTGCAGGTTTGCCGCAGTCGTGGCCGGGTCGGCGCCGATCGTGAATTCGCCCGCAGCCGGATTCGCCGACGCGGTTGCGGTGAGGGTGATGGCTTCGGTCGAGCCGTCCGGCAGCGTGAATGACAGGCGCAGGGTCTCGCCGGCAGCCGGATTGGTGGCGCCAAGATCGACGCTCATTGCCGGCGGCGCACCGGCCGGGCCTGCCACGGTGGCGCCGTTGAAAGTCGACGCTATGGCCGTCAGCTTCAACCCGAAAACGGTGGCCTCTTCCGCGATCGCAACCGAGGTCGGCGACGGTTGCGAAACCGTCAGGCGGCCAAGCCCGCCGGCGCCGAGATCGGCCTGGAGGCGTTCGGCCATGACTTGCCGCAATCCAGCCCGCGTGCCGTCGCCGTCGAGGATATTGGCCAGGGTCTCGACCGCCGGCCCGTCATTCGACACACCGGCAAACAAATAGCGGTCGCCGGCCCGCGTGTTCAAAAGGCCAAGGATTTCGCCGAGCGAGGACATCGCCAAGGTCTGTGCGGTGACGCGCCCCTCGGGGGAGGCCATCTGCGCCGCCACCGCCTTGGTCTCGCGGCCGACATCGGCAATGCGCGACAGCGCCGTCTGCGCAAGCTCAAGCCGCACGCCGACGCTTTTCACCGTATCCTGATAGCTGCCGATCGCCGACAGCTGCGCGCGCAGCCCGACCGTGAGGCCACGGTCGATACCAAGGCCGGCATAGTCGTCCGCCCGCTTGCCGGTTGCGAGCTGGCGCTGCAAGTCGCCGAGCTGTGCGCGCATGCCGACCAGCGACTGGGTCAGCAGCAAGGATCGAACGCCGAGATTTGCGATACTCATAGGAGCCTCAGATATTCATCAGGCGTTCCATCATGTCCTTGACCACCGACAGCACCCGCGCATTGGCGCCGTAGGCGCTCTGCAACGCGAGCAAGTTGGCCATTTCGACATCGATATTGACGGCGGCGGCATCCGACACGCGGCTCTTCAGCGCGTTGACCACCACCCGCTGCCCGTCGGCGAGATTCTGCGCGTTTTCGGCGGCCTCGCCCTGATAGGCGATCATCTGGCGAAGGAACGACGACAGCGTTCCGCTGTAGGGTGCAGCGGAGGAGCCGATGCCGGTCTTCGGCGAAAACGTGACCGAAGCATCCATCAATTGATTGAGAATGAAATTCGGCCGTGTCGGGTCGCCCGCGGCCCCGCCGGTCTGGAACACGACAAGCTTGGAAGGATCGGCGAGCAGCTGCGAATTGACGGTGATCCGTCCGGCGAGGCCCACGGTCTGCGAGCCTGCGGCAGTGAAGGCTCCGGTATAGACGGCGGCCGCATCGGTGAAGAACGGCAATTGCGGACCGCCGCTGTCGAAGCCGGTCCGGGTCACGGTGGTGCTGACCGCATTGATGACCGAATTGTTCGCCGCCCCGTCGTCCAGCACGCGCAGCGTGGTGCCGGACGGATTGGAGAAGGTCAGCTTGCCGTTGAAAAACGTATTGAGTTGAGAGGCGACCGAGGCAAGGCCGCCGGAAAAATCCACGCCGATCACGGTGTCGTCGGGGCGCGCGGTCGCATCGTTAGACAGCGGGAGTACCGACGGATCGTCGACGCGGACGATGGTGACGTTGTGCTGCCGTCCGGTGACGGTATCGGTCCAGGTCACGTTGACGGTGTTGCCGGCGAGCAGCGCGGCGGTATCGATCTCGAAGCCTTCCTGCGCGCCCGATGTCACCGGGCTGCCGGGCAACGTCGCATCCGACAGGCTCGACGCCATCCCTGCCGCGATCGCATCGAGCTGCGCCTGCGCCTCCGGCAGGATATAGTCGCGCATCTCGATCAGGGCTGCGATTTCGCCGGAGCGGATCGCGTTGCTCTCGATCAGGTCGACGGTGCCGCCGGTCGGCGTGATCAGGGTGATGGTGCCGACGCCGCGCGTTGCCGGATCGTTGGTCCATTGCGACGCCGGCGCGATCGAGCTTTGCAGGTCGAAATTGAGTTTGGACGCTTCGGTGCCGACGAGCTGGATGCCGGAATTGGTAAAGACGTTGATCTGGTTGTGATCGGTGGCGATCACCCGGATGTCCATCAACTGCGCCAGTTCGTCGATATAGAGATCGCGCTGATCGAGCAGGGCCGCGGTCGCAGCATCCGGCGTGGTATTGAGCGCAAGCTGCCGGTTGATGGTGGCGATGCGCTCCATGGCGTTGTTGGCGCGGGCAACGGCATCGCTGATGCCGTATTCGGCGTCGCTGCGCAACGCCTGGATATTCGCAGACGTGGTGTTGAGCTGCTGCGCGAAAACCTGCGCGGAACTGATGACGGCGGCGCGCGCGGCGCTCGATTCCGGCGAGGTGGCAAGCGTTTGCAGAAGCGACGTGAAGTCGTTGAACGCGGTCTCCAGCGTCGCAGCGGAGCCCGGCTCGCCATAGATGCGCTGCAGCCGGGAGAAAAATTGCGCCCGCATATCGGCATAGGCGCCGCCGGCGGCCTCGGTGCGCAATTGCCGTTGCAGATAGATGTCGAGTTCGCGATTGACTGCTGCAACGCGGACGCTGACGCCGGCGCCGCCGGCCGCGGTCGTCGATTGAACCAGGGTCTTGCGGACGTAGCCCGGCGTCTCCGCATTCGCCACATTGGAGGCGATCAGCGCCAGTCCGGCCTGCACGGTCCGCAGGCCGGCGGTCGAGGTGTTGAGGGCCTGCGACAGACTCATGGCGATTTCCTAATCTTCACCCAACCCGCCGCCGTCACCGGATCATGTTCAGCAGATCCTGAACCATCTGATTGGTCGTGGAGATCACCCGCGTGTTTGCGGAATAGGCCTGCTGCGTCACGATCAGCTTGGTGAATTCATCGGCGATGTCGGTGTTGGAGCCCTCCAGCGCCGAACCGATAATCGTGCCACTTGCGCCGTAAGTCGGCGTGCCGGATTCGTCGGTCGCCGCAAAGGCACCGCCGTCGATACGCTTGAGGAAATTCGCCCCGGTGAAATTCGCCAGCGTGATTTCCGCAAGATCGATGGTGCGTCCGTTCGAATAGGACCCTACGATACGGCCCTTTTCGCTGATCGAAATAGTCTGCAATTCGCCGGCCGGATAGCCGTTCTGCTGCAGCAGATTGACCTGCGCATTGCCGTTCGGATCGGCAAACTGGGTGATGCCGCCGGAACCGTGGTTGACCTGGATGTTGCCGAGATTGATGCCGTCGATCACCACGTTGGAAAGCTGCAACGTGGAGACCAGGGGGCTCATCTGGCCGTTGGCGCCAAAGGTGTAGTTCACGCCGGCATTGGCCCAGGCAGGCTCGGTTCCGGTGGCGTTCGAATTGACCATGTAGAACAGGTTCCAGGTGTTGGAACCGCCATAGAGATTGGAGTCGACCTTGGCCCAGCGGAACTGGATGTTCACCGCGGAGCCCGAGACGTCGTAGGCGGTGACGGCGCCGCCGCCGACCGACGAATCCAGGAAGGCCTGCAGATCGTTGGCGATCACCGTGTTGTTGGACGGGATCGCGGTGAGCGTCTGCATGCCGAAGATTGAATGCGCGACCGTGCCGCCGACATTGATGGTGTCCACCATGGTCGCGGCGGTGACGGTGACATTGCCGTTGGTGGTGTTGACCGAGGCAGTGCCGCCGGTCAGTCCGCCGAGCGCGGTCGACAATTCGGCAAGTGTCGAGACCTGGCCGGGGCCGGTGCCGAAGGTGATGACCAGCGGCGGATTGCCGCCGACCTGGATCTCCATGGTCTGGCCGGTGCCGACGGCGTTCTGGGTCAGGAGATTGGTGGCGTAGGTGGTGCCGACATTAACGCCGAGTTCGGCAAGCAGCGACAAGGTCGAGGCGCCGCCGATGGCGATATGCGTATCTGCATTGGCGCTGGTCAGTACCAGGCGGTTGGTGCCGCTGAGCGAGGCGGTGATGCCGGTGGTGCCGGTCTGGGCATTGATCGCGGCAAGGATCGCCGTCGCATCGTCGCCGGCATTGATGGTGATCGGCGTACCATTGAGTTCGAACGTTCCGCCGGTCGAGGTCAATGACGAAATATCCACCGTGCCAGTGCCGACAGCGACCGCATCGGGCGACAGGGTTGCGCCTGCGCCCAGAATGCGCGCCGGCGCGGGCGGGCCGAAGACCGGGTTGGCGGAGAAGTTGGCCGGGTTCAGCAACTCAGATCCCGGAATGTCGGTGTCGGCGTTGTTGGTGTTCGGATAGGCAGCGAGATTGGCGCGGTATTGGACCGCGGTGGTGCGCTGCGCCGGCAGGAAGTCGTTCTGGAATTGCAGCAATTGCGGGATGCTGCCGGTCGGATTGCCGGTGGTTGGGTCGATCGGCAGGCCCATCAGGTAATAGCCGGCGCCGTTGACGAGATAGCCGTTCTTGTCGGGCTGGAAGTCGCCGCGCCGGGTGTAATAGTCGGTGCCGCCGAAGATCGGCGTATTGTCCTGCACGCCGGTCGGCTTCTGCACCACGAAAAAGCCGTCGCCGTTGATGGCCATGAAGGTGCCGACCGAGGCGCCCTGGATATCGCCCTGCACGGTATTGGTGGCACGCGCGCTCGCGATCACGCCGCCGGCGAGCTGCTTGGAGGGGATGTTGTCCGGGATCAGGTCCTGGAAGCTGGTATCGATGCGCTTGAACGCGGTGGTCTGCGAATTGGCGATGTTGCCGGATACGTTTTCGAGCGCATAGGACTGTGCGCGCATGCCGGTGACGGCGGTGGTGAGAGCGCCGAAGATACCCATTACTTGTTCCTCCAGGACGTCCGGGGCGGCCTTTCGAAGACGCGGCCGCAGGCTTGCGGGAGGAGATGTCGCAAGCCCCGTGCCAGAGACATTTTCTCGTAAAATCAGTTGGATAGCGTGTCAGCCGCCGCACCCGACGGGCGGAAAATTGCCGCTATGCGGCAGTTTTTGCCGGGGGCAGCGCGTCGTCAGGGGCGGGCGGCCTGGCGGCGGCGCAATTCCGGGCGCTCGCGCTTGGTTCGCGCCAGCAGCCTCCGGCCGATCGACACGATCGCGTTGATCGCCGGGATCAGTTCCTCGCCCAGCGGGGTCAGCGAATATTCGACCGAAGGAGGCGACGTCGGCATCACGCGCCGCTCGATCACACCCTTTTCCGCCAGCTTCTGCAGACGCGCACTCAGCACCTTTGACGAGATCACGGGAATGTCGGCGCGCAACTCGCCGAAGCGCCGCGGCCCGCCGCTCAGGCTCCAGATGACGTCGGGCGTCCAGGCGCCGCCCAGGAGCGCCATGCACTCGGTCATAGGACATGCGAGCGGCGGCGGAGACACCTTGCTCTTTCGCAGCTTGAGCATCGCCGCAGCGTCCTTTCTCAAAAAAACCGGTTACCGGACGGAAACTCGAAAATAAAAGTAACCGAAGGTAATTCGATTTCCAAAGGTAATGATATCGTTTAGCTGACTGGCCCCGATCCCTCGCAAAGGAGCGCCAGTCATGAGGCTTTATTATTCTCCGGGTGCATGCTCGCTTTCGCCGCATATCGTGCTGCGCGAGATCAATTGCGACTTCGCGCTCGAGCGCGTCGACAATGCCAGCAAGAAGACCGAAACAGGCCGCGACTTTCTCGCGATCAACCGCAAGGGCTATGTCCCAGCCTTACAGCTCGGCGACGGGGCCGTGCTGACCGAGGGCGCGGCCATCGTGCAATATCTCGCCGACAGCAAGCCGGACGCAAAGCTCGCACCGGCGCCCGGCACGATGGAAAGGGTGCGCCTGCAGGAGCAGCTCAACTTCATCGCCTCCGAATTGCACAATGCCTTTACGCCATTGTTCAGCGACACAGCCTTGGAGAGCGAGAAAGCCGCAGCCCCGGCTCGCATTGCGCGGCGCTTCGACAATGTCGAGGCCATGCTGGCCGACGGCCGGCCACATCTGCTTGGCGACGATTTCAGCGTTGCGGACATCTATCTGTTCGTCGTCGTCTCCTGGACCAAGCCCACCGGCATCGGTCTGGAGCGGTGGCCGCATCTGCGAGCGCACTATGATCGTATGGCAGCGCGCCCGGCCGTGCAGGCCGCGATGCAGGCGGAAGGTCTGAACTGAAGCCGGTGCGGTACGCGACGGAGCGGAGTTATTGGAATGGATTCGCGCTACAACGACGTCGCCGCCGCGCTGCACGACTATTTCGACGGGCTGTATCACAGCGATACGGCCCGTCTCGCCCGCATCTTCCACCCGCAGGCGCTTTATGCCTGCGCCACGGAAGGCGACCTGACCCATCTGACCGTGGAGCAGTATTTCCTCATGGTCGACGCGCGGCCCTCCCCGGCAAGCCGCGGCGAGCCCCGCGCCGACAGGATCGTCTCGATCGAATTTGCCGGTCCGGTCACGGCCTTCGTTCGGGCCGAATGCGCGATCGGACCGAAGCATTTCACCGATCTGCTGACGCTGATCCGGCTCGGCGGACGCTGGCAGATCATCGCCAAGGTCTTCCATTTCGATCTGCAAACATACGGAGTTTGACCCGGGAGGGCGTGCCGGGCTCCCATGCATTGCGCCCGGTTGCCGATGCGCAACGGCCCGTCTAGTGTCGCCGCGATTTCTGCAGACAAGGGCAATGCATGCGCTTCGAAGGCACCAAAGGCTATGTCGCGACCGACGATCTCAAGGTCGCCGTCAATGCGGCGATCACGCTCCAGCGTCCGCTGCTGGTCAAGGGCGAGCCCGGCACCGGCAAGACCGTGCTGGCGCATGAGATCGCCAAGGCGGTCGATACCGACCTCCTCGAATGGCACGTGAAATCCACCACCAAGGCGCAGCAGGGCCTCTACGAATACGACGCGGTCTCGCGGCTGCGCGACAGCCAGCTTGGCGACGAGCGGGTCAAGGATATCCGCAACTACATCAAGCGCGGCAAGCTGTGGGACGCCTTCGTGCACGAAAAGCGTCCGGTGCTGCTGATCGACGAGATCGATAAGGCCGACATCGAATTTCCGAACGACCTCCTGCAGGAGCTCGACCGGATGGAATTCTTCGTCTACGAGACCGGCGAGACCGTGAAGGCGAGCCAGCGGCCGATCGTCGTCATCACCTCCAACAACGAGAAGGAGCTGCCGGACGCGTTCCTGCGCCGGTGCTTCTTTCACTATATCCGCTTCCCCGATGCCGAAACCATGCGAGCGATCGTCGATGTGCATTTTCCCGGCATCAAGCAGCGGCTCGTGTCAGAGGCGCTCCGGCTGTTCTACGAGATCCGCGAAGTGCCGGGTCTGAAGAAGAAGCCCTCGACCTCGGAACTCCTTGACTGGTTGAAGCTCCTGATGGTCGAGGATATCGGACCGGAAATGTTGCGCGAGCGCGATCCGAAGAAGCTGATCCCGCCGCTGCACGGCGCGCTTCTGAAGAACGAGCAGGACGTTCATCTTTTCGAGCGGCTGGCCTTTATGGCGAGGCGCGAGGGGCGCTAAGAGCTTTTGCAAGAACTCTCCTGCCCGGCCTGATGCGTTTTGACGCATCAAGGTATCCGGGTCTTTTGAATAACGAAGCCGTGAAGAGGAAAACCGTCCGGCGGTCGCGACCGTAGCTCGCGTGTCCGTGCGATCGAGCGGTTCTGCTGGCGCTGTGCCCGCGGAAGCGTCTGCGACCGGATGTTCCACTCACCGTCATCGAAGCAACATCGAGAGAACAGGAAACCGTCAATGATTCATCGTGCTTCTCGCGTCATCGCTGTATGCGCTGCTCTCACCTTCGGCGCCGGCGCCGCATCGGCCGCAGACATCGTTGATACCGCCGTCAAGGCCGGACAATTCAACACGCTTGCCGCGGCGCTGAAGGCCGCCGGCCTCGTCGATACCCTGAAAGGGCCCGGGCCGTTCACCGTCTTCGCCCCGACCGATGAGGCCTTCAAGAAGCTCCCGGCTGGCACCGTCGAAAACCTGCTCAAGCCGGAAAACAAGGCGCAGCTCGTCGGGATCCTGACCTATCACGTCGTTCCGGGCAAAGTGATGAGCTCGGCGCTCGCGGGCAAGACGACCGAGGCCAAGACCGTTCAGGGCCAGCCGGTGAAGGTCGACGCCACCCAGGGCGGTGTGATGGTCAACAACGCGAAGGTGGTGAAAGCCGATATCGCGACCGACAACGGCGTCATTCATGTGATCGACACCGTCATTCTCCCGAAGTAACGGGTCCGCGGACGTCAGCACCGCAAGGCCCCCTGCCGTGCACCGCCGCTCGCCCCGGCCGTGCACGGCATTTCGCTTCAGGCATTTCGCTTCATATGCAGCGGCGATACCCGCTCGGACCCGTCAGTCGCGAGGCTTTCGCCGGTTCGACGGCGTTGTGTCGTCTGCACCTGACGCCGCGGGAACGTCAGCGACTGGCTCGCCCTTTGAACGCTCCGCGAACAGCCGCGCGGCATTCTCGGCGACCCTCTCGGCGTTGCGATATGCCGCTTCGAGCCGTTCGGCTTCGCTCTGTGCCACGTCGAGCCGCGCCGCCTCCGTTTGCGCGATCGCGGCCTGCTCGGCCGCCATGCGTTCCTGATCGGCGTGCTCCATTTCCGCCTGCTCGGCCGCGAGCCGTTCAGCTTCGGCGCGTTCGGCGGCAAGGCGCTCGGCTTCGATCCGCCTGGCCTCGGCTTTCTCTGCGGCAATCCGCTCCTTTTCGGCACGCGCGGCGGCGCGGCGCTCTTCCTTCAGGCGCGCGGCTTCGGCTTTGGCCGCAGCTTTCGCTTCGGCGCGAAGGCGTTTCGCCTCGGCCTTTTCGGCGGCGATGCGCTCGCGCTCGATCCGCCGGGCCTCAGCCTCCGCGGCCTCGATCTTCTCTCGCTCGATTCGTTCGGCTTCGGCTTTCGCCCATTCCTCGGCGCGAATGCGCGCGCGCTCGGCCGCCTCTTCCTCTTCCTTTTTCAGGCGGGGCGCATTTTCGATCCACCACTTCTCGTTCCTGTGCGCGCGGTGCGACTGGAAGCTTTCGCGCGCACGCTGCGCGGCATAGAGCCAGGTGGTGAAGATGCGGCCCGCCTGTCCGCCGGCGAAGACCAGTTCGAACGGCTCGAACAGGCGGTAGCGGTCGTCATGCTCGACGATCGCACTTGCGATCAGGGTCGCCGCCATTGCCGTGGTGTTGAGACCAAGCCCGCCGAACCCGCTCGCAAGCCAAACGCCCGGCATGACCGCTCCGATCTGCGGCATGCCGTGAACCGTGATCCCGATCGCGCCGCCGAATGCGTTTTCAATCTCGACCGGACCGAGCTGCGGAAATCGCCGCTGCAGATCGGCGCGCAATCTGCGGCCGGTGCGCTGCGCGGTATCGCGCATGCCGAGCCGGCCGGCAAAGATCAGCCTGTCGCTGTCAAGGATGCGGTAATGATGATCGGCAAACTCGGTATCGCTGATCCCGCCCGGATACTCGATCGCGGCCGGGAGCTTCTCGCCGAGAGGCTTGGTGACGGCCGCAAAGCTGTGAAGCCGGATCAGCGTCCGCGACAGTTGCGGCGTCAGCGATCCGAGATGCACATTCCCGGCAAACACGATATGTGCGGCGCGCAAGCGGCCATGCTTGGTGTCGATGCGCTTGCGTACGCCGGCCGGATCGATCGAGACCGCCGCCGTCTCCTCGAAAATGCGCGCACCGGCCTTTTCCGCGAGCGCGGCAAGACCGAGCACATAGTTGTAGGGGTGGATAGTGAAGGCGGCCGGGAAATGGATCGCCTGAAAGTAATGGTCGGACTTCACCTTGGTGCGCACGAGATCGGCCGGCCAGACCTCGATATCGGCGCCGAAGGCGCGCAACAGCTCGGCCTCGTCGGCGATTTCGGCCCTCCGGTCGGTCTTGGAAATACGCAGCCAACCGTCGCTCTGTACCACATCGCGCATGCCGCCGTCCTTGATCGTCCGGCGAACCCATTCGACGCCGTCCTGCGACAGCGTCCAGAGTTCGCGCGCATGGTCGGCGCCAACGCGTGTCACAATGGTGCTGATTCTTTGCGCAAAGCCCGGCCGGACAAATCCGGCATTACGGCTCGATGCATTCCAGGCGATACGCCGCGCCTCCAGCACCGCAACCGACCAGCCGCGCCGCGCGATTTCGGCCGCAATTGACAACCCGGCAAGACCGCCGCCGATGATGCAGACATCGATGTCGAGATCGTAGGTCAGATGCGGCCTTGGCCCGGCAACGGCCCCTGCCGCTACGAAATAGCTGTCGCCATAGGCCGGATCGGCGGACGCCGATGCGGCTTTCGGTTGCGGCTCGTCAGCGGCCGGGCTCGTGTTAGGCTCCGGCATTGCATTTCCTCCGGGACCGCGATCCATGCGCCGCCTGATGCTTCTTCGCCATGCCAAATCCGACTGGTCGCAGCCCGGCAAGTCCGATCATGAACGCGACCTTGCGCCGCGAGGCCGCAAGGCGGCGCCGCTGATGGGACGCTACATGGCCGAGCACGCCCTGATCCCGGATCATGCGATCATATCCACAGCCGAACGCACCCGTGAAACCTTCCGCATCGTCGCCGATGCACTGCCGAAAAGGCCGACCGCCCAGTTCGAAGACCGCATTTACGAAGCCTCGCCGCGCGACATCATGGCTACCATTGCGCAAGCGCCGGCCTCGGCGCAATCGCTGCTGGTGGTCGGACATAATCCCGGATTCCAGGAAACCGCAAATCTCCTGGTGCATTCCGGCGACAAAAAGTTGCGCAGAAGCCTCTCGGAAAAATTTCCGACCGGAGCGCTTGCGGTGATCGACCTCGATATCGGAGGCTGGGATGAAATCCGGCCCGGTACCGGTACGCTTGTCGGTTTCGTTACGCCACGTGCGATCGGCGGGCCGGACGACTAGACTTAAGCGCCGGCTTGCCTGTCCGCGCAAACGAGGAGGAAGCGACCATGTTCAAACGCATCCTGGTGCCGGTCGATCTCGCCGAACCCGATCTCGCGCGTCCGGCGATCGAGACCGCCTGCGCGCTTGCGCGCAGTGCCGACGGAACGATTCGGATCATTCATGTGCTGCCGATGACGCCGGTGATGCTCGCCGAATATGTGCCGCCGGACTTCGACATCCAGCAGCGCAAATCCGCCGAAGAGAGCATGCAAAAGCTGACCGCCGAATGCACGCTTGGCGCCGGCCGGGTTTCCGGCGTTGTGCGCCAGGGCGGCATCTATCACGAGGTGATCGAGGAGGCCAAGGCGATGAATGCCGATCTCATTGTCATGACCTCGCACCGGCCGGACATGCGCAGCTATTTTCTCGGCTCCAACGCGGGCCATGTGGTGCGCTACGCCAATTGCTCGGTGCTGGTGCTGCGCGACTAGTGGAGCGGATTTGACATCCGCTACGGTGTCGGCTTGGGCGGCGTTGGCAGAATGTCGGCCGGGATCTCATCGAGCGTATAGCGGCGCGGCAGATTGCGCTTGAAGAACATGCCGAGCTGCCACAGCAGCACGGCGAAGAAGCCGAGCAGGAACAGCGTCGCGGTCATCTCGCCCTGTTGGATGGCGCGGAAGATCAGCGCCAGCATGGCGATGCAGATGCCGGCGAAAATCACAAATCCCGGCCAGTAGAGAAAAGGTATCGCGCCTGCGGTGAGGTGCGGCGTTCCTCCCGCCTGGGCGATGCGCGCATGCAGGGCCTTGATGAAGCGCACATATGCGGCGTCCTGGCGCTCCTGTTCCAGCAGCGACTTCCACGACGCGGAGGCGATCTGGATTTTCGGGCTTTTGTCGGCCCAGATTTCGGCAAGGAACCGGTAGGACTGCATCGTCACCGGGCGAAAGCCGAGCCTGATCTGACGGATGTCACGATAGGGCACGCGGCCGGACATCGCCCCGAGCGACCAGTGCAAGGCATCCGGCGCAAGCCGCAGCACCCAGGCGCCGCCCATCAAGGTGGCCTTATAGGCATATACGATTTCGTCGCCGCCGCTCGTATCGTCCATCGCTGTCCCCTTGCGAGCGCCGTCTTACACGAAGGCATGGGGCTGATGGAACCTCCGGGGCGGAACGGACGCAGTTACGAGACGTTAGCCCGCCAGCGACCCGACTTCGGAGTTCTCCTTTATGACAGCGACAATTACTCATGCAGCAGCGAAATGTCTCGCCGCCGCAGTCTTGGCCGCCCTCCTCGGCGTCTCCGCTCACGCGCAGACAGGCACCGCGCCAACCCAGCCCGGCGGCGCGCCGTCACCCGGGATCTCGCCTGCAACACCCGCACCCGCCGGAACCACCGGGACCAGCTCCGGCATGACCGGCGGGGCCACCGCGCCCTCGCCGACCCGACCCGGCACGCCCGGAGCGGTGAGCCCCGGCAATCCGGATGCAGCCTCGCGCCCGAGCGTCCCCAATATCGGCGGCGCGCCGATTGTCACCCAGCCCGGCCGTCCCTGACCCGCAGGTTTGCTGACTTGGCGCGGCGTCATGGCCCGCAAAGAAACGGCGTCATGGCCCGCACAGAAAAAGCGCCGGCATAACCGGCGCTTTTTCCTTTGTCATGACGTGACCCGGTATCGGAGGGACCCTCGTGACAAAGACGGTCCTCGATTTCGTCTCGCGTCAGCTTGCGGCCTTGCGGTTGACCTTGCTCTCGGCGACCGAGGTCAGTTTCTGGTCTGCAACCTTTTCCTCGTCCAGGGTCTTCTGCAGGATGGCGGCGGCATCGTCGCGGCCGAGCTGACGCGCCCAGGCGATCAGCGTGCCGTAGCGGGTGATCTCGTAATGCTCCACCGCCTGTGCCGAAGCGATCAGGGCGGCGTCCAGCACTTCCTTGTCTGCGACCTCGCCGGAAATTTCCTCGGCCTCATCGAGGATGCCGTCGATCGCCGGGCAATCGACACCCTTCGGCTTCAGATCGTGCAGCTTGAACACCTGCTCGAGGCGCGCGACATGATTTTCGGTTTCCTGCAGATGCTTCTGCAGACCGGCCTTCAGGTCGCGATCGGTCGCCTTGCCGATCATATCCGGCAGAGATTTCAGAATCTGCTTCTCGGCATAGTAAATGTCTTGAAGCTGATGGACGTAAAGGTCGTTCATGGTCTTGATGTCGGCGGAAAACAGGCCCATCTGCGGCTCCTCGGAATGACGGTGTGTTTTGTCAGAGTGTGTCGGACGCAGCGCAGGCATCCCGCATCCCAACGTGGCAGCTGGTTGGATGTTCCTGACGCTATCGTTATCCGGGCCCGTGGAACCAGGTGTTTGTCAGAGATATTTGAGTTGATGTAACCGTTCGTTATCGTGAGCTTGCAACTGTTTGCAGAGCGAGGAGCAGAAACTGGCCCAGGAGCCCTGGGTATGAGAATGTCGTCATGATTGACCCGGAATCACCACAACATCCCGAGCCGCGCCGCGACCAGACCGACGCCGGCGACCGCTCCGATGAAACGCGAGCGCCGTTCGACACCTCGGAACTGGAGAAAATTCCAGGGGTCACCGACGAGGACCCGCCCTATCGCAGCTGGTGGGTGGTCACGGATCACGACAAGCGCTGATCGGGAACCGGAACCGCCTGAGCGGACTTGAGCCGGCGAGGTTCCCGAACAGGAGACGTGCCATGGCGCGCAGCGCAAAATCTTCCAGCTCACAGGATCTGATCGGCCGCATCAGCGACACCATCGCAGCGCATCCGCGGGTTAGCGCCGCCGCCGCATTCCAGATGGGAGTTCTGCTCGGTCAGGCCATGCAGAATGCAGGCGCGCTCAAGGGCATCGGCCGCGACATCGGACGCAGGATGGCCGAAGCGCCCGGCGCATTGGCATCGAGCATCCCGAGCTTCGGCTGGTTCAGCAGCGAAGACCCTGCAACGCCGAGCCGCACAAGTGGTGGTAAACGCGCATCGGCCAGGCGCAAGACCGCAAAGCGCAGCACGAAGCGCGCCAAGCGCGTGTAGGCTTTCTTGCGTATCAATCTTTCACATAATGTAATGCAGTTCGCTGCATGCGCAGTGATCGCAAGGAAGGATCGCAGAGATGTCGGCGCTCGTATTATTTATGATGGCAGCGCTCACGTTGCCATCGAGCCCGTCGCTCAGCGCCACACGGGCCGCCGTCCACGGCAATCAGCCGTCGGAATTGTCGGCCGCACAGCATAGGTCGCGCAAGATACAGCGCACCAAGCTGAATCGGCCAGCCCCGCCAATTGCTCCGGTCTACGGCTGGCGGCCCGCCGATCCTTCCTTCGACCAGCACGGACGGCCCTACCGCCCCCCGCCCGGCCTGCCCTGCCCGATCGATCTGGGCTACGGCCGCTGGACCTCGTGCCTCAACGATCGCTGAACGCGCCTAGGCTGCAAAGCCCGCACGCTTGAGGCGCACGATCGCCAGATCGAGCGCGGACAGGAACGCCGAGCGATCCTTGGGCGTGAATGGCGGCGGCCCGCGCGTGGCTTCACCGGCCGAACGCAATCCATCCATCAGATTGCGCGTCGCGAGCGCCATGCCGATCGAATCGTTGTCGAACAAACGACCATTGGGCGCGATGGTTGTCGCGCCCGCCTTCACGCTGCGGCTCGCCAGCGGAATATCGGCGGTGACGACGATCGCGCCCGGCCGCGCGCGCTCGGCGATCCAGTGATCGGCCTCGTCCATGCCGCCGGGCACCACGATACGTTCGATCCAAGGTTCGCGCGGCACTGCGATCGGCGTATTCGCGACCACCGATACGCTCAGGCCGTGTCGCTCTGCCACTTTGTAGATCTCGGCCTTTACGGGACAGGCATCGGCATCGACCAGAATAACGATCGGCTGGCGCTGGTTTTGGTCGCTCATGTTGCCCGAAAAGTCCCGTACCGGCTTTACTCTGCGTCAAGTTGCAGAGGCCATGTTATGCGCGTTGCAGTGCTTCGGCGCAAAACCAATTCAGGCCGGCAGCCGCGTCTGAATCCGCATTCGGCTTTTGCGCGATTGGCAATCCCGACTTCGCGCTGTTAAACTTCCAGCTGCGAGCCGCCCCGGCTGCAGACGGGAGCCGCCAACAATAACAGCCTCGAAGAGAAAGATTCGCGCAGGCTCCGGGTGAGGAAATCCATGTCATGCAAAGCGAACGCTCGTTTCCGCTGAATGCCTGGTATGTCGCCGGCTGGGATTACGAGATCGGCCGCGCGCTGCTGTCCCGCACGATCTGCGGCAAAAAGATCGTGATGTACCGGACCAGTGCCGGCAAAATCGCCGCGCTGGAAGATGCCTGCTGGCACCGCCTGGTGCCGCTGTCGAAAGGCTGGCTCGAAGGCGACGATGTGGTCTGCGGCTATCATGGATTGAAATTCGATCCGAACGGGCGTTGCACCTTCATGCCCTCGCAGGAGACCATCAATCCGTCGGCCTGCGTGCGGCGCTTTCCGGTGGTCGAGAAATATCGTTTCGCCTGGATCTGGATGGGCGACCCGGCACTCGCCGATCCGGCGGCGATCCCGGACATGCATTGGGTCGACGACCCGGCCTGGGCCGGCGAAGGCAAGCGTACGCCGCTCGGCTGCAATTACCGCCTCGTGATCGACAACCTGATGGACCTGACGCACGAGTCGTTCGTACATCGCACCTCGATCGGCAATGCCGCCGTCGCCGAAGCACCGTTCGAAGTCACGCATTCGGATCGCACCGCGCATGTCACGCGCTGGATGCTCAATATCGAGCCGCCGCCATTCTGGGCGTTCCAGCTCGGCGCCAAGGCGCCGGTGAAGGTCGATCGCTGGCAATATATCAATTTCGAGGCGCCGGCCGCGATCGTGCTCGATGTCGGCGTGGCGCTGGCCGGCACCGGCGCGCCGCAGGGCGACCGGTCGCAGGGCGTGAACCTGCGGGTCTGCCACTTCATCACGCCGGAGACCGAGCGGCGCTGCCACTTCTTCTGGGTGGTGCGGCGCAATTTCAAGCTCACCGACCAGCGCCTGACCACCGAGACGCGCGAGCGCAATGCCGCCATCATTGCCGAGGACGAGGCCATGCTCGAAGCGCAGCAGATCGCGATGGAGGAAAACCCAGACGCCGTGTTCTACAATCTCAATATCGACGGCGGGGCAATGTGGGCGCGGCGCATCCTTGAGCGGATGATCCGCGAGGAAACCCCCGCGGCGCTCCGCGCCGCCGAGTAGATTGCTTCCGTCATGCGCGTGATCGAGACATGGACCACCGCACGGGTGCGCAGCCTGCGTGATGTTACACCGACGATCAGGCAGTTCGAACTCGTGCCCGCCGAAGGAACGCCCGCACAGATTCCGCTCGGCGGGCATCTCAATGTCACGGTGATGATCGGCGAACGCGCCGATACCCGCTCTTATTCGCTGATCGGCCCGCCGTTGCCGGACGCCTATCGCATCGCGGTCAAGCGCAGTCCCGCGAGCCGGGGCGGCTCGGCCTATATGTGGTCGCTGCGCGAAGGTGCAGAGCTGACAATCTCCAGCCCGCGCAGCCATTTCGAGATCGATTTTGGCCGGCCGGACTATCTGCTGATCGCTGGCGGCATCGGCATCACCCCGATCGTGGGCATGGCGCAGGCGCTGGCCCGCGCTGGTGCGGCTTTGCGCATGCATTATTGCGTGCGCTCGCGCGACGAACTCGCCTTCGCCGACGAGTTGCGCGCCGTGTTGGGCGACCGTCTGCAGACCTTCGTGTCCGCCGAGGGACAGCGCCTCGATCTGGAGGCGGCGCTGGCCTCGCTCGCCCCCGCCGGCCTTGCCGCGGTCTGCGGTCCCCTGCCGCTGCTCGATCAGGCGCGCAGCATCTGGCGCAAGAACGGCCGGCCGGTCGGGGATCTGCGCTGTGAGACTTTCGGATCGAGCGGGCAACTGGCGGCACAAGCGTTTCGCCTGCGCATCGCGCCAGGCGGCCACGAGATCGTGGTGCCGGAAAACCAGTCGATCCTCGATGCGCTGGAAGACGCGGGCATCGGCGTGATCTCGGATTGCCGGCGCGGCGAATGTGGGGTCTGCGCGCTCAATATCGTCGCGGTCGACGGCATCGTCGACCATCGCGACGTGTTTTTCAGCGATCATCAGAAGCGGGAAAATACCCGGCTCTGCGCCTGTGTCTCGCGCGCGGTCGGCACCATCACGATCGATCCGCTGCTGCGGCCGGACCCGGCGCGGCCGGAGGGGTGAGCAGCCTCCCGCGCCCAGGTGTCCCTGAGGCGATCAAGCGCTTGCGGGGCTGTGCCATTTTTGACACAATCACCCGCGATGATCGACCGGTCCAAAAAGATCACCGGCCGCTTTTACGCGCTGGCGAGCGGACGGCGGCCGGTCCGCCACTTGCTGTTGGAATTAAGCAGAGACGACCGGCGCATTGTCGGCCGCGACATCCAGAAGGTCGAGTTCGGATGGCCGCTTGGCATGCCCTATTGCCGATCCTTGGGTCATGGCCTTTGAGAAGTCCGCAGCGACCTGACCGGCGGACGGATTGCGCGAGTGATTTTTTGCATCGTCGGCGGCGAAATGATCCTGCTGCACGGATTTGAGAAGAAAGCGCAAAAGACGCCGCAACCGGACATCGCGCTGGCGCACAAGCGAATGAAGGAAATCGAAGAATGAAGAAAGCAACTAAGAAAAAAGGTCATATCGATCGCGGCGAATCCTTCGACGACTTTCTTGCCAATGACGGACTGCTGGCTGAAACCGAGGATGCTGCGATCAAGGATGTGATCGCCGACCAGATCAGGGTCGCGATGGACAAGCAGCGCTTGACCAAAACCGAAATGGCAGCGCGCATGAAGACAAGCCGCCGCCAATTGGATCGGCTGCTCGATCCGGACAATCCATCGGTGACGCTATCGACATTGCGGCGCGCGGCGAGTGCTGTGGGGCGGAATTTGCGGGTGGAGTTGGAGTGATTTAAGTAATCGAATAAGAGAACAAGGTGGTCTGAGCCCCGCTAACTCCTCCAAGAATGGGTAGAGTCCATCACCTCGGAAGGGGATGGACCATGAAGCCGAGCCGATTTACCGAAGAACAGATCATCGCAATCCTGCGTGAGCAGGAGGCCGG
>Ga0209911_100125_pt1 | contig 49745 bp, 46 predicted proteins | sample FECB21metaG_FD_188301 | JGI IMG/M metagenome (GOLD analysis project Ga0209911, IMG submission 188301) | Cyanobacterial communities from the Joint Genome Institute, California, USA - FECB-21 (SPAdes) (version 2) | ecosystem: Environmental > Aquatic > Thermal springs > Hot (42-90C) > Microbial mats...
ATTAATAATAAATTGAAGCTAATAAAACGAAATGCATTTGGCTTTAGAAATTTTCGCAATTTTGAGATTAGAGCTTTACTTTCTTGGCATCATAATATTAATTTAGCACGTTAGGTACGCAAGAGCCGTATTCGCAATACTTAAGCCATTACAAGAATTGAAAATTGCAAATTGTAAACCTCTTTCTAATGCAATATTAATTGCAGGTGTAATTTCTGTAAGAGATAAAGTTGTATTGGGAGCAATTGATATTTCTCCACCTGTTAAATCATTCTCATTACTGTGTCCAGCAAAGAATAATATATCCCAACCATTTTTTGATACTATAGTATTTCTAATTTTCGTTTTTAATTCAGTGATATTTTGTCCTGGCTGCCAACTAATAAATTCGATATAAGCGATAGAATTTAGTTTGATTATTGCTTGTTTTTCAGCTTGGAAATCTAAATCTGTATCGTCACCTAAAATTGCTAAAACTCTAATTTTTTGAGAACGATTCTTTCCCTTGACATTTTTAACTGTTTGATAAATATTTATTGGCTTGCGTACAATTTTAATTTTTTCAGAAGAGAGAGAAAACTCGGAATTGATGTCCCAAGCTTCCCAAGGTAAACGTGTTAATTCTAGACAGTTACAAGTAATAAAAAGAGTAACTGGAATAGGAGATTGTTCTTTTGCTATATTAGATATTGTTGTTCTAATTTCATATAATTCAGCACTCCGTAGCCACTTATGAAACTCCGATAATAATTTTACTTCTGCTTGAACTAATTTGGCTTGCCAGTCAACAATTATTGTTTCAATGCAACCAATATCGGCAACTCTTCCTCGTAGTGAATTCTGATAAAAATTTAAATAACATTCCTGCCATTCTTGGTAAATCTTAGTGAGATATTGAGGATAGAAAAGCATTACACTCAGATGTTGTCCTTTTCCCCAAGATAATTCAAATAAACAAACTTGTTCAATACTTTGAATTTTTAAATGTAAATGAGCCATTTTTGATATTTATATAATATTTTATTAATTATTTTGCCTCTCCAGTTAATGTAAATGCAGCCCAATATACAGGATTAGGATATTTTTTCATTGTCTTAAGCATCGCTTGACGTAATGCAAAAGCTTTATCGGAATTTTGTTGTAATTGTTGATAAAATTCGATCATTAATTCTGATGTAGAATTATCTGGAACCGACCAAAGTGAAGCAATTATACTAGATGCACCAGCCACAATAAAAGAACGAGATAGTCCAATTATCCCATCACCCGTGATTGTTCCCCTACCTGTATCGCAAGCACTGAGAACTACTAATTCTGCGTTGATGGGCAAGTCAATTATTTCCCCCAGTCTGAGCAAACCATCATCCCCATTTTTCCCGTCAGGAGCAAGTGCGATCGCTGTAGGTATACCTTTTTGATTTGCATCTTCGAGTAAACCATGAGTAGCTAAATGAATAATTCTTGCTCCTGGTAATTTTTGTTTGAAAGTTGCTTTAGTCGCCCGACTTCCGGTTATAGCTGTGGTATTTTTGAAGTGAGCAACTGCTTTTGCTTCAACTTCTGCATATTTGAGTGGAGATAGTTGTATTGGCGGAACTCCCACAAAAGGCATTGCAGGGTTTCCTATGACTAATACATCGTTACCTTTCGGTTTTTGTCGTTCTAAGTAGGTAATTTCTAATACCTGAATTGCTGGAGACGTAAGAATAGTATGTTTTTCGATCAGATATTTCCCATCTTTATCTTGTAGTGCAGGGAAGGGAACGAGAAATAATGATTCGTGAGGAATAAAAATGATATGTTCGTTTGGATTGGTGGGGAGAAGAGATGCAATGGGTTCAATCAGAAGCTGATATAATTTTTTTAAATTTTCTTTTTGAAGAGGTTTAGTTGGTGGTATGATTTCAAGACCACGACCTATGATACCTATCGATTCGCGGCTATTATTTACTAAATTCGTAATTGATGATATACCTAATATTTTCAGGTTTACTTGCTTAAAAGTAATTGTACCTGTCGGTTTAATTACCCAAATATATAGTTGTGATTGATTAATTGTATATTCCACAAATGTAGCTTTTTGCTGCTGAGCTATTTTTTTTATTTGTGTTATTTTTGGATCTTTTGTATAAATAGAAACACCTGTGTATCTATTGTAATAATTTGATTTTTTTGATGCTTTTAAACTTAATAAATCGATAAAAGCTCTGGCTCTACTGCGCTCGGCAATTTCTAATGCTTGATCAATTTTATCTTGGGCAATTAAAGTTTCTTGTAGTAATCGATATGCCGTAAATTGAATTTCAAATATTGAGATTTTTTGGTCATCAGTCAATCGATTTTTGATAGATTCCAAAACTTCAATCCCAGTTAATAAAAACTTTGCTGACTCACGATATTTTCTTTGCTTAAGATAAACATTTCCGATATTACTAAAGATTTTGCCTTGTTCTGCTTTATTGCCAATTTCTTTTTGAATAGCTAAAGCTTTATCATAATAATCTAATGCCAAAAAATACTGCTCTTGCTTATAGTAAATAGCTCCAATATTATTGAAAATACTTCCTTCTTCTGCTTTCGCACCAACTTTTTGAAAAATAGCTAAAGCCTCATTCAAGTAATTTAGCGATTGGGAATATTCTCCTTGGTTGTAATAAACAACTCCAATGTTAGTCAAAGTAACTGCTTCTCCAACTTTCTCGCCAATTTGTTTACGAATTTTTAAACTTAAATTGTAAAATTCTAGAGCTTTAGAATATTCTCCTAAGTTATCGTAAATTAACCCAATATTACCAAGATTTATAGCTTCACCAGCTTTGTCACCAATTTGTTGAACAATATCTAAAGCTTCTTGAAATAAATCTAATGCTTTAGAGTTTTGTCCGAGATTGCGGTAAAGTACGCCAATATTATTCAGGGTTGTTACTTCCCCGGCTTGATCACCAATTTGTTTACTAATCAATAAACTTTCTTGATAAAAATCTAGAGATTTGGAATAATCTCCCAGACTGTCATAGACTGTTCCAATATTGTTGAGAGTTCTTCCTTTCTCTGCTTTGTTGTTGATTTGCTGGAAATTTTCTAAAGCTTGGTTGTGGAATTCTAAGGCTTTAGAATATTGTCCCTGGCTGAAATAAACTGCTCCAATATTGTTAAGAGTTCTTCCTTCTCCTACTTTATCATTAATTTGTCTACGAACAATTAAAGCTTGTTGATAAAATTCTAAGGCTTTAGCATATTCTCCTAAATCACGATACACGGCTGCAATATTATTGAAAATACTTCCTTCTACTGGTTTGTTAGCAATTTGTTTAACCAGAGCTAACGCTTGACTGTAGAATTCTAAAGCTTGAGTATAGTTTCCTTGATTGCGGTAAACTGCTCCAATATTGTTAAGAGTTGTTCCTTCTGCTGATGTGTCGGCAATTTGTTTGAAAATCACTAAAGCTTGATTATAAAAATCTAATGCTTGAGAATATTTTCCTTGGTTATCATAAATTACTCCAATATTGCTGAGAATAATTCCTTGTTCGGCTTTATTCGCAAGTTGTTTGTAAATAGCTAAAGCTTGATTATAAAAATCTAATGCTTGAGAATACTGTCCCTGATTGTCATAAACTAACCCTATACTTTTGAGAATAGCAGCTTCACCTTCAAATTCTTTGATTTCTCTAACTATAATCAAAGCCTGCTGAAAATTTTTTAAAGCATCTTGAAACTGACTTTTGTTCAGTTGCTCAGTACCTAATTTAAAAAGTTGCAAAGCCTCTCCTCTTTGCTGTTCTATGGTTTGCACCTGAGCTAGTGTAGACTGGAGACTAATTATAATAATTGCCAGTGAAAATGTCATCAAAAACAGTAGGCTAACAACGGTAATCCCTCTCCGGGAATAACGCATTGACAAGTTCTCCATTAGTATATTGAATACCTCATAGAACAAGAGGCTAAGGAAAAATTATGACAACACTACCGAATAAAATCTTGTAGGCTTGATACATTAACACTATCTTTACATTATCTTGCTTCTTCCCTATTTATCAAACCCAAAAGGTGGTAAAGTGACATCAACACCTTTCCTCAAAATAATCTTGACAAGAAACTTTTCATCAATACTACCGATGACACGGGCAAATAAGTAAGGGGTATTATTTGTATCTACACCTTTTTCTACTAAAATACCATTTTTATCGCTAATGCAGAGTTTCAGATTCAACGGAATGTAACCACCTGTTACAGTACCGAGTATTAGTAGCAAAGTCCACTCATCTTTGTCAAACTGCGATGTAAAATACCAAGTTACGGCATATAACCTTAATCGTATCCCAAACAACAGCAAATCTTGATATGCAGCCCTTGCATCTAATGGCAATTTTAAACCTTGTTTTTGAAGTTGGATTGCGATCGCGGCAAATTCCTCTTTTGTTGAACGTAACGCTGAAGTTGGGACTAAACTTGGCAATAGCACCCAAGAAAGTTGCTGAGCTAATTCATCCAATTGATTCGACAACCAACGCTCAACATTTATTGCTGGTTGCGTTAATAGTTTGAACAAATCTGACAACCTTATTCTCTCATTTTCTGCTTCCTGAGATTCTTTGCCAAATTGAAGTTGTTTTTTATAGATCCAATCAAGTAATTCTGGGGTAGTAAAAACTAGAGTAGCTTGTTCCCATGTTAAAACTTCCCATAATTGACGTTTTGGCGAAATTAACTGTGGTAATAATTCGATTAATTCACTTTCAAATATACGTAAAGCTGAAATACGTTCGGGAATGGATGGTAAAGCGATTATCTCCGGTTGTAAACAACGTAGATATAGCAGCAAACGGTTAAAATTGCTATCAAACCAAGACAAAGGTACTTGATAATTCCAATCAAATTCTGGTTGTAAATTTGAGGTTGTGAGATTTTTTATCAGTTTCTGATAAGATATAAAACCAGAAACTAATCCCATTTTTTCTTCTTCTAAAACTTCTACTAAGACATAAAAATGAGGCGTAAATTCAGGTAAATCGACAATTACTTGTGGTAAGTTTATCAGTTCATCAGTCAGGCTACCAATAGCAATTAAACAAATTGTGAATTCACCTACCTGTAAATTACATATAGCATTAATAAAATTAACATATTCCACTTGACAAATTGTGTATTTATTTAAACTCTGATTAAAAGTAATACTTCTTGTATTTAACCATTTTTTAAAAACAATAAAAGCCAATAAATTTAAATAAGCTTGCCATTGTTGCTGGTTCTGAGTAATTTTACTGATAATTTCTAAACTTTCACTAATTTCTTGATGTGAAATGGTAATTGTGGCTGTCGGGATGTTTTCAAAATCTAGCGAATTTGAGACATACTTATGAGATAAATTATTCATTATTCTTAATTACAACCATTTAAATAATTACATAATTTTTCAACAAATATACTATCTGTTAAAATATTTTTCGGAGAACGAGATTGTATTTCGGCTTCTGCGATTAATTTGTGAATCTGTTCGTTTATCGCCACTGTAATTTGCTTTTCAAATTTTTCTATTTGTTCGATAGAAGAATAGATTATAGCTTTATCTTTAATACTACTCCGCAATAATAACAACATTTGTTGAGCAACATCAGCGCGAAAATCTTTCAGATTTAACAATCGCGTTACTGCATCCTGTGCCCGTAGTTGTAAATGTTTGGCAATTTCTGCCATTGTTAATTTATCACAATGAAACAACCGTAATGCTATCAGAAAATTTTTCGCTTTTTTACTATTTTTAGATTCTAATTCTTCCACTCTTGATTGTATAACTATTGCTAAGGACTGTTCTAAGCAAACATCAAATTTGTGATAGTAAAATTGTAAAAATTCCGCTTCTTCTTTTTCTGAATCTAATAAGCTATCAACTCCATAAAAAACATCTTCAATCTCATCATTGTAATCGAGAGATTCTGTGATGACTAAACCTCTCCTGACATGAATCCGATACTGTCTGAGTTTTACAGCTATATTTTGTAATTGTAGCATTATGTTATCAATATAATTTTGATTCACTGGTAACAGTTTATAATTTAATTTTTCAACTTTTATATTTTGTAAATACCGAGCAATATCTTTTAATTGTTCAGATGTTGGCTCTTGACATTTTCCTGTAAATTTTTTGAGATTTTGTTCTAGTCTTTGTTGACGATACACAGCATGATAAGCTTCTAAAATCAACTTGTATTCTTGAATTTCCAACTCAGTCAACAAGTGAAAATCACGAGCAATTCGTTCTAATTGCTGGGGTTTAGTATCATTTAATATTGCCCAATCGCTAATTAGATAAACACCAGATTCCAGTAAGAAACTGACTAATTCTGGATGTTTTTTTATCTTGATTTTAGTCCAATTCTCCAGATTACTTTGTTGTGGATTGAAACTCTCCAGTATTGTTAGAGAAAAAAATTTATAACTAGAATATATACGCGGAAATTTGCCGTCATCATCTAACACATACGGTAGTAAATCACTATAACTAAAACCATTATGTTTCCCGAACTTTGCTGCTAATTGCCAGCAAGCTTGTTCAATTTTCCAAGAAATAAAACATAATAAACAACGTTCTGCAAGCTGAGAACACTCACTTTTTCCATCTTGATATTCTTCTATTAACTGACGCTGAATATCAATATTTGTAATACTACCTCTAGCAGTTGATTCTCCAAATTTCTGAGTGAAAAAAGCTTTCGCCGCAGGAATTTCCTGGATTTTACGCTTTCCACTAGCATCAATCCTTACTAGTTGCCAGTATTTCAATGCAACGTCCATAAGCTTTTTCGTTAGTTTTTATTGTTATATTGGTAACTTTCCTCAACAAAAAAGCAAGTTATTTTTATACATTTCAATGTGTTTTGCTGTAAGTATTTTTTTATCTTTGATTTTACGATTTTAGAGATAAGTTGCAAATACAAGCGCTACTGCTAGGATGAACCGCACCTGGAAGGTGAATGCTTCCCTACACTACATTCCGCTCTTTGTTGCTTTAACGACAGGTGAAGATTGTGTACCTCCATCGGGTTCTGATGTTGCTCTGCGATATTATAAAGTTATTAAACACAAGTACTGGAAAAATTATTAAAACTTTAGAAGGACATATATTTGAGATACGCTCTTTAGCCTTTAGTCCAAATGGCAAAATGGTTGCTAGTGGTAGTGGTGATGAAAAAATAAAGTTGTGGAATATTGCAACTGGTAAATGTATCCACACTTTTGAAGGTCATTTGAATTGCATACACTCACTCGCATTCAGCCCTGATGGTAAAATTATTGCTAGTGGAAGCCGCGATTTAACCGTAAAACTTTGGAATATTATAACTGGAGAATTTATTTGCACTTTAGAAGGGCATACCAATTCGATAAGGTCAGTTGCATTTAGCCCCGATGGTAGAACTCTTGGTAGTTATAGTATGGATGAAACCATTAAAATTTGGGACATCAAAACCGGCGAATGTCTAAAAACATTAAAGAGCGATCGCCCTTATGAAAATATGAATATCACTGGTGTTATAGGTTTAACCGAAGTTGAAAAAAGTACGCTCAAAGCATTAGGCGCAGTCGAAAACAAGTAAAATACTCACAGCTACATCCCTTCTGCCAGCAAACAGTTTACTTACTATAAACCTCCGGAGCAATAATCTTAGCTTCCTTATCGCTCAGATAAAATGTTGTCACTGGTACCCCTGACTCTTCACATCGCAACGGTTCAATAATTTTCAAGTAAGGATTCCAAACGGCAATTACTCCCCGTTTCGCCTTTTTTCTAATCAGTTCACATTCGATATGAACTGTTTGCAATAAAATCACTAAAGTACTATGTAATTGCGCCGTGACGCTCAACGAATATCGTTCTTGCAAATCGGTTAGTTTTCGCTTCAATTCCATAAGAGTCGCTTGAATCCGAGCTAATTCTTTCTCTTTTGCTTCTGCTTCCAAATTCTTTTTCTTAATTTTGGCTCTAATCTCAGAAACAATTGTGTTGTAATAATTTTTAATTCTTTCTTCATCCCTACCCAATTTACGCGATAAACTTTTGCGCCAAGGTGTAATTTCTGTGTCAATTAATTTTGATGCGTGGGAATTAGCTGTATTTAACAATGATTCAAAGTTAATATGTTCCAAATTTGATGCATCTTTCAAACATATTTGATCGGATTTCCATGACAGTGCATTACCAATTTCTACGCCAGGAATACCCGTCAGACCATTAATAAAAAACGATATCATCCCCAACCGTTTTTCGTCTGCGCTCGCGGTATAGGACATATTAAATAATATGTAGGGCGTTAATGCTTCAAAGGATTTACCGACGCGAATTAAACCATTTTGCGGACATAAAGTATCGCTGATTTTCTTCTCAAAGCCTGTAGTTTTCAGATAGCCATCATACTTAATAGCTAATGCGGATGCATAGCCTTGAACATCAAGTAACCCAGAAAACTTATCAAATATTTCTGAATTATAGGTAACAAAATAGCTGTCGTTTACATCTGCTCTAGTGCTAAAACTAATAGAATCAGATACATCTAAAGAGCGAGCAATATCTACTGGCAGCAACGCTTCTAAGGTATCATCATTTGTAAACTCTGCAACTCCAGAGTTTAAACTAATTACTTGGTTGATAGCATCAAGAAGTTGATTTTTCATGCCTCTAAATCATCTCCAAATAAGTGTTCATCAAACTCTTGTACTTTTTGATAACTATGTTTGGCATCTAATAACTGTCCTCCAAAAGAATCAAAAGCATTATCTAATTCATCTTTATGGGAATTCGCCAACCACAGGTTAATTACCATGTCTTCAAAATCAAATTCATCTCCCATATTCCCCAATATGGTTTCGATTTCTCCTACCACCAATTCAAACATATTTATTTTGTCGTGAAGCACTTTAAGGATATATTCTTCAATACTATTAGCGATGCAAAAATTAAATATAAAAACATCTTGAGTTTGACCTATACGATGCAAACGACCAATACGTTGTTCAATCTTCATCGGATTCCAAGGTAGGTCATAATTAACAATTGCATTAGCAAATTGTAGATTGCGTCCTTCTCCTCCTGTTTCTGTTGCTAACATCACAGGAACTTGTTCTCGGAATTCTTCAATAGCGCTATCTTTAGCTTTGAGCGACATATCCCCGCGAAATTGGCTATGTTTTATTCCAGCAGTTGTTAAACTTTCGGACAAATAAGTTTGGGTAGCAAGATTATTGACAAATACTAACGTTTTTTGATTTGATTTCTTCAGCAAATCTACTAACATCCGAGTTTTTTCAAACTGTTTGATATTACTAGCACGCTTTTTTAAAAACAAAATTTGAGAATTATTAAAACGAGACTGTAATCCTTCTAAAGAACTAAGTAAAGCCGCTGGGCTGGAGCCAGCACGCATCAGTAAGTTGTTTCTAGTTAACTTATCAATAGTGTTTTCTTCTCGTGATGAACGCAAGTATTCGTTGATAGCTTGATATAGTTCTTTTTCCTCATCTGTTGGCTGTACCGTAATCGTAGAAGCGAAGCGTTTGGGAAGTTTAACGTCTACAACCGAACGGGTATTTCTAATCATTACTTCCCGCATTAAATTCCTTAATTTTTCGGAATTTTTGGGAGTTCTACCATCCTTTGAACCGACATATTCTTTTTTAAACTGAACTTCTGTTTTTAACAATCCTGGTTTGAGTAGAGTCAGAAGATTAAATAGTTCCACCAAATGATTTTGTACGGGAGTCGCTGTCAGCATCAAAATGAATCGCTTTTTGATTGCATCAACAAGCTTCCAATTAAGAGTACGGCGATTTTTCAGGTGGTGAGCTTCGTCTACTACTACCATATCCCAAGAACGAGAAGTGACATAATCAAAGTGAGTAGAATGTTTGGCAGTATTGATCGAAGCGACAATATGATTGTGACTTGTCCAAAACTCAGATGGTGGCAGTTGCCTTGAATCAGTAGTAACTGTAGTAATGTTAAACTTTTCTTGCAGTTCTTGTTGCCATTGAGAAACTAAGGTAGCAGGAGTAAGAATTAAAAGGGATTTGATTTGATTTCTACAAAGGTATTCTTTACAAATCATTCCAGCTTCAATGGTTTTTCCCAATCCAACTTCATCCGACAACATCGCTCTACCACCAAATTGTTTGATAACTTTTTTGGCAGTTTCAATTTGGTACCAGTGTTTGTCAATATTGTAAAGTTCCGGCAGACATACTAATTGGTCGTAGTCAGCCAATATTGATAAATTAAACAGGGATAGTCTGGCTTCATAGCTTTCATATGAGCTAAATTGGCGGTTTTTAAGAGCATAGGCAGCTTGTGAATCTTCAAATTTCAGCGAATAATTATCGTTCATTTGAAATTTAAAATGGTACTGATATTAATTCTGGCAAAAAAAATTGGATTCCGATTACTTTTGATACAACTCTTTAGCTTAACCAAACGCCTAAAAGCGATATAGCATTTTTCTTCGCTGTTTGAGAATCTAGATTAACTTTTGCTAGAACAATAAAACTAAGAGCAAGTTAGGGCGCTTCGGAAACGGTAAAATTTTAGCAGCAAGCACTATGCACAGATATCTACTATGCTGGAATTAACTAAAATCCAAACGATAGCCGAATCGTATTCTCCTCAAGAACTATTTGCTGCATTGGTTTGGCAACGTGAATTCAATAATTTTGATGGCAAACAAGTTATTACTGATTTATTGCAAAATAATAATTTATGGGAAAGCTTTTTATTTACAAAACCAATTTTTGCCCCAGATGAAAATGGTTTGAGTTTTGGTGGTGTGATTGATACTCTTGCTGCAATGGCTAATTATCGTCCGATGCCAGAAACCAGTATGATCCATTTCATTGCTTATCCCGCAGATACCTTATATGTTTTGAGTGAAAATCAAGACTCCAAAGTATCCCAACTTGTAGATTTGGGTAAAAAGTGGCAAGCAGATTGCGTAGAAGTAACCGATGGAACAGATGCAGAATACACTTATCGACTCAAGCGTATACTGAGATATCGATTTGAAGAAGCACTATGGGGAAATGAGAAAAAGGAACAACGGGATGCGGTTGTTGTTTCTTATTGGTGGGATTAAATTTAAAAAGACTGGGTATATTAGAAAGTAAAAAGCGATAAAGTGACACATCAAGGGATAGCTAAAAAAGCGTCATCATAAAAATACAAAAAGATTATAGTAAACGTCCTGGGTTAATATCGTTAAAAATTAGAGCATTAATTTGTTCATTATCAATATTTATACCATTGCGCTCTAAATATGGACGCAAATTAATTTGAATAAATAAATCCTTTAATTCTTCAGCAATTTCTTCAGGAGGATTCCCCGATAAAGCTGTTGCGATTAAACGTTCTGCTGCTTTGAATTCTCCACAATCTACAGCAAGAGTTGCCGCGCTGCGATGTAAAATGGAACGACTTGGTTCTGCATCTAATTGATCGGCTATTAATGCAGCAGCAGCTTGCTCGTTCTTAAATGCTTCTCGCATAAGTTGCGAGGCTTGCTCTAAATTACCTCGAAGTTTCGCAGTAAAAGCTGCTTCCGCCAAATCCATCGCAGTAGTATGTTTTTCTTGAATTTGACTCATTTTCTTTCTACATAAGATAGAGGTGTACTGAATTCGACAATGATAATATACGCAGGAAACTCACCATCCGAGACTTTGGTCTGTTCTTTCTTTTGTTTTACTCTAGCTTTAACAAGGCTCAAATTACCCTTTCGTATACCAGATACCTCAAGCCTAACTTTATTTTTAAATGGTTGCCCTTCGTCTGTATCCGAAGTGCCTAACCAGTAATCAAATCCCGTACCTTTCCGAGAGCGTTCAATTACTGTTAAATCAGTTAGTTCTCTAATAATTAAAAATGCAATACCGTAAGCTGCTTGTTCAGTTGTAAACTCCTCATCATTCCAGCAGCGTAACATTTGTGCTGTAACTGGTTGCCAGGATAGCTCAAATTTAGCGTCAAAATCTCCATTAACAGTGATTTCCGCACCCTGGGAATGTTTCTGTTCCTCCAAGCATACCGCACAAGCTTCTGCCAAGGCAGCCCCAAAGGAAGGTGTAATAGCTGGTAAACCCTTGGCTAAATCAGTAATTACGAGTTTTCGAGGCTCATTCAAAATTAAATCAGTTTAACTCAACTTAGTTCAATTGTACTTTGTTCTGCGAATTATTTAGTAAACTCTCATAGCTTTTTACTGAGATTTCTTGCTTTAGTAAGATGTAGGATTAGCGCGTAGTTTTTCTTCCAGAATATAGCAATTGTAGAATTCGCAATAAAATTAATTTAATACTGGCAGTACTAAAAAAGCGAGGTAACTATATTTACTTATTGCTATTTGCTAATCTAATTTGAAGCCGTAAAAAAGTCTAAGTAATTATCGCAAAAAGCTTTCTATAAAAGGAACACGAGTTTTAATTGCATTGGCGAACTCGCTAAATATCAAATGGTGTAAAGATGGTGTAAAACTGATTTTAGCGGCTGAAATACTTACATGGCAAGGAATTGACTCGGACTGAAAATCCTCGTGTCACGAGTTCAAGTCTCGTTCCTGGCATAAACTACAAAACCCCTAGCAGAATACAGCTTCTGGGGGTTTTTTAATGCCGCAAAAACCCCGTTTCAGCCATTCAAGAGGTGTAAGGTGGGTGTAAAATTACCCCCACGTTGGACATTTTTGGGCAATGAACGCATTTTCCTGGCGCTAGATGTTCTTCTAGGCAATTGAGAATAATTCCGAGTTTTTTTTAAACTCTGATACCAATTTTTCGTCTTGCTTGTGGCTTTGAGGACGAGGCACTTTTAATTTTGCTTTACCTTTCGGAATACCCAGTGCTGACACTTATCGAAGATTGTTTGAGCGGATATCACCAACAGAATTTGAACGTAGTTTCAATAGCTGGTTGAGCAACTTGGTAAAAGATTTGGGAGTGCAGGTTATCCCAATTGATGGAAAAACCCTAAAGGGTTCTTATGACCGAAATCAAGAACAATCAGCCTTGCACGTAGTAACGGGACTTAGACATTTTTTGTGGTCGAAAAAAGCCTCAAAGGTATACATACCAGTATTTTCACGTCGATTTGGTTATTTTCTTGATATATCTGGGTTTGAGCGATTTTTCGGGTGTTGAAGTATGTCCCTTGTCCTAACTCGATTTGAAGCTTTTTTCTCGTTGTTTTTTGTCTAAGTCCCGTTAGCTTATTTAGTTGCTGGACCCCTTGCTGATAAAATTTTTGAACCATTAATGTCTGCCAACGGTTTCCTAGCTGGAAGTATGGGGAAAATAATTGGAATTGGGACAGGACGGGGGATTGGATTAATGTTTATTTTGATGGGATTAATCACCATGTTAATCACCATTTTTGGATATTATTATCCCCCTTTGAGGAAAGTCGAAATAGAACTACCAGACTTAAGTTAAAAAGTAAAAATATAAAAGTAATAAGTAATAAGTAAAAAGAGAATCCCCATAAATAATGGTGATTTAAAAGGATACCCTAATTCATCATATAATTATGTAACGCCGGTATTTTCTTCTTGTGTATTAGCTTTGCCTATTTCTTCTTCTAGAATTTGAATTGCTCCACTAATTCGTAATAAAGTATCCCGCAGATTAGCTTGTTTTGTTTCCAATTCGACTATTACCTTTTGTCCCGATGCAAATTCGGCTTTGAGTTCGGCTAGACGTTTTTCTAGTTGTTCTTTCATGTTCCTTTGACCTTTGTATTCATAGAATTAAATGTACCAGTACCGGAATATTCAGGGGTAGAATCGGAAATGGGATTGGGTATTGAAGGTTGTTGAGCGGGAACCATCACTTGAAATTTGGCTTGGAAAGAAGCACCTTTTAGCAGTACAGGTTTACCGCTAGATTTGGTCTTTTGAGCTTTTTGGTTGCCTGCAAGAGATTCGATGGTGAGCATTCCTACCCCTGGAATACTATATTGTGGGGTCATGTAATTACAACCAGGTACGATAACTTTTTTTTCATCACCATCGACACAAACTAGTTTGCCATTAATTTTATCTTTTCCGGTGCCAATTAAATCCCCTGGGCGTACAGTAACAATTGCTTGTCCGAAGTTGGGGTTAAACATGGCTTTATCGCCAGTGATGAGAATGAAGTCAGACATTGGTTTCCTATGAGAAAGCAATCAAGGTTTTATCACTCATATTTATTTTTAATTTGTAATATAAATGAGGATAAATTTCTGTTTAATTTTTTAATTTGACGTTATTGTTTTGTTGTTCTTCAAGTCGCATTAATAAACTGGAAATCTGTTTTTGTTGCTCTTTAATCGCTTCTATCATAGGAGTAATTAAGCCGATGTAATGGATAGACCTGATTCCGTCATGACCAATTTGTACAATTTCCGGAAAGATACTTTCTACCTCTTGAGCAATAAGTCCCAATTGCTTGTGAGCTTGCTGACAAGATTCATCATCCTTCCACTCGAAAGTTACTCCACGCAAACTCAGTATCTTTTGCAATCCATTTTCAAGAGGTTGAATATTCTTTTTCAGCTTTATATCACTAGAATAGTTAATCTTTTGATTTAAAACATCTAAGTGAATATATTTATTCCTACTATAATCTCTTATATATAAATTATCGTCAATACTTATATATACTTGCCCATTATAACGATACAAAGCGCCATCTTTCTCAATGTGAGTAGTGCGATCATACTCTACATTAATTCCTTTTGATACTATTTCTCCTTCGATTGATATATTTCCATTTTTGGCGATTGTCAATTTTTGATCGTTTGGTCCTTCTAATGAAAAAGAAAACGAGCCATCCTTACGAACACCAACATCCCAGTAAGAACCTGATTGTATTCCTCCAGCACGTCCATAACGAATTGAAGCTCTATCATCTCTCCAAGTAACGTGGGGATTCGATAACATAATTCCAGGCGCTCCACCTGCTCCAATTGTCACATATTTATTGTCTCCATCTCCCCATTCAGATGTTGTTGTTACAACCAATTTATTCCATGAATATGCACCACCTGTATTAACTGTCAAACTTCCGGTAACTGTTAAACTACCAGCAAAAGAAGAACTCCCCTTTCCATTGACTATTAACCCACCATTCTCACCTGTAGTTAATAACATTCTTTCTTTACTTTCAGCATCTCGCCAAGAATGTTTACCATTCGCTGTATAAAATAAGGTACCACCGTTAATACCAAATCCATATCCATCCCAAAGTTGTAGTTTGAGCTTGTTTGTTGTGCCGGTATCTGTAAAAACAATTTGTTGATTACCTGCCAGATTAACATTACCTTCTTGAGTGGTTAAACTACCTTTTATATTAATATTTCCATTAATAGAACCAGAGGTAATTTTATTCGCAGATAAATTAGGAATACGCTCGACAGCTAATACTCCAGAAGTGATTTTATCCGCAGATAAATTAGAAATACGCTCGACAGCTAATACTCCAGAAGTGATTTTATCCGCAGATAAATTAGGAATCCTGTCAACACTTAATATTCCAGAGGTAATGTTTTCAGTATCTATTTTTCCGGAAATTATTCCAGTAACTGTTAAATCCCCGTCAATCTTTAAACTACCTGTTAAAACTGCTAAATTTGGATTTGTATTCCCCCCAGAACGTAGAGTCAAAGCTTTATCATTAGAGTTGGGTAAAGATAAACCCGAATATTCCCGAATATTAGTATCAAGAGTAATAGTATCTCCGGAAATTGTCAGTTTTGCTAATTTAATTCCATTTTCAGGAGATGTCGCTGCAAATCCAAAAATAGGGTTTTCAATCCAGCGTGTATAGCTTTCATCTACGTTTTCTTGCTGTTGGACTCCTTGTTTTTGAGAATATTGAATATAAAGTTCACCGCTAGTAATGTTGTTAAATTCGGAAAAGGTAATATCTACTTTTGAAACAACCAAATTCCCTTTACTATCTATAGCTGAGCCAGATTTGATCAGGAGAGATTTTTTATCTTGAGTAACTTCAACCTCCAACCCTTCAATAATTCCTGAAACATGAAGACTATGATTATAATAACGTTGGCGATCGCTCAAATATTTATGTTGTAGTTCAAAGTCTTCTTCCAGTAAATATTGACCTGGAAAATAATTAGGGTGTTCGGTAGCAAAGTTAGTAAATTCAGTAGTTTTAGCCATTCTTTTATCCTTTTGTTTAGTTTAATGATTGACTTGTTGTTCCCAAAATAGTATTGTTGGGTTCTTTAATAATTTCTCCCTGGTCATTTTTACGGCAAATTCGTAAAATATCGTTAATAGGAACGGGGGCTAAATTAAAGTTATTTTGTAATAATGTATAGTTAGATAAAGTTTGATTAATATTTAAAGATACTCGTACAGTTACTTTACCTATAATATCAACATTATTCAAATTTTGAATAGTAACTAATAATTTATCGATGGTTTTTAAAAAATGTTGATAATAGATAGTCCGCTTAATGGTAATTTGATTATTTTCAATAATAGTTTCTGGTGTAAACAAATGAAAGTCAGAAAAATCATCTTTGAATCGTACTGTGATTTTCCTGAGTATATCTGTGGCAACTGGGTTAGGTTCAGTTATTTCCACAATCGCTTCTAGCTCTATTTTTTCTATAATTGCAGTAATATCAGGCTGCAATTCTTGCTGACGGGGTGCTGCAAATGTTTGAAATTTATAGGGTGGAGTCCAAAGATATTCTGTAATCTTCATTCCCGATAGTTGGGGTTGACTTACTTGTGAAAAAATTGTATTTCCCTCAATAATTTGTTTAGCACTATTGATCCGACATATTTTCAAGATAGGTGATAAATTTAGAGATTGTTCTAATACTGTATTAGTATGTTCTATTTTATTGATATAAAAATAAAGTTTAATTGCTAAATTACCAATAAAATTTTTATCTGTTCTATTCGATAGTTTAACATTGAAACCTTCTAAGTTTTCTCTAAAATGCTGATAATTGAGTTGATATTTTACAGAAAAAGATTGATTATCGATAATCGTTTGAGATGAATCAAGGGTAATTACTGTTGAGTTACCTTGGAGTTTAATAACTAACTGTTTTGCTAATTGATGAATTTGAGCGCTATCAATTTGATTGGGGGTAATTTTGACTTCAATAGCAAATGTTTGGTTTTGGATAGATTCAAATAACTTAAAAGGATAAGCAATTTGGGATTGCTTAGTTAACTGCATCGTTGGCACAAGAATTTTTAGACTATAAAATGTCTGTGCAGGCTTTTGTTGGTCAATAATTGCTTGAGCAATTTTAGCTTGTCGCCAATATTTTTCCGGATCGCGATCATTTAAAGTTAGTTGAACTTGAAAATAATGGGGAAAGTTAGTAAATTGATCGAAGACTTCAACTTTTTCTCCAAATCCTGAATTTTTTAAATAAATACTCAAGATTTCAATTAATCCCGCTTTTGTTCCTCTCAAACGATAAAGTCCGACAATTTTCTGAATAAATGCCCTTTTAACCTCTACTTTCCAATCATTTCGTAAACTTAAAGCTACCCAACCTGCTAACCAAGGTAAAAATTCATCTGGAGTTTGTTGAGGATTAAAATAAAGATGAATATTATCAATAATCTCTTCTAATCCTGGTGGTTCCTGTGTATCTTCTGTAATAATTTGCGCTTTACTAGAAACTGTATCTTCACCACTGAGGATTGTTTCAAACAACAGCAGAAACTGACCGATAACAGTATCTTCTTGGAGAATTGCAGGTAAATACTGTTGATAAGTGCTAACTGATTTAAATTGATTTTCGTTCATTACCAACTTGCACCAATATTGTAAACTTGCTGTCTTTTATATCAAAATTAACTAGCTGATTATCTGCTAAATAAATTTCTGATTTCGATTGATTATCTTTATCTTTAATCTGGAGATTTTCTACATAATCTACACCTTGTAAATCATCTAATATTTTATACAATTCTGATAAATAAATACTTTTACCAAACTGCCATCCTTTACCTTGCCAATATTTTCCTGATTGTAAAGGATTAAAAAACATTGTAACTTCTGCTTGTGCTTTTTGTTTAACTTCTTCTGCTTGTGCGCCATCTTTAAGCACTAGTTCTACTTCTATGTTTACATATACATATAATGGTTCTACAATATGCAAACGAGTTGTCAAAAGTTTTCTTTTATCGAGAAAATCTAATAAAGGTTGATATTTATTGTCCTCAACATTTTCTGGATGATTAATTTCGGGAACTACTACTAAGCTAATATGTCCTTTGGCAAAAGTAGCAGCATCTAATTGAGATAAATTACGTTCTGCTAAACACTTGATGCGGGCAATTTTTAAATCAGTAGAATTTGACAATTGATTCCAATCTTCCAGAACTAATTTTTCATAATCTTCGATTGTAACTGCTCGGTAACGATGACGTAATTCTAATAAAGTTTTTTTAATTTCTGATTGCAAACTTTTTTGTTTTTCTTGGGTAGGAACATTCGGTAAATCCCATTGTTCTCCTTTAAGTAAACTGACAAAGCTCGCATAATTCTCATCTCTGATTTGATTAACATGATAAAGAGTCATTTCCGTTAACCAAGCTAACAATTCAATCAGAATAATTCCTGTATCTGTAGGATTATGATCCGTCCATTCCGGATATTCAACTGGAATTTGAGAAATTGCTTCTTCTACTAAGTCAGCATAGGTACGATCATCAAGATTGGGTAATGGTAAAGTCATTCGATTTTGGATTTTAGATTTGGGATTTTAGATTATCTTTATAACTGAAGAATTGCCACATATAATTTTAAATTGGTTTTAGTAAGTAAGCATATAAAGAAATGTAAATCAATTTTAAAACCTCTTGCCTTTTGCCTTGTCTCAATAATAATTTTCTGTGCTGATCTACTTATTTAGTATTGCCTATTTACTTATTACTTTAAATTGATAATATGATTGCCCGAATAAATCAAAGTATCAGCACTAAGGGATGAATTTGCTTCTGTTGAAGATAACGATATTTCTAAAGAATTAACATAATCAACTCCGGAAATAGATTGAATAATCGCGTAGAAATCGGACTTTTGAGGATAACGTCCAAATTGCCATCCTTCCCCAGTTCCCCCGGTTAAGGGATGAAGAAAAGCTTCTAAACGTTGTTTAACCGTGTTTCTAATCATGTCTGCACCTTCTAGAGAAATGGGAGTGATAGTTGCATTCACAGTGACTTTTTCCCATCTGGGGGCGGTTACTAATAAATCTACCGTTGCTTCACAACGCAAACGAATATAGGTTTCAACTTGCTCCAATAAAGCTAAACTAGGGATAGGTTGGCGATCGCCACTATAAGGCAAAATAATGACTTTAACTTGTCCTCCACTACGGTTAATTTCCCGCATCATTTTTTCAAAGTTATCTCTTTGACTATCGTTGATTTTCTGCAATTTATCGTTGAGACTATCTTCAAAGGATACATTTGGTTTGCTAGTATCTAACCAAAAGTTTTCATTTAAAGGACTAAAGTTAGTGGTCAGCAAATCTGCGGTAACTACTTTGACTCTTGCGATATCAGTAGAAGCTTCATAAGCTAAATCCTCAAAATCTTCAATAGTCACAGCGCGATCGCGATGACGAAGTTGCTTTGGTATTCGTTGTTTGAGACGTTCTAAAGTTTCTTGTTCAGCTCCTCCAGCAGAGGGTTCGAGGTTGATTACCCCATCAATGTAGGGAATAGTGGTTTTAAGTTGGCTGATGGTGCGTGAAGCGATGTTTCCTTGTTTACCTCCTCCAGTACGGTAAAAAGACAATCGAATATTATTACGTCCTCTGGGGGGAATCATCCCTGTTTGTCCATCACCAAAGCGAATTTCTCCTGTTTGTCGGTCTAAAATATAATGGCGATTGTCTCCACTAGAACCGTAAAAATCCGCGACTTCTTGCCAAAGTACCCAAACTTCTTCAATTTCTCCGACATCATCTCGAATTATTTTGACTCTATCGGATTCTAATTCCAGGGGAATTTGTCCTTCTTCAATTTCTAATTGTTGTCCCATCAAAATCGGGGTATTATTAGCAGTAAAAATTTGATTTGGCTCATAGTTACTCGAACCTAAAACTTCTTCTTTGAGGCTAATTGCTTGAATTGCCCAAGTAGTATTAGTTAATATACGACGTAGACGGGGTTTAACCCGAAAGTTACCACTTTGCCAACGAATCCGCAACCAATATAGTCGTTTGCCAAAGGTTTCTATTTTGCTAAAATCGACGGGAGCAATAAATTGAATTAAACCGGATTGAGAAAATGCTTGGGTTTCATTTTGTACTCCCAATGGTTGCCAACCATTAGGGCTAGAATATTCCCAAACTAATTGAGGATTCACGGTTTCTGAGATAATATCAGTTGATAATTCATCTAAAAATGGTGGCTCAACTTGGGCATAAAGAGTAACTGTTTTGTTATCAAAAGATTTATCAAATCCCAGATAAACTGTTGGTTCTTTGTCTATAGTAGATGTAAATGGTCGGAAATCATTATTAGGGTAAGAATAATTAAAGTCATTGTTAGCAAGATAGATAGTATCTTCTTGTAGGGTAAAATTATACGCTAATTTTAATGATTTAATTAAAGGTGGGTCGTAAGTTGGAGGGATTATTTCTGTAATAGTATCTCTACGAAATATTTTCGTTCCCTTATCTTTGGCATTTTCACTTAAATCAGCCTTTAATTTTAACGTATTTCCTGTAATATTTTCAATTTGGTATTCTTCTCGTTTTTCACTGTTGTTTTCTATCCATGACAGCCGAATAATATCATTTTTACTGAGAAAGTCACTCGCATTTCCTACAATATTAATTTGGTTCTTTGCAGGACTATCGTTTACGATTGCGACTTCATTATAAATAGCATATTTTCTTGTTTTACTTGGTTGACCATAGTAACCTTGAATAATCCGAGCGCGAATCCAATAACGAGTTTCTCCATTTATGATACTGGGAGAAGGCATATTTTCTTGATTAGGAAATTGTAATTTTGCTTGAATATTATCTCCTTCAGTAAATTGAATCGCTGAATAGTTTTCAATCCATTTTACTTGATTGTTTTGATTCCCGATTTCTTGCCATTTTTGACCATTACCAATTTCCCAGATAACTTTTAATTTATCTATTTCTAAAGGTTTATGACTTAAATATATATTAATAGTAATGATTGTATTCGGCTTAATAAAAGTATCGTGTAACGCCAGATAAAATGTATCATTCAACTCTGGCTGTTCACCAAAAGGATAAAAATCTTTGGTTAAATCTAAAAATATGTTATTAAACAAACAAACTTCTGGGATTAAATCAGCTTTCTCAATATTTATTTTGCCTTGAATATTACTAATTTGAGGTAAATTTTCATCAGCATATATATTAGTTAACTTTGCTTGTAACCATCTCGCTGTGTTTCCATTAATTTCATAATTAGTCGGAATAGCTAAATTAGTAAAAGTAAATTTATTCTCATTACCATCATAGTTAGATGTAATTTCTTTCCACTCAAAACCATCCCAATAAGACCAATTTAAAGATTGGAGTAATTCTTGAAATTGATTACCGTTATTAGTAGTAATAATTAATTGAAAACTTGTTAATTCTGGTAAAGCAAAAATTTCTGTACAACTTATGTATAGATAATGAGGAATAGGGCGATCGCCTTCAAAAGCTAAGAAAGCAGCATCCTTTTTTCCTGTCGCTTCCCAAGTGCGATCGCTATACTTATCTTGACTTGGTTGACGCACATATACCGCTTGTAATTGCGCTGTAGTCACCACCAATTCCCGATCCGTTTCAAACACGATTTCTTCCTCTGAACCTTCTGCTGGTGGTGCAGAAACTTGAGTATGAGCGGGAACTAAGCCATCTACGGGACTCCCTTCTACCAAATAGAAGGTTAAGGGGACTTTTGCCGGTTGGGGTGGTTTGAGTTGTCCCCCAATTAAATCGAGGAAAGCAAGGAAATTTTTTTCTGGGACTTGGTTAAGACGATTACTGACTAACTTTACCATCCGAGCGAAGATGCGAATTAATGCTCCTCCCGCATCTGTTTTACCTTGTACTGGTTTCCAATCGCTAAATTGTTCGGCTAAAGTTTCAGTTTTTTTAATAATTTGCTCATAAGTCCGTTGGTCAATTTTAGGAGGTAAAGCAGCCATAATAAATTACTGTAAATAAAAAGGATAAACCAAATTAAAAATATTATTTGTTGTGCGAATTTGATAATTTACTTGAATTAAAATTACATTTGGTTGACTAGAATCGGGAATTGTATCCACATCTAAAACATCAATCCGAGGTTCCCATTCAATTAAAGCATCTCGCACGTCACTGACAATTTGTCCTACCGTTCCTAAACTATTAGGAGCAAAAACTTTTTCGTGAATACTACAGCCAAAATCAGGACGCATCACTCGTTCTCCCTTAGCAGTTCCCAGAATCATCCAAATCGACTGACGGACGGTATCTTCATATTTTGCTACTTTAATTTGACCATTTTCAAGTTCGACGGGTGAAGTCCATCCTACACCTAAAAAATCAATATCCACTACATTACCTCCAAGGAATCATCATTTATTTTTACTCCGGACGAACATTTAATATCTAAACCAGATTGTGCTTCCAGTTCGTATTTAGATTTTGCTTTAATCTTACAATTTGCACCTACTTCTAATTGATAATTTTGTTGTGTTTTTATTGATAAATTTTTACATTCAATCGAAACATCGTTATTGCTACTTTTTAAAAGAATTTTTCCTTTTGCTTCGATAGTTAAATCTTTTTCAACTTTAATATCCATCTGATTATCTTTGGAATTAATGATAATTTTATTCTTCCCAGTTTTATCTTGAATAGTAATTTTTTCTTCTCCTTCAGTATCATCTAAAATAATCTGATGACCGCTACGAGATTTGATTGCTCTGAGATTATTTTTACCATCATTATTTTGGAAGGGTGGTTTATCTTTACCGTTCCATAAAGCACCAAGAATATAAGGTAAAGACATATTACCTTGTTCAAAAGCAACTAATACTTCATCGTCAACTTCCGGTAAAAAATAAATCCCCCTGTCATTTCCTGCCATTGGGGATAAAACCCTTGCCCAGTAACTTTCTTCTGTTTGAGAAAGCCAAGGAAATTTAACTTTAATTCGCCCTAAGCCATCTGGGTCTTTATTATTGGTAACTAAACCAATTGTTACACCAGGAAAAACATTACTATGGCTATCATTCAGGAATAATTCAAATCCGTTCATGTCGCATTTCTCCTGACAGTAAATGAGCTTTGATAACCTTGAATTATCGAATAAAAATGTTTGGCGATCGCGACATAATAAAGTCCGCTAAATTTTTTACCAATTCCAGCAATTTCAATCACTTTTCCCGCACGTAAATCGGGGTTTCCTTGACAAGTACCTTCACCAGTAATATATGAGAGTAAACCATTTTCAAACTGTCCTAATGCCATTTTATCGGCTTCAGCTTTACTCGATACAGGTTGATTAACTATCGTATAACTTGATTCACCAAAAGCTTTTTTGACTGCTTTTGCACCAGAAACCGAACCTCCCATTGTTCCACCTTCTTTTCCTACAGTAGCTTTTCCTATAACCTCTTTTTTCTCTTGAGGAATCCAACCTTTAACTTCTAACTGTTGTACTTGAGATAAGGTACTTAAACGGGGTAAAAATTCTTGTAAATCTTCTCCATAAGTGAGAGTTAAAACTTTAGCTTTATTATTATCATGGGGACGAAAATAAAGAGTTTTATTATCAACTACAACTTCATAACCAATACGTCCCGCTCGCTCTTGTAAGAACTCCCAATCTGTTTGATTGTGCTGCAAAATATATTCTAATTTAACTTTACTATCGCTAACTTTAGGAGTGAGTCCTCTGGTTCTAGCAATTTGACTCACAACCTCACTATCTTTCATTTGCAAAAATGATTTTGTCTGGCGACCTCTTAGCAAACGATGGCGTAAATCGTGACCTCTTACTACTAATATTGGTGTTGTATCCTGAGTGTATTCTGGTTCTAATCCGGTAATTTCTCCTACAATTACAGTTTTAATATCTTGTTCATATCCCATCTGAATTTCTACTTCATTGCCAATATCAAATATTTTGTCATCTACCCAGGTCATTTCTTGCTTGACTAAATCCCAAGTAACTAATTGCAATTCAAACATACTTGGAGCTTCCAAATCCTCAAATACAGAAACCGCAACTAAATCAGCTTCTATCTCTGGGGTAAGGGTTTTACCTTGAATCAAAATTTTGAGATGAGGATTTAATAAGGAAGCATTATTTGGCATAGTTTACCTCCTTTGAGTCAAGTTATTAATTGGTAAAGGAGGAATTGTTAAAACCATTCCCGGATTTAACTTTCTGGGATTAATTAAACGGTTTTCTTCGGCAATTATACGCCATAAAAAAGGGTCATTATATTCTTCAGTCGCAATACTACTTAAAGTTTCTCCTCGTTTGACAATTCTTACGGGATCGTCAATTGGATTAGCAATTTTAGCCTTTTTTTTCGGTTCTCTCCACTCTTTAAATGTGCAGCTTAAAGTTGCTCTTACAGGTGTACCATCTTCTAGAAAATGGGTAAGTTTTTTAGTAACACTTTCTAAGAAACCATCGGGTAACAACACACTATCTTTACCGGAAATAGTTCCCCAAATTAATTGACAACGAGGGGGACGTTTAGGATTTTTACCAATCCGGGGTTGTGTCAAACTAAAAATTTTACGGGTATAGTTTTGGACATTTTCAGGTGGAATTCCTGTAAGTGTGGTGTCAAAAAATAATTCGAGGCTGAGTTTAGTTAATTCTTGAGACGCAACGGGACCGTATTTTTCCATTTTCCAGCCAGTTTTGACTATTTCGATTTGATTCGGGTTAAACAAAACCTTGAATTTTTCAGCAAAGTCTCCAGAGTTATTTTTTTCGGCTTTAATTGTTAGTTTTTCTAATGTCATCGAATTTTCCCTCTACGTTCGCTTTCAATTACTAACCGTCGCATCAGTTTGCGTTCAACTTGATTAGCTATGGTATCTAGATCAATCGTTGAATTTGATTGATTAGTTATAGTCGAAACCGAAACTTCTGTTGGTGATGAAGCACTAGCGAAAATTTTAGGTGATGAGGAAGAATTGGTGTTTGATACTTTTGATATCCTGGGTTGATGATGGTTAATACTGTTTGATAATGAGGTACTTTTTGCTAAAGGTAAAGATTGCGGTTTACTAGTATAATTCATTGGAGAAGCGATAGTTACAATGGGAAGATCAGAAATATTTTGGTTGTAATTACTCCAATCCCGTTCTAAAACTACCAATCTCTCTTTACCTCTTTCCTCCGTGTTCTCTGCGTCTCTGCGGTTTTTATTTTCTCCCTGGAGGGAGACGCTGCGCGAACGGTAATCTTCTACCGGGAAAGGAGTAGTTTGATTTGTTTGTGAGTTAGAGGTATTAAAATATTGATTTTGAGAATGTGATGAATTTCTGTTAAATGATATCTGTTCTTCTGTCGAATTCACTTTATCAGTTAAAGGATGAGCAGTCACTATGTTAAAATTTGGTGAGGAAATCCGAGATTCTAAGTTTTCTTGTGTGATTGAGTTAATCTGTTCGGAACTATTTATTGGTTGAATTTGTTTTACAGAAGTTAAAGTATTTAAAGGATAAGCTACAGGAAGAGAAGAAGGTGATATTGATAACGAAGCAGTTTGTTGTTTACTTTGAACAATAGGAAGTTGTTGTATATAAGTACTTATAGATTTTTCTACTAAGGTCATTTCTTCAGATATCGGTTGCAATGAAGAAATAGCATTTTGATTTATTGTTGTTATCTCATCTTTAGTAAATGTGGATGAGATATTTGTATTTAATTGAGATGGATTTGACAAAGATATTTTCGACTCATTAAATTGAGTTTGTAATGGCATCTCTTCAGTTTCCAGAGATTTCTCAGATATCGGTTGCGATGAAACTACCGGAATTTCTAATGTTAAATCAGAGTTGATATTATGAGGAAAATTAGAATTTGATAAATAATTATTATTTTGATTAATGACAGTACTATTAACTGGTCTAATTGCTAAAGGTTGAGAAGAATCTATTTTTCTTTGAATTAGAGGAACTGAGGGCTGATTCTCAGAGACATTTGATTGAAAATTCTGTTCTCTACTTTCCGTTTCTCGCTGATTAGTTAATGAAATAGGTTGTGCATAAATAATAGGAACAGCATCAGGTGTAGTAGTATTAGTATTACCCCAACGTTGCATTTGTTGACTCAGAAGAGGTAAGCGATTTAAAAGGCGATCGCAACGATTTATTATACGCTGACTCATAGCCATTCTCATCATCCCAGGTTGATGTAAGGGACGATTCAGCCGATTTACTAACTGCTGATTTAGGGAATATTGCCAATTTGATAAAACATCATTCATAATTTTATAACTTAGAAATTATAACTTAGAAATTCCTTGATGTACCAGTTCGATTTTTTCTACAGCAACTTCCTCATTACTAGCATTAAACTGCGGTCCTTCCCATTTAACGGGATATGCTTTTTTAAAAGTCCACCACATCACAGGACTTTGTTGATTATTAAGTAAAAGAATCGTACCGTTTAATTGTTGAATCAATCCTTGACTTGTTGCTTGATACCAAATATAAAACAAATCAATATTAATTATTCCTCTACTTAAAACCAAATTCGGATAAGTAGTATGCTTGGGAAATTTATGAACATAACCATTTAATCCTCCTTCCTCATAAGTTTCCAAATCAATTTCACTACTTAAACCGCTAACTTCGCTAAAACCACCAATAACAACTCCGCCAATTTCAACGGCAAAGTTATAACTCATATAGGGGTCATGTCCCTTTCTACTGAGAGTAGAACCTGCTGCTAAAACTGCATTCAGTCCGATAAGTTTAGGATTCATCACACCCTTAATAAAGTTTAGGAATTACTGTTTTGCTCGTTGAGTCGCTGATTAATCTGTGCTACCTGTGTCACCCATTGCTGACGTTCTCGGTGTTCCATTATCATTATCTGCTCGTAAGACCAGTGAAAATGATAAGCAAGGTAAGCTACCTCCTCCATGAGTCTTTCTGGGGGGTAGCAAACTACTCCCCCACCGGAACAGTCTCTACTTCAAACTCACCTTCACAATGGGGACAAGCTACCCGAAGACGACTGTGACCGTTTTGGTTAATTCTTTGATAAAAATCCTGCAAATAAACTAAATCTCCTGAAAATAAACCTTCAATTACTTTAGTATTAATTTGCTCTAAAGTTCCTAATTTAGTAATCACCCTTGCTAAAAGAATAATCACTAAATAACCGGGATTTCTCTGTACCCTTGGGTCTTTAAGCGGAGTAATTTCATCATAAGCAGTAGAAAGTCTCATCATACCTTCTTTGTGAGTATTACCTTCCGAGTCGAGATATCCTTGAGGTAAAATAAAAGAAAATTCAGTTTGCTGCATGATTGTAATCAAAGACAATATTAATTAAATAAACTATTAACCAACAGTAATACCTTCATGAACCAGTTCCAAAGTTTCTATTGCAACTTCATCAGAAGTAGCATTAAAATCTGGAGCATTCCAAGTAGTAGGCCAGCAATTTTCTAAATTCCACCTAATTTTTTCCTCTCCCCTATCATCTGCTAAAATAATCGAAAGATTACGCCTATCTGCATCTCCACTTTGTAATTTTTTGTGCCATTCCCAAAGTTCTTGATTATCAGTAATCCCCCGCTTTAAAGTGATATTACCATAAGTATTCAGTCCTGGAATTTGACGTTGATTTAATCCTTTATCCGTTCCTTCCCTATAAGTTCCCGCATTGCGAGTAGCTGTCAAACCACTGCATTCTTGAAAACCAGCATGAACAATACCATCCCATTCAACCCAAAAATTATAACCACTATAGGGGTCGTGAGGATTAGAAATTGTCGGCATAATATACTCTCCTTAAACAATTTTAGATTTTAGATTTTAGATTTTAGATTTTGCGGAAAGGTGGAGGTGTAAATTTTCTTCCCCCCAAACTTTCCCAGACAGTTCCTCATGGAAAAATCCCACAACCAATCATGAAAATAAATACCTCTCAAAAGTTCTCTACTCCCTATTCCCTTGATATAAAAAATCGAGGAGTCATCATCTAATTCAGTTAATACTAATTCCGCTACTACTTTGAACCAGTAAAAGTTGAATAAATTCTCCTGGAATAGTAGGAGCTAAACCAATTTCTGCTACTACTCGTCCCACTTCTCGACTTTCAGGGGGATTAGTTTCAGCATCGCACTTAACATAAAATGCCTCTTGGGGAACAGTACCTTGAAGCGCACCTTGTAACCATAAAGATTCACAATAAACGCTCAATTCCCTTTGCAATCGCACCCATAAAGGGAAAGTATTCGGTTCAAATACCGTATCTGCTAAATTACGATTTGCCCAGCGTCCAAAAGTTAGAAACAAGCGACGCACATTGACATATTGCCATTGAGGTAGGACACTCAGAGTACGTACCCCCCAGACTCGCATCCCTCGTCCTCGGAAGCTCCGAATACAATTGATTCCCGGTTGATTTTTAGGATTAAGCTGTTCTTGTTCTGTGGGAGTTAGGGAAAAACTTAAATCCAGTACTCCTTTAAGAGAAATATTCGCAGGTGCGTTATATACTCCCACTGTTGTATCTGAACTTGCATATATCCCAGTAATATGACCGCAGGGAGGAATCGATTCTTGACGATTCTCTATTTTTAACCAAGGTGCATATAAGGCTCCGTTATTGTAGTTAGAAAGTGCTTGTCTGTGCTTTTCTAATTCCTCTACATCATTCACAGCATCAAGAATTGCAAAGCGATCGCCCATGCGTTCACAATGTTCTAAAACTGCTTGCTGCATTTGAATAGCTGTAGAAATTTTCTCCGCATTTGAGCCAAACATAATATCTGGAATACAAATCAAATCAGTATTTTCCAGTACTTCGCTTGTCTCTAAACCTTGTTGCAAATCAGCCAAGCTATTTTTGGCTAAAGGAATTACATAACAAATACGACCTCCATTTTCAAAAAATCCTTTTACCGCATCTTTCAAATATCCCTCAGCCCCATGAAAATGTTGGTCAAACTGAGTTCTCAAAGTGAGTTTTTTTGGTTGATTATGATCTGCTTTTGCTAAGCCAAAGAACACCGGAACACCCGTCAGCAACTCCGATTCCGGTGTCGGAATAATATGATTAACACAGACACCTGGGATTTGTGGTATTTTTGGCTCTAAAGTCGGCATAACAAAAGGTTAGAGGTTAAAGGTTAGAGGTTAAAGGTCAAAGGTTAAAGAATACCCAAATATCTATTTTCCCGAACCATCCCATTGACTGATACGGAAAATTACAAATTCCGCTGGTTTAACTACTGCTACACCGATTTCTGTGACAACTTGTCCCAAATCTCGGACTTCTGGAGGATTGGTTTCTGCATCGCATTTCACGTAAAAAGCTTCTTGGGGTGTTGTGCCAAATAATGCTCCTTGTCGCCATTCCATCATCAAAAAAGCGCTGATGTTTCGCCGGATTTTTGCCCAAAGTTCTGGAGTATTGGGTTCAAAAACCACCCACTGAGTTCCTTTATTAATCGAATCTCGTAAGTAACTAAAGTGACGACGGATATTTACGTATTTAAACTCGGTATTGGCATCACCACCCAAAGTCCGCGCACCCCAGACGCGGATATTACCGTTCAGAAGACGAATGCAGTTAATCCCATCTGGATTAAGTCCATCTTGTTTGGATTGACTGAGATTGTATTTTAAATCCAATGCTCCCAAAATAGTTTCATTGGCAGGAGCTTTATGTACTCCTCTTTGTCCATCAACCCGTGCGTAAACTCCGGCAATATGACCGCTGGGAGGAATATCAATATTACGATTAGTAGCAGGATCGAAAACTTTAATCCACGGGAAATACAAAGCTGCATAGGCAGAATTGAAGGGTTTGAGCTTTTTAATATCTTCAGTGTTGCTCAAATCGATAGTTTCCTCACTATCTAAAACCGCAATGCGATCGCCCATTTTTTGACAGTGGTCTTTAATATCATTCCTCAAAGCTAGATTTCCTGGAGCAACGACGATGGTAATTTCATCAATAGCTTCAAATTTATCTAAAACGTCACTAACTTCGCTTTCTCCAGATATCCAAGTTACATAACAACGAGTTCCTCCATTTCTAAAAAAACCATAAACCGCATGAGCTAAAGTATTTTGTCCTAGAGGAGCATCACTAGAAAAATCACCAAATAATTTCTTAAATTCAGTAAAGTTTGTTATTAGTTTAATTTCACCCTTAGAGGTAGATATTTCTGAGGATGTAGTAGTGTTTTCAGAGCCGGTAACAGGGGTAAGTATTTCTCCTTCTGAAACTTCCACTGTGGGATTAATCGTACCAATAAAAGCCGCAATACTAGTTCCAACTCCTACAATTGGAGCAGAACCAGAAGCAATTTCTTCTACGTAAACACCGGGAGAAAGATAAGTTGGCATTTGCAGAACTCCTCAATTTTAATTAACTAGTTATTTGTCAGTTATTTGGGTTTCAGAAAAACTTGATAATTTACTTGTTTGGTTGATCTCTATTGGAAATTATGGCGTTAATTTAAGTTAGCGAAAAAATAATATCATCTATGATCGTAGTGGGGATTTTGCCATTGATAGAGTCAGATACTTTCACTTGAGTTTTGACTTTGCTATATCGAGTTGCATTTGCAGGTAAAGATGTTTCTAAAAGATATTCCCCAGTTGGTAAATTAATAAAATAAAAATAACCATCGTTACCTGTAATTTTGCGGTCAGGTCGCTCAAACATTTTTTCCCATTGTGAACCGTATTGTAGGGCTTTCAGGGATAATTTAGTTTGGAATGCTTCTGGCATTTCGATAATTTTTACCATCGCACCTGCAATGATATTTTTCGTTTCTCCTTCCAGAACCCTACCTGCGATCGCAATCTGTGGGTTAGATATACTCATTTTCAGCATAGTTCTATTCCCTGAACTCTTCTGGCTGATAAACACCTACTAATCCTGCTTCTTCTCCCGTTTCATCTACAGAAACGCAAATGGTAACAGTACAATGCAATACAACTTTTGGTCTAGTTCCATCTTTTCCCCCCATTGCTTGCCAGAATTCGCCAAAACTCTGTAAGTTACTAGGACGCAAACTAATCAATCTCAAGGGTAATTTTTGTCCTGCTAAGTCCTGAGCCACAAAGGTTTCGGGAAGTTTTCGATATCGGAGTAACACCTTCATTACTTCTCCTAAAAGTTGGTGTTCAGTCTGGATATCATCTTCATTTTTCGACCAAGCGGTAATTAAATAAGAACAATCCACCCTAGCTGGAGGACGCTTTTTTATTGCTTTACCATTATTTTGTCGTTCCACTGACCATGTACTATTGCGTAACTCTAGATTCTCCTGCACGTCATACAAAAATAGATTAATCGCAGGCTTTTGTTTAATTGCTCCTTGATAGGGTGTATCAAAACTGATAAAAACCTCCGTGTCACCAGATGGAACATTGCCTGGAAGTTCTTGCTTTAACAGCAATTCTAAAGTCCTGTCTAAAGCATCGAGCATTCTCTATTTATCACGCTATGTGTAGAAAAATACAATTACAAATCATTGGAATAAAGTAACCACGAGTTCAAAAGAATACATTTAGATTAGTATAAAAACAAACTTTTTTCACATAAAGAATTATCAATAAATATTACGAATAATTATAAAAAATACACAGATTGTAATTTGTTTTTCAAAATTTAAATCTATTAAAATTTAGGAATTATTATTACTAAGTTATTAAGTTGCGGTAAAAATTAAGTTAAATCAGTGAATATTAAACACTTATCTATTGATATGCTCACTATACAATCTCCCACCATACGCCGAGCAAGGAGACTGATAATTGTTAAAGTTTTACTCAGTACCGAAACAATATTATGTTGTGAATTAGCGTACAAAGTGCGTTATAAAATAGACAAGCAAAATCTGTTTCCAACAGTAATACTTCAGTAGCGTTTTTCGATCCAATGCAGGAGATGACCCATGTACCATCAGCAAATAGCACGGAAAAAATCACTACCGCTTCAGTCAATGGCAACAAGTAATGATATTACATCCAGTCCGGGTTATAGGTCATTATCTGCGGTAGTGCAAAGAGCGCAACAAGACCCCTTAAGCGTGAGTGGGGATGAGAGACAGCAATTAGAAAGTGCGATCGGCACAAAGTCAACGCGAGAGGTTTTGGCGGGGAAACAAACTGCGTGGGTGCCAGAATTTCAGGGAATTTCATCGCAGCTTTGGGGTAATGCACCAATACAGACAAAGGGAAAGGATGATGTTGGTGTGTCCGAGGTACAACTAGAAAATAAAACGGGATTACCTGATAATCTCAAAGCCGGGATTGAAAACCTCTCTGGGATGGCAATGGATGATGTGAGGGTTCACTACAATTCTTCTAAACCTGCTGAGGTAGAAGCGTTGGCTTACACCCAAGGGACTAATATTCATATTGCGTCAGGACAAGAAAAGCATTTACCCCATGAAGCATGGCACGTCGTACAGCAGAAGCAGGGAAGGGTGAAGCCAACGATACAGATGAAGGGAGTGGGGATTAATGATGATCAAGGTTTGGAATATGAAGCGGATGTGATGGGCGCAGTGGCAACCGAGATTGATACCTATCAATTGACTCATGTGGTGCAACAGAGTGCCAGTCCTACTCACCAGAGCATCCAACGGGCAAAAGGCAAATCACGTATTCCTTTTGCTCAAACAGCTAGGAAAGAAGTTTTTGGCACAGACAGCGAGCGCCGGAAAATTCCCAATGATTTAACTACAGATTTTAAAAAAGAAGTAAAAATGACACCTGTTACAGTGCAAAGCACGGATAGTAATATTTTAGAAGGATTTTTGTATGAATCGACAACATTGTCTTACAACAACACAACCGTACTGATTCTCTCAGGAAGTGATGGCTCAAGTGAGCAATACACTCGTCCGATGGCAGAAAAGTACACCCGTATGGGAGCCAGAGTTGTAGCATTGAACTATCGTGGATATGGGCAAAGCCATGAATCAAATAAGAAACCCGGTGACGGTGGTACGCCAACAGAAAAAGGTTTGTATGAAGACGCGGAAGCTATCTATGACCACCTAATTGAAGGTAAAGGTGGTTTAACACCGACAGCAGGAAATGAAATAATTGTGCATGGTTATTCGCTGGGAGGACCCATTGCTGCCACATTGGTAAAGCGAATTCTCAAAAAGGGTGGCAGTGTCAAAGGGTTAGTTTTGGATAGAGCAATGTCCAGCACATATGAGGCGGCAAAGGCTAATGACACTAACGCCTTGATGGCAGGTGGAGCTAAGTTAGCAGTTGGTAGTTTTTCCGTGAAAGAAAAGCTAGAGAAAATCAAGAAAATCAAGGACGATTTACCGATAGTGATTACCAGTGCTGGCTCCGACAATGTATCAGATAGAGGTGTAGAAGTTCAACCAGATAAAACAGATTTAGACGAATTATTTGACAAATCAAAAGCTAAGGAAATATTTGATAAACTAGAGTCAAAATCTACAGAAGAAAGCACAAAAAAGGATGTACTGGCAGCAAAAGATCGAGAAATTGCTGAATGGGCTAAAGATGAAAACATGAAGGTTTCCCATGTCGAAGTGCCTAATGCTACTCATTTAAGCCAGGGCAAAATGATGGATGCATTAATACCTGAGTTGATTTATCTTGGTCTTGTCAATGATTTGGGACATGGAAAGTATCTGAGTTCATCAAAACTCAATAGAATGACGGCACAGGAATTAATATCGATAGTTAAAGTTCTCAAGGATCTCCCAACCTTAAAGACGAACTTACAACATCATCGGACTAATCCGACTCTCTGTGATATTTTTACTGACATTGAAGCAAAAATTGACCTTAAATTTACTCAGCTACAAACTGTACTAGAGCGCAGAATACAGACACCCATCGGTGGTGAATTGAAAACTCTTAAAATTTTCCTGGAAACAGAAGTGCTAGATCCCCTAATTACTATCGCTCAATTGATTGGAGGACCAGGGAATGAATTATTCGCCAAACGAGATAATATCGATGACGTAAAAAATAAAATTAAAGGGTGGATTAGAGAAGCTGGCAAAGGTCAAAGAAAAGATGACTTACTAGCATTATTTAATACCATTAATTCAGCTTGGTCATGTTGGTTGTGTTTGTCGGAAATATAGCAATCCTAAATAGACTTCATATAAAATAATAACTGCTCACTCAAGGAATATTCAGTGGATTCAATAGTAGCAGGAGCGCCAATATTTACTAAACCCATGTTCCCAGAAGTAGAAATTACTCCCGATTTAAATGGCTTACAACCTCTCCTACAACGATTAGATTTACTGATTACAAAAGCTATTTCGGCTATTCAAACACGGGGAAAAGCTGAGGAAAAATTAGGATTATCATGGTTACAAACAACCGAAATATCATCAGAACAAACATCAATACAAATCCGTGAAGATTCACTCTTAGCATGGTTACAAAAAACTTTTACCTTATCTACCTTTGACTTGGATATATTAACAATTGTCCTTGCACCAGAATTAGATAAACAATATGAACGGGTTTATGCTTATCTCCAAGATGACATGAGCAGCCGCATACCTACCGTCGATTTGGTATTTAATTTGCTTTGTTCGAGCATTCCCGAAAAATTATCCCGACGCAAACATTTTTCTAGCAATTCTCCCTTAATTCACCATCGCTTACTGTATCTTTCCTCAGAAGCAACACTGCTTTCTCAACACCTCATCCTTGATTCCCAAATAATCAGATTCCTATTACATCAACCGGGGTTAGATTCTCGACTTACTTCTTGTTGTCAACTGTTAGAACCAACCGCGTCTTCTGAATTTATTGATAATTTATATCTTAAGGCAGATGTACAAATAAAACTACAAGCTTTGATAACTGAAGATTGGCAAAAACAGCAACCCCTACTGCTTTATTTTCAAGGTGGCGATCGCACTGGTAAATGTCGTACAGCCCAAATTATTGCCAAAAATCTGGAAGTTGGTTTATTAGTTGCAGATTTAGCAAAAATGGTAGAAGATAAAACCAACTTTGAGTCAAAATTGCAACTTTTATGGCGAGAAGCCTGGTTTTTTAATCGGTTGCTGTATGTGGAAAACTTCGATATTCTCTATCTCCAAGAAAATCAAATTCCCTTCTCTACCTTCCTCAAAGAATTAGAAAAAAATCGCGGTATTACAATCCTCGCAGGAATAGAAAATTGGATACCGACAGCTACAGGTGTAAAAGGTTTAATTACAATTCCCTTTACAATTCCCTTGGTTAATCAACGTCGAGAATGCTGGCAAAATCACCTCAAAACAGAATTAATAAGTATTGAGGATAATCAGTTAGATATACTAAGCAATCGCTTTCGTCTCACCCCAGATCAAATCGCTGATGCTGTCGCGACTGCTTATAATAACACCCGTTGGCAATCAAATACAACATCATCTGCTGAAGATAACAGTCATTTATTTATTAACTTATGTAGTGCAGCTCGCGCTCAATCAGGTCATGATTTAGCAACTTTTGCCCATAAAATTGAACCCAAATATACTTGGGATAATATCGTATTGCATCCAAATCAACTAACACAACTGCGAGATATTTGTAAAGAAGCCGAATATCAAGATTTAGTTCATCAAAAATGGGGTTTCGCTGAGAAATTATCTTTAGGGAAAGGTTTAAATGTGTTGTTTTCTGGTCCTCCCGGCACTGGAAAAACAATGGCAGCCGAAGTAATTGCCCATCATTTACAACTAGACTTGTATAAAATTGATTTGTCTCAAATAGTTAGTAAATATATCGGTGATACAGAGAAAAACCTCAACCGTATTTTTACCGCTGCCATTAATTCTAATGCCATTCTTTTGTTTGATGAAGCCGATGCCTTGTTTGGTAAACGTTCCGAAATTCAAGATGCGCGCGATCGCTATGCCAATATCGAAGTAGGTTATCTATTGCAAAAAATGGAAGAATACGAAGGTATTGCAATTTTAACTACAAACATCCGTAGTAATATGGATAAAGCCTTTGAACGGCGACTACGATTTATTATCGAGTTTCAGTTACCAGATACTGATAATCGTCAGCTAATTTGGCAGAATATTTTTCCAAATAATGCACCATGTAGCCCCTATTTGGATTTAGAGTTTCTCGCACAAAGTTTTGAAATTACTGGGGCAAATATTCGTAATATTGCATTGAGTGCAGCTTTTTTAGCAGCAGATGATGGTGGAGTTATTGAGATGGTGCATTTAATCCGAGCAATGCGTCAAGAGTATCAGAAAATGGGACAAATTCTTCGGGATAAGGATTTGGGTAAATATATAGAGTTGCGGTAAATATTTTGAGTTTCTTGATTTTTGTATATGATTAGTTTTTACATATCAACACGTTGCTGAAAATACTGACGATACAATTCACAACTGGATGTCACCTGATTACCGTGCAGTTTTACTAAACCCATACTATGTAGTTTGAATGCACAGAATTGTTCTAATTCTACAGGTGTGGGTGATTTGATTACTTCTGTTCATACATCAAATCAGCAACGCCTAAAAAATAGGTAGTGATGTCAAAAATTCGTGAAAATTAACTAAACAAGCGGAAAATCAGAAGTAATTTTGACTCGATCTTGATCTAGTAGCACAATCCAATCAGAACGCTCGATGACGCTGGGACGATAGGTAATCAAAATGGTAGTTTTGCCTTTGCGAGACTCTAACAGTCGTTCTAGCACATGAGATTCACTGACTGGATCGAGTCCAGCAGTCGATTCATCCAAGATGAGAATGGGTCGATCTCCGACAATTCCTCTGGCGATCGCAAGTCTTTGTCCAGGGATTTTTAGCTGTTTTCCCAGCACAAGGGTTTTTACTAGCGCAAGGATTTTTACTAGCGCAGGGATTTCCCTGAGCAACTTCTGTAGTCGATGATGGCACTTGGTTTTGGGAAATATTATCGGAATTTCCACTGGTGCAAGATACTGTTAAAACCAGGCTGCTTAAACACAGTAGACTGAGTAAAAATTTGCTATTTTTGAACATGATTGCTTTTTATCCTTAAGTTTGTATTGTTAGATGCTGGAACAATAGTTGGATGAGATTGGGAACTCCAACTGCACCTATTCAATAAGACGAGTGAGGAACGCAATTGGATTTAATTAAAATAATTTCATCCGAAATGAAGTTGTTGCTTCACTCAAACTTCGCCTGAAAAGCGATCAAGACTGTTGAGGATTAATTCTAGTCCAAACTCAAAGTCATGAATACCGTTATAACAGCCGTTAATAATTTGATTGGCTAACTGATGGAGGTAAGGGTAATCCTCAACAGGGATGAGTGAAAGGTTTTTTTGGGCAACTTCCGAATACTCCCCCGTCTGAAACGGGAATTTCAGTTCCTGGAGTGTAAATCCATAGATGTAACTGTCGATCGCATTCCAGGCATGATCTGCCATCTCCAACGAAAAGCCTGCTTCATGCAGACAGCCCAGTGTTGCATCCACATAGCGCAACATTGCTGATCCTATATTAACCCGTGACATCAGTGCCATCGTCGCCCAGGGGTGGCGCAACAGCACCTCGTGAGCTGAGATTCCACGCCGCCGCATGGCTGTCTTCCAGTCAGTTTCCAGACTAGGTAGCTCAATCTCGCTGACTACAATCTCAACCATGCCATCAAGTATATCCTCCTTATTGGCTACATGATTATATAACGACATTGCCTTAACACCCAGTACAATCGCCAGTTTCCGCATGGACAGTGACTCAATACCACCCTCAGAAGCTAGATACACAGCAGTGCGTAGTACCCGTTCCCGACTCAACGGGGTTGGGGAAGGTGTATCGTGATTAATCTTCTTAGCCATTTAACTTTTCTCGCATCAATTCTTAACGTAGCTTGGGTTTTAAATTTTAGATTACAGAAGTCTTGCTAGACAAGATTTATGCTTAACCGATCTGTGGCAATCATTTTTCAAATTTGTATCAGTTTACTTTTGATATTGACAAACTTACACTGTAAGTTAGATTAGTTAATGCTGGCTTCAAAGTCAATTGCTTCGTAATTGTAGGGAAAATCATGAAAACATCAAATAACTTCGTCCCTAGTCAAGGGGATAACCAAAGTAATGAAAAAATGAGAGCGATCGCGCAGACGGAGTATGGTTCAACGGACGTATTGAGATTGATAGAGATTGAGAAACCCAAAGTACCAGATAATGGCGTGCTGGTGCGAGTGTACGCCACCTCCGTTAATGCTGGTGACTGTCATCTGATGAGGGGTGAACCGTTCTTAATCCGCTTCATCTTTGGGGGATTACTCAAGCCAAAAATCAAGATTATAGGCTGTGATGTGGCTGGACGAGTTGAAGCCGTTGGTAAAGATGTCACCCAGTTTCAGCTTGGCGACGAGGTATTTGGAGACTTGTCTGAGTATGGTTTTGGTGCGTTTGCTGAATATGTCTGTACAACAGAAGCAGCATTGGTGCTAAAGCCAACTAACATGACATTCGAGGAAGCTGCAACTGTTCCCACAGCAGCCCTAAGTGCCTTACAGGGACTGCGGGATTGTGGACAGATTCAGTCAGGACAAAAGGTGTTGATCAATGGTGCATCTGGTGGAGTAGGGTCTTTTGCAGTGCAGATTGCCAAGGCATTTGGGGCTGAAGTCACCGCCGTATGTAGTACGAAAAAAATGGAAATGGTGCGAACCCTCGGCGCAGACCATGTAATTGATTATACTCAAATAGATGTCACCCAAGCTGGACAGCATTATAACCTGGTACTGGATGCGGCAGCCTACCGTTCAGTATTTGACTATTTGCCAATACTGAGAATTGGAGGAGCCTACGTGATGGTAGGTGGTTCCACCGCTCGATTGTTCCAAGTAATGTTTTTCGGATCTTTGATTTCCAAAACCAACAATAGGAGAGTGCAATGCTTGGTTGCAAAACCTAACCAAAAGGATTTGACAACGTTGAAGCAACTCATAGAAGCAGGAAAAATCACTCCCTGTATAAATAAACGCTATAATCTCAGCGAACTTCCGGAAGCAATTAGCCATCTCGAACAAAGGCAGGTACTAGGAAAAGTTGCTATTAGTGTTTAAAAGAAAACAATGCCGGTTTGTCGTATCACAACCTGGGTTGATATCAGCCAATCTTATCGGGTACGCAAATGAAATGTTGTCACCTATCTTCGCCTGTTGCCCACTATCATGAGGGTTATTGCTGCTTTTATAGGTAAAAAGTAGGCTATACTAACAAATATTCCTCAGCCTTTAGAGAATGATGCCCCAAGAACTTGAAGCCGTATTTGATGGGACAGCCCTTCAACTAGAAGTGCCTCTAAACTTAGCCGCAGGTACGAGGGTGCGGATTATTATTGATAGTGTTTTGCCCAATGAAGTAAAACCAGCGAAAACGTTTCTTAAAACTGCTCGGTCTTTAAAACTACACGGTACCCCAGATTGGTCAGAGAAAATTGACCAATATTTATATGGGGAAACTCTTTCTGACAATGAATGATGTCTTTTTAGATACTTCTTTTGCGATCGCGTTATCTTCCGTCACCGATCAAAATCATGTACGGGCTGTTGAGCTTGCTCATCAACTTGAGAGTAACAGTACTCGTTTGGTGACAACCCAGGCGATCTTGCTGGAAATAGGTAACGCACTTTCTAAGCAACGATACAGAGTAGCAGCCATCGAACTGTTGGAATCCCTAGAAGCCGATCCCAATATTGAAGTAGTGTTATTAACAAACGACTTATACAGGTTAGCACTCAATTTGTTTAAGCTCGAACTTGCTCCAGATCATTGGGGGCGATATGCCTACGCGATCGAGGTTGGACGTGCCCTGCTCGACTTCGGATTCAGGGAACTAAGGCTAGACGTGATCTTTGGTTCCACCATCAGTGCAAACCTGCGAATCGCTCGATTGGCAGAGTGGTTCGGCGCAGAATTAGTTACCATCCGTCCAGGTTCCACATGGATGTCAGAACAAGGTTGGAGCAAGGTAGATTGGCGAATCACGAGGGCGCAGTGGAATCTTCGTATGACTCTAACTGTATAAAACAAGGTGGTTTAACCTACTCTGTAGGCTGTAGGTGTTATGCCTGTAAATTGCCGAAACTGTTTGTTTAGTTTCGATTGTAAGTAGGTTGGCGTTGAAAATTGTAATTGGGACAAGGCAGTAGGCAGTAGGCAGTCGGAGTAAGAGTTTAAGGCTAATTTACATTTTGTAACATAGTTCTGTTTATTTCTGCCAACTTACTTAATTAATCCACCTAAAAAGGTTGTTTATAAGGAGAAATTCGGTATAATACTGCAATTGAAAGGATTAAACAGAATAGTTCGGTATAAGTACCTTGTGGAAGGGGATTATATGGAAATTTTCCATGTGCGACTCGTTTCTAGGTAAACTCATAACCGAGGGTATGTAATGAAAATATAATTCAATACGTATAACTGTTCCATTGATGTAAGTGAAAACCCTACCTTTGAGGAGACAAATGACTCCCTATCTGCCCACAGTGAGCATACTCGGAATTATGCAGGCTGAAGCTGGGGTCAGGGCGCAATCAGTTGTAAAAGAAGCAGGTAACAACACTGGCGCTAATGGGGGGATGACATGGGTAAACAAGTCCGATAAAAGTGTCACAAAAGTGGAGTAAAGAGTAATGAAATGGTATGTGCAAGTTTGGAAAAAATATGCCGTCTTTAGTGGTCGAGCACATCGGACTGAGTACTGGATGTTCGTCCTATTTAACTTGATTATTTCGTTTGGAATAGGATTTATCGAGGTAATTCTTGGGGCAGTTACTAATACTAACCAAAGCGTTCTTAGCATTATTTATTTACTAGCCCTTCTAGTTCCGAGTCTTGCTTTAAATGTCCGTAGGATGCATGATACTGATCACAGTGGATGGTGGATAATAGTACCTATCGCAAGTTTTATATTTACAGTTATCAAAGGCACAGAAGGAGAAAATAGATTTGGACACCCTCCTAGGCTGTAGCTGACAAGGAAGGTGGTTGAGGATGGTTTCTTAGTGCGATCGCCGATCTTGTAGGATGTGTTAGCGACAGCGTAACGCATCGCCAAATTATGGATGATTTGCTAGATTTGGGCAGACTAATCAACAGCATAATTCAATGACCAGCTACCGCAGACAATATGTGACTGAAAAAATCATTCTTGCGTAGTGGTAATTCATGAATTACCACTACTTTTATTGGGTTTTGCGTAATTCCTATAGACATCTCCGGAAATTAAATATGCGTCATCCAGAAACCTTGTAGAGACGCAAGGGTTCGCGTCTCTACATTCTTTTTCGGAGATGTCTTATATAAAAAACAGCAATTTATACTCACGCCCGAATCACCGTATTCGAGTAACCCATCTTTATTTAATTCGCCTTCGGGGGTTAACCAACTGGGACTAATGTGGGGTAGTTATGCAAAGCTCACAGATTTGAATTTTGTTTGCATAAACCCTAAAAAATAGAATTTGTAAAATAGGAATGGCCGCAACTGGCATATTTCGCTCGTAGGGGAGGCAAAAAGGGGTGTAGATTTTCTTCCCCCTTTATTGCCGTTGCTGTGACGCTTTGCTTGATTTTTAACGCAATGCCGGAGGTTTTCGTGTCACGCTCGTAAATTTTATGGTCTGTACGCTCCGCGTGTCCGTCAGGACATAGCCCCCGGATTTATCCGTGGATGTCCGGATTGTAGGCAATGTTGAGGTTCCCCTAAATTTTATTTATGGGGAACCCTAATTACGCAAGGGAGCAGCGTCTCTCGGAGGGAGATATTACGAATTACCAAGAAAGTACAGCTTCCCACTTTTGCTTTTCGAGAAACCCGGTTTCCTGAGTTTGCCGATACCTGAAAGTTTCGGTAAATATTGAATTTTTATTTTTATAAGTAGAATTGCGAGATTTGGGATTTTTTGCAATAATGAAACCCAACGTCCCTTATTCAAAAACCGATGGTTTGGGCATCTGGACAGCAATTACAAGGTGGAAAGTATCTTATCGAACAGGTACTTGGGCAAGGCGGGTTTGGGATTACCTACAAAGCACGACACTCGATACTAAATAATCTTGTGGTGATTAAAACACCTAACGAAAGCTTGAGAAATGACCCAGAATATGGTATCTACATCAAGCGGTTTATCAGTGAAGGACAGCGATTAGAAAAGCTTTCGGAAACCCAACACCCCAATATTGTTAGGGTGCGGGATTTGTTTCACGAGGGTGGTACTTACTGTTTGGTGATGGATTTTGTCCAGGGAGAGAGTTTATTTAACCTGGTACAAAGACGAGGAGCATTACCAGTAGAAGAAGTTGTTAAATATATAACTCAAATTGGTGAAGCCTTAAAAATAGTCCACCAAGCCGGATTAGTACATCGAGATGCCCATCCAGGGAATATGATGATTCAACAGGATGGCAAAGCTGTATTAATTGACTTTGGGATTGCGGGTGAGACAATGCCAACAACTGTTAGTTCCAGATTTTTTGGTAATCCTGGATTTGCACCCCACGAACAAATGCGGGGAGACAGAAAACCCTACGTTGATGTTTATTCCCTTGCAGCTTCCCTTTATTATGCAGTCACCGGAAAAAGACCAACCGAATCTTTTAATCGCAAAGCCTATGATATGCGATTGGTTTCCCCCAAAGAGCATATTCCAACTATTAGCAATGAATTAAACCAAGCAATTCTTACAGGGATGGAAGTGGAACCCGAAAACCGTCCGCAGACTATGGGGGAATGGTTATCCATGCTGGTTGAGGAAGAAGTCACGATTTGGACAAGGGGACATCAATTACAAAATGGGAAGTACACCATTGAACGAGATATCGCTCAAGGTGGTTTTGGCATTACTTATTTGGCTAGAAATGAAAATAATCAACGAGTTGTCATCAAAACCTTGAATGAGACAGTGCAAAAACGACCCGATTTTGCCAAACTTCAGCAAGATTTTCTCAACGAAGCTGTAAAATTAGCAAAATGTAATCATCCCCATATTGTCAAAGTTAGCGAAGTATTCCCAGAAGGGAAACTTTGGTGCATGGTAATGGAATATATCGAAGGAGAACACCTGGCAGATAGGATGTTGCATGGGGGTGGGTTATCGGAAGCAGAAGCAGTCGGATATATTCGGCAAATCGGGGAAGCTTTAACGGTAGTTCACAAGAATGGATTGTTGCATCGGGATGTCAAACCAGCAAATATTCTCATCCGTGCCAACAAGCGAGAAGCTGTATTAATTGACTTTGGCATTGCACGGGAATTTCTGCCCAGTGAAACCAAGTTACATACACCGTATTTATCCCATGGTTTTGCACCTATTGAACAATATCAAACCGTGGCAAAACGTGGTGCTTATACAGATATTTATGCTTTAGCGGCGACGTTGTATTTTTTAGTCACCAAAAAGCCACCCCATGCAGCCATAAGTAGGGTGAGTGGCATGGTTTTGGATTCACCCACCAGTATTAATCCCAGTATTAGCGTGAGGGTAAATAACGCGATACTTAAAGGGATGGAGTTGGAAGCAGAAAATCGCCCGCAGACAATGCAGGATTGGTTGGAGTTGTTAAAGGAACCTCCAGTCACGATTCCAGCACCACCAATTCCTAAGCCAGCAACTCCCCAACCACCCACAAATAAAACACCAACTCCTAAGCCACCTACACCTAAACCACCAACTCCTAAGCCAGCAAATACAACTCCTTCACCATCAACAAATAATTCACAAACACCCATCAACCCATCCCGTCGGAAATTTATGCAAACTGTAGGTTGGATGGGTGCTGGGTTGGGTATAACTGTTGCAGGAAAGTTAATTACAGATGCTTCATCACAGACATCAATTCCACTGGATTCGGGTGTTTCAGAAATACGAGACTCCTCATCAAACCCACCATCTCCTGCAACGGAAACCCCAACAAAATCTAATTTATCTCTGCAAACCTTTTCCTTTCAAACTGTTACTGTAGATGCACAAGGCAATATTACCAACGAGAGCAACTTATCAGCACAATACTTCCCAGAAGACTTAGGAAACGGTATCACCTTGGAAATGGTACAGATACCAGGAGGAACCTTTACCATGGGTTCACCACCAGGGGAAGCAGAGAGGAAAGACGATGAAGGACCTCAGCGTCAAGTTACAGTCCCTGGGTTTTTCATGGGGGGGTATGCAGTCACCCAAGCACAGTATCAAGCAATTATGGGTAATAATCCTTCCAGATTCCAAGGTGCAAAAAGACCTGTAGAACAAGTATCTTGGGATGATGCGGTGGAATTTTGCAACAAGCTGAGTCAGCAGACAGGACGCATTTACAGATTACCCAGTGAAGCGGAGTGGGAATATGCTTGTCGTGCGGGAACTACTACACCATTTTACTTTGGGGAAACGATTACCCCCGATTTGGTTAACTACAACGGAAATTTTCCCTACGGTTCCGCGCCCAAAGGGCAATACAGACAAGAAACTACAGATGTAGGAATATTTCCACCAAATTCTTTTGGTTTATACGATATGCATGGTAATATATGGGAATGGTGCGAAGATGTATATAATGAGGATTACCAGAATGCGCCAACAGATGGAAGTGCGTGGTTAACTGGTAAAGATAATAACATAAAGCTGCTGCGTGGTGGTTCGTGGGACTTCCTTGCCAGGCACTGTCGTGCTGCTTATCGAAACAGACTCGCGCGCGCGAATCGGTCCGCCTATGTTGGTTTTCGGGTTGTGGCGGTTGCGGTTCGGTGAGGACTCCTTGCCCTCTGCTCTCTTGCCCTTTTGCCCTTTACACTTCTTATTCTTTACCCTTCTTAGACCCCGCCGTAGGCGGAAATTTTTTTTTCAAATCTGGTATTTATTGCTAATAAGTATTATACACTATATTTAATCAGATTTCTCAATTAATTGAGAAATTGAGGATGGGATTAGGTTAACGTTAGCTGCTGCGTGGTGGTTCGTGGAACAACAATGCCAGGAACTGTCGTGCTGCTAATCGAAACAGAAACGCGCGCGCGAATCGGAACAACAATGTTGGTTTTCGGGTTGTGGCGGTTGCGGTTCGGTGAGTACTCCCCAAAGTCAGAGTTGATAAATGGGAATTTATCGAGCGTACACCAGGGAGTCCAGACCTATTCCAGTGATAGGGGTGACTTTATCCGAAAATAAAACCGAGTCGGGTAGCTTGGTAGGTGAATAACCGAACAGTTGCCCGATTTATCATGGGTGGGTTAAGGTTTTTACATTCTATTTTAGCAGCAGATTTATTTAATTACCAACACTTCTTTGTAGCGACTGTCTTAAAAATCAAGGGCGATACGCATTTTTGTAGAGATTATTTTGTCAGTGCGATTATATAATATAAAAAACATAAAAAATATATTTTTTTATAAAAAGATGGAAACTAAAGAAATTATTAAAACTCTGTCCCAATTAAGTACAACTGACTGTTTAAAAATTGCAGAAGCTGCACTAGAAATTATTCATCAAAAACAGAATCATCTCACCAAAGACGAGCAAAAACGCGCTTTAGCTGCTGCTGCAAGAACAGCAGTGCGGGATTATGCAACTGGTAGTGAATTACTTGCTTTCTCTGAAATTGAGGGAGAAGAATTCTGTGACTATTCAAAGACAAATGTTTAAGCAATAAAGATGATGCATAGAGGTGAAATTTGGCTGCTAAATCTCGATCCAACAGTAGGTACGGAAATTAGTAAAACTCATCCTTGCGTAATAGTTAACGATGATGCGATTGGCATTTTACCACTGAAAGTAATTGTGCCGATTACAGATTGGAAAAATAGCTTTGCAAATGCAAAAGTAACTGGTGATGTTCAATCACCAAACGGAAAACAAACAACAATCCCCCTTACTTATGATACTAATGGTAAACATTATGCAGCAAAGTTAAATACGGATGTTTCTGGTCAATATCAGGTGAAGATTAATGCCGATATTGCAGGAGAAAAAGTTAATGGTAGGTTTAATTTTAATCGCTAATATTAAAGTTGTTCTGGATTAATTCCTTTTTCTTGAAGTAAAGCTCGCAAAGCTGCCAATTCTGTTTCCGCTCGTTCAGCACGCTGACGTTCTTGTTCAGCACGCTGAGTTTCTTGCTCTTTGAGTTGATCTAATTCCAAGAAATTTAAAAATGGTTTTCCATCAGGACGAAAAATTTGCAACTCATTATTAGGTAATTCAAAACGAATACCTAAGCGCGGACTAACCCAACCTGCTATTTGCTCAATTTCTTGTAATTCATTATTTGAACGTAACCAACCAGTTAACTCTGGTGTATCTGGATCATACAAATAATATTCTTCCACACCATAACGCTCATAAAACTTATATTTAGCAATCATCTCTTTGTGAGTATTGCCTGGAGAAAGAATTTCAAAGACAACTTGTGGAGGGATATTATTTTCTTTGGACTGAACGTAGGAAGCTCTATCTCCTTTTGGTCTGCCAAAGACTACCATGATATCAGGTGCCCTGCGAGTGACATTATCATCTTTAACGGGATACCATAACAAGTCTCCAGCGACAAAAACATCTGGGTTATTAGCAAACAATAAATCACAGTTCTTTTTAATCAACACAATTAACTCAAACTGCTTAGTATTATCTGCTATTGGCTGTCCATCACTATCCGGGTAGGTAATGCTGTCTGGGAATGAAGGTGGCAACTGGGTAACCATCGGTGTAACTCCGTTTGCGCGAATCTACTACTAATTTTAGCTTGATTTGAAGTTATGCTCGAAAATTAGAGAGTGTTTTCAAGCGATAGAATTGGCGGTAAAATGGAAATACTCTTGACAGGTTGTCCTATATGACTACTCGGCTAGAAGTTGAATTGGCTATCAAACAATTACCAGAGGATGAAGTTCGCGATCTGGCAAAGTGGCTTCAAGAATATCTCGATGAGATGTGGGATCGGCAAATCGAAGCGGATTTAGCATCAGGAGTGAGCCAATGACAAACTTCTATCATGGGACGAAAGCCGACCTGAAACCGGGAGACCTGATTGTGCCTGGGTATAAATCTAACTACGGCAAGAGTAAGAAGGCGACCTACGTCTATCTGAGTGCCACCTTAGATGCAGCCACTTGGGGGGCTGAGTTGGCTCTCGGCGAAAGTCCCGGCAGAATCTACATAGTGGAACCGACTGGCCCGATTGAAGATGACCCGAATCTGACAGACAAGAAGTATCCAGGTAATCCAACGAAGTCATACCGCTCTCGAGATCCACTTCGGGTCACAGGCGAGGTCATGGATTGGCAGGGACACTCCCCCGAACAACTCAAAGCCATGAAGGATAACCTTGAGCGACTTAGGCAACTTGGTGTTGAGGCAATCGAGGACTGATTTTCGACGTTACAATAATTCTAACTTTTCCTCACAGATGCAATACATTGTAGAAAAAATTAACGTACCAAAATCTCTGTTGAAAGCGATGTTAATTTATAGTCAGGAAAGTTTCAATTATTAGATATGCATTTAAATGTTTGTAGTTGGGCTTTAGCCCTGAATTTGAGCGATAAATCGCAACTACGAACCCATCAGAATAAATGAAATAGACCACTAGCACAAGGTAGTATTTTTACAATTAAATTGCCAATAAATGCTACATCTCATCAAAAGAGACTGTAAATTTGCTGGAAAAGCAGAAGTGCGATCATCCTTAAATCTCCGTAACTACAGCCCCTCTCAACCCGAATTTCCCACAAAATCTCAAAAAAACTTGTTAATTTCCCCTATATAAATTACTTCATACACGGTCATCGTTATAAATTATTAATATCCGTTACAACCGAATTCAGAGATGAACAAGGTGGGAAAACAGTTATCGGTGACGCTGATAACTGTAAACTGATAGCTGTCATAAGGTTTTGTATATGTTTAATTCATCAGAAACAGCAATTATAGCTGCAATTGTATTGGTTGCTTTAGGAATTTTGGGATGGGGTTTTGTTCGCGCTAAACCTTATGGTAAGTTGGGCATTCTAGCGTGGTTTCAATCGGTGGTATTGATAACTCCTTGGCTGTTATTTTTCGGTTTGCTTGCTGCTGGGATTTATATTAATATTGCAGGTATACTCGGACTTGTGATTGCTTCTGCTGCTTTGTATATTGCCCTCGGTAGACAATTGCGAGCCATGGGACAAGAAGAAATGCTCAAAAAAAGAGCGTCCCAAAAAATTGCTGAACAAGCATCTCTGGAAAATTCTACTCAGCCAGCAGCAGAAAATCAGCCATTACAACCGGAAATAATCCCGATTCCCGAAGAAGATTTGAGTACTATTAGAAGTATTTTCGGTATCGATACATATTTTGCTACGGAAACTATTGCTTATCAAGAAGGAGCTATTTTTAAAGGTAATTTGAGGGGAGAACCAGAAGACGTTCATAACCGTTTGAGTGCGAGTTTACGCGAACGGGTTGGTGATAAATATCGCCTATTTTTAGTGGAAAGTCCTGAAGGTAAACCGACAATTATAGTCCTACCAAGCCGTAATGACCCGCGTTCCATGACTCCGGGACAAAAAGCTTTTGCTGGTATCCTTTTGTTATCAACTATTGCCACAACTTTAGAAGCTGGGGGAATCTTATTAAATTTCGATTTCTTTTCCAATCCGGGAAGATTTCAAGAAGCTTTACCGATTACAGCAGGCTTTTTCGCAATTTTAATCGCTCACGAACTGGGACATTGGATACTTGCTCGTCGTCATCAAGTAAAATTGAGTTTACCTTATCTACTTCCTTCCGTGCAAATTGGTTCTTTTGGTGCGATTACCCGCTTTGAATCATTGTTACCCAATCGTAAAGTTTTGTTTGATATTGCTTTAGCTGGACCTGCAGTAGGAGGAATTGTTTCATTTATCATGTTAATTGTCGGATTACTGCTTTCCCATCAAGGAAGTTTATTCCAATTACCAAACCAGTTTTTTCAAGGTTCAATTCTTGTCGGAAGCTTAGCACGGGTTGTCATGGGTGAGGCTTTAAAGTCACCTTTAGTAGACGTGAATCCTTTGGTGATTATTGGTTGGTTGGGTTTGGTAGTTACAGCGTTAAACTTAATGCCAGCCGGACAATTAGATGGTGGTAGAATTATCCAAGCGATTTATGGACGTAAAACTGCCGGACGTACAACATTCGCAACTTTAATTATTTTAGGAATAGTTGGTTTAGCCAATTCTCTGGCTTTATATTGGGCAATTGTGATTTTATTTTTACAAAGAGATTTGGAACGTCCGAGCTTGAACGAAATTACTGAACCAGATGATGCAAGAGCTGCATTAGGATTATTAGCATTATTTTTGATGGTTGCAACTTTGATTCCCTTGAGTCCCGGTTTAGCGGGAAGATTGGGGATTGGGGGATAGGGGACAAGGGGACAAGGGGACAAGGGGACAAGGGGACAAGGGGACAAGGGGACAAGGGGACAAGGGGACAAGGGGACAAGGGGACAAGGGGACAAGGGGACAAGGGGACAAGGGGACAAGGGGA
>Ga0209911_100126_pt1 | contig 49631 bp, 41 predicted proteins | sample FECB21metaG_FD_188301 | JGI IMG/M metagenome (GOLD analysis project Ga0209911, IMG submission 188301) | Cyanobacterial communities from the Joint Genome Institute, California, USA - FECB-21 (SPAdes) (version 2) | ecosystem: Environmental > Aquatic > Thermal springs > Hot (42-90C) > Microbial mats...
CGCAAACTGCTAACAAAAAAGAGAATATTTTATCTGATAATAATATTGCTAAAAAACTACGATATTATGATTTAGAAAAAGCCCAACAGAAACTAGATAGTAAATACTGCCATCAACCAAGATATGTCCTTGCAGAAGAGTGGGACAAATACAACAGCTATGGCTCAATTATTCCATATATGGGTAGCACAATTAGCTTAGTAAGAATTATCCCCAAAGATAACCCTTATCAAATATACGGTAATGTAGCTTCTATTGTCGGATTGTGGGGTATTTCATTAACGCTAGCTTCTCGTGTCGGTAGACTTAAAAAATCCGATTACCAATTAGGAGAAGAAGAAAAAACTACAGCTTATTATAATTGGCAGCAACACAGACGCAACCGAGATATCAAACAACACTCAAACCAACTACATACAGATACTTTAAAAGATGGCTTAACTCAAGAAGATTTGCAGCAAAGAAAAGAACTAGGGTTAACTGATGACGAAAACGAGGCTATCAAAAACCAACTGCAATTAGAAGATTATCTCAAAGCTAGAGCCGTAAAACATTCCGACATGGACAAACAAATTGCATCCAATCTACTAGATAAACATAAAGCAGAAAAAGAAATATCTAAATTACAAAACAAAAAATCATCCTTTCCTCATATTAATCAATCCAGCGACAAACAACTGGTTAACTCCCTTATAGAAGCCCTCAAATCCCATGAAGACGGTTGGCTGTATGACCTTATCAAAAACGCTAAACCCTTATGGCTGATTGGTTCTCAGGGTAGCGGTAAAACCAATACTGCTGGTGCAATAGCATTAATTCGTAAATACTGCTTCGATGCACCAATCTACCAACTGATTGATAGACACGCTACCGGAGAAAACTGGGAAGTATGGAAACTACTTGATGCGACATCAAAAGCCGAATCAGAAGAAGAAATCGGACAGTCTTTGGAAGATGCGACTGATAGATGGTTACAGCGAATTAAAGAAAAACCATCTACCAAACAACAAATCATTATTGACGAATTTACCAACCTGAAGAAAATTGAAAGCTGTAAAGAAGCAGCAATGAAATTCTTCTCCATGCATCTGACGGATACTCGCAAAGCTAAAGAGTTTTTTATTGGTGTTAACCACTATTTTACTAATGAAAGCACCGTAGAAGGAACATTTGAAGCCAGGAAATCAGGAACAATTCAACTTAAAAAATTCTCGGCTAATGGAGAAACACCATTACCTAGAGTACAAATTGTACATGGGTTACTGGATGAGAATGGCAACGAATTGGAAGAAGTGGAAAGAACATTACCCAATTGGTTAGAAGCGAATAAAATTTACGGACATTTTAATGGTAAACCAATAGATTTTAATCATGAATAGAATAAAAAATAAATTACAACAATTTCAAGAAATAGGGATTTGGTATTCGTTAGCTTGCTTATCAAGCTGGGCAACAGCTATAAGTATTAGCATATTTATTGTTTCTGGATTTGGATTAATAGCTTTACCACTAACAGGGAATAAAACTCCAGAAGCACTTAAAAAGACAAATTCTGGAAGCTTTGGATTTACAATTGGGTTTATTTTATTAGGAGCAGGAGCAGCAGCCCAGGGGGATAGGGATACTTCATATATGCTGGTTAGATTAAGTAGAAGATATGAAAATGATTTAGTAGAAAGGGGAGATTATTTATCTTATCAGTGCTTAGGTTGTAAATATGCTTCAGGCGATTATTTATTACCTTGCGCTGTTAATCCTAATCTTAAAAAAGATGAACATTGTAGTTATTTTAAAGTTAAATCTGGTTACTAGGAGAATTCTAATGCCTAACTGGAAAACAATTGAAGCAAGTTTTTTAAATCAACCGATGCCCCAACAGTTGGGAGAATTGGCTGCAAGTTTGGCACGTCTAAAATCTTGGAGTCAAAAAAATGCTAGTCGTGAAATAGTTCCGGTGTTGCTCTCTGAGAACTTGCTATACGTCAATTTGTTACAAAAACAAAACCATCCCCATCATGTTGAATTAACCCAATTACAAAAATTACTACAAGGATGGGTGAATCAAGGTAATAATTTAACCGAAGTTGCAAATATCACTTCAGTTGCTGCTACTTGGTCGGAACGAGTGTTGGATATGTCGGGTTTGTTAGTTGTAGCAGATTCAAAAACTGCTTGACACAGATTTTGTTGTAGAGTCTATGGGTGCGATGCGCTCATATGTGGAGTGATTGCGGTGTCAGTGGGTGATAGGGAGTGTGGCGATATGCTCATCACGAAATCCGAAATTGCTTGTTGGGCTAAAAATATGGAACGTAAATATACCGCAAAACAAGGACAATACTTAGCTTTTATTTATTACTACACCAAGCTCAATGATTGTCCACCAGCCGAAGCTGATATGCAGCGTTATTTCAAGACAACGCCACCCACAGTACACAGCATGGTGGTAAATTTGGAGAAGCTGGGATTAATTGAGCGAGTACCCGGACAAGCCCGCACTATTCGCGTGCTGCTACCAAGAGAAGAACTACCTGATTTAGATTAAAAACACAATCAGAAACGCAAAATACCGAAAGCTTTACGGTTTTTTTCACGTCAGCAGCTATTTACGGTCAACTGTGCGAAAAAAATATCATCAATAGCAGATTGAAGCTTTCTTGTTGATTATGAAGGATAAATAATTGATTTTTAATAAAATTGTAATTAAGTCGGGGATAATTTTTTTTACTTTTTACATAGTTACGAGGACTGAAAGGGAAATAGGGCTAATGATGTTGAATTAAGCCGGACATCTTATTGTAAGCCTTTAAACCAAATCATTTACATTAGATGCATTATTGTCAAGAAGTTTGAATAGATAACCTTTAAAGTCTTGATGTTTTTCAAATTCAAATTTTTCGTAAATCTTGATGAGAACTTGCTCCTCTAAATAATCTCTTTGTTGTATTTCGTTACCTTTTTGTGCCAACCAATCGGGAGGATTTTGTAAAAAACTATTTATTAAATCTTCATTTTCAGAAAAAGTTTGGACATTAATGTAAAAAATATCTGTCAAATTTTCTAAATCTCCATCTATAATAGGTGAATACTGAGTTATTTTACCTAATCTGGACTTGTCGAGTATTAAAATTCTTTTATCATGGCCATTACAGTAAACTTCAAAAACTGGAATGTCATAATTATCGTATCTATACCATCCTTTTAAATCTCTTTGTTCTAATACTTTTGCTGTATTAGCTGTATTAACTGATAATTTTGGCGTAAAGTTTGGATTATATTTAATGAATCTATTTAGAGCCGAATTGATTGCAATAATAATAACATTTTGTAGATTATCCTTTAATGAATCTAGTGTTTCATTAAACTGATTTATATCAGTTTCTTGGCAGTGATTCTCTATTCTATCTATAATTGTGGAATCTTCTTCTCTTGCTAATCCTCTTCCCCACTCACTACCTGGATTTAACCAATGTGAATACCATTCTTCAAAAAATGCTTCTTTATTAATGGCTTGGTTGATACCATAAAAACTTTGATTAGTTAAAGCATCATTAATTCTGTTTTCATATAAACCCAAAAAATTAATAATATTTCTAGCTACTGTAGCATTGATGAAACTATTAATAAATTCTTGCTTAAATTCATCAACTTTTTTCGGACTGATGCTTTGAAATTTTATCAGTCTTTTTAATTGTAAATCTACTTTTGGTTTTAAACTTTCTAAAAATGGAATCAAACCTGAATTAATATCATCTACCACTCTCGTAGTGTCAAATCCAATAATTCTCAAAGCATCTATTTTGTCTTCTAGTCTTCTTGCTACTTCTAAAAGTTTATCTACATCAAAATTGATATTGCTTAAAGAATGAGAGTTCCAGTAATCTGGTAATCTAAAGCTATCAATAAGTTGTTGCCTCTCATTAGTTCCATTTTTTTGAAATTCTCTGAGTAATAGCAACAAGAAGTATTGGTTATAATACAATTCACTACCATGATGGTTATCCCAATCTAAATTAAACTTCTTTTCATAAGTATTGCTTCCAAAATAAAAATCTATCAAAGATTCAAGCGAACTAGGTACAATATCATGACTTATCCATGTAGCATCAGAATCCGCAGGTTGGTTATAATTCCAAAGGTAGTTAATATAGTCATACTTTCGCTTGAATATGCAGTAAGCTCCTGTGTTAAATATGATATTAACTAGATTTTTATACTTGAATATGCTAATTAAACATTCTCTAATATTATTTCCTATATTTTTAAATTCATTATTTGGATAGTTATCAAAGTAAGGCTCTATTAGTTTTTCAATATTAGCAAAAATTTCTAGACAATCCTTTAACCGCCTTGTTGTACCTACATTACGAGTGTTTTGGTCAAAAGCTTTAATTTGGAGTTGTATATTATTGTTTTGGATGAACTCAATATACTTTTGTTCGCTCAAATCAATGAGTAAATTTTTATAACTACTGATATTTGTATAATTACTATATCTGATATCCCCAGAATCTATTAAACTGGATACCATCGATTCAAAATTACGATTTTGACCCTCAGACACTAAGTACTGAATACTGGAAAAAAAGTATCTATCTAATAAATATTGATACGAAAAAATATCAAAATCTTTTTTAAAGACTACACTGATATACCATCTTATAGAAGCATAGTATATTGAATAATCTTGTGTTTCGTTATTGTTCCTTCTAATATTGGCAAGACTTCTGAGTAATTCTTCTACAAGTAATGCATTATTAGGAATCTGGCATATATCCTCAAGTAACCAGATAATATGATAAATAGCAAAGCAACCAATCTCAAAATTTTTAACTTCTAATGCTGTTTTGCGTACCCTTAGCAACTGGTTGACGGCTGTAGTAAAGGTAATAAGGTGTTTTTCAGTATCAAATGCTAATAGCAACTGTGCATCACGCGGATTTTTATCATGTATATTTAAATAGTCCTCAGATAAAAGTAAAATCTCAAATTCTTCTGGTCTATTTTTTTGAATATCAATAAATTGCTTGATTTTATTTCCAATTTTATTTAATCCTTTCTCTATTTCTCTGTCTCTTTTTCTATTTTTAGTATCAAAAACTAATATGTCACCTGTCCCTTCTAAAGCTTCAACCAATCGTTTCTGTTTCCTGATTAATTTTTTTCTACCACTTTCCTTTTTTTTTCGTGGAAGGGAAAGTGATTCTTCCATATCTTTGAACAATTCTTCTAATAGAAAATTAGTGTCAGTTATGTAGCGTCTAAGAGTTTCAAAAAATAAAAATAAGACCCCAATCGAAATCAAAAAAATAACAAATGTTAACCATGCTAAAACTTTCCAATAGCCATCTATTAAATCATTTTGAACAAAGAATTTTAAATTTATCCCTATAATAATATCAGTAATTGATAGTATAGGAAGTAATTTTATTACCCACCTTTGGTTAAATTTTTTTGTTATTACACCTGATTGATAGCGTTCGGATATTCTAGAAATAATGTCTATACTTAGAGGTAACGCAATTGCAATCACTCCACCCTGAACAGCAATAATATCAGAAATAAAACCAATTTTTGGTGTAAATGTAACTATCCAACTAATAAAATCTTTCATATGATGAAATAACTTAATATCAATAAATTACTTTAATTTATGAAAAGGCACAACGAAATCCATTGCCTCGGTAGCGCGGTTAAAAAGAAAACTATTAACGAGCAATAAATCCGCTTGTTACCGTTCTTCCATCGGACACCCTAAGCGCACGGCTAAATTCTGACAATGTTGCGCCACCTGGGGCTGCAAACTCTCAATAGTAACCGGATTAGCTGGTAACTGTACTGCAAATGACCGTCCGGGATGTATTTCATCCCACATCGAACGCATCTGCGCTCCTCGTCCCTTACCCGGTGCATGGATACCAAAGCCAGAAATGATACTGCACCACACGGGCTGGAAGTGCCGTATCAGCACAGCTTCTCCCCAAGCAACTAAATCAACCGCCATTGCCACGACAGTAAAATCAAAATCTGCAATATCAAGATTGTTTACTTGGCGAATGGAACTTCTATGCTCCCTTAAACGCCCTATCAAGCCTCCCGCAACGCTTCCCTTGCCAGTACGCTTACCTGGATTCTCCGCCTTCCCGATGTAAATTGGCATACAACAGGAGTGCTGATTGGCAGTCCGGATACCTGAGTACAGAGGAAGTTGTCCCCTGTAGTAAAGTAAATAGATACCAACATAGCCAGCCAACTCTTCTTTAAGTTGATCAAGTTCCGTGAAAGGATAGCATTGCTGTCTAGATTGAAACTCGATTAACTGTTCGCGCAAGGTGGCAGGTGCCTGAAAAACCTCTAAGGGCATGGTAATGGTAATTAGAACTAGACAGCACTTACTATTTTGAGCCGACAGTCGATTTATTGTAAAGCTCCCCACTGCCCGTATCTTTGTGGCAGACTTCGTGTAAATGGTCGCGGATGCCAGAAGCAATAATATAAGCAAGGTTGACAGGTACAGCATTACCAATTTGACGCATCGACTCACCCCAGGTACAAGGGAAATAGTAGTCCGAGGGGAAAGTCTGCAACCTTGCTGCCTCCCGTACCGTAAAATAACGCACCTTCCCAGTTGGCAAGGCAAGCATATTCTCACCACCAGGAACACCATGTACCCCAGCTTTCAAGGTTTTAGCTGGCTCATCTAAAGGACTACCTGTGTGTCCTGGATAACTTCTCGCCCCTGGATTATAAACATGGTTGGGTATCGATGCAGCTATATCAACATTTTCAGGTGGTGGTAGGTCGGAAATAGCATCGCGGACAGTACGCCAGGGGGCAGCCATTGTTCCCAACAAGTTTGGTCCAAATCGTTCCAAACGCGATCGCAATTTTGATGGCATTTCTGGACGGTTCTTACTAGAAATACTGTGCTTCTCCCAGTACTCACCTGTCACCCACTTGTGCCAAATCAACGCCTCTTTGGTATTGGCTGGTTCGGGAAATGACCAATTAGCATTTAGATCGGAGCGGAAACCTACTATAAAAACTCGCTCTCGTTTTTGTGGTACGCCGTAATCAGCTGCATTGAGCAACCTAAAAGTAATCCGATAACCAAGGTCATCACTGATACTACTGTTGTGATGACGTTCCAGCCGTGCCAAATGGTCAACCCAAGATTCATCCGGTTTAGGCTCTAGCTCTGGGTGAGCAAGTTGTAGAGTAATATACTCAAAATAATTGATAAAATTTTTACGCAATAACCCCCGCACATTCTCAATCAGAAAAGCTTTAGGACGTAATTCGCGTACAGCTTGAAAAAAACGGGGGAACATATCTCGTTCGTCAAGATAGGCACCATGCCTACCGCCAATAGAAAACGGCTGACAGGGCGGACCACCAGCCAGTAAATCTATTTCCCCATCAACAGTAGAGTAATCAAAATCCGCTACGTCCATTTGATGGACGCACCAGTCACTAACAAAGGCGATACCTCGCTGTTGATTTTCGCGGATGGTGTGGCAGCTATGCTTATCCCGTTCGACGAGTGCCAGATGATGGAAACCAGCCATAGCTGTTCCTATTGCCAAACCTCCGGCACCCGTAAATAACTCTACTGATTTCACGTTTTTAATTTAGAAGCGGACGTTGCAAGACATATTTATAGTACACATTGCGTATCGAAAAATATTACCATACGCCCGATCGAGCGCTCACTACGAGTAATCTTTAAAGAGGAATGCAGCTTCGTTCTTGCGCTCAAATTCCGATCAGTCGTAATTTGAGCGTCATGACTACCCTTTTTATTACTTTCCGCATCATTTTTATCGCAAATTGCAATCTGTACCAGTTCCAAAACAAGGAAAATGCAACTACAAATCTTTACCTTCCCCACTTTCTCCTGGTAATAAAGACTTTGCTATCAAGTACGCTTCATTCGGCGTAAATTTGATATAACCGCTATCTGAGACAACATGGATGGAATTCCGGATGTGGTTCATATTTTTCTCTTCAACAATCTCTTTTACCAGTTCGCTCTTAACATCCCGAAAAAGTGACCGCACGCCATAAGTTTTTCTCGTAACTATTGTCCAAGCGCTACATTCGCGGTAAGCTGCCTCAGCAAAGTGCTGGGCTGCATACTCTGCTTTTTGCAGTTGAGTTAATTCCTGAGCATCATCAAATTCTTTCATTGCTTACCCCCACAGATGTCAAAGCGAAGATGCCTTTCGGTGTATTTGCTTGAAACCAAGCTTTATACACTCGTATCACCAACCTACCGTCATAATAGTTTTTTTGTACTATACACTAAAAGTTGTTTAAGGTTTACCGTTAAAATACGCTCTTCATAGTAAGGAAGTTTACATCTGTATTTACTGACGGGACTCAGTATAAATTTCTGAGGTTTCTTTTTGTTAGTAAAACTAACTGCTCGTATTGGTGATTTGTCACGCATTAAAGAAGGCATAATTAGACGAGAGAGATACTTGCCCATAAAAGTTTGATTAAATCATGATATGCATTTATTACAGATTTTAAATTTAGTATCTTTTTCAAATAAAACTTATTAAATATTTTTCTAATTACCATTTTCAAATGACCTATGAATGAAAACTTTGAGATAAACAAAACTGCCGAAACCGACACTCCACAAATTCAGTTACCTTCTACGTGGTTTGAATCCCGAATTACTTTTGAACAAATACGTCGTTGTTTTACAGCAAGTAAACAAGAAATTCGTATTGCTTCTGGATTTTTTACCATTAGGGGCTGGGGACTAATCCGAAAAACTACAATAGGTAAGAAAGTTTACTTATTAGTAGGAATTGATGAACCAGGCGAGGAACGGGCGCGAAAAGCTCTGGTAAATGAAATTCTGCGTGACTTGCGTACTGGTTTAGACCGTTCCCGACGACAGACCGTGTTTGATTTAGTTCAAAAAATGGCAGCAGGTGAGTTCCAAATTTTTGATGCGCGTGCCATGAGTCATCACGCCAAACTATATCTAATTGACCGCGACATAGCAATTATTACTTCTGCCAATACAACGGGACGTGGTTTTATAGAGCAAATTGAATCTGGAACATTGGAAGACAATCTTGAAAAAGTAGCAGAATTAGTAGATAAATTTGATGAATATTTTGGGAGAGCAAAAGACATTACGGCAGAACTTTTAGAAGCTTTTCAAAGATGGCTGCAATTAGCTTCTCCGTGGGATATTTATCTTAAAACTATGCTTGCTTTAGAAGATTTGCAACCTGTTAAATCCAGATACAAAAAACAACCTGTTTCCTATCAGATAGACATGATTTCTCAAACGCTTCGCCACATTCGCGAACATAGGGGTTCTATGCTTGTCGCTTCAACAGGATTGGGTAAAACAGTAGTTGCAGTTCATGTGGCAATACATCTGCGTGAGGAAGATTTAATTGATAATGTAATTGTTATCTGTCCCGCAGCTGTTCGCAGTATTTGGAAGCGCGAAATGCACGCTGCTGGTTTATGTTCAGACCTCTTTACCCTTAATGCACTTGATAAGAAAACATCTAAGCATGACCACAGCCTTAAGGAGTTTGAAGAAATCGCCCATAACATTGACAGCGACGGACGGTATTTTCTCATTTTTGATGAATGCCATAAGTTAAGAAAACGTTATTCAGATGAATTTGCTAATAGAAGGTATCGTCAAGAAGATAGACTCGAACGTAGAGCATTTACACGTCTAAGAAAGCTGGTAAAAGATGGAAATTTAAAAGTTTTACTTCTTAGCGGTTCTCCATACGCTACTGATATCGATAATATTAATACTCAATTATTATTACTACCTCACACCGCAACAAGCCGTGTTTTGTTGCCAGAATTTTTTGATGATGCGCGAGCATGGCGCATTGAGGAAACTGTAGAATTTACGACATTACCCGTAGCTTCTCAACTGACTACACCCCACGTAGCTAAGTATTATGGGCAAACTGAATCACAGGACATTTACATTGACTTTAATGGGGACAAAAAATATATTCCTCAAGTAACCTTGCACAGTATTTATTTCCCTTTACCCAACGAACGCGAACTTACTCCAGTTTTTGTTGATGGCTATTTCGACCTAAAAACAATCCATCCTATATACAGAAAAAATATAGAAAACCTAGTCAAAATATCTTGGGCTAGTTCACCCGACGCGCTTTTCTACTTCCTAGAACGTGTTGTTGATACACCTGGAGGAACAAAGCAATTCGACTTTGCGAAAAATCAAACATCAACCTTTAACTTTTCGCGTTCCGAACGCCAAAAAGTATTGAATCCCATTATTAAAAAACTGAAAAAGCTAACTTTTGAACGCGATATAAAATTGCAAACGCTTGTTAGTCTTCTTAAAGAAATTCACGCTCAAAATGAAAAAGTTATTATTTTTTGCGAACGCTTACCAACCGCAGCGTATCTGGAAAAAGGTTTAGCTAGATTGATGCCCGAACTACAGATATTCAGCACAATAGATGAGAACTACAACACGAAAAAAATCAATGAAATTGAGTCAGCTATAGCTAAGTTTGCACCCCATGCTAATAATGCAACTGATGAACCCGAAGAAACCTATGATGTTTTCATTGCTACCGATGCTTATGGTATCGGGGTTAATATGCAGGATGCTTCGGTCGTCGTAAATTATGATATAGCCTGGACTCCAATTGAACCAGTCCAAAGAGCCGGACGCATATTACGTTTTTGGCATTCTCCTCGTAAAGTTCAATTGTATACTTTTATTCCCACACTGAAGGTAGAAACTGAACTGGGATATGAACTATTAAATATTCAGCAACGCTGGGATAATTTGATGGAGCGCCATAGCGAATCTCGAAAGTTAATTGATTTGCCCGTTTTAACTACAAATACAACGCAAGAGATTTATATGCCAGATGTAGCTCCTGAAAAAGTAGTAATGACATCAGGTAGTCTTAAATTGGATAGTGCGGATGACGAAGATGTTTCACCTTATTACAAACACACTGCCCAACTTCAACTTAATCGCGGTTATGCCAGCAATATCAAAAGCGATATTATCAGTGCCAAAACCTATCCTGGAATAATTCCTTTAATTTATGTTCTAATCACGCATAACGATAAATATTACTGGTTGGTATACGAGCCAAAATCTAAACAATTACGCTCGCCAACGGTTGTCAAGCTTCTTGATTTAATTGCTTGCAATGAAAACACCGAGACAGCATTAGTAGAAAGCGACGAAATTGAGGCATTAAGCGATGATTGCGTATATGCTTGGTGTACAGCAAACGATGTTCCATCTTCAGAAGTCATTCGAGAATGCGCTTTATACTTGAAGCCTATAGGTGAAGGAGATGCTGTTTCCGATTGGCTTTCAACCCTATGAGCATACTTATATAGTAATAGTTTTAAGCTGAGTGACACCGCCGCTTCGTTTCCGCGCTTGGGCGGGAGCGAGTTAGTTCATTTGTTGTCATAGTTGTTTTTCCTACGGAGACTGATATTTATATTAAACCGCAGCTTCACCAACCCCATCGTTTATTCAAGTCTTGAAACGTAGTAAACCAGATTGCAATGTAGTGTATGCATTACCCCATCGCGCTTCCGGTGAAGCGCGAAGACGCGCTCCAATTCTACAAACAAATCTTCATCCATTCTGTCAAACTTATCACCACTTACAACTAATAAATCCAGATGTTACCAATGGGCTTACAAAACGGTAAAGCAAAGATTCTAAGTCTTAAGAAGCCGCCTACAAGTATTGTAAAACACTAGAATAATTTATTACATTATTTTGCGCCCATTAGTGGAATTACTACTACGCTCCGTTGCTCGCGCTATCTAGTATCTGGCACCAGCTGCTCAAGCGTAAAATTGATAAAAATACTCTTGACTCATTTGAGAAGTTATTCAAACGAGTCAATGAACTGATTGAATAATAATTTTAGGATTAATATTCAATTGAAAAATGCAATTTTAAACAAATTACATAGAAGAAGTCGCGCATCCGAATATCAAACAACTATTAATTGATAATTAAGGTCTTAAAATCATCATTCCGCCTTCTTTTACAAATCCATATTTTGCATACCAATTTGTTAATTCTTCTCGATTGAAGCGCTTACCACCCACACCACCTGGGTCTACAAAAAGAGCTACAGGTAAATCTCGCTCTCTGGCATTTTTAATAATTTGACGCAGCAAATAAGAGCCAATGCCTTTACCTTTATCCTCGTCGCCTTTAACTTGTAATTCATCTATCCATAATAGTTTACCGTCCGTTTGATTTTTAATCGTTGTAAACGCAAAAGCAATACTTTTTTGACTTTCATTATTTATAGTAAATCGCTTACATAAAGAGTAATCAATATCAACTTCATTCTGATAACCTTCTCTTTCAGATATCTTAATTCGATATATAAAAATAATTCGTAAATCGCGCAACCAACGTTTGGTAATGTTAAAATATCGGTACATATAAAAAAGTTTAGTTTATATCATTAAATAGTTGATACAATACATCTTAGTATTGGTCGCTGATAATTAATATAAGCGGCAGATGTTAAACCTTTCTTACCCTCACTATTAGCGTAAGTAGACTCTATAGCTAAAGATAGTTCATCAAAAATACTAAAATCTTTCAATGCCTTTACCTGCACCCCATTTAATTCCGCTTCACCTATATATTGCGTGCGTGCATTCCTATTATTTTCAAGGTATTCAAAAAAATTAAAATCAACAATAAGAAATTCAAATCTATAACCGCTTAAATTGTAGGCATACGTCCATGCTTGGTTATATAATTGCTCATCTTTACCACAATAATATTTATCAAAACTCCATGCTTTCTTAACTTCAGAAGCATATCTTTTCTGCATCGATTTATAAATTAATGTTTCATCATTAATATTTATACAAATTAAAAAACAAGTTGTTCCATCTGAGTCTTCATATTCACCAACTACCACAGAACGAATTACCGGAAACAGCATTGTTGGTTTATTTAATACTTTCAACAATCGCTTAATTTCTCGCTCAACTTGCGGTTGTCTTGGTAAATACTTCTTAACTTTACACCCATTTAATTCGGGTTTAAATAAATCGATATAATACCTTTCTCGTTCGTCCAAGCTATTAGTTGGAAATTCTTTCCAGTAAATGCGGTGACACAACTTGCGGTTATAACGAATTAATTGCGGACACCTGTGATGAGTTCTACCCATCCACCGATTCTTCAGGTTTGCAGCTTGCCCCACATACCATACGCAATCATTGGCATCAATAATTATATAAATTCCAGAACATGACGGTAGAAGACGGCGTTCAGCTTCGCTGGCACCGAAGGTGAACGCCAAAAGCAACACTAGCCCAATTTTTCCATTCCATAACAATCGAGACATAAGCACCCTACTTACCTAGAATTCCCATTGCAGGCTGAGCGGTTTACACAACAGATGAAGCTTTATATTTAATTTTCCGTAAAATTATAATATCCGTTGCATTCTTACCCACTTCACCCAAACGGAGTAAAGCTAATTCCTCTCTCGTACCCCACTACGTTGTAAGCTATATATACGGTATGTACCTGGGTGTAGACATGACGCGAGTTGAACGCGAGTCAATGAATTTCAAATTGCCCAAACCCTTGGCAGAAGCGTTACGTAAAAAAGCTTCTCCACAACCGGGCAAAACCGCCACGGATATAGTAATCCGGGGGTTACTTCATGAATTAGGAGATATACCGGGTGTAGAGGTATGTACAGAAGTGCGTTTACAAAAAGTAGAGGAACAGTTACACCAACTGGCGCAAAACATCAACAATCAAGGTAACAAACCCTCCTCACAAAGCAATGCTTCCGAGGAACGCACTGAAGAAAAACTAGAAGCACTCAATCGGAGGGTAGCACAGTTAGAAGGAGCATTGATTGCTATTCAACGTAATGGAAACGCATCAAATAACCGCAGACAATATAGATCATCGGGCAATCCCTACAACCAAAGCGGGAAGCCACCTCAAATTGAAGCCCTCGACGAACAAAAATTAGCGTTGCGACTTAACGTTAATATCCCAACGCTGCAAGAAAAGCACGCAACCCTGTCAACGAGTGAGTTTGGAGAATGGAGTAAAAATCGCGATCGCGGTAAATATACGTGGCGATTTAACGAAAAAGATGGGTTGTACCACCCCAAAAAATAGTTTTACCTTCAAATTAAAAATCCAACTTCTGCACCGCTTTGTTTGGTGTCAATTACTCCGATATACTTACATGCCTTCTTATATCGGATAGTAGGATGATGAGTAGAAGTTATTGGAGGGCGGCGGGCGATATCAAGCAGGTTAATTTTTGAACTCTAACTTATTTCAATGTTAGATTCAACTCCAAGAAATTTGGTCAAGTTTTTTATTTTACTCAGTCACATAAACGTAAACTTGATGCAGGTAAAGTTTGTTTAACCGTTCTCCATTTGAAGTTTTAACATTTACACGTCTATTTGATTTGCTAAACCCAGTTATTTCCCCTTTAGTTATTGTTTTTGTTTCGTTGTCAATGTAATTTCTTACTTCAACTTGGTAGCCAATAAGTTTTTCATAATCAATATCTTCATCCTCATCCAAATCCACATTTTCATACATAGCATCTATAATAGATTGTAATGGTTTTGGTAGTCCTAACTTCTTAAATAATTCACTATCATATATAGCCTCATCCCAATTTTTTGCTTCTTTTAGCTGTTCTACTGTCAAATTATCCGCACCTTTCAAATTAGTTGATACCAAGTTAGCATCAGTTAATTTTGCTCCAGAAAAATCTGTCGCATAAAATATTATATTGTTATAATCTGGAAGATATTTTCCATCTTCTTCATAATATTCACTCGGATAAAAATTCTCATCAATTTCTTCTTCGTACCATGTTTTTGCATTTACAAGTCTTGTATTACTTAAATCAGTATTTATAAATTCTGTATCTTGTATGTGTGCCTTTTCAAGATTAGCTCCGCAGAGATTGGCATTGGTAAAATTAGCGCTATTAAGATTACTTTCACTAAAATTAGCGCCACAGAGATTGGCATTGGTGAAATTAACACCCCTAAGATTAACACCACTAAAATTAACACCACTAAGATTAATGCCACTAAGGTTGGCATTTTTTAACAGAAATTGTAAAAGTTCAGCATCATGTAGAAAATGTAAAATTCTATTTTGACGGTTTATATCATTTTCTAGCCTTCGTAATATTGTCACTGTTCTTATACGTGCTATATCTCGTACAGAGTTATCTTCATAATCTTTTCCATTTACACCAGAAAATAATTCAGACCGACTTTTATTATTAATTAGAATTGCTGCCATACGGTCAATATAAGCCTGAAAAGCCTCTTCACGTAAATTAGCCTCCGCAATATCTTTGTCAACTTTACCTCGTTCTTCAGCCTGTTCTTTTTCAACTTTGGCTCGTTTTTCTGCTCGTCGTTGTTCGCTAGCTTGAAACTGAAATAAAACAATTGGAATTGCTAAAGAACCAGCTAGACCTAACCAATCCCAAAGTTGTTTACCTGATTGAAACTGTTCGGTTTCGGTTTTTTTAATACTAATAATCTTTCCGTCTTTTATTGTTGTCTCTATGCTCTTTGATTTATTTGAATCTTCTCCAAAACCACTCCAGTCAAATTGGTACAGAACACTAATAATGCTTATTAATAGCAAAAAAACTAGCAGTACCTTAACAGGTGAAGCCTTAAAAATATTTTTACTTGTTTTCATAAATACAAAAGAGCATCATCATTTATCAAAATGATGATAAATTAACTATTTTGAAAGAATTTACTAGTTGATATTCATCCAAAATAGGTGATAGCCGGATAAGATGATGCAATTACTTCAATTCATATTAAAATCCTAAAAACCCCCACACAAAACAATTTTTTCGTGACGCTTACCTATTACCCGTACCCAGACAATTGGACGGACATCGCCACATCAGTTAAAAATTCCGTACAATGGCGGTGTCAAAAGTGTAATTTACAATGCATACGTCCCGGAGAAGACACTTCTAAACTTACTCGCTCAGAACGGATGAAACGCACGCTACAGACCCATCATTGGGACAGAAATCCATCTAATAATTCCAGGGATAACCTCATCGCGCTTTGCTCCGCCTGCCATCTTTTATACCATAAAGGCGGAAAATCTAATATATCGCCAGGACAATTATCGTTGTGGTAGGTAAGCATGGATGATATTCAAAAATTAATCGCAATCCAAGAAGAACTTAAACAAATTGGCGAACGCTTAGGAGAACTTTTTACTACAAATCATCCTCGGTGTATGGATGTTTTTGAGGACATTGGTGCGGCTGGGTACTATATCCAAGAAGCTGGTTATCGTTTGGAAGCAGCAAAAAGAACTTTACAGGATGATGGGGAAGAAACATGAAAGTTTCACTGGAAAAAATTTATCCAAATATTGCTCGCTGGGTGGACGAGCATGAGGGGTGGATTGAAATTGGCTATGACGTAGATAGTCCAATGACTTCATTTGTACGCGCACTCGATTGCGGTGGAATGCCTTGGGTGGGTAAAGACAGTTATGACAGTTTGGATGAAGCAATGCAAGATTTGGATGCAGGGCTTGAAGCTGTATTAAAAGATATCTATGGCGATTGAATCGCCTCTACCCCTAAAAATCATCCCGCACCAACATCAATGGATTGCCGAGCAGCATAAGCACTCGCTTCTCTGAAGAAGAACTAATACATAACCCAATTTATCAAGAAGGTTTGGCACCAAACCCCGTCTTCTATAGAAGCACTCCCGAACCGAACCATTGAAATAATTATCCCGCAATGCCGTTCCTACTTTGACTTTTTTTTGCAAGAATAAAAAACAAGAACCCAACATCATAACGACTACGGATTAATATCGACTAAAAGACCAAAATTCTAGGAAATAGTGTGTCAATAATAATGTAAACTGGTGGTGAGAATGCTCGTTTAAACAATCACTTAACGCACACAAGCTCGCGTATTCAACGATTTTCATCTATGTCAGGTATCATCACGCTCCGCTCTATCACCTCTTTAAGTACAATTACGAGTGGAGATAGTAAGCAAATTCTCGAAGTGTTACTGACGCAAAAGCGCTCCGAACACACGAGAAGGGCTTACTCTCATGACTTGCGAAATTTCTTTAATCTCGTTGCTCCAGGTCGTGAATTAACATCCGACCTTGCCCGTGAGTTTTTATCGCTATCTAAGACTCAGGCGATATCGGTGGTGGTTGCCTACCGTAACCACCTTTTTGAGCAAGGTTTAGCGCCAGCGACGGTTAACCGCAGAATTAGCGCAATAAAATCCTTGGTGGAAATGGGGCAGATTTTTAGCATCTGCGATTACGACCTATCCGCGATTAAAAATGAGAAAATTAGACCGTATCGGGATACTAAGGGGATAGAGGTTGCAGAGGTTATCAAGTTATTTGAGAAAATCGATACTGATACCCTTGCCGGAAAGCGCGATTACTGTATTATGCGGTTGTTGTGGAGTAATGCTCTACGGCGCGGTGAAATTAGTGCTTTGGATGTAAAGCATTTTAAATACAGTAGTTGCCAGTTGGAAGTTAGCGGTAAAGGTCGCAATGGCGAACGCGAATTGTGTACAATTTCTCAAAAAACTGCTGTTTCAATAACTGAATGGTTGCAAGCATCTAATGGAACTGATAAGCCCAACGAACCAATTTTTATTTCCCTTGACCCGGTAAAATTTGGTAATAGGTTAAGTGGGGAAGGAATACGTTTAATTGTTGCTAAATATTGCAAGTTGGCGGGGATTGAAAAGCAGATGAGTCCTCACCGAGTTAGGCATAGCGCTATTACCGAAGCACTGAACCAAAATAATGGTAATATTCGGGCTACGCAAAAGTTAAGCCGTCATTCTGACCCCAGAACTGTAATTATTTACGATGATAACCGCGTCGATTTGCAAGGTGAATTAACCAGGATGCTTGACGATTTGATTTGATAATTTAGCTTTAACAGCTTTTGGATTGGAGTGATTTTACAATTAATATTGTCTACCAAGCTGAAACTATTGAATCACGCTTCCGCTCAAAATAATCCAAAAATGATTTATGACTCAAGCCCAAACCGAACCCAAACTATACAGCTTTGATGAATTTATAAGCTGGTATCCCGAAAATTCGGAAGTCCGGTACGAACTGCATGATGGAGTGATTATCGAAATGCCCAAGCCAAAGGGAAAGCATTCAAATCTAACTGGTTCCCTTATCGAGCAACTATTGATAATTATTAGGCAGATGGGTTTTGGTGGCATCTGGACTATTCCTAGAGAATCTATAGTAAAACCCAAATACGAAAAATCGGGTTATGAGCCGGACATCATCGTTTTGAACAAAAAAGTTCTTGGAGCGGAACCCCGGTGGGAAAGCGAATCGATTATTCAAAATCCTGATTCGGTAAAATTAATCGTTGAGGTTGTTTCAACTAATTGGCGTGACGATTATTACAATAAGCTTCGGGATTATGAAGAAATGGGTATTGAGGAATATTGGATTCTCGATTACGCAGCGTTGGGGGCAAGAAAGTTCATTGGAAACCCCAAGCAACCCACAATTTTTGTTTGTAACTTGGTTGACGGAGAATATCAGATGACTCCATTTACGGGAGATATGACCGTTGTTTCTCCGACTTTCCCGGCATTCAACTTGTCCGCACAGCAGATTTTTGATTTGGCTTAATGATTTGATTTGATACTTAACTACTTAACCGTTGTTGCATAATTTCCCGTGCCATTTCATATTCTCGTCCAACCAAGTAGGAGAAATGGTAGTATGACGCAATATAAAAGTCACATCCGTGGTTTTGGTAGCGTTCGGCAACGGCTAAAAATCCATAACGAGCATCCCGAACATCCGTAAACCAATTACTGAGATAGGTATCGAACAGAAATAAAGTTAGCGAATTTTTATCAGCGCTTGGATTCAAACGCAGTAAATGCATATGGGGGTGGTGCGCTCGTCCAATAGGTAAGAGTAAATCATATCCGTCATATTAAATAAGTGCCTGAATAATATGCATATCTTAATTATTGCTTGCAATGCCCACAACTGGTAATCGCGTCTGTAGTTAATATTGGCATTGATGTTACAAGCTGATTACAAAATTAAAATTTGTTCGGACTAGATTTCCAACCTGGGAACGACAACGCGACAAGCCGCAACCAATATTAAACAAAGAACAGCAATTTTCTCAAAGATATACGGTATCAGCACTCAACAGAAGAAATATTTTAAATATTCTACTTGGTAGAGACGTAGATTTAAAGCATTCTTTTTTATTTTTAGACGCTTAAACAGCCCTAATACAAAGCAATAAGAGAGCAAACCAGTAACAGTTGCCCAATATTATTCCAAAAAACTTGTAGTACGGGGTTGACACTCTGTAGTATGTCGTGTAGTATATAAATACAGAGTAATACAGCTACTACAAAAAAGCTGATATTAACTCATCCGAACCATGACAATTAAATTGCCACCTTAAGGGGATGTAGCTTAGTCCGGCTTAAAGCAGTCGCCTGTCGAGCGAAAGACCGTGGGTTCAAATCCCATCATTCCCGTGTAGCTTTGTGGACGACCAGTACAGTCGCTCTATTTCTTAGAAAGAAGTGAGTGTAACTTCCGTCAAGGCTTCTAATTGCGTCCAGGTCGCCTAATGGTAGGGTGTCGGTCTGCAAAACCGACTGTGTGAGTTCAATTCTCACCCTGGACTTCAATCATCGCAGTGTCACCGGCGGGGTTAAGGTACTCGGCTCATAACCGAGGATATGCGGGTTCAAATCCCGCCACTGCCACTAATGCAGAGATGGTGTAATGGCAACACCACAGTCTCCAAAACTGTTGTTCTGGGTTCAAATCCTAGTCTCTGGGTTGTGGTGCCGTAGGCAAATTGGTTAAGCCGCCTGTCTTTCAAGCAGGAGATTGCGGGTATGTCCTGACGGACACGCTCCGCTAACAAGCCCCGTCGGCACTGCCTTATGGGTTGGTATCCAAGTCTGGTTGAAGGAAGCCGTCTGTAAAACGGATGCCTCTGTGCCCCGTAGGTTCAAATCCTACCCAGCCCATTATGGAGAGGTTGCTATTGGCAGAGCAAGCTGTTTGCTAAACAGTCGTGGATGTAAGTTCACTGTGGGTTCAACTCCCTCCCTCTCCGTCTGAGAACGTGGTGTAATCGGATAACACGTCAGTCTACGAAACTGAAGACTGTAGGTTCAATCCCTACCGTTCTCGTTACATGGGAAAGATGGTGGAATGACTGGCTTGAGATGCTGAATTGAACCAGTTCGTTTGATAATATCCATCTTTCCTCTTTTATCCCCTGGTAGCTCAGTTTTGGTAGTAGCGCCTGTCTGAAGAACAGGAGGTCGTCAGTTCGATTCTGACCTGGGGGGCTTTCATTGCCCTATAGCTCAATTGGCAGAGCAAGCGGCTGTTAACCGCGAGGTTGTAGGTTCGATTCCTACTGGGGCAGTTTTCATTGCCTTGTAGTGTAATTGGCAACACACCTCTCTTTGGAAGAGGTATTTCAGGTTCAAATCCTGACGAGGCAGTTAAATCTTGCTCCTGTAGCCCAACTGGAAGAGGCAGCTGTCTCAAAAACAGTTTATGTGTGGGTTCAACTCCCACCGGGAGTATTAGTATGCTGCTGTAGCCCAACTGGAAGAGGCGCTGGTCTTAGAAACCAGACGTTGTGGGGTTCTCCCTTCGGGAGACGCTAACGCGAACGAGTCCCACCAGCAGTATTATCCGGGTGTAGCGCAGTTTGGCAGCGCATCTGTTTTGGGAACAGAGGGTCGCAGGTTCTCCCAAAGGGAGACGCTAACGCGAACAAATCCTGCCACTCGGACTTGTGGGCGTTTGGCAGAACGGTTATGCTCCTGACTTTTAATCAGGTTGACACAGGTTCAACTCCTGTAGCGCCCATAAAACAAACCCCTGTAACCCAATTGGAAGAGGTGCCAAACTTAAAATTTGGAAGTTGCTGGTTCAAATCCAGCCAGGGGTATTTGGTGACCTAAGCGGGGATGGAGCAACAGCGGCTCGTCAGGCTCATAACCTGAAAATCAGTAGGTGCAATTCCTGCCCCCGTCACCAAAATTAGTGCTGGTGTAGCTCAACGGCAGAGCAACTGATTTGTAATCAGTAGGTTGCAGGTTCAACTCCTGTCACCAGCTTCAATGCGATTGTGGTGTAATGGTAGCATTTGAGTCTTCCAAACTTTAGGTACGAGTTCGAGTCTCGTCAATCGCTTTGATAGTCCCGTAGCGGGCGTTGGTAGAGTGCCTTCCTTACAAGCAGGTTCAAAACAATCGGGACTACCAATTTAGGAGTGTAGCCTAATGGATGAGGCAACCGTCTTCTAAACGGTTTTATGTAGGTTCAAGTCCTACCACTCCTGGTATATGGGGTCATAGCTCAATTGGCTAGAGCGTCCGCCTTGCACGCGGAAGGTTAGGGGTTCAAATCCCCTTGTCTCCATTACGGTGTCAGAAGCCAAAGCGGTCGCGGCGCTTGTTTGTGGAACAAGTAATTAGCGGGTTCAAGCCCCGTCTGACACCCCTTTATGGAAGGTGCCGCTAAATGGATGGCAACTGCAAAAAGAAAACCAGGGTAAGGTCACACTTAGGGGTTCGAGTCCTCCACCTTCCTCCACCACCAGAAGCCGAAAAGTGAGGCGCTGTGCTGATAACACAGACAGCCGTCGGGGCAGTACCTCCCTGGTGGATTACTTACAAATAGTTCCCTTGCTAACGGTAAGAGTATCTTCTTTTTTCTAGGAATTTACAATTTCTATTATATTTTTTGTGAGCGAATCGTTCTGTAGGATTACTTTTAATTGTTACGGTTTCCCCACAATCATTGCATACGAATATGTCTGGATTCTTTTTGAAAGTTCTTATGATTTCGGGAATTGTTCTTTGAAGAAGAATTACAGTTGTTCCGGTTTGAGTATTTTTGCTTGCGGAACATGAATATTCTCCGGTTTTTAGCTAATCAGGGTTAACACAACTTGAAATGCTATGTCAAGATACTTAATATTTTCTTCGTTTTTTTCTGGTCATAGTATTTTTTTAATATGTTCTCCAGTGTACTTGTATTATTTTTAGTTATTTTAAATACTATTTGTAAAAGAATATTTCTGACTTCTCCTTTATAAAAGTTGCGGTAAATGCTGCTGATGAGTAGGAGAATTAATGTCCGATCAACAAATCCACCAACAATTGAAAAGTCAAGCATTGAAGAGCGATAACAGTTTTGAATTGTTACCACGTTGCTCTGTTGTGGAAATTGCAATTTACCATTGCTGATGGTTCCTGTTGGGAAGTTGTAGCCGTAAGTGATAACCGAAAAACAATAGTTGCCAGTTGGATTAGCGGTAAAACAACTGTTGGTGTATTAAATTTATCTGGAAAAAGAGTTGGAAATATTGCGGTTAAACATATTGTAGAATTACTTGTTGATTTTTAGATATTTGTAAGCTGAAATAGCGCAATCAGAATAAAATTAGCTTACTACTTTTACCTTAATTACTGCATTACTTAAATATTAAAAAACAGCAACACCCGGTAAGTCTAGGGTTGCTGATGAAATGGTGTGTGTGGTTTTAATGCAATAAAAAGATAAATCTTATATATAAAAGTGAATTTTAAACTTAAGCGCTTTGCAAACTAGCGTAACCAAAGGTGACGTTAAATTGTTCGCACGCCTCTTGCAACAGATTTAAAGTGATCTAAGTTAAGATTAGCTGGAATTTCGTAACGTTGAGCGCCATCAAAGCGTTGTAGGGCAGCCAGAGTTACATAATTTTTTTCTTTTAAGTTAACGGGTACGGTACTTTTGCGGTGGAGAACAACTCTTACCTTCGGTCCTCGTGCAGTTGTGAAAGCTTTATCAAACTCTAGATAACGTTTACCGTTTACGTTTACAATTTTAGCCATACCGTTGGTGGGGTGGTCTTGCTCTGTAGTTACAAAACTACCAGATGCAATCAGCGACTGAGTTTTTACAGCAACTGTAATAGTTTGTCTTGCTTTAAGCGCTTCGGCTGGTTGTGCGTTGAGTGAAGACAGTCCAACACTACCGAATAATACAATTGATGCGATTCCTAAACCAGCTAATTTATTAAGTTTCATTTGTCGTTACCTCAAGTAAAATGTTTATTTCCCTGTCCTTAATTACTAATATCGGGGATGATGCTGAGGGATTGATGATGAGCCACAAGCTTCGCTTGAATGGTAACTGAGGTAATGGTAAGAGTTATCTGAGAAAACTGAGAGATATGAATTTCTCTTCGTAGCGCATCCATATCTTTTACTTGGTTCGTATAAGCTGCAAAAATAGTTGGTATGCCGCGACAGAAATAACCGCAATGAGTAAACATCTAGACCTGTGGCAGGAACTAAACGAACGCCAACAAAAAACCCTGCTAGATGACGGTTTAAATTTAATGTCAATGTATTAAGTTATTTTTGATTAATTATTCGCTTCAAATTACTAAATCAAAATTCTCAATTCTTCAAGTATCTACATTACTTTTATACTACTTATCCTTACTAACACGCTGCTTAGATTTAACCCAAATACTCACAATCCAAAATAATAAAAATAAAATAGTCACCACATTTAGTAATTCTAAACCTAAAATGACTATAAAACTTATTATGTCTAGATATATTATTAATGTAATAGGTAAAATTATAATAAGGGTAAACAATAAGCAGCGATGAACAATATTTATAATCATATCAATCATTTTTTGTGGTTTCTTAAAATAAACAGGTATTTTATATATACCAGTATTCGTTTTTAAAATTACCCTATAAATATATTTACCTGGTTCTATAAAAGTTGTATTTAAGGTAAATGAAAATTCTGAAAATGAACCCTCAAAACTATGCGGTTCTACTTTGAATCTAGCCATATCAGATGTTGAAGCAATTCCCTTTATCTTTCCATTAGAGGGTTTGCATTCTACTCTAAACTTCTTACTAATCGAATGTTCCCCGTATGGAACAATTCCTAAATCTATTTCAATTGGACTGATATCTACTTGTATTTCTGTGACTATATATTGTATTAGAATATTATATTCTTCTTCAATTCCTTGTGATGTAATAACTATTTTACCCTTGTAATCTCCCGGTTCAACCTCAAGTGTATCCAACTGAATGTCGAGTTTCTTATCAGTAGAAGAATTAAATTTCTCAGTAAATCTCACACCAGGAAGATTCAAGTCAAGCTTTACAGAACCCCATGCAAATCCACGTCCATTATTAATAATTTGTAATTCAACATTTTGTTGAAATCCAACTGGGATTTTACCAAAATATAACTTAGCTGGTTTTGTGGAAATTTTCGGATATGGTGGCAAGTTTTGACTTTTACAAAGTTCCCGTACAAATATCTCCAAGCCTTCACGCTTTGTTTCTCTGTAGTCACGGATAATCTGACTCGATATGTTTGCTAAATCCGTCCTACCTAGATGTGATACTAGCCATTGCTCCAGATAGCGATTGTAAAGATAAGATACTGCTTCATCGGGATATTTTTCGCATAAAGTAATTAATTCCGAAATATCAGCAGCAGATTCATCGATAAATTTGAAACTGAGAAATTTCCAAGCCTCTGCTTGACTAGCATTTAAAAATTGATAATCCTCATTACTCAAGTCTCTACCATTTGCCCATGTGAGAGCATCCTGTAATGCTTGTCCTCGCAATAAGCGCGAATCATCTTTACACTCAGATACCAACCAAGCTTTTATAGCTTCAGCATAGGGGCGTAAATTAGCTAAAGCCTTCTCAACCCAATTTTTATTAAAAACGTACTGATAAATCTGGTTATAAACTACTAATTTTCCTTGTTGCTCGACTACTAATCCCGATAATCGCAACTCCATCTGCTCTAAACTTTCATCTACTATGACTTTTCCCTGTTGCAAAATTTGCTGATAAAGTCCTAGCAGTCTTCCAGCTCTTTGTTTATCTCGGAAAATACGGTCGCGTATTGTTCGTAAATGTTCTGGATCATCTTTATCTTCCCAATTATCAATGATATGCGAACGCACCAATTTTTTTACAAATTCAGCTTCTATACCAGCAGTAATTACTTTACCTACTTCTGAATCAGCATTACTGCTAAAAATTATGTCACATAGTTTTTGGGTTAGAAACGGTTGTCCACCTGTCCAATTTAATATTTCTCTAATAACATCTTGAGGGTTATCTACTTTTTGAGCTAAACCTGTTGTTAAGGGTTCAACTTCATTTAATTTAAAGCCATATAATTCTATTGCGCGACCAATATTAAAAGGTGTACGTTCTTTACCTTGAATCAAGTCTGCTGGGGTGGCTACTCCTAGCAAACAAAAAGTGAGATTATTATATATTTTCTTGTCAGCACGTTTATTCCTGAAACTGCGTATCAAACTAAAAAAATCATCAGTGGAAAATTGTAAACTGAGAACACTGTCAATTTCATCAATAAAAATAACAATATTACCAACTATATGTTTAAGCAGCACCTCCTCAATAAATTTCGCAAATCGCTGAAATGGTGAAAACAAATTATGAGCATCCCACCATTCATACATATTGAAATATCTATCTAAATATAAATCATTAACCAGAGTATTAATAACTCCTAAATACCATTGTTCTGGGGTAATATCTGTACCATTTGCACTCAAATCAATTGCTGCACAAGCTACCCCATCATCCTTTAATCGTTTCATAACTTGAACTCGTAGGCTTGATTTTCCCATTTGGCGGGAGTTCAAAACATAACATAAATAACCTTCTTTTAATCGTTGATATAAATCTTTGTCTGCTTGCCGCTTAACATAACTCGGAGCGTCAGCATCTAGACTACTACCGACTTGGTATTCATAGTTTGCATCCGGTGTTATATTCATAGGATTTTATCGTTTTTAGGATGATTTTTTGTAATTAACTACTCCTGATTAAAAAAACTGCTAAGACGCAGAGAAAATAAATCATAGAATAATATCAATTTTTATTAAATTTATATCAAGTGTTCGCTAAAATATTTTCGATACAAATGACATAAAGGTATAACATAATTACCTTTGAATTTTATTAATCCCATATCTCTTAATTTTGATGCTATTTCTGTCTCTATCCTGACTGGATTTTTTGAAGTAACTACTTGTTTCATTGCTTCAGTAGTTTCTGGATTATCCTTAAGATTGGACAAATACTCAGATAAATAATCACCATAAATGCCAGCATCTGTGGCAGCATTTATTAGCAGTTCTTCTAAAGTCAGTTCATAATTTGCAAGTTGATCTAGCGCAATATTTATTAGATAAGGATGTCCACCCAGCATGGACATGATTTTATCGACTTCATTAACACTCAAATTAAGTCTGTAATGCTGTACTAACCGCAGTATTTGTTGTTTACTTAATTCTGGAATTTTAATCGCCTTCCCCGCATTTAATGGAGATTTATTTCTATCTATCGGAATGTAATTTTCTTTAGAGTATGCAATTACTAATCGCAGTTTTTCCCAAGTATTCTTTTTAGTTTTAGCGTTTTCGTGCCAGCTACGTACCAACGGTAGAAAGTCACGAGCAATCGATTCATATCCGAAAACTACATCAAAATTATCCAAGCCCAAAATTAGAGGTGTTTTAACGGCTTGCAACAGATATCTTTCTAAATAGTTTGTACAATTACGATTTGCACTTAGTTGTTCTCGCCAATGTTGATCTAACTTATCTGGTAAACCCAATTCTTCGGCTACACTCCCACAAAACCATTGTAAAAAGCATTTTAAATCATTAAATAACACTTTTTCTGGTTCTTGAAAGTCTACTCGTACCCCGTTGTAGCCTTTATGAATACCATGTTGAATAATTTGTGTCATTAAATAGGTTTTACCCCATTTTGAAGGAGCCTTCAGCCGGACTAATGCTCCTGACTTGTCTACCTCTTTGTAACAATTAGAATAAAAAGTATCGTCAAAAAATAGATATTCTACAAATACCACTTGATTGTTCTCTGAGTTTCCATTTATTTCGTTTTCCTCAACATTAAATACTTTCAAAATGATTCCATCTTTAGCTCGCATATAAAGTACTGGTGTAGCAAAGTCGCGTTTATCTAATCCGACTTCCATAGAAATCGCATTGCGAGTTGTTTGAATCGCTTCATCAACCGGATACCCTAGCGCTAGAGTACGGTAAAATTCCGAGGCGAAAATCTTAGCAGTATTATCGAAAATAGAATATTGCATTGCGACTACAGCAGGTATTCCCCGACGAACTAAATTTGGTGCTGTACCAGCGAAAACTTGATTGGAACCTACTGCTGCACCTTGACAGGAATTTAGTACAACTAACCCTACATTGCTATTTCCTAAAAAGAAATTGGCGAAATTCTCGTCATCCAACAATTTGGATTTACCACTATTATCTTCAAGAGCAATGAAACCTTGATTGTTTTCAAAGACACCGTGTCCTATAAAGTGAAAGACATTGTAAGACTTCTCTCGCAGCTTTTGGTTAATATTGCGGATAGTAGCTTGTTGCAATACATCCAACTCAATATTTCCAGCTTCTATATGCTTCCCTAATGCTTCGCGGATTAATTTTTCTTCTCCAGCAACATCCAATTTAGCTAAGTTAGCAGGAGTTGAGATAACTAACAAAACTTTGAGCGGTAAACTAGCAGCTTTAATATCGCGCTTTTGTAGAGGAACATCAATATAGCGGGAGAGAACTGTTTCGGTGTTGTTTCCCAAAAAGATATTGGTATCTTCGTCGTAGAGAAATTCCCAAGGAAGAGATGCTAATTCAGGAGATTGAAATATTAAACGCAAGCGGACGCTATGTTTATTCGCTTGTGCGCTTGCTATCGCAGCGTGGAATCGAGCATTAATTTTATCAGGAAATAGTGCTTGGTAGAGTTCGCGACCTAATCCTTTGAGCAATTGAGCATCTTTTACCTGATGCTCAATCAACAAACACGTTTGTTTTGTTCTATTGATATCCAAGCGTAATTCACCTGAAACCTCCCCTTGTTCAGAAGAAGCTCGAATATTATTATTTTTATCAACAAATATTTGAAAATCTTGGTAATTCATTAAACTTTGATTTGACAAGATTGTTAAAATTACAACTTTTAAGCATTAGCATTACAGCAACAACTTCTGTTTCTCGTTCCCGTCTCTAGGCTTGTCAATCTCTTCTCCAATTCCATGACTTTGCGGCTAAGCGGCACATCATCAACACAGCCGAGATAATAAGCCAAGGCATCAATCATTACCTTTGACTTAGTTGTATGATTTACTACAGCATATTCCTTAACTTTCTCGTCAAGTTCTGGGGGAATCCTGATACTAAATTGAGAAGAAGCCATACCCGTAATTACCGTAAAAACGATATTAGTGTAGCAGTGTGTTTAACTGAATTGCGGTAAGGGTAATTACATAAAAAATAATTGTTTAAATGGCTGCAAAGTAACTTGAAACCTTTTCAGTAAAATACCGTAGGCTTAAGGTAGTTAAAGTTTTATCAATAGTGGTGTAATGCCAATTAGCGCAGTATGTAAGACATTTTTCGTCATCAGCCCAATTACTCACTAATTACTTGCAACAGCTTGTGGTTTTTTCTACTCTTTCGGCTTTTTCTCAAAAATTTGAATCGCAGCCGCAACCACTTCCTTCATTAGTACTGTTAGCGATATACAACAAAACCTTTCTTTTTATCGACTGAAAAACCACACTTCTTGTAAAACAAGAGCGTTGATTCCTGTTGAGAACCAGTTAGAAGCATTACTTTGTAGCAGCCCAATTCCCAGGCGATTGACTGAGCAGTTTTGAGTAGCGTAGTAGCAAATCCCCGCTTTCTATAATTGGGGTGAGTTACCACATTTTCAATTAAACCGAATGGCTTCATGCCCCGTGACATATTGGGAATTACGCATAAAGTGCAACAACTAACTACCTCATCATCGTACTCATAACCCAACATTGACACGGAAGGATTAGCTAAAATTTCTTGCCACAGCTTTAATGATTCATTATTGATATCAATTGGTGGGTCATCGGGATTAAGAAACTGGTAAAGAGTAGTAATGCCGTAAATATCATGTTCGGTTAGCAGCCGTACAGCATCGTGTAGATACATCTTAAATTTGCTTCCCCCTTCCATGAAAAAACATCATCAAAAAATCTTCGAGATTATGAAAACGGTTGGGGCTGCATTCATTGAAGAAAAAGAAGATGGAGAAGAGCAGGTAGTCTACATAAACAAAAATGGAAAAGAATTGTTGGATGTGACTATTCTCGGTTCAACTGTTGCATATAAATTAAAATAATTTGATGGTAATGATGTTGAATGCTAGCGCGTAACTTCTTGTCGAGAAACAGCTTTATCGTTATTTCAATCTTCTGCTATTTTTAAAAATAATTAAATCGAGGATTTCTTGGCTTTTAATAAATTAAGATAAATGCCTCGCCCCAACCGAATTAATTGATAGTACGCGGGATTGCGTCGTCACATCCACACTTCCGAAGTATCCCCCCAATATTACTCGTTCCGCCTACCCCCGAAAGCAATTTCGAGTAGTTTCGTTATAATGTACGTGTACTCACTTTACTTCTGCGCCCCTGCGGGGTGGGCTACGCCCATCCTCGCTCGCTGTACGCTCTCTCGGACACAGAAGTTACGTTCGCCCTACGGGGGCTTGTTGGCAGATAGTTTTTGTGGAGCAAGCGATGGTCGGTTTAGCAATCATGCGCGTTGGGAAATTAAAAAGTTTTGGGAATGTGGGGGGTAGTGAAAAACATACAGCCCGTCTCCAAGATACACCAAATGCTGACCCTTATAAAGAAAATATTCGGCTAATTGGAAATAATAATGACCCGTCTTTAGAAGAAATAGTAAAAGCTAAAATAGCTGATAATACTAAACATAAGCCGCGTAAAGATGCGGTATTATGCAGCGAAATTTTCTTAAGCGCATCCCCGGAGTATTTTCGTCCTCATGACCCGAATAAAGCTGGGGAATGGGATGATAAATTGATGTGGAATTTTACTAATGCTTCAACGAAATGGTTGCAAGAAAATTTTGGAGAAAAATGCGTTAGGGCTGAACTACATTTGGATGAATCTACTCCCCACATCCACGCTTATATCGTCCCAGTCAACGACAAAACTAAACAACTAAGCCACAAAGAAATGTTTGGGGGTGATGGCAGACAAGCCAGTATTAAAATGTCCAAACTCCAGGATAGCTATGCCAATTCTTTGGCACATTTGGGTATTGAAAGGGGTGTGAAGGGCAGCAAAGCCACCCACACCAAGGTTAAAGAATACTACCAAGCAGTCAACCAAGAACCTTTAACACTGGAATTAGACCGACTGGCACCCAAACGTGGTGAGACGGCACAGCAATTATTTGAGCGCATCAAAGCAGACCCCACAATCCAATCCATCAATCACCAGCTAGCAGACCACAAAAGAATTGTAGAGTTAGAAAGACGGGCATCTCAAAAAGCGATCGCATCTGAAAAATTACGGCAGCAGTTAGAAAAGCGCGTCCAGGAATTAGAAGTAGAAAACTTTTATTGGAAACAGCAAGCTGACAAATTAAGGGACTTGCCTTTAGAGGAAGTAGCATGGAATTTAGGGCTTGATAAAGCGGACATTGGAGAAAATCGTTGGAAGGGCTTGGAACGAGTTATCAGTATTAATGGTTCTAAGTGGTATGACTTTACAGAAGAAAAAGGTGGCGGTGGGGCTATTGATTTAGTCATGCACGTTAATAATTTCAACTTTAGGTCTTCTGTGGCTTGGTTACACGACCAATTTGGGGAAGAGGGGATGCTGCGTGCTAGCAAACCTTTGATAGAAAAACAAGTTACTAAAATTGCCCTTGAAGTTCCTGCACCAACTTTTGAACCACCAAACCCGGATGAATCCAAGTGGCTCGACGTACAAGATTATTTGGTACAAAAACGCGGATTGCCTGAAAACTTTATCATTGGACTTAAACAAAAGGGATGGCTATACGCTGATGACCAGCAAAATGCCGTGTTTACAATGCGCGAACTTCCAGTAAAAGAAGGAACGCAATACACAAATGCAGAAACTACTTTAAAAGGCGCATTCTTACGGGGGACGCGGGGAGAAGATAATTCGTTTATGGGATACGCGCCCAATTCAAAGCGGAGAGAGGGATGGTTTTACTTCCATTTGGGCGGTAAGCCAGGGGATGAAATACAAAAAGTAATCCTTTGTAAATCTCCTATTGAAGCGCTCTCGTGCGCCAGTATTGGGGTAAGTGAGCGTGGAAGTATGCCGTCTGAAAGAACTATGTATATGGCAGTGGATAGCACCAAAAGTCTACCGTTAGAATTTCTCCAGGAAGTTCCTACAATTACTGCTGCCTACGATAACGATGATGCGGGACGCAGTAGGGCACAAACTATAAAAGAATTACTACCGCAGACAACCATAGCGCACCCGAAAGCAGAGGATTGGAATGCGGAACTGGAACGTTTGCAGCTTCAGAGGTTGCAGCAAAAACAAGCTGAAAAGAAAAAGAATCGGGGGTTGGAATACTAACAGAAATGTCTGGTTTTAGATAAGTGGCGCACATAAGCGATGCTCAACAAGTCTTTACTTTTCACTCTTTCTAGTTTTTCTAGATTTGAACTTATCGATATCAGTTTCCTCAGAGAATAAAAACCTGAAAAATGATTTATTCTGGTAACGGCAAGTTTGACGTATACCGAGTAGAACTAAATAATTTCGAGTTGGCTGTTCATGAAAAGAAGCCTTGGAAATATCTCTTTGTATAGCAACATGCCTGATTGCATTCTCTGCTGTGTTGTTGTGCCAAGGTATTCCATCTTGCCTAAGAAAAGTAAACAAACTATCTTTATACTTCTTAAAATGCTGTTGATACTTTAAGGTTAATTCGGATTTATATTGCTTATTTTCAATTGAATCTCTATAAAATCTATCGACTTCTTTCTCAAATTTTTTAAGATGAAACTTCTTTAGTCCATATTTTTGGACAGCTTCCATAATTGGAATTATTAAACTTCTAACTCTTAAAATAAAACCCTCATATTCCATGTCAAAGGGATTGTCTCTAAGGTCTTTGTTAAGATGCCGAATTAGGTGAACCCAGCATTTTTGCTGTTTGCATGACATACAATCATAACCAGCATAGAAATCAGAAATTAAGACACCTTCATATTTTTCTAAAATTTGATAAACGATATCAGTCTTTCGTGTTTCTGTGAGCTTAAAAATAACATATTCACCATTGGTAAATACCCATACATACCAATTGACACCTTTGATGGTAAAGTTTGTCTCATCTACATGAATAAAAGGACTTTCTAACAATCGCTTCGTAATAGCTTGCTCAGTTTTTTCATAATACTCAGCAAATTTTTTCATGAAATATGAGATACGAGTTGAAGACATCTGCTCATTAAACTGCTCTTTTGCCGATTCAAGAATGCTTTGAAGAGGCAAACGCAAAGCAACTCTTTGGTAAATAATCCACGATTGAAAGCCATGCCCATAAAATTGATGCCTCTCAAATTCTAAAATTTTTGGAGGAGCGTATATTCGCTGACATTTAGCACAGTATCCGTGAAAACCAACATATTTAGTTACAATCTTTTTAACTCCATTTTTTGTAAGCACAAGATCAATGATGGTTCTGGTAGTGCTTGTTTGCATTATCTTGAGAGGACTATAACCACACTGTAAACAAGCATCTACTTGTGGCACTGGCACAATCTTATTTGGTTTCGGTATGGTTTTCGATGGTTTTGTTCCTCCTCGTTTACCCCCTTCACTCACTTTTCCTTGGCTAAAACTAATTTTCTTTTTCTCATACTTAACGCTTGCGAATCTGAGAATCATCTCAAACTGGCTACTAACTTTTTTCCCAGCTTCTGAGATTTGCGATTTAGGTGCCTGAGCAAAATCAACATCAGATAAAACATCAGCAGAATATTTAATTCTTTCAAGCTCGTCAACCAAGAGTTTTAAAGCATGACAATCTTCTTGGTTATACGTTATTAATTTTGATTTATGTTGACTCTCATGGCTATCATTCCAGTAATGCCTCCAAACAAGGCTCTGTATCCCAGAGGCATCAGGTGCTGTCCAAGTAACTCCGATAAAATTTGCAACTTCCTTTAATTTATTAGAATAGACTGGAAAATATACCTTTGCATAAATTTGCTTATTAACGTTCACTAATCGGGTAATGATTTCTTGACTACTAGTTTCATACCTTTTAGCTAGTGTTTTGATTGCACGTAACTCATAACTACCATAATGGTAAATTGGTGTGTTGGGGTATTGAGCAACAATGTCTAAAAACTCTTGCCAAATTTCTCTTTCATTCTCAATATCATCCGCCCAAAAAGAATGATATTCTACTCTTTCAGCCTGACAAACTAACAGCCCAATCAGGTAATACAAATTCTGATCGGGTAAACCTTCAATATCCAGATACAATTCAATTTCTTGTCGTATCAAAGTAGGTATTTCTTGCAGATAGATTTTGCCTGTACGAATGGCAAGAGCTTGTAATTTAATATCATGGTTTACTGGTGGAGATTTTTTTGCTCGTTTCTTACGCTTTCGAGGCTTGAATAAGTATGAAAGTTGTTTAACTGTAAAAATGCCCTTCTTTTCATATTGACGAATTATTTTGGGAGTAACTTTATCCAAAAGACTTAAGTTATCTTCTTCAATTGCTTTTTCTTTGCATTGTTCTCTAAACTGACAGATAGGACAATGCTTATTTAAAATGACGGGTGGTTCTTCTGAAGAAGATTCATTTAACCAGTCATGTAATGCTTCTAATAGCGGCGTGACAACTTTATCACTTTCTTCTAGCTTGAGCTTCCGCGACTTACTCTTCATATTGACAATCTGCCCTACATCAGGTGGGTTTCCCTGAATTTTCGCCAATACATAACCTACGAACATTAAATGAAGCTTGTCCGTATGGTTGATAGCGTGTGTTCCTGTGAAAATTGTTGGCTCGTAATTTAACTTACTATTCCTTATCAAAATTGCACATCTAGCTTCCAGGTTATCTACCACTAATTTGGCATCAGTTAAACACTCATGCTTTTTTTCAAGATTTGAAATGCTGTAGGGAGAGATGTCAATATACTTCTGTTGAAGTGATTCCAAATATTTAAACTGGTTTTCAAATTCATTCTTAATCAATATTTGTTCATATTCGTGTGTTTTCCCTCGTTCATTGCTATACAGCAGTAAATACGCCTTTCGAGGGCACAAAAAATAGGCTGTTAAAACCTCAGAGGTTATTACAATATTCATGATCTAAATTTTGTTCCAGCAAGCACTATCTAATTAGTAGCTTACTGGAACACCAAACCCCTAAAATCAGTGCCCTAACTATTTGACAATAAGCAAGCTACAAACGAGGACGCAACTGAAAACCGCTTCGCCGTCTCAGGCGGGAGTAGGCACTGCTACAAAAATTGCTCGTGGGACAACACAGTGAACAAGTAGCAGCGCCTACTCTTCCGCCAGATTTTTCCAGTTGCTAGTGGATTGGTTCCTTTATAGGAAACTTAAAACACAGTACAATTGCATTATCTCCTGCCGTTGGAGCAAAAACCTGTAGAAAAATACGCCCGTAGTAGAGTATGGCTTTTACCGCAGCAGTTACGGATAAAATCAAGACTTTTAAAGACCTACAAGACCGCTGTAATTTAAAGAAAACAAACGATATTAATTTCTTCACTGAATGGATAGAAGATTTACCAGATTTAACAGACGATGAAAAAACTGAAATTGCTTCTATAAAAGAAATATACGATTACCAAAGGTTAGATGGCTTTCTACTGGAAGGGACTATAAATTTGCTAATCATCTCTCCGTTGTTAAGATTAGCTGGATTCTTTGAACCACCATATAAAATTCGCTCGCCCTATGGCGTGGAATTAGAAATTGACGACCCAGAAGAGACGATTCGCGGTTTTATTGATGCGTTAGTGATAAAAGAACAACTGTGGGTTTTGGTTGTGGAAGGTAAACGCAATGGGATTCCAGTAGCAGCCGCACTACCTCAACTTATCGCTTATATGGTGTCGCAGTCGCAGCAACGAATAATATATGGATTAGCTACCAACGGCGACGAATTTATATTTATAAAATTGGAAACTGGAGAAGACGCGAAATACGACTATTCGACTACGTTCTCCTTACTTCCGAGTAGACATGAGCTTGGTCGGGTACTGCAAATACTGAAGAAGCTTGGTACTATTATTACTCTAAGCTAGCTTTTGAGTCATCGGATTTTAATGTTTGCTACTTCTATCCTGCGACACCTGTAACCCTCATTTATTGAGGGACGGAGAAATTTTTGTAGTAATCTTAGAACGCATTGGGAATAACGAAATTTTAAGAATTGATAGAGCGAATTTCCCCATGTTGTTCAATATGTTCCACTAACCGCTTGGTTTCCCCACCAGCTCGTTTTAATTCTTCAAGATTGCCCACCAAAACAAACAATTCCCTTGCTCTACTAACGGCTGTATTGAGTAAATTAGGTTTACGATTCAGGAACCAAAAACTATGTTCTTGGTGACATTGGTAAGGAGATAATATTATGGCTGCTTTCTCTCCTCCTTGGAAAGTATGAACTGTGCCAATATCGTCCCAAGAAAAGTTTTGCCAACGCTTCATGAGTCGATATCTAAGCGCATTGGCTTGCCTTGTAAATGGAGACATTACCCCAATTGCCTTATTAGTGTCGTCCGAATCAGTAGAGTAGCCATTCTCTAGTAGGAAGGCGATCGCGTTTTCTACAGCATCAATTTCTTCTGGATTGGTGTTATTTATATGGCTTCCTAAAACGTGGTAAGCGAGTAGGTGCGGCTGTTGTGTAGAACTATCGTAATTTGAAAGGATTTGCAAACCATCCTTATAGTTGGGACTGCAAAACTGGATAATGGGTGCCGCACAGCGATAATGATTGCTCAAAACAATTCCAGTGCCTAAATCCCCTTCTGTACCATTAGCACCAGCAGCGCGATGATAAGCGGTAGCGGTGTATTTAGCTGTGGGGGCATAACGATAATAGTCTTCATTGGTCATGCCTCGTTCTAGAAAGGCGATTTTGAGGTACTGTTTGATAGTATCGTCGCACAGGTTTATAATTGGCTCAATTTGTTTTGGGTCGCCTGCTACGACTGCTTGTTTGGAACGAACTAGTAAGGGGAATAGTTGATGTATTAAAGTGGTTCCGGCTTCATCTGCTAGAGCGAGCGCAATGCTATTGGAGTGAAGGGTGGGTAGCATATTACGTACCGATTGCAAACTGGAACTTATAACGGGGAAAATTAAACTTAAAAAACGGTAGATAGAATCGGGTTCCGTTTCTAGTTTGAGTAATGCATCCCCATCTCCCGTTAAAGCGCTTCCGTAGGTTTCTACCGCCTGCATGACTTTTTCTTTACGTCGGAGTGTTTCTTGTTGAAGAAACAAGAAAGCGCGTTGAAATAGCTGTACCTGTTGTGAGTGATAGTCGTGGTAAAAGCGGCTGTTAAAATCTTCGTCTGGGTAGCTATCGAGTTGTGTTTGGAGTTGTTGCTGATGACTTTGTTTTGATTCCAGTTGCTGATTCAACGTTGTCAGTTGCGTTTGAATTTCAGCTACTTTTGGATTAAGATTCTGCCATTTTTGTGATAAATCCAGTTTTTGGTTTACTTCGATCTGGGATGCAGCTAATCCTTCTCGATCAAGGGGTAGCTGGAAAGGATGCGCTGTAGCCAAGGTATTTAAAACAGCAGCGTTGATGTGATTCGCCAGACGCTTAAAAACTAGTTTATCGGTAGTAAAATTAATTAAGTTAAAGGCACGTTTGGCGATTGAGTCGGACTGTTTCGGTAGTTCCCGTTCTGCCCTTTGTAATCCTTCTTTGATTTGTTGGTAGGCATAAGAAGGAAAATCTGCATAATCTCCCAAACTTGATAGCTGCTCGCTGTCTTCTTCTAACTCCTCATGAATAGCAGCAATTTCGTTATTGAGAGATTGGATTTGGGCATCTAGTTGTGACACCTGTTCTGTATTAACAATTTGTTGGCTCTCGTTAAAACGGTCTTGCTCTATAAGTTCTTGGATTTCGTTTTCTGCTGATAATAAATCAAGTTTGGCTTGTTCCCATGTCTCCTGGTTAAATTCTGTAGTTCGCAGCCAATCTTGTGCCTGTTGCAGTTTTGGTAGTGTTGAACGCCTGATAACTCCTTGACTACCACCGTCTAAATAAAAGTGTTCGGTGGGGAATTTCTCCAAAAATCTTTGCTGGAATTTTTGAATAGCACTGTTGTTGGTACTGGCAAATAACGTTAGATTGCTCGCATCTTCTTCCCCGCGAACAATTCGGAGCGCTCTTTCTACAACTTGCTGCGCTACTAAATGCAAGAATAATTCAGTTTTCCCCGTCCCCGGCGGTCCGTGAACGGCAGTTATAGGATTCTGTTGGGCGTGTTTGAGCGCTGAGGCTTGAAATGAATCGGGTGCGTGAGACGGAAATGCACCCCAAAACATGACTTCATGTTCTGGTGGTTTGGGCGAATTACATATGTATTCAATAGCGGGATGATTATCAACCAGCCACTTACAATTAAGGAGTGTATCTTGAAGTTGCTTTAAGATGTCTCGCAAATCTTGTTTTAATTGAGCGTTGTATGGTACAAAGTCGCAGCGAAGTAAATAGGGTTGTCGTCCAGTTTTGTATCTACCTTCAGGTAAGTCTACCTGGTCAATAAAGTCATGCAAACTGGGAAATTTTCGTTGCCAAGTATCTTCAAAAAATTTAAAGATGCCTTCTGTGACAATCAAAGATTCGGCAACTTCTTCTTCTAAACCGTAGAGTCGCATTAAATTTACGATTACTGGTTGAAACTCGAATTCAGTCAAGTCCCAGCCAGTTTTGCGATACTTACCTCGAAAGATTTGAGAAATATCAATGGTGAAGAGTGGCAGATATTTCAGTTTCTGTTCTTTTCCTCTCCCTTGGACTAAGTATATTTGGGGGAAAGCGGCAGCTATTTGGAATTCGTTGGGTTTATCTCGGTTGACTGCGGCTTGTTGCTGCTCCTGGAATTGCTTGAAGTGTTCGCTACTTAGCAACAGTTTATTGCCGACAAGTCTAACATTATCATTGAATATGGCGGGGAAGCGTTCTGACCCACGTTCTACTTCAGCAGTAGTCAGTTCTTCTAACCTAATGTATGACAACCAGGATTGTACTATTTGGATAAGTTTTTCTGACTCTAGCATGGGAACTCCTACTCAGCTCCGGAAGTGGCGTTGAATCTAAGTTAATATGAATTCTTGATTCTTGCCAGTCTGGCGAGAAATACCTTTATGAGTTTTTAAACTTTAATGCAATACCTTTAATCATCACCCGAATCTGCGAATAAAGACGGATAATCTCTATAACCGCTAACTACACGTAAAATTTCAATTCCACTATCCGTAACTCGATAAAAAATAATGTAACCTTCTAAAGATATACCCCGCAAATAATCCTTAATATCTGAATAACTACGTCCCATGTTAGGAAAATTAGCAAGATATCTACATTTTTTATTAAACTCATCAATAAAACGCTCCCCAGCGTCAATATTACGACTGGTAAAATAATCAATAATTTCTGACAAATCCTTGTTTGCCTCTGGGGAGATAATATGTTGTTTCATGATTGATTCTCTCTGGCTTTACGTAGCTTCTCCCGCAGTCGTTCAAATACAACTTCCCCATCAATGCCTTCACCTCTTTCCAATTGTTCAACAGCGACTTCTACTTTTTGACGGGTTTCTTCAACCCATTTTTGATAGCCTTTTTCCCACTCGTCTAACAGTTTTAATGCTTTACTAATAACTTCTTCCGGATTTTCATATTTACCTCTGGCAATTTGTGCTTGAATAAATTGCTCGTCTTCGGGCTTAAGTTGAATATTCATGATTTTTTCTTGTGGATAACGATGTCCGTACTTTTTATTATGACGTAATGGCTATGCCGGGGAAAGGAGAACCAGTGTGCGACTGCCTCCAAAGGCAGTCCCGATGAAAAACAAGAAGCCCCCACCAATTGTCTAAGTCGTAATATTCTTTTTCCACTGCCGCTCCGGAACGAAGAGATGGTTCTGTGCCGATTGCCCACTGCCCCACGGTGAAGTCAGAGTAAATACTCGTTGACCATCTTTTTCATTATTTCAACCGGATTGTGTCAGCGCTTCCAGTTGTGAAAGCAATTTTTCTATCTGCTTGCGTTTTTTCTGATCTGACCAAATACGCGACTTTTTTAGTTTGGTAGTCGCAGCAGTAAAGCGCTCTTTGTAATCGTTAGATTCAGCTTTTGGAGTAGAGCTTGGGGTTTTCTTCTCACCAATGCGTTGTTTGATTTCGCTTAAAGACCAATTTTCTTTAATAGCTTGGTTTAAGAAAGCAACGCGCTCTAGGGTATCTTTAATTTGAGCAATGGCTCTAGCTTTGGTGTATTCGAGGGAACCTTTTCTTAATGCCTCCAAAATGTCTTCTGGAAGGTTTAACAAAGGCAGGCGGTTGTTGGCGAATGATTCCCAGGTCATTAAACCCAAGCCGTTAAACACTTCTTCTACAATTTTCAACTCTGGATTTTCTTGGTTAGATGACTCGCTTTTATCCGAATCTTCTGTGACAATAACATTATTGGCAGATTTATTTGGCTCTAACTCCTGTTCCCCAATAACGTTATTTTCATCATTTTTTTCAGTTTTTTCTTTTCCAATAACGTTATTGGAAGTTTTTTCTTGAGAGGAGTCTTCTTCCTCAATTACATTATTGTCAGCACCGTAATTATCCGAATCTTCTTTGACAATAACGTTATTGTCAGAACTTTCTGCTTGGATTTCTTCCTTGTCAATGACATTATTGTCAGCATCTAAATTATCCGAATTGTCATTTCCAATAACGTTATTGTCAGATTTAGCAGCTTCTTTACGTGAGTGTTGTAAGCGGCGCAGTAAAGGGGGAATTTCTTCAATCGCTCTACTTAATCTGATAGCCAGTAGGTGTAAGATGCCTTCTGTTTCTTCTACGGGGTTGAGGTCTTCTCGTTGTAGGTTCTCAATTAATGCTAGTTGAAAAGCCGCTTCGTTGCTTAATTCGCGGACAACTACGGGTACATCCTTTAGTCCGCATTCTTTGGCGGCACGGTAGCGTCGCTCTCCTGCTACCAATTCGTATCCAGTCCTGGCTCTAGGACGCACCAATAGGGGTTGCAAGATGCCGTGTTGTTTGATGGATTCGGCTAACTCTGAGAGCGCTTTGGGGTCAAAGTACCGGCGCGGTTGAGTTGGCGCTATATGAATTTGTTTTAATGGTACGTTCTGGGTGGAATCGGCATTATTAGCTGAAACGTTTGTGGTGTCCCAAGGTATTTCAAGTGTACTTTTGAGTGGTTGGCTGCGTTTGCGGTTCATTTTAATGACTCCATGCTGCTAGCAATAATTTCAAGTATGGCAATAGCTGGATGCTTTGGCTGATATACGGCTAAGGGCATTCGTTCTTCTGATGCATCAACAAAGGTAGTAGAGCGAGAAATGGGAGGAAGGATTGGACCTACTCCAGCAAGTTGTTCTTGAATGGCTCCCAAGGTACGGGTGTCCTGGGAGTTACGGGCATCGTATTTAGTGGGAACAAATCCGCCTATTTCTAAAGAACGGTTGACTCTAGTGCGGACTCTGGCGACGGTTTTAAGAAGTTCGTTGGTGCCTTCAAAGGCTTTGAAGTGGGTTTCTATCGGTACGAGGACATGAGTTGCTGCGACAAGAGAAACGTAACTTAGCAGTCCCAAACTGGGAGGACAATCTATCAAGATGAAATCGTATTCTTCTTGGATTGGTTCAATGGCGTATTTGAGGCGAAAGTCGCGCAAATCGGCATTGACTAACTGCATTTCCGCCGTACTAAGGGTGGTGTTAGTGGGCGCTAAGTCCATACCGTGAATCCCCGACGTTATTGGTAGGGGTTGTTCTTCTACTATGGCATCATACATGGTTTTCTCCAATTCTCTGGGAACTAAGCCCATAAAAATTGTTAAGGAGCCTTGCGGGTCCATGTCTATGAGCAGGACGTTGTGTTTGCGGAGAGCTAGGTGGTAGCCCAGGTTTTGGGTTAGGGTGGTTTTAGCAACTCCTCCCGCTTGATTAAAAATAGCGATGATTTTGGTCATAAGTAATTGAGTTGACCTGCCCCGTTACTTTCTAAAGATAACTGGTTATGTGTTACAATACCTTCGCCAAAAAGATGAATGGCAAAAACGTTTTTGCCGTCCAGGTTTTCAGCTAAAACAAATATCGGCTTTATCTGTTAGGCTGTGACCCCAGAGTCCTTATACATCATGATTTACAACCTAAAAATGCCGTCCGGGAATATCGGAAGTATTTTTTTAGTTATCTGGAATTTATAAAGCCTGTTTCGCTTATATGAAAAAAGCTTACTTCCAGAAGTTTTGATGCTACATTATCACTCATAAATCTGGCGAAGTATTGGTGTTAATTAGTGTTGTTTCTTTTGAAGGTGGGGCTGTTGTTTTAGTTCAAATTTTGATGACTATATGAGCAGGATGAAACGACCTAGTTATGGTAGCTGATAACCCAGGTTTTGGGTAAGGGTAGTTTTAACAACACCTCATACACTATGATATAAAAGTTATTTTATACAAAAGCTACTTGGATAGTTAAGTTTGGTTATGCAGTTATTAAAAATTGTATAGATTTGGTCATTAACTTGGGAAGCGTAGGAGAGAAAATATTGATGGCAACTAAACTGATTGAATTAGAAGATGGAACTTTAGTAGAGATAGAAGTCCCGGACGAGCAAGTCCAACCAATATCTGGAGGTTTTGCAGATAAAGTTAGTTCTACTTTTGATAAGGTTAAACCTCTTTTAGTCAAAACCTGTCGTCCCATTGCTGATGCTTGCCAAGAACTGAATAAAGAAATCACTATTGACGAAGTTGAGGTTGAACTTGGCTTCAGCTTTGAAGGCGAAGGAAATCTTTATGTGACTAAATCAAAAGCGGGTGCGAATTTAAAAATCAAACTGACATTTAAACCCAAAAGTAAATTGGAATGAACCCAGAAGATTTACAAAAATCTATTGTTTTAATTACCAGTAGTGAGTCTAATAATAGCCGTTTTGGAACTGGCTTTGTCATTCGTCAAGTAAGTGGGACAGCTTACGTATTGACTTGTGCCCATGTAGTTAGAGATGTTGGTGGGACAGAGAAAGTCAAAGCTGATAGTAAACCTGCTACGGTAATTGCATCAGGAGAAGATGATGGACTTGACTTAGCTGTCTTACGAGTGGATAGTTTAGGGGATAAGCCAGAAATTAACCTACACGTATCTGGTCAGAGAGAGAGTCCTTTTATAACTGCTGGTTTTCAATTGTATGACAAGGCTCATTTAATTAGGTCATTGCAAGGTACTCTCGGCGAATCAGTAGGATTACAGTCAACACGCATCGGAGAAAGGATTCAAGCTTGGGACTTGCGTATTGATGGTGACTATTCTTTGCAACCTGGTTACAGTGGTTCTCCGGTAGTTGATGAAGCCAGTGGTTGTGTTTTAGGGATAGTTAGCCATCGCCAAGGTGAAGGTAGGCGTGGGTTGGCGATTTCTATTGAGGCACTGGGGAAAATTTGGAAGTTTGTAGACCGCGAACAGTTATATCGTTCGTTATTAAAGTTGGGTTATAGCAGGCAAATTAGGTTATTTCGCCAATTAGTGAAAGAACACTCCATTGCGGCTTTGTTGATTCACGGTTCGCCAGATTATGGTCAACGCTGGTTGTTAAATTTACTGCTAAATAAACATCTTCCCTACATAACAACAAGCAGAGTTATAAAAGTTGGGTTGAACCGTAGAGTTCGACAATTTGATGCCACAGCACTTTGGCGTGAATTTTGTAGTCATATTCAGTTGCCTAAAAATTCCTCGCTAGAAGAAATTGCTCAAGGAGTTTATAAGTGTTGCCAAACTCAGAATATGATTTTGATTTTCCATAATGTGGAGTGGATGCCTAAAGAAAGTTTGCAAGAGATAATTCAAGATTTTTGGTTGCCTTTAGCAACAAAAGTACAAAATTGTCAATTGACTTCAAACAAATCAAAATTGTTAATGTTTTTAGTTGATTATGAAGGTAGTGTGGGGAGTTTAGAAGATTTTTTTGCTGGTAGCTACACACCAGTAAAAGCACCAATAATTAACGAAATTTCCCAAGATGATTTACTCAACTGGATTGAGAATGCAGGTGATGAACTACCTGCTGAATTTGTAAATGAAGTTGAAAGTAAAGTTCAAGAAATTTTAGATGACAGTGGTGGAGGTATTCCAGAACTTACCTTGGAAGAAATTTGTACTAGATGTGGCTGTAATTGGTATGAAGAGTCGGAAAAATGGTTGAGGTACTAAATAATAAAATGCTTAAATATACAGGGAAAATTCAGCCCCAAGCAGGAGAGATTGATTCTGACTCCGGACAACTTCTTTATCCTTACTTACCGAATGAAGAATTAATTGATGTTGTTAATTTAGCGATTTATTTAGGAAGACCTTTGTTACTCAAAGGAGAACCAGGATGCGGTAAAACTAAATTAGCTAGAGCAGTAGCTTATGAATTAAAGTTACCATTTGAAACCTGGTATGTAAAATCAACCAGTCGGGCACAAGATGGTTTATATACCTATGATGCTGTTGGTCGCTTACGAGATGCTCAACTAGCTGCAAGTCAGATGAATAAACCGGAAGATATTTTACGTATCAGTAACCCTAAAACTTATGTGCGTTGGGGACCATTGGGAAGGGCTTTTCAAAATGACCAGCGCACAGTGGTGTTAATTGATGAAATTGATAAAGCTGACATTGACTTTCCCAATGATTTACTGTTAGAGCTAGATGAACGGCGATTTATTGTCGAAGAAACTGGTGAGAAAATTCGAGCGAAAGAAACACCAATTGTTTTTATTACCAGCAACGATGAGAAGGAATTGCCTGATGCTTTCTTGCGTCGTTGTATATTTCATCATGTAGAATTTCCAAAAACTGAACAACTGGAAAAAATTGTAATGAACCGTTTTCCAGATTCATCTAGCACAATTGTGGAAGTGACTGTCAAGCAATTTATAATATTACGTCAACAGATGCAAACAGAAATAGGGAGAGCGAGCAAAAATGTAACTACAAGTGAGTTACTAGATTGGTTTCATGCACTACGTCGCTATCCCGATGATGAAGTATTAAGCAAACTGGAGGGCAAATTACCAGACCTGGGTGTATTGCTGAAAAATTGGGATGACCATGTTCGTTATTTAAAACGGGTTAAAAGTCGTGAATAAGCTGCCTCTACTGGAATTGTTTTCCAGTTTGCGTGAAGCTGGGTTATCTCTGGGTGTCAGTGAATATCAGGCAGTTTTGCAAGCTTTACAAGCAGGTTTTGGGATTACAGACCGAAATTCTTTGATTCAACTTTGCTGTGCTTTATGGGTTAAGTCTCCAGAAGAGAAAAGAATATTTAATCATTATTTTAACAGATTAATTCCTGAAGAAATTTTGTCTGAAACTTCCACTTCAGAAATTGAAGAGGGAACTATAAAAGTTATAGAGTCTAAAAGTTTTAAGCCCAGATTCAGACGCAATTTGACTATAGGAGGAAGCGTTATTTTGGTAGGAGGCGGAATTATTGTCGCCAATATTTCTCTTCCCAATACTGGACAACCTCCTACAATTAATCAGGAACAGTCGGAAACACCACCGAACAACCAAACTCCGCTAACAATAGATGACATAATCATATCTTTAATTTTTTTATTTTTTGTATATGCGTTGTTCGTATTAACTTTAGTTGGCATAGATTTATGGATGGGTAGCCAACGTGCTACACACCCTATTAGTTATAGACCTATTAATCCTGAGTCCCAGCCTAATCTTCCTATCAACTTCCTTTCATCAGAACTAATTAAACACATAGACGATGAAATCCGGGTTGCAAGGACAGGAACACAGTCTGTTAATGCAGAAGATACTTTTAACTCAGTTACTGCGTATTTTCCTGTAAGCCGTCGGCAAATGAAGCAAAGTTGGCGCTACCTACGTTGTTTAGTGAGAGAGGGACCAGCAGTGGAGTTGGATTTGAGCGCCACAGTCAACCAGATTGGACGACAGGGGATATTCCTTAACCCAGTTTTGGTTCCCCGTCGTATTAATCGCACTCAACTACTACTACTAATTGACCAAGATGGTTCTATGATGCCTTTTCACACAATTTCCCGTCGCCTAGTGGAAACTGCATTACAAGGAAGTCGTTTGGGAAGAGCTGGTGTTTACTACTTTCATAACTGTCCAACTGAGTATTTTTATCAAGATTCAGCTCGTTTGTCATCTGAACAAATAGATACTGTTTTGGCTCAACTTAATCAATCACAAGCTGTTGCCTTGATTTTTAGCGACGCAGGTGCTGTCCGTGGAGGCTTTAGCGATGAACGTCATAGACTGACTAAGATTTTCTTAGAGCGTCTCAAGAAGCAGGTGCGTTATGTTGCATGGCTTAATCCCATGCCGAAACCACGCTGGGTAAATACAACTGCCCAAGAAGTTGCCCACCTTGTTCCCATGTTTGAAATCAATCGCCAAGGTTTAGATAGTGCGATTGGTGCGCTACGCGGGCGCTATTACAATCAGCAGGAGGAAGTAAAATGAGTCAGTCAGATATATTTCTAGCGAGAACAAAAATAAAAGTAAGCATCGAGCGTATTAACTTTTTTCAAAAACATTATGGAGATGCTCATTTACATTTTGCTTATCATGCTGCCTTTCCCCTAGCCTTAACACCTGATTTACTATATGGTTTATGGGCAAATTTTCAACGTGATATTGACGGAAATCTACTTAATATCCCCTGGATAGCAATAACTGATTTACTTTTTTCTAATCTCTGTGAAGAAGTTGGGCATGAACTTTACGAGATGGAAAAGACGATACGCGATGTGCTACTAAAGCAGTTAAAAACTAATCCTCGTTTTGGAGTTAAGCGAATAAACGAACTATCTGAATTTTTACTATTTGATGTACAGCCACAATTGGATAGCTCTGATATTGACATTCGTGACTTGGCTCAAGCCCAGCGCTGTGCCGCTTTGGTATATACCCAAACAGAGTCAGCTGCTCGCGAACTAGCATTAATTCTTGCTGAATTATATAAATCACAACTGGAAAATACAGCAGAATGGGCACGCATGACTTCTTTGATAGAAACTTTTAGCGAACCACTCCAGGAAGCAAATTTAAAGCCACTATTAGTTTATGTCAGAGGAATGTATCATTTTGTACGTGGCGAGTTGGAAACAGCTGCATTAATTTTCGATGAACTGCCAGGACAGGAACAACAAATAGAAGTTGCAGGTGTAAGTTTATCGATTCCGATTCAAATACAAAGGCGGAGAAGCCCTGCTTTACTTCTAGAAGTTTTTGAGTTTGAGTTCAATGTTGCTCAGATAAGACGCAAGCCCAAGCAATGGACGTTTGACTCGGAGTGGACAGTCATTAGTAGTTCCAGCCAAGCTGAATGCTTTGGTGAAGATTGGGGCGAGGGAGTGGTATTGGAAATGGTATCTATCCCAGGTGGCACATTCAGGATGGGTTCACCAGATGGGGAAGGAAACGAAAGCGAACATCCTCAATACTCAGTAACAATTGCTCCCTTTTTTATGAGTAAATACCCTGTAACTCAGACACAGTGGCGAGTAGTTGCGGGATTACCTAAAGTTAAAATCGACCTCAACCCAGACCCAGCATTTTTCAAAGGTCCTCATCGTCCTGTTGAAAATGTCAGTTGGTATGATGCAGTTGAGTTTTGTGAACGACTACAACAAAAAACTGGTAAGTTTTACCGTCTTCCGACGGAAGCTGAATGGGAATATGCTTGTCGAGCAGGAACCACCACACCCTTCCATTTTGGCGAAACCATTACCCCTAAATTAGCTTGTTACAACGGAAAGGAAAGATATGCTTTTGGACCTAAGGGAAAATCTAGAAAAGAAACTACTGAGGTAGGGTTCTTTAATGTAGCAAATGCTTTTGGTATATACGATATGCATGGTAATGTTGGTGAATGGTGTGCTGACCGCTGGCGAGAAAACTACAACATTATAACTGGTGCGATGGAACGAGTTGTGAGGAGCGGCTCTTGGCACGAAATCCCATTCGATTGCCGTTCTGCAAGTCGTGGTAGAGATAATCCTGACAATAGCTCTAACGAAATCGGCTTTAGAGTGGCTTTTTCTTTAGGGAGAGCTTTTTGAAATTTTATTGAAATATTTAAAAAAATTTAATACAAGTATTTTACTTTTGAAAAATTTATGAAAAAATCCGAAATGTTACGGTGTAAACTTGAATCTTATTAAGTTGCTCGTAAATAGAAATGAAATAGGAAACTGAGTTGGGAGCATCCACTTTTGGAAGAAACATAATTATTGAGTGCCATAAACCCACTATATGGGTTGCCTAAAAAAATCTATCTGCCAAAACCGGATGCTCCCACTGAGTTAAGGCTGAAACCCTTACTTGATAGTTTTTTATCCACTGACAAGACTAGGTGTAATTAACCTGTTATTCGTGTAATAACAATCTTGACCGCACGAATGAAATTACGAACTCTTTACTGCATAAAAATGCAATAAAAATCAAAATAATTGTAAACACATATAAGTATTAGAGGCGCTGATGATTGCTGAATTCAGAAACAAAGAGTTCGGAATATCTGAACTTATCTTTAGGGGCTATAAGACTTTTAAAGATAATTTTATTTCTATATTGCTAATTGCTTTAATTGTCGATCTCCCTGTTGATATTATAGAAGCAAATCTATTTCCTATTGGTAATGAAGAACTTGGAACATTAACTTTATTTTTTATTTTTTTCAACCAACCTGCATGGATAGCTATAGCAGTTATAGTTGAACAATATATAATCAACGGGACAGCTTATTATGATTCTTTGTGGATAAAAACATTATCAGCCTTAAAAAAATCATTCTCTAGATGGGGAGCTTTACTAGGTACAAGTACTATATTCGGAAGTTTAGCTTTTTTTCTATTTTTACTATTTTTGATTCCAGGTTTTATTTTTCTTGTTAATCAATTCTTTGTCCTGGAAGTTGTTGCTCTCAGAAGTTATAGTGGTAATTCTGCATTGTCCTATAGTAAATCTATTGTTCAAGGTAGATGGTGGAAGGTATTTTTTTTCTGGATTATTTGGTTTATTCATAATATTATACTAGCTATTTTAGTAGGTTTTTTGTGTCAAATTATCATTGTGATAAATCCTACAACTGTCTTATTATCTACAATAATAAGAAATTTTTTATTGAGCTTAATAACTGATTTTTTCATAGTTAATAGTACTATATTTTTCTTAAACTTAGATTATCGAAAATGACTCACTTATATAGTGACAACTTGAGTAATCAATCACATATTCGCATCCAAATTGGACACTACAATACAGCCTGGATTGCAGTATTGATAGCTCAACTGGCTGAGATGAATATTTCTGAGAAAAATCAAGCGAACCTTGGCGGATCAACTCAGCCACGTATAAAAACTAGGTATCATTCCCTCCAGCTTACGTAACTCACCTTCAGCAACTTCCTCCAACAGCAGCACCGCACACCACCGTCGTTCGGAAGTCCAAGAGCATATAGTGGCTTTTACCACTTCCACACCCCCGACAATCGCTTCTCGAAGCATAGTCACGCTGGTTTGAATTGGAGTGCTGTCCCCATCGTTAGGTTCCCAATCCCCACCGACTTCATATATAGGAGAGGAATTATCGCTTTCGTCCAAATTCACCAGTTACAGGGCGTTGACATGGTGACTTGTGCTGTACGCAATCAGCAATTTGAGATGATTCATTATAATCATTTAAAAACTCACGGCTTGACTGTCAAAGAATACAAAAAACTCTATTATACGGTTACTCATATACGGTTATTCAAAATTGGTAAGGCTAATAGTATCCGTGAAATCAAAATTTCTAAGGAACTCTCTAAGCGCTTTAAATTGCATATTTTTGCCAGTTGATTTTATCTGTTGGGTATTGTCTGGTATACAATCATTCCTTGTCTAGCATACAGTCTGGTATACAATCATTCTCTATCTGGCATACAATCTGGTCGCTTGTCTGGTCTTAATTACTACTCCTATCCCGCTTGAAAATTACCTACTGAAGTTACTTACGTTTTTTTAGACAAAGAAATCCTGCACGCCAATCAATTGCAATTAGCGTTAAATAAACTGAGCAAAGTAAATTTACGTTCTTAACTAGAAAATTAACTCAACCACGCATAAAAACTTGGTATCATTTGCTCCAGCTTACGTAACTCACTTTCAGCAACTTCCTCCAACAGCAGCACCGCACACCAACGTCGATCGCAAGTCCAACGACAAATAGTAGCGAGAACTGCTTCCGC
>Ga0209911_100127_pt1 | contig 47810 bp, 55 predicted proteins | sample FECB21metaG_FD_188301 | JGI IMG/M metagenome (GOLD analysis project Ga0209911, IMG submission 188301) | Cyanobacterial communities from the Joint Genome Institute, California, USA - FECB-21 (SPAdes) (version 2) | ecosystem: Environmental > Aquatic > Thermal springs > Hot (42-90C) > Microbial mats...
AGCAAATAAACAGAGTTCTTTGAAATCAACGGAAAAATCAAACCCCAAAATCCAAACTAAATTATGCTATTTAATCAGATACCCACCACTAAAGAAAAAGTCAAGGTTTCCTCGAAACCAAAGCATACAAACAATTTTAAACTTTATTATTAAATGTACTAAATAATCAATTTAATCAAAAAAAATATTATGACAACAATTCTAAAAAAGAAATTAACGATACTTCAAATCGAAAAACTTTTTGATGACAGAGAGACATTGAATATAAGATTTTTTAAGTGTATTGATGTAAATTTTTCTGAGGACTTCCTCGAGACACCTTTTCTTTATGTTATTTCATTGAGACATAATGAAAATGAAAATCCTAATGATTTGCTCAAAAAAGCAATCAATAAATTAAATATTAAATGTACTAAATAATCAATTTAATTAATAAAAATATCATGACAAAATTAGAGTTACAAAATAAACTAATCGAAGAAATTAAAAAAACTAAAGAGCTTATCTCTTCTGAAGAAGTAAACAACTATTTATATCATACCTTTTATAATTTGAGATTTTATTGCCTTCTTATTTTTAAAAAATCTCAATATAAGCCTATCTATTTTAAACCACATGAAACACTTGAAAAGCTTAATTTATTTTTAGCCGATCATAAGAAGAGAATTGAAGATATTGTAGAAAATGAAAAAAAAAGAAAAGAGGCTATAAAAAAACTACAAGAAACTATTCAGAAAGGCTCAATTCTTTATGCTTCATGGGGATATGAACAAACTAATATCAATTTTTATTTGGTAGTAGAGAGAAAAAAATCTACTTTGGTGCTTCAGGAAATAGGACAAAATAGAACTTATGAACATCAAGATAGCGGAACTTGTACTCCTAATACATCAATAATTATAGGAAAATCTTTTGAAAGAAGATTAACCAAATATGCAGGAGTAAAGATTAATGATGTTTATGATGCGAGTATTTATCAAGGAAAAAAATTATATTGGAGTTCATATTATTAAATGTACTAAATAATATATTTAATCATAAAAAGCCCTGAAAAGGGCTTTCAATAAATCTTAAAAATTTTATTATGAAGTATAAAATCAAACTACATTCAGATATTATAAGCCTACCATTTGCAATTTTATTAATTATTATTGGAGCTATTTTGACCATGATAATAGAAAACTTATAAATTATTAAATGTACTAAATAAATAATTTAGTACATTTGATTTCTCAAATGACAATTATTATGAAAAATATAAAATATGTGAAATTCGAAGTTCTTAAAATTATTGATGCAAGAAAGTCAGGGTCTACAATAGAAATTGGAAACATATACATCGGCGAATATCATATAAAATCTAATTGGATTTATTTTAGTGATATAAATGAGCAGGAATGGTGTTTTTATGTTGATGATACTTGCCGAATTTTAGATGATGAAATTTAATTATTAAATGTACTAAATAATCACTATATTGAAGGCGAAGTTTAATGTAGTATTGTAAACAGATAAATTAACAGTTAAGTAAAATTAAAGACATTTGTATAAGTAAAAAATTATACTTTATGTTTTATGCATGAGAAGTATTAGATATTGAAAAAATATAAAGTAAAACGATCAGAATTATGGCAAGGATTAATTTAAGACCCGATATTATTTATGTTAAAGATCTAACAGAAAGTGACAAAGATAACTTTGAAAAAATAATGACAAAATTAAAGTTAACCAATAATGGAGAAGCTGTAAAAAGGATTTTCTCTGAGTATTTGAATAATGAGAGTACCAGAATTGAACAATCACATGAAATAATCCGACTTAGTCATGAACTGGAAAAAGCTCAAGAAGAAAGGGTTAATTTTATTAGTAATGCTGAAACTTTGATCGAATCTCTTTCTAAAGTTGAGGATAATCTAAAGAAAGCGAAGAAAGAATTAACTAAACTAAGTAAATAAAAATGGTTCGTTATTCGTTCCAGGATCTTACAGATATCATATGATTCCGGAACGAGTTTAACGAATTAAAAAATAAATATAAAATGATCGCAAAAACAATTTCAATATTTACCCAAAAAGGAGGTGTTTCTAAAACTACAAGTACAATAAATATTTCTGGTGTGCTTGCAGAAATAGGATTTAAAGTTTTAGTTATTGATTTTGACACTCAGTGCCATTTATCTTTAGGATATGGCTTGGAAGAAGAGAATGAATACACAGTAGAAAATTTTCTTCACTCTTCAGAAGAACCCATATATACCCAGAGAGGAAAAAACAATTCAATTTCAATATTGGCAGGAAACTTGAAGTTAAGAACAGCCAATTTAAAACGGGATAGTCTGAAAAAAGCACTTAAGAGAGTAGAAAATAATTTTGATTTCATTTTGATAGATTGCCCACCAAAACCGATTAGCGAAGATTTAACATTTGGAGAGATCGCAGTTTTTGCATCTGATTATATAATTTCTCCAGTCGATTATGACGTTTTTACATTAGATGGTGTAACTAAGTTAATTATAGCAATAAATCAATTAAAGTCAGAAAAAGGATTGAGAGCAGATTATTTAGGTTTTTTCTTTGCTAAAGTAGAAGAAAATACCAGAGATTTTAAGGAAACATATAGGGAGTTATTAGAAAGTGAAATATCTAATTTGTTGTTTAAAAGTTATGTTCGTAAAAATGCCTTCATAAGAACCAGTATAAGTGAAGGAGAATCTGCTGTCTATTTAAAGCCTTTTAATCCTGTTTCTATGGACTATCGAAAATTGACGGACGAATTGCTAAGTAAAATAAAGGATAATGGATAATAAAGGAAAAAAGAGGGGTTTGCAGGCATTAACTAAAGCAGGCTCAAATTTAAAAGAAACGACTGAGAAGATTAAAGAAGAAAAACCGGAGTTTTCCACAGAGAATAATATTATCTTTTCTTTTAATCTTAATAAAGATTTATTACTGTATATTAAGCAACTACGTATTTTTAAAATACATAGTGATTTAAGTCATTACTTATATAATGAGAGTGATGCCGTAAGAGAGGGAATACAATTATTAAAGAAAGCATTTCCAAATATTTCGCAAAGACCTGATGAAATTAAAAATCCTGCAAAGGCAGGAAGAGGAGCTAAAAGTGACCCGAATATTATAAGATCTAGAACATCTTTTGCAATTAGTGAAGCTGATGTAGAATTTGTTTATAATTTTATTTATGACAAGCAAAAAGGAGGAGATAGATACACAAAAGAAGAATTTTTTTGCTTACTAGTTGAGCATTTAGAAAAAAAATATAAAATTAGAAAATTAGAAGGGAATGGCTCTAATTAATTGTCCTGAATGTGGTAAGAGAATTTCTAATCAAGCAGAAAGCTGTCCGAATTGTGGGCATCCAATTAATTTTATAAAATATGAGAAAAACAACAGGGAAGGATGCTTTTTGCAAACACTAAATGTTGGCTGCTTAATGATACTTATATTCTTTGCTATTATTGTTATTTTAATATTAGTTCTGACAGTAATTAAATTTAGATAATAATAAGTCACATGATGGAGAAATAAAAAGAGCCTTAATAAAAATTAAAGCCCATAACATCTGAAGATGTTTTTTCCTAGTCCAAATATACAAAAAATTATGAAAACTAAAGAGAGTGAAGGTTTTTTTTGTGTGGTGTATTTTTCAGATACAAAAAAAACTGTATGGTATAGAAAAACATGGCAGCCATCTAAATTGGCAAAGACTTTAAATAATTGGCTTTGGATAAAAGTTTATATTAATAAGGACGACTATTTTTTGAATCCAAAGGCAAACAATTATCTCGCGATTTTTGACAAAAATAATCCAATACAAGAATTTACTTTTAAACCTTACATGAAAAAGAACTTATGAAAAAGATTAATAAGCCAAATTCTCAAAAAGTTTCTAAAACCTTTGAAGAACACGAACCACAATTATTTACTTTATATCCGAATGAATTAATTGATTTCTTAGGAGGTGCTGAGCCATTAAAGAAATTAAATATTTATGGTCATAGGATAATTTACGTAATTATGGAAATGCTAAAAACGACACAAGTACATAAAATTTCCGCAAACGAGGCGAAAGAAATTATTTCTAATGATCTTACTATTAAGGATGGAAGGTTTATTTCTTTGGCTGAAATAAAAGCAGAAGAAATAGAGAAAAGAAGGATTCTTGAATCTGGGAAAAAACTTGCTATTATTGAAGAAAATTATTTTGCAGATAATTTTAATATGTTCCAAATGATTATACCTACAAAAGCTTTAAATGATAATGGAAATATAAAAGTTAAAGATAATAGTGTTTTTAATGAACAGTTACAGATAATGAAAACCTTAGGAACTCATAAAGTGAAATCACAATCCGGGAATGAAGTTCTAACAGCAAATTTCATAGAATTACCAATTTATAATAAAGGAGATAACTATGTTAGATTCTATATTTCGAAACCAACAGCGCAAATGCTCTTAAATAATATTGATGGTTATTCGAAAGTTTACAGGAGTATTTTATTTTCAACTCCATCAACTATGCCATTAAATGTTTATCTGTATATTAAAAAGAAATTAGGGAAAATGAATGGGGGTAATATAGGGATTAAAAAATTTGTAAGTGAATTAGGGCTGGCGGAGCACTATTATAAGAAATCAAAATTAATTGTATTTCTTACAGGAATAAAGAACAAATTGAATGAAATTGGGAATATATCTTTCGGCTTTACAATTCAGGACGAAAATATCGTTTTTAGCCTATACGAAACCAAAAATACTGTATTGGTAGAATATTCCTCTAATGATGAGTATAAAGCAAGCAATGCATTAAAATACATTAAAAAGAAACGCAAGCTAGATGAAAAACAAATTTTAATTGTAAAGAAAAAATTTAATGAACATGGATATGAAAAGATGAGTGCAATCACGGCAAGTAGATTAAATGCCGAAATTACTGGAATAGAGTATTTGAAATGGTTTATAAATAAATGTTTAGAAATGGGATTATAATACCCCCATTCAAAGTTCCTATTATTTTTAATACCCCCATCAAAAGTTCCTAACAATTATTACCCCCACTGGAATTCCTTGTTACCCCCACTGGAATTCCTTGGTACCCCCATTAAAAATATTTATTACCCCCATTGAATTTCTCAGTTACCCCCATTGAATTTCTCAGTTACCCCCATTGAATTTCCCTGCAAATAATTTAGAAATACCATTTTCAGGAACATTTTTCACGTTTTTGTGAGTCTACTAATAATATAATTAAATTTAATATAATAACTTATTTATTAAATATAATAGGAGTTCGCCAATAGGCTCACATACTTTTATTTGTCCTAGCGGACAATTTTTTTTATAGTCGGAAAAAACATTCAGATTTAATAGATGCTATCTATCAAAGAAAAAGTTGCGCAAAAAAGAAAGTTTAAATATCTCTTTTTACGGAAAACCACATATAATATTGTTGACATCTTTTTATCTTCGAAATAGATATGAAAGAGCTGAACCAAATTTTAAAAGACTTGGATAATCTATCGAGTAATCAATCAAGAAAAGATTATCTTCTATCTATTTGTAAGAATCCAAATATAAAGCGGCATGATTTAAAACGAATCGCTTGTAATATTCTCATTGAGAATAATTTTATAGAAAAATATTACAGAGAGAGTTTCTTGGTCTCTTTAGAGAATCTGCTTCTTGAAAAATTTTCTATATTTAATAAAAGCCTCAGTTTTATTTTTAGTATTTAAATTTTACATTATCTTAAAACGTAAGTTTTATGAGATTTTCAAAGATGTGAATTTCTAAATCTTACTTTTTTTAATATATTTCTCAAAATCTCGTATCATTAAACAAAGTTTCATAAATTTACGTAGTAGGCTTCAAACCAAAAATGGGACAAAATGTTCATTTCAAGCCATAATTAATTAATATTTAATGAGTTAATCTTAATCATATCGAATGGTGGTTTCTCAATATCAATTACAAAATCATACTCCCCATGCATATTAACATGCTGCCAGGTCATTATAGAGCTATTTTTCATTAATTCTATATTCTCTTGTATTTTCTCCTTCTGCTCAATTTCGGAAAGTTTATTTGAGATAAAAAGATAGTTCCATAAGATAATTGCATTTTGAATTAAGTGCCTGCATGCTACAGCAATTTCTTGCTCTTCTTTTGTCTCATATTTAAATTCCTGATTGTTGCCAAAAAAAACAGCTTTAGCAAAAAGATGTGATAGTTCAATTTTATTCAATTGTTTTTCAATGTTTTGTCTTAAAGAAGGTTCATCAAAATACCGTAATAAAAATAAAGTTTTATGAATTCTACCAATTTCTTTCATTGCTTTATATAAAGGATGTTGCTTTGAATAAGAGCTTAATCGTTTCAAAATAATAGAAGCCTTAACTTCTCCCAACTTAATTGAACATAATAATCTCAATATATTTTCCCATTGCTCTTTAATGATGCTCTCATCTATATACATACTTTTTGAAGGAAGAATTTTATAACCTTTGCTTTCATAAGTATTTCTTGGAAAATCTTTAAATGTGTATAAAAGTTGATCATTGTAATTTTTTATTCTTGGAGCAAATAAAATTCCTAAAGAATTGCATACCCCAAATATGATTTCACTATATCCATGAGTGTCTGTAGAATGCATGTCACTATCTATATCTTTGTTATGAAGAAGTCCATCAAGTATATATCCAGCTTCTCTTTCAGAAGCACTAATTACACTGTTATAAAAAAGCTTACTTTTTTCATCAATAAAACTATAAGCGGAAATACCTTTTCCGGTTCCAAAATATTTAAAAGAATGAGTTGCATTGATTGAAGGAACAGTTACGTTAAATTTTTGTCCATCACTTGAAGTGTGTAATGAATCTTTTTTCTGAAGGTATATTTTGGGTAGTGAAAGTTTGTCCGTAATTTCTAAAATCATTTGATTCGCTTCATCAATATTATCCCTACTAAAAAACCATCTTACTACATATTCTAATTTATCAGCTCCGATACCTGTAGATATTTTACACATTTTCCTTACACCAATATTGCATCCTAAAGCTATAACTGCTGCATAAATAATATTTCCTGCAGGAGAATCTTTACTTGATTTTCGACTGTAGTGTAGAAAAGAGGAAGTAAAATCTGTCGAATAATTTATGTCTGATAATATTTTTGTAAGAGGAATATAAACATTTTCTCCAATAGCCTCATGAACAAAATGACTTGTTACTTCGGTCAATTTTGGGGTGGTTACTCTTGGTTTATTATCTTTCCCAAACTTTAGGTATTCGTTCGTTAGAATATTTTCGTTGGTTTTTTTATAATGCTCAACCAAATTTTCTTTTAGAAGTAGCAGAGCATCTTTCATTTCATACATATGATTAATATTCGCTCTTTCAATCAATTCTTTTTTTTCCAAATTCCATCGGTTGTATCCAATTAAATAATCATCAATTGATTTATACTTATCAGAAAATCTAAGATTAAGCGTACCACCTTTTATATGATTAGCAGCCTCTCGGAACAAAAATATTTTATACATCTGCGGATTAAATTCGCCATTCTCAGTGAATAACCATTTCTGTTCATTTTTAGGAATAAAATCACGAGGTGCCGTATGGGTTATTTTTCCATTTTTAGCTTGATAATTTTTAATAACAGATATCATATTGGAATCAGACATTTCAGTATTGAACTCAAGCATTAATAGTATTCCGGCAACTCTATTATGAATTTTTCTATATCCATTATTCAGCTCCTTAAAGAATAATTCTTCTTTCAATGCAGCAGTTCCTAAATTTTCAAGTTTATCAATTTCCTGAATAATATCATCATGTAAAGAATGATTTTCAGAAGTGAAAATATCTTTTATTAAACTGAGTTTTTGAGAATCTACATACTGATTAGTGAAGATTATTTGCTTTACCTTTTCTAATTGTTTTTTCGAAGAAAAAATAATATTCCTAATTTTTGCCAGTTGTTTTTGTTTATTAGGTTTTAAGTCTTTCTTTAAAAAGTCGTTTGCAATAGACTTATTGGCATTATTATAATATTTTTGAACAACCTAAAGAAAGATGTCAACGAATGCATCCTGACGGATTCGATACTGATAAATAATAAATGATACTATGTAAAGTCTTTTTCTTTCAATATCTCTAATACTGTCAAACTGTATATGCTCTGCTTTTAGTACCCAAACAGCATAATAATTTAATATACCTGAAATCTCATTTAATTTAGTAATATTAGAAAGATGAAAATGGATATCCCGGATAATATTGAAATCATCAATACTCTGTTTAATTTTTCTCGGAGTTATTGTTTGAATAACCTTTTTTAATTTAGTTATTAAATAGGGATTCTTAGAAGTTACTTCGTCATTGTTGGAAGGAAGGTTCATCATTTCATCCAATAATTTTTTTTGAGTTATACTAAGATTTTTATCGACCAGGTTAACTAAGTTTTGTTCAAATACATTTAAAGATTTGGATATGGTCTGGGCAAAAATATAATGTTTAGGCTGTTCAATTTTTTTTTCTTCTAAAAATGAAATTAGAGAATAAAAAATTTCTTTTGGTCTTTGCGGAGTTTTAACTAATTCTAAAGCTTCTTTTTCAAATAAAGTGATACAATCAGAGAAAGCACGATATCCGAATTTATTTAAAATAAAAAATCTATGCTGAGTATATAAAGATCTTTTATATTCTGTAATGTCTATCTTATATTCTAATCCACATAATTTTGAAACATAATTTATATCTTCTTCTCTAAACTGGCTTGGTACAAAAAATTTTTTTTGAGCTAAAAAATAACCTTTTTGGAGAATATATCCGACAATCGTAATGTCTTTCCTTAAATTAGGTTCAAGATTGTTGTCAAACTCTAATGTAAACAATACTTTTTTTTCATCGATTGTTAATTCAGCGGGATTATCGAAAAGCTCAACATCTTTATCTTTTAAAAGATTTATTCTAGGCATCAGAAATATTTTGTGAATATAAATATATTATAAATTTGTAAATCCCAAAATTAGACTATAGTTTAACATTGGGATGAAAATCAGAGTGTAGCCATACAATTTAACTGAAATGATTTTATCCCAAAAATACCCATCCTAAAATTGGGAAATTTTATTTATAATAAATATAAAAATGAAAGCAAGATATATCAGGGTATCAACCTTAAATCAAAAAATTGAAAGACAGCTAGAAAGACAGTATTCTGCTGAAAAAATTTATATCGATAAAATAAGTGGCTCAATTCCATTTAATCAGAGACCTTCTGCAAAGGAACTTCTCAATGACATTGGAAAAAGTGAAATCCACTATATTAGCGTTTCTAGTATAGATAGACTAGGAAGAAACACGCTTGATGTTTTACAGACAATTGAGAAACTGCACAAAAGTAATATTTGTTTAAAAGTAGACAACTTAGGCTTGGAAAGTTTGGTGGAAGGGAAAGAGAATCCTACATTTAAATTGATAATAAGTGTTTTAGCAAATATCGGCGAAATGGAAAGGAATTCCATACTGGAACGGCAAAGAGAAGGAATCCAAATTGCAAAAATCAATGGAACTTATAAAGGGAGATTGAAGGATACAGCAGAATCTACAGAGGAGTTTTTAGCTAAATACCCAACTGTCATTAATTATTTAAAGAGAAAAAATCCACCAACTATTATTGAGATTGCAAAACTAACTGATTGCTCCAAAAATACGGTTCAAAAAGTCAAAAATAAAATAAAAGCATTTGTTATTTAAGCAATTGCTTAAATAACAAATATATTCTATATTTGTAAGATGGATATTACATGTATCAGGCAACAGGCAGATGCTCAACAAATAGTTCGTTGCAAAGAAAGGGTTTCAGAATTAAATACTTCTTTTGATCAACTATCAAATGGACTTGATCTTGTTGGTAATAAAGTAAGACTAAAAATTCTTTTTTTATTTTTTGAAGAAAAACGGCTGTGTGTTTGTGATTTGGCTGATATTTTAGGAATGACCATTCCAGCAATTTCTCAGCATTTGCGAAAACTCAAAGACCGTAAACTAATTGAAACGGAAAGAAAAGCACAAACTATTTTTTACTCATTGACAATAGAGTATGAAAAAATGTTGACCCCATTTTTTGAAATACTTGATGATAATAAAATTTTAGAAACAATATGAAAACGGACAACAGACTAATCGGCACTGGACTTTTGACAGCAATTGCAGCTTCATTATGTTGCATTACACCTGTTTTAGCTCTAATAGCAGGGACAAGTGGGGTTGCTTCAACTTTTTCTTGGCTAGAACCTTTCCGACCATATTTTCTTAGCTTGACAATTTTAGTGCTTGGTTTTGCTTGGTTTCAAAAGTTGAAACCGCAAAAGAAAATTGACTGTGACTGTGAAATAACTGAAAAATCTAATTTTATGCAAACAAAATCATTTTTAGGAATTATTACCGTTATGGCGGCTTTACTTTTATCATTTCCGCTTTATGCTCACATCTTTTTCCCAAAGACTGAAAGTAAAGCAGCTATTACCCAAACCTCCAAAATTCAGAAAGTTGAATTTACAATTAAAGGAATGACCTGTTCAGGTTGCGAACATCACGTTAAAACAGAAGTTATGAAACTAAAAGGAATTGTGGAAGTTGTGGTTTCTTATGAGAAAGGCAATGCCATTGTTAAGTTTGATAACAAACAAACAAGTATTGCAGAAATCGAAAAAGCTATCAATTCGACTGGTTATAAATCACTAAAAAGCAAAATTATATCATAATGGAAATTAAATTACAATCAACTATAACTTGTCCAAACTGCGGATCCCAAAAAGAGGAAACAATGCCAACAGATGCTTGCCAATACTTTTATGAATGTGAAAATTGTAAGACAATATTAAAGGCATTAAAAGGCGACTGTTGCGTGTATTGTAGTTATGGTACTGTAAAATGCCCACCAATCCAGTTGGGAAATGTATGTTGTAAATAAATTGAAATTTTATATTTAAAGAGCCGATTCTTAATAAGAATCGGCTTATTTAGTTCTGGAAACATTCATATTATTTAATCTAAAGTGAACCCTTTCATTTTCTGAAAGGGAGTTTCTTTTCTGGATTATTTTCTTCCTTCGCAATAATATATAAATCAACTAATTAAACCTCAAAGTGTAAATTTTGTCCCATTTTTGGTTTGAAGCCAACTATTGAAAAATTACATCAGAATAAAATTTGTTTAAGGGTAGATAATTTAGGATTGGAAAGTTGGATAGGGGGCAGAGAAAATCCAACATTTAAATTAATTATAAGTGTTTTAGCTAATATCAGTGAGATGGAAAGAAATTCTTTATTGGAAAGACAAAAAGAGGGAATTGCCATTGCAAAAGCTAAAGGAACCTATAAAGGGAGATTAAAAAACACAACAGAATCAGCAGAACAGTTTTTATCAAAATATTCTGGTGTTGTTAATTATTTGAACAAAAAAAATCCTCCAACTATAATTGAAATAGCTAAATTAACGGACTGCTCAAAGAATACAGTACAGAAAGTAAAGAAGTACATGAAAAATTAGTTTCAAAAACAGTCATAATTTTCGTATTAAAACATTAATAAAAATATTTTGATCACAAAATATATCGTAACTTTGCAGTATTGAAAACCTTCAGTAAACATATTAGTTTCATCATTTTATTATGTTTGGCATTTTTTCTAATACCAAATATAGGATTTGCTTGTACGAAGGAAGAAATAAAAAAAGAGCAAAAATCCTGTTCAAAAAACCAATCTACAAAAGCAGAAAAAAAAGATTGTTGTAAAACAAAATCCTGCAAAAAAGATAAAGACCATAATGATTGTAATGGTAAGTGCAAGCACAGTTCCTGCAGATGCAGCACTTCTTCATCTTCTTTAAGCCTACCAATACCAATAGATTTAAAAACTACAAACCATTTTGCTGAAATTAAAAAGCAAAAATTCGGTTTCAAACAAGCCTATTACTCTTCGGGATACTCATCCATTTGGCAACCTCCTAAAATAGGCTAAAATGATGGCTTGTCAGCCATTATTATGTCTTGTCGAAAACTAAATCCTGTTTTCGCAACCCTTTCGTATATCTTATTAAATTAAAAATTTTCAAAATGAAATCAATATCAAAAATATTGATGGTAGTCACCGTATTACTATCAGCTGTAAACAGTTTTGCACAAATCAAAAATGCAAAAACAGAAAGCGTAAAAATATATGGCAACTGTGAAATGTGTAAAACAAACATAGAAAAAGCAGGAAACGTAAAAAATGTAGCTATTGTAGAATGGAATAAAGACACCAAAATGGCTACACTCAGCTATGATGATAAAAAAACAAATCAGGATGAAATACTGAAACGTATTGCTTTAGCTGGTTATGACAGTGAGAAATTTTTAGCCCCGGATGATGCATATGCAAAATTATCCGGATGTTGCCAGTACAACAGAGAATTAAAGCCAGTAGCAAAATCTAATGATACAGGGATGGATATGAAAAACGAACACGCAAACCATAACCACAACGAAATGGCTAAAGCAAATGCTGCCGAAACTCCAAATGCACCGCAACTGAAAGCCGTTTTCGAGAACTATTTTTCAGTAAAAGATGCCTTAGTAAAAACGGATGCAGTTACTTCTTCTGCAAAAGCTAATGAATTGGTAAAAGCCATCAAAGGAGTGGAAATGACAAAGCTTTCTACTGAAGAGCATACCGTTTGGATGAAAGTAATGAAAGACTTAACGGTTAATGCCGAAAAAATTGCTATTTCCAAAGATGCTGCTAAACAAAGAGAAACTTTCGCTTTGCTTTCAAAAAATATGTATGAATTAACTAAGGTTTCAAAACAAGAAAAAGCTGTTTATTATCTGCATTGCCCAATGTATAACAATGGCAAAGGTGCTAATTGGTTGAGCAAAGAAGAAGCGGTTAAAAATCCATATTATGGTTCTCAAATGCTTACCTGTGGTAGTGTTCAAGAAACAATTAACAGTAAATAAAATTACACCGTTATGGAAAATACAGAAAACAAACACGATATACAACACCACACCGCAAGTGAAGGGCATAACGCTAAACATTCTTTAGCAATGTACAAACGGTTTGCTGTAATGGCTGTAGCAATGTTCGCAGCAATGTATTTCATTATGTATGCTATGATTGACGGGTTGAACAATCTTATCCCGAACATCAATAATTTATATATGACCCTGCTGATGGTTTCGGCAATGTTGATTATTGAATTATTGATAATGAAAGGAATGTATCAAAACAAAAAAATCAATTGGGCAATCATTACATTTTCCTTAGCAATTGGGATTTTCTCTTGGTTTGGCATTAGGGAACAAATCAATGTGGGCGATAAAGAATTTGTAAAAGGAATGATACCACACCACGCAGCAGCCGTATTGATGTCCGAAAAGGCAAAGCTTACAGACCCCGAACTTATAGAATTACAAAAAAATATACTCGAAACACAGGCAAAGGAAATAGAATTTATGAAGCGAAAGCTGAAAGAATTTCAAAACAAATAAGTCACTAAAATTTCTTTAACAACATTAAATAGCATTAAAATGAAAAATATATTTTTCTCAATCATCGCATTAGCAGCAGTTCTTACAATTACAGTTTCCTGCAATCAGACTTCCAATAAAAACAGCGACCAACCAGCTAAGGATACGACATCAATAGCTGAAACTCAAAATGTGCCATCATCAACTCAAAATGGCACTGTAAGCACCGTTGTATCAAATGATACCACAGCAAAAAAAGCTGACCAACCGGAAGAAAAAGTAATAGCGCAAAATTTCTCAATCGCACCCATTGTTAAAGATTATTTGGCTTTAAAAAATGCACTGGTTGCAGATAATGATAAAGCTGCAGCCAACGCAGGCAAAAAGTTGTTTAGCACCTTGAAAAATGTAGATATGAAAGCCATACCTGCAAACAAGCATAAACAATATATGGAGATAGCGGAAAATGCAAAAGAAAATGCCGAACATATTGGCGACAATGCCGGAAAAATAGACCACCAAAGAGAACATTTAGCATCACTAAGTAAAGATGTTTCAGACCTTATTGCACTGTTCGGAACTACCCAAAAATTATATCAGGACTATTGCCCGATGTACAATGATGGCAAAGGTGCTGTTTGGATCAGTGAAGCTAAGGCTATCAAAAATCCTTATTATGGCAGTAAAATGCTTACCTGTGGTTCTTTAAAAAAGGAGTTGTAAAATGAAGAAAGTATTAAAGATAATTTTAGCATTAGTGCTGTTTATTTTTATTGCGATACAATTTTATCAGCCTGCCCTCAATGTTGATAAAGGGCAGGTTTATACAACCGATTTTTCCCAAGTCTATAAAATGCCTGTTGAAGTAAAAACAATTCTGCATACCTCTTGTTACGATTGCCATAGCAACAATACCAACTACATGTGGTATGATCATGTACAGCCTGCAAGAACAATGGTAGAAAATCACATCGAAGATGCAAAAAAAGAGTTAAACTTCAATGAATGGGGTTCATACTCAAATCGGAAACAGGAAAGATTATTAAACTCAATTAAAGAACAAATCGAGACTAAGCAAATGCCTTTATCATCATACACCATGATGCACAAAAATGCAAAGCTGAAAGATGAGCAAATTAAAATATTAACCAATTGGCTAAAAGATCAGCGATAAGTTTCATTAAAAAAATAGTAAAAATGGTTATACCCAAAAATATCAGAATAAGGTTGTTGTATATATTTTTTATACTGTTATATTCGCAATCCCTTTTCGCACAAAAAATAGTGCGATATGAGCTGTATGTAAAAGATACCCTCGTAAACTATGCAGGCAAAGAAAAAAGAGCCATAGCCGTAAATGGGCAGATACCAATGCCTACACTCACTTTCACAGAAGGCGATACAGCCGAGATTATAGTACACAACCAATTAAAAGAAAGTACCTCACTGCATTGGCATGGAGTGTTTTTACCCAATAAGGAAGATGGAGTGCCCTGGCTTACGCAAAAGCCCATTAAGGCAGGCACAACCTATACCTATCGTTTCCCTATAATACAACACGGAACACACTGGTATCACTCACATTCGGGCTTGCAGGAGCAAATTGGGATGTATGGCAGTTTTATAATGAAGAAAAAAAATGATGATAAAACCTTTAGAAAAGGTATAGATGATTTACCAACCGTACCCATCATATTGAGCGAATGGACAAATCTTAATCCCGATAACATCAACCGGATGTTGCATAACGCTAATGATTGGGCAGCTATTAAAAAAAACGCAACACAGTCTTACGCAGAAGCAATTAAGGAAGGTCATTTCAAAACAAAAGTAACCAACGAATGGAAACGGATGCTGGCAATGGACGTCAGCGATGTATATTATGACAAAATTTTAATCAACGGAAATAATACTGCCAATTTAAAAACCGTTGACGGCAAAACTCTAAAAGCGGGTGACAAAGTGCGTTTACGTGTGTCAAACGGTGGTGCTTCATCGTATTTTTGGCTGCGTTATGCAGGTGGTAAAATTACTGTAGTAGCCAATGATGGCAACGATGTAGAGCCCGTAGAAGTTGATAGATTAATTATTGCAGTTTCTGAAACCTACGATGTAGTTGTCACCATTCCGGCTGATGGTGTAGCTTATGAATTTTTAGCTACTACCGAAGACAGAACACAATCGGCAAGCTATTTTGTGGGCAACGGTATTAAGCAATTGATTTCCCCACTTCCCAAATTGAAATATTTTGAGGGAATGAAAATGATGAACGATATGATGAAGATGAATGGCGATCTGGATGATATGGGAATGAAAATGAGCTTGAATCAAATGGATATGAACGTAGTAATGTATCCTGAAATTACCGGAGATGGAAAGCAAAAGCAAGATCATAGCCAACACAATATGAATATGGATAATGATCCCAATCGCTACAATGCAAACGCTTTAGGGGATATTAAAACCCTGAATTACGCAATGTTGCAATCTCCTTACAATACCTCGCTTCCCAAAGATACTCCGGTGAAGGAATTGAAATTTACCCTTACTGGAAATATGAATCGCTATGTGTGGAGTATGGATAATAAAATACTTTCAGAAACCGATAAAATACCTGTGAAAAAAGGAGAAATTCTACGAATTACTATTCACAATAACTCAATGATGCGCCACCCAATGCACTTACACGGATATGATTTCAGAGTTATTAATGGGAAAGGCGAAAAATCCCCTCTTAAAAATGTTTTGGATATAATGCCAATGGAAACTGATACGATTGAGTTTTTAGCGAACGAAGAAGGAGATTGGTTTTTCCACTGTCATATCCTTTATCATATGATGTCGGGAATGAACAGGGTTTTTGCAGTGGATGATTATCAAAATCCGAATTTACCTGACAAAAAACAATCATATAATATGTTGCGGAGAGAGAGTAATATGCCACACTTTATGGCTCAAAACGATTTCGCTACCAATGGAAATGATGGTGATGCAATGCTTCAGAATGCAAGATGGAGTTTAGGTACAGAATGGCGTTTAGGCTATAATGATATGCACGGTTATGAAGTAGAAACTCACTTAGGACGATACATTGGTAAAATGCAATGGTTTATGCCATTCATCGGTTTTGACTGGAGGTATCGTAAAATGGGTATGGATGAGCACGAAACCAATTTATTCGGACAGAAAAACGAGAAAGATACACGTAGAGCCATTAGCTTGGGATTTATGTACACATTGCCAATGTTGGTTAATTTTCAAGCAGAAGTCTATCATGATGGTATTGTACGGCTTTCTTTAATGCGTGAGGACATTCCTATTACAAAAAGATTGAGGGCAGGTTTTATGGTAAATACCGATATGGAATATATGACAGAACTAAAATATATTATCAATAAAAATGTAGGCATTCGTACCCATTATGATAGTGATATGGGATGGGGTGCGGGAATTACGCTGATGTATTGATCTGTATAGCTAAAACTACTATTTTAAGCCGATTTTTAATTAGAATCGGCTTATTTAGTTATGGAAGTATTTCTAAAGTGAACATTTTGTCCCATTTTTGGCTTGAACCCTAGTATGAGTTTAATGTAACAAAATTATGAAAACAGGATATGCCCGGGTTTCGACCAAAGATCAAAATTTAGATTTACAAATTGAAGCTTTAGAAAAAGCTGGTTGTGAGAAAATTTACCAAGAGAAAATTTCGGGGGCAACAAAGAATCGCCCCGAGCTTGATAAAATGATTGAACAGTTTAGAGAAGGTGATGAACTTTATGTTTGGAGATTAGACAGATTAGGAAGAAGTTTAAAACATATTATCGATATAGTTTTAAGCTTAAATGAAAAAGGAATCATTATAAAAGGTATTGTGGATGGTGTAGATACTTCTACGATTAACGGAAGACTATTTTTGAATCTTATGGCTTCATTAGCTGAATATGAAAGCGAATTAATAAGAGAAAGAACGAATGCTGGATTACAGTCTGCAAGAGCAAGAGGTAGAACTGGAGGAAGACCAAAGGGATATGCAAAAGAAACAATTTCTAAGTTAATAATTATGCGGTCTTTGTATAAAGATCGAACCAAGTCTCCAGAGGAGATTTACAAGCCCCTTGGTTTGTCTAGAGCAACGTTTTATCGTTATACTAAAATTCTTGATAATCATACGGATGAAGAAATAAAGAAAATGGCAGTTAAAAAATAAATTATATACGCAAATAGATAGCGTACTAAAAATTTAATTTTGGATATTATAAGTTTTGCGGAAAAAAATGTGAATGTCAATTTAAATTTGGCTTAAATATGAACAAAATTTAAATTCGCAAAAAGCTTGTGTAAAAATTGGAAAAATTCAAAAATGGCAGAAATTAAACCTTCGGAAAAATTAATGTTTGAAAAGATTCTTGGCTTGAGCAGCGGCTACGTATTAGAATTTTCAAATTCAACTTTCCATGAATTCATTTTCAATCTTGTTAAGATTAATATTTACGATGACAAATATTTACTATATGGCGATTCAAAAGCAAAAAGGTTAAGAGCATTCTGGCAGTTAGAATCAGATAAGATCGTTGGTTTGGTTCTAAAAGAACTATTAGAATGTTGGAGAACAAATCAATCTTTAAAAAATGTTGAAGTAGAAAATTCTGAGCATCAACTCTACGAAAATTGCATTAGTATTGCAAATAGACTTTTGGGAATTAATAATTTAAAAAATGAACAACGTGTTAGTACTAAAGACGAATTTCTTAATAAAGAGTTTGAAAATGTCTCAATAGAAAAGTTGAATCTGGATTCTGGTGTGGTTAAAATATTAAACTCAAGATTGAAAGAAATAAACCAAAATATTAAAACTGGAGCAGCACTATCAGTAATTATAATGTGTGGGAGTGTCTTAGAGGGGATTTTTCTAGGTATTGCAACTTCCAAAATGAAAGAGTTTAATATGAGCAATGCGAGTCCTAAAAATAAAGATTCCGGTAAAGTTTTACCATTTTACGAATGGTCTCTAAGCAGTTTTATAAATGTCGCTCACGATATTAATCTTATCGGCTTAGATGTGAAAAAATACAGCCACTCACTGCGAGATTTCAGAAATTATATCCATCCTTACGAACAATTGAGTAGTAGGTTCGATCCTGACATAGAAACTGCAAAGATTTCTTTTCAAGTTTTAAAAGCTGCAATTGCAGATTTAGAAAAAAGAGTAAGCAAATACTGATTGCTAACTGTCGTTTTAAGATATTGCTGAAATAGTAAAACATTATCTTTAGAGAAAACTTATATTCAAAAAACAATAGAAAAATATAAAATAAAACATGAAAATAAACAAAGATTGGTTCGAAATGCAGGATTTACGAAAACGTAAACTGAATACTTCTTCTTGGGTTCCACTCCGCACAGAAAAACAAGTTCGTAATTCCACACAATCTGGATATGCTGATTTCTTTGAAGAGTTTACTGGAGCAGGATCTTTAATGGTGCCTATGAATCAGGAAAAGCTAAAAGAAAAACTTCAATGGATGGATATAGGTATAATTAATAATCAAAGAAGTCTTTTAAGAGATGAGATTTATATTTCTAGTGACTTGTATAAAGGAGAAAATATAGATGGTATAAACCTAGTTTTATGCCAATCCTTTGATAACAACACTGATGAAAATGAATGGCATCTTCACCAAGATCTTGTTATTGCATTAGGCTTAAAAAGAGAGGGTGATATTTGGGTTTGTCCTAAATATGGATACACAGATGTTGCTAGATTAGAAAGAGATAGTTCAGGCAAACCTATATTATTGGAAATAAGAAATCAATTTTTAAAAGATTATTTATATGTAAGAGACTATGGATTATATGTTGCCAGATATTTTAGCAGAATATACATTTATCAGGATCCATCTGAATTACCGTGGACTGATGAATTTAGAGAAGAAAAAAATGGAAAAGATATATGGGAATACAATCTGAATGAAATTCATGAAGGAGGCTTTCTTTATGGACAAAAAATTGCAATTTCACATGCTGCAAGAACAGACGTTGATGAAAATGAAGACATTCCTGATATATCTAGCTTTCCGACCGAAGACAATATAGAAGCTACTTTTTATGAAAAGTCTTTTACTGATAGAAAACTTTATAAAAGTATCTCTGAGCTTTGGAAATTTGACTGGGTTGAGCCAGGAAAAATAAGCCCAATAATATTAGGTGATGATGAAAGTGATAAAGTTAATTATATAGTTGAAGCCGACGGATCAAAACAAAGCTCAAAAGAACTAAAAAAAGGAGGAAAATGGCTTTGGTTTAGACCACAGCTAGTAAATGTCTTATTATCTAAAAGAGGGAGCTTTCTTACTTGGTATAGTGCAGAAACTGGAAGTATTGGATGTGCCCCTGATGGAGGAATTCACTTTGGAGTAAACGATTTGGGATTAATAACAGTTTATGCAAAAGATCTTGCCTATCTACCAGAATGGCAACAGCAAATCTGGGCTGGATTTAACATTTCCCCTGAAGGAGGTATCTCCAAAGAACTTTATGCTTCACAAGTAAAAGCAGTAGCTCCGCGGACATTAGCTCCGGAAAATTTTCTAGAAGATGTATTAAACAACATTAATCTTATTTCTAACGAAAAATTGGGAATTAATTTTTTTAGGAATCATCAATCAATTAGAGAGATTATTTCAACAATTAATAGGTTTAAAGCAGTAGATGATAATGGTATTTTTTCTCTTTCAAAAGATATTGCAAGAGTAATCATCGATGACATTAATACTGAAGGATTACAAAAAATTATAATTCCGCCCAAAAATACAAGGTGGGGATCATTAAAAACTATTGAAAATCTCCTTGCCCTGAAAGTTCCTCAAGAAGAAGCAAGAATAATAACAAGTCCTTTTGTAGGAATATATGAATTAAGACATGGAGATGCTCATTTGCCAGGAAGCAGTATTTTTGATTCTTTCAATTTAATTCCAGTTGATCGACAGTTACCATATGTATTGCAAGGGCATCAAATTCTTTACGTTTGTGTTGATAATCTTCACGTTATATTAGAGATTCTTAAGAAATGGAATGATTTATAAAATGGTACATTTTATAAATTATTAATAGAAGCCGTCTCAGAACTAAGACGGCTTCTTCTAAAATTTACACTCACAAAATATTAAAAAAACAATGCAAAAAATACCTTTTAAAATGACCACAGATCAAGAAAACAATCTTAGATTATTATTAAATTTTAATTTAGGTTATAGGTTTTTTCATTAAATTTAATCATTAAAACTAATTGCACCATGGCAGCCAACTTATCAGAAATAATATCTTGTGGATATTGTAGTAATATGTCGCATATGACAATTTTAGGTTCTGTATCGGACTTAAAAGTCGAAAATGAACCAGAGAATGGTCATTATATTGAGTATGGAATAATATATGAGATTCTAAAATGTCCAGCTTGTAAAAAAAACAATATTGTGTATTACAATTGGAATAGTTATTGGGAAGGGGACTCTGATTTCGAACCAATGTATATCTCTATATTTCCAGTAAAGAATGATATTCCAAAGGGATTACCAGAGAATATCGAAAAAGCTTTTATTGCTTCTGATAGAATCAAGAATATGGATCCGAATTCTTATGCTGTTTTATCAAGACGATTGCTGGAAATGGTGTGTTTAGATAGAAATGCTAGCGGAAGAACTTTACATGATAAACTGAATGATTTATCCGTCAAACGTGAGATTCCTGATAAGTTAGTAGGTGTTTCTATGGGCTTGAAAAATTTTGGTAACATAGGCGCCCATGCCGAACTTGGCGAGGTAAGTGAAAAAGAAATTTCTATTATAAACGCGCTCATTTTAGCAGTTCTTGAATATATTTATAGTGCACCACAATTAGCAACTGAAGCTGAAAATAAATTAAATGAAATAAAAAATAGTTCCAAATAATTAAAATTTAGGTGCTCTAAACATTAAATCTTTTTTAATTTTTGTTTTATGCTTGTGTTGTAAAGCTCTATTTATAAGTTTCAATAGCATTTACCATTCAATTTCAATTTTGAGTAGCCATGCAATTCCGGTTCGAATTGACCATCACTTTCTCAATGATACAGAGACTTTTCAGAAATCAATTTATTTTATATTGGTGGTCAATTCAAACCGAAAATAGATGGTCAATGCTACTGATTTTTGCAAATATTATCTCAAAAATCGATTATTATGGTTACTTTCAATAAGTATAATTATTTTTGTAGGTGTAAGTCTCCCTAAAAACTGGACAATTTATACCCCTAAGATTAACGAGAAAAAACAATTAATTTTAGGATATGAGAACAAGTAAATTTACAGACAGCCAAATTTTGGCAATTTTGAAAGAGTATGAATCAGGGCAGACCGCAAAAGAATTGTCTCGAAAATACGGTTTCCACTACCAAACCTTGCACGATTGGAAAAAGAAATTTGGTGGGATAACTTCTACCAAAGAACTACAGAAAATCAAGGAACTGGAATCTGAGAACAATCGTTTGAAGAAGATGTTTGCCAATTTGAGCTTGGAACATGAAGCATTGAAGGACGTTTTGTCAAAAAAGTGGTAAAGCCTGCTACGAAACGAGAAGTTGTGAATTACCTTGTGTCAGAATATCCTATAAACATCCGGCAGGCGTGTAAATCTCTTAATTTGGAAAGGAGCAGTTATTATTATCAGCCCCAAAGAAAGGAAGACACAGAACTCATTGGTTGGCTGAATGAACTTTCAGAGAAACATCCTAGCTATGGATTCAAGAAAATATTTCATAGTCTGAGGAATCAAGGTTTTTCCTGTAATCACAAGAAGGTGTATCGTATTTACAAAAAATTAGGATTGAATCTTTTAAGGAAACGCAAGAGAAGATTGGCTTCGAGAGAACGAAAAAATCTGGAAGTTCCAAGAAACTACAATGAAGTTTGGAGTATCGATTTTATGAGTGATGCGCTTTTCAATTCGAGAAGATTTAGAACATTGAATATCATTGATGATTACAACCGCGAATCAATTTGGATTGAGATTGGGCTTTCCATCGGAGCGATTCATATGACGGATTTGTTGGAATGGATTGTGAAAGAAAGAGGAAAACCCAAAGCAATTCGAACTGATAATGGTCCAGAGTTTACGAGTAGTGTTTTCACAAATTGGTGCCACAGGCATAGGATTGAAATCCGATATATTCAACCTGGAAAACCTACACAGAATGCTTTTATTGAGAGATTCAATCGTAGCTACCGCACCGAAGTTTTGGATGCCAGAATTTTCAACAATTTAGTAGAAGTACGAGAAATTACCACGGAATGGGTGGAACATTATAATAACAAAAGACCACACGAAAGTTTACAGAATCTTTCTCCAATGCAATATTTGTTGAAAAAGGAAAACTCGTCTAAACAGAATTCCATCTCCGAGTTTTCTCCTTTCCAACAAAATCATTCAACACCAACATCACCGCAATGAAATATTTTATAGTTTTACAAAACAAAATGAGGGTATAATTCTGTCCAACGTTCGGGGAGACTTACAAATTTTTTTTTCATTTTTTTTTTAATAAAATATAATACGACGAGTTTTGACGCCACGTGGGGCTATCTTTGTTTCAGTAAGTAAGGGGGATAATCCTAGGCACTTTACGCTCTTATTTACTACAAATCGTAAAAATTAATATTAAAAAACAAGTAAAAAAAAAGATTATGGAAAATTATGGTCAGATTCACAACGAGATGATTGGAGGTATTATGAAAAACGTTAGGCTTTCTGCAGAGATGACTGCCGATCAGAAGAAAGAGATCGTTCTTCAGGGCTTTGTGGATACTTATGGAAAGGACAATGCGGATCTTTTTGCTCAGGGCTTGAATTTTAATAGTCCTTTTGAAATTGTCGATTCGATTAAGGGCAGGATATCCGGAGAGTTTGATACTGTTCTAAGAGAGGATATCGATTACCTTTTGAAAAATGACAATGTTGATTACAAGGAATTCCTGAACAAGAGGTTCGAAGAAGTAAAGCTTGATGAGAAAGAAATGCAGTTGTACAAAGATACTTCTTCTATCCTGCTAAGCTCAGTGGAGCTTTGGTCTTCTGAGGAAGGTTCGGGATATCTTGATCTTCTTGACAGCACAACAGAGAGTGTGACGAGAAGACCTCCGACAAGAGAACAGGTTGTTGGATACATCGGAGTCCAGGACTGGGTAGGCGGAGTCTTCGGAGGAATTTTAGGAGGTCCTCTGGGAGTAGCTGTAGGAGCAGCCGGAGCTTCTGTAAGCGCTACAATCGGTCACCTGTTTTACTCGCATTATAATTAAGAGTTAGGTATAGATCTTCAGGTTTTATAAAGTACAACCGCCTTTATGGCGGTTGTTTTTTTTGGTAGGGGGGAGCTTTCAAACGACAATTTTTTTTTCATTTTAATATTGTGATCCGAATTAAAGAGGAGTTTCAATAGAAATTAATTTTTCATCAGTGTCAAAAAAAAATTATTAAGACCTACTTTTAAGAGATATAATTACTTTTTTCCTCAAAGAACAGCAATAGGTGCTTAAGCTGTGAACGCTAAGATTGGCAACCTGTTCTACTTATCTATTATTTTTTAAATAGATAAGATTTTGTTTGGGGTTTATATGAAAACTTTCTATATTGCATTAGTACTAATTTAAATTTAATATTATTATGAAAAATTTTGAATATTATACCAGTCCTAAATCAAATATTAAAGAGATAATTCCAATTGCATTAGAAAAGCTTAATTGGAATTATGACAGAAATGAATCTCATTATACGGTAAAATTTCCAATTAATCTTTATACTTGGGGATCCATCATGGATATTAAAATTATTAATGATTCTCAATTTAATGTAGAAGTACATCCAAAACTTCCCACTCAAATTTTCGATTGGGGTGATGGAAAAAGAAAAATTGATAAATTAATGTCGACTATTAAGGAAATACAATAAAATCAAAGATAAGTCATAGATATGAATTTAAAGAGGATTGGAACTATTTTATTAGGAGCTTTGGTTCTGACAATTATTATATTTGTTATTGATATTTATTTTTATAATGATAATGAGTATAATAAAGGTAATATAGAAGAAATATTACTTTTATCATTTTTAAAAGGACTTGCAATTTCTGTAATAGTTAACATTGTAAATTATTATAGAGCAAGGAAAGATAATTAAAATAATTATAAAATTTAAAAAAGCTCTCTGAAAGATATGACTTCAGTGAAAAATTAACCAAAAATCAAAAGGCTTAAACGGATTTTACGTTTAAGCCTTTCTGTTTGTTATATTCTGAATTTAAAACATTTGAAATTCATTTAAAAGATTCTCAAAGCCTTTTTCGACTATTTTGAGCATTAATTTCAGCCTCATTGTTTGGATGTGACTTTTTCAGTAACTTCGAAAATATAGGCAGCTTTTTTTGTTAATTTACTTCTTTACTGTAGTCAATAATTCAATAAATTATTGTTGATTACTTTAAAGATATTGATAATCTACAGAATGTTAACAAAAGAGTTTTTTTAATAGCTCTTTATCTTTAATCGTTATTAATTTTAACTTCAAATGCTCTAATATAATTTTCTGACAAATTAGAAAGAATATTTGTGAATTAAAAACATTCTTTTGTTAATTTTAAATCTCAAAAAACGATTCGATGAAAAATAAAAATTTACTCTATATGACATCTCTTTTATTCTTAATAGTGTTTCTTTTGAGTTTTATTTTAATACAGATAGAAGTGAGAAATACATATATTGATATTATTTACTCAGCGGTTATCTTATCAACTATGGTTACTAGTGTAGCTTTATTTTTATTTTTTAATCTAATACTAAATCTAAAAAAATGATGAGAAAAAGAAATTCTATGTCTTCGAAATATTAGAGACGATTATCTTACTTTAGTTATTTTTTCTAAATATGAAAAAGGAATAAAAGTACTAACATTGGGTGTGAATAGATCGATTAATTGGAGATGAAACTTTAAATTAAAGATTATTTGTCATCTCATAAACAAAATAAAAATATTATGTCAAAATCAACGACAGACTTAAAATCCATGGTAAGATTAGGTGGAGGAATCAGTATTGATGCTAGCAACTATTCGACAACCGATCTACAATCTTTTGCAAGACTTGCACAAGTTTCTGGAGCAACAATTATTATTAGAAATGCAGATGCTAAATCGACTCCAGATCTGCAATCTTTAGCAAGACTTTCACCGGGAAAAATTATTTTTGAATTTTAATATATTTCAGTTTAAAAAAATAATGAAGAAAGCATCTATTGAAATAACTACAATTCCTTTTACAATTAAGATATTTCAGTATGATTTCTAAGCAATAGGTTATGGAGAAATATTTATTATATGGAATTATTATAATTCTTATTTTAGGATTTTCAGGAGTTTTATTAACAAAAAAAGAAAAGTTTGAATTTATTCAATTGGGAATGGATTCAGGTTTATTAGATAAGCAGACAGGAGATATTTACACTCCAAAAGATGGAGTAATGCGGAAAATAAATTATAAAGAAATATATGAAAAGCAACGGAAGAAAAAATAATCTTCCAACTTATAAAAACAATAAAATTTACATAACAAAATGATTAATGTTAAACATCCTATAGAAGAGCTGAACAGAAATCAGCAAAATTTTATAGATAGTCTTCCAGATGATCAAAAAGATTATCATTCGCTTCTATTTTCTTACGGAAATGCAGCTTATCGTTATTATAACTTGGAGGTAGAGCCAACAAAAGAGGATTATGATGAGTGGTTACAAGGTCTTGAAGGTCACTTTAAAATCGATATGGAAAGGAATGGTTTTGAGAACTGTAAGAGTATTTTATCTTTTGCTCGTTACGTAAGAGAAAAAAGAGATATTGGACTTGAAGACTTTATATTGGATGTAATGGGAAAAGAGGATTATGAGAATTTTAAAAAGTTAATATAATTATTTCGGCAGCATATCTATATTGAATTACGTATTGTAAATATTTTATCAAAATTCAATTAATTCTACTAAAAACTATTCTCAAAAACTGTCATATATTATCTGTTAACAAGTGTTAAAAAGTAAATTTAAATATTTGAAATACAGTTTATTATATTTTTGTTTCTATTTTTTGGGAGTCAAATATGCGATAAAATTATTTCATATACAAGCACTAAAATTACTCTAACCCATTTCAATCGGTGGATTATATCATTATATTTGTACTGAAAAGATAACCGAAATAATATCGGAGGCAGAAATGCTGAGTTTGGATCAGAACAACTCAGTTTCGAAGCCTGAGTTGTTCGGTATTTTTTAATCTCCAAATCAAAATAAAATGGAGACAGTCCAAAGAAATGGAAAAACTTATAAGAAAGTTTTTACCAAATCGATCAAAAAAAACGGTAAAGTAATTTACCATCCTAAAGGTGGTGTATTTGTATTTCTCATTGAAATAAAATAAACCTATATGGCTCTCAGTTGCACCTGAGAGCTGTTTTTTTTATATCTCGATTTTTTAAAAGAGCTTCATCAAAACAATTGCGTCATTTTCTAATGCAAATATATACCTTAAAATCTTAAATTTATCCTAAAAACGTAATAATTTTCTTTAAGATTAAAATTAATTTTTTCTAATTATAAATTTCATTTCAAAAGTGATTCCATAGAAAATTGAAATATTTTATTGTTAAAAATATTTTTAACATTTTAGTAAATAAAATTGTCAAATAATTATATTATATGGTAAATAATAATTACAAATCTGTTGATCCTGAGAATAATATTTTGTGTAAAAACTGTCGAAGTCTTATTGGAAAAGGAAGATATGATCTTGCTCATAATAATTTAGTATTGTTGTATTTAAGAGAAAACAAAATGATAAGCGGTAAGGATGATGAATATTATTATTCATGCAAGATTTGTTTAACAAATTGGAGACATGAAACTTGTAGAAATGGTGAAGGATGGAGAGTGGTTAAGTAGAATTTCTAACAATAAGTTTAAAATTTACTAAATTCGCATCCTAAACATAATTAAGATTTAAAGCATTTGCTTTCTTGTTCTGGAAAACTGGCACTTTTCAATAGACAAACAAGGAGTAAGCAATGCTCATGCTACGGCGTGGGCATGTTTATTTGTTTGTCAGGTATGCCAGTACCTCCGGAACAGTAAACATAGCTCCACGCTTTTTTTGTTTTGAAGTTGAATATTAAAAAACTTTAACCATAAAACTAGCATGAAAAAAAGATTCGAAAACAGATCTTCAGCCAACTTTCTTTACGATTATTTTACTGTACCTGAAAAACTCCACGAATATCATAATGGGTATTATTTATCCGAAGGCATTAATGAAATCGCTTTATATGAAAATTGTTACTTTGTTTTAGACCTTATTTGCAATCATAAATTAAATTTCGAAATTGAGATTTGGCATTTTGCTAGGTATACTCAAGATTTATTTTTGCTTACAGGCAAAAATAAAAATGATATAATATTTGTAGAAATCAAAAATTTGCAATCAGACTTTTACTTTGATGATTTGATTATTCTAAAAAAAGGAAAATTATTGTGTCTACCAATTGAAGAGAATATCTATTCACTATAAAGAGATAAATTTAAAAGTGCGATATTTAGGCAGGTTGCAATACTTTAATTTTAAATAATTCACAATAAAAAGAAAAAAAATAATTTTTCTTTATTGTTTTTATTGATTAGATATTATATTTGAAACTCAATTTAAAAATAATAATAATTATGAAAAAACTTTTTTTAGGCTTATGCCTAATCGTAGGTTCTTCGTCTTGTGTTTTTGCGAATACAATAGACATTAAAAATGACGAAGATCACAAAGAAGATCAGAAAGAATCATTGAGAGCTAATTGCTACATGCAGGTAATTGTCAATCATGAGACTGTATGTGGAGTGTATCTTTATTCTTCAGCTAGTCCAAAGTATAGTGTTAACTGTAGAGAAGGACAAGCAGAAGGAACAACTTCTACTTATTACGAAACAAGAACAGAGCCGGGATGGAATCCTGGTTCCGATCCTGCTACACCATCAAGCTGTAATTAATCAAATCTTAATTAAAATTTATGAAAAAATTTCTTTTAACAGTGACCGTTTTAGGTCTTGCTGGTCTATCTTACGCTTCTCCATGTGTAAAAAAAATAATTCCTAATAAGAAAATTTATGGATGCTACACACAAACAATAACTCAATACGAAGATAGCCAAGGTAATTATGTTGGTTCGGTTGCGGGACCGAGAGTCGCAGCTCCATGTGGAGAAGGTCAATTAGAAGGCTCTACGAAAACTACATACGTTCACCAAGTACATCCATTAGCAGACATATGGGGAAGTCTTTAATTTTTTTATTGCTTACTATTTTTGGATATCTTAGTAGCCAATCTAAAATAGTAGTAGAATACGATTATACTTTTGCGCACATGAGTAATTTGAAATCATTTGTAATTGCCGATCAGAATAACTCTTACTATTTTTTTGCGAGTGATCCTTCAGTAAGTTATAAAAAATTAATAGAAACCGATTTTACTTCAGTGAATCCATATCATGTATATGACTATGATTATACTAATGAAAACCTTTATCAGAGGGTATATATGTACCCACGACAATTAAAGGAACCAATTCCAAAGTTAGCATCTGAAAAGTTGATAAATTTAGATTGGAAAATTACTAATCAGACTAAAGAGATTCTTGGATATAAAGCATTTTTGGCGACAACAAATTTTAGAGGCAGAGATTATTCAGTATGGTTTACCAGAGATCTTAATGCAGAAGTTTTTCCATGGAAACTGAAAGGGTTACCCGGTGTTATACTGGAATTTCAGGATAAAGATGGTTTTATCAGAGGAATTGCAAAGACGATTTCTTTAAATTCTAATGATGAATTTCCAAATAAAATCTTGACTATATTTAGTAAGAAAAATTCTGAGACAATTCTGCCTTTTAAAAAATTAGTTGAACTGGAAAATCAAGTATTGCAAGAAGACATGAATAAAGCAATTGCAGCACTTCCTGCCGGCGTTGAATATGAGGTTCCTAATATTAGAGAAATGTCATTAGAAACTACGTTTGAATGGCAACCTGATACGAAAAAACATTAATGAAATATTTATGTTTATTATTTTTAATATCAATTTTTAAAATCTCCGCACAAGCGAAGATTACAGGATTTGTACTTTCAGATAATAAGCAACCAGTTTTACGCGCCAGTGTTGTTCTTACGGATTCACAGGATAATATTTTAGCTTTCGTCTTTAGCAATAGAGACGGAAGCTTTTTATTAAATACCGACAAGTTCGGTAATTTTAATTTGCAGATTACATCTTCGGGGTATGCAAAACGGAATATTCCTATCTCTCTTATTGAAAAAAATACAATTATTGATCTGAAATCAATAGAATTAAACTCCGATAGGTTAAAAGAAATAAAAGAAGTTGTGATTACACGCACTAACCCGATCAGACTAAAAAAAGATACAATAGAATATAATGCCCAAACTTTCTCAAACGGTACTGAAAAGAATGTCGAAGAATTGCTAAAAAAACTTCCGGGGATTACAGTGCAAAGCGATGGGAAAATTAAATTTGGTAACAGGGAAGTAGAGCGAGTGATGATTGAAAATGATGATCTGTTTGAGAAAGGTTATCAGACACTTACTCAAAATATGCCATCTAAGCCTTTAGACAAAGTTCAGGTTCTTCAAAACTATTCTAAAAATAAGCTTCTTAAAAATGTAGAAAATACAGATAGAATTGCCCTTAATCTTACGTTAAAAGATGATGCTAAGGGAAAATGGTTCGGAAGTGTATTACTAGCTTCTACAAGCTATTTAGAAGCAATGAGACAAGGTAAAATCAATGTGATGAATTTTACTAAGAAACAAAAAGTTTATTTTCTTCTTAATGCCAATAATCTGGGACTTAATGAAATGAAGGGAGTAGAATATCTTATTGCTCCAAGCTCAGAAAACGAAGTGGAAAATATCGGGACTGATATCGGAACACTTTCTATAATTAATCTTCATCAAAAAAACAGCTTATTTGAAGATAAGCGAACGAATTTCAATAATGATAAACTGGCATCTTTAAATTACATCTATAATTTTAAAAATGACTGGAAATTAAAATTTGTAACAATTTACAATAATATTGAAAATAGAAATTATATTAAAAGCATCTACAAATTTAATTATGAAGGAGTAAATTTTACCAATATTGAAGATAAAAACTGGAAACAGAATAATAATAATTTAGTTGGAAAATTAGAAATTTCTAAAGAATTTAAAAATAATTCAAACATTCTATTTTACAATAAATTGTCTTATTTAACTGAAGACAATAATAATAACTTTGTTTTTAATGAACAGCTAAACAATCAAATCGGAGATAATAAACTTTTCTCCAACGAAAATAAATTCGTGTACACAAAAAAAATTGATTCGTCAAAAGCTCTGGTTGCTGTTGCAAGATATATTTTTCAGGATCGACCATACAAATTCATAGATGATAATGACGTATTTCAAAAAATTATCAATAATCCGAATGCAAGAAGAATCAATCAAAATGTCGATTCTAAAATGAACTTTGGAGGAGTTAAAATTTCTTATCTCAATAAATATTCAGAAAATCAGTCTCTTGAAATTGAGTTAGGAGATGAATTCAGGACAAATAATTTATTATCCGATTTATCAGTATTTGATTTAAATAATAATAAAATTTATTTTGATGATCGCCAATTTATCAATAATACAAGTCTTAAGCAAAACAATTTTTTTGCACAGGGGAAATATTTGAAGAAATTAAATAAAAAATGGCGTTTAGGATTAATCTTTTTAAATCAATTAGTTTACTCAGATCTGAACAATAAAAAAGAAACCGGATTTTACATATTTCCAAGTATTAATTTGGGCTACCAGAATAGAAAAACAGGCAATTTTAGTTTATATGCCGGAAGGAGATTTTCAACAACATCAATCAATGATGTTTATTCAAACTACATTTATCAGGGAAATAGAAGTTTCAAAGAAAGTAGTATTCCTTTCTCGATTCTACCAAATTATAATTTTACATTTAGCTACAATGTAGGGCAGATTACGTCAGAATATCTCAGTTTCAATGTAAATTATTCAAGAAATGAAAATTATCTTTCCAATAATTTAATTGTTAATCCAAGCTATACATTCAATCAGGTTATTACTGTTAAAAATAACAAAACTTTATCTTCCGGATTGGAACTGCGGAAATATTTGAAATTTATTAAATCCAGAATAGGGATTTTATCAAACTATACTTTTTCAGAATATGAAAACAGTATTAATTACCAACCATTAATCGGGACGAAACTTTCTATTTTAAGAAATGGATTAGAACTTAAATCCGGCTTTACTGGATTTATAAATTATGAACTTGGCTATGAGGTTGCTTTCAATAAAATTAATTCTGAGACAAATTCTAACAAATATAAAGATCAAAAGGCATTTATGAACCTATATTTTAATATTCATTCTTCATTGAAAATTGAATCATTTCTGGAATACTATAAATTTGGAAACACAGACCAGAAATCAACCCAGTTTTTGGATATTAAAATTAATTACAATAGTAAAAAGTATAATGCCAACGTCTATTTACAAGGAAATAATCTTTTAAATTCAAACAGCATTACAAGATATTCAATAGATAATATTAGTGAAAGTCTGTTTACACAGAAGCTTATTCCACTTCATATCATTTTAGGTATTAATAAGAATTTTTAAGTATTAACTGGAAATGAAATTTCGATCTCTAATAAAAATATCATAGTCTAAAAGAAATATATTTTACGTCAAGTTCTGTCGTTGCATGGAATTAATATTGTATATGTATAATATAATGTTTAACTTTGCTAAACGAATGACAACAAAAGTCTTACATATAACTAATCCTAGTAAAGATGTTCTTAATATCTTTATGAGACTTCGTACTGAAAAAGAGGAAAAAACTAGATCTATAAAAAAAAGTAGTTCTAATCAGAAGTTTAAAAAGATATAATAGCATTTGGACTTTGAATCTAAAATTTTCTTTGAGACAGAAGAAGGTAATAAATATGCATTACAGTTTTCTCGTTTTAATATTGATTCTTTACCTATCCAAAGTCCTGTTATACAAGTTGATTTAATTTCTATAACAAATAATTCAAAAGTAAATTCTACAAAAACATTCAACTTCATTGCACAAGAAGTAAAAAATTATTTAATAGATAAGCCTGATACTATTCTTTATTATTATTGTGATAATAAGGAAATATTTTTTAGAAAGACAAGAGAAATTGAGTCTTTTCAAAAGTTTAGGAGCAACTTGTTCAGTGCAATGTTTCACAAGATAAATCCCGATGGTTTGCTAATTAAATCTTTCATTATCAACGATAAAGAAAATGGTAATCACTTTATCTCTTTTATTTTTAAGGATAATCATACAGACGAAATTAATATTTTAGCAGGTTTGATAGAAAATTTTCATAAGGAAAATTAAGAATTAAAACTTACTTTTTTTCAAATTGCAGTCTCAGAAAAGATCTAAAAAAAGCAGCTTATTTTAAAAAATCGAAAATTAATGGGCAACGAAACGTTATGGGCTACAGAGCTTTATGCATTATATGCAACAAAAAATATTGACAATATTAAAAATAAATTATTTAATAGCACGGATCTTTTAGTTTATTTACATGAGATTTTAGCTGAAGAAAATGTGCAACTTGAGTCAAATGACATTTATTCTGAACAATTAATCTTAAAGTTTCATCTACAGAATTTAAGCTTGCTTGATTTATCTGAAGGACATTCAATAAAATCAAAGTATTATAAAAATAGGGCTCCGCACATTAAATTTCTCGATATTTCCTCTGTAATCACGATCGTAAGGTCACAATATGAATCATTGCTTATGTATCAACATTTATACTTAAATTCATCTATTCCGGAAGAGAATCAATTACGCTTTGATTCATGGATGATGTCTTCAATGATGCTAAGATCCAAAGTTTTTTCTGATCCAGAAAAAACTGATAATGAGAGATTAAGTGATGAAAGAGTAGCAATTGATAATTTTAAAAAGAGTATATCAAATAATCCCATATTTAAGACACTTAGTGAGAAACAGCAGAAGAGCTTGTTAGAAAATGGATCTGGAAAACTATTTAAAACATGGGATACTATTATGTCAGAATCAAACTTCAATTCTAAAGGTATGTTTTCAAAAATATATTTTATAGCTTCGGTATATGCACATTCTGAAGGAATTATGGCTATTCAGCTAAAACAGTCAAAGCATTTGATGGATCATCCTTTTATGAAAGAAAATTTATATTTAATGCTTTTCTATTCTTATTTAATGACTAATGTTATGACAAAAAATATTATAGATAAATTTCCAGAAGTAAAAAAGCGATATGATGATTTAGATGAAAAAGTAAAATTTGAGATCAACTTTAATTACCAACTAGCCTTCAAATAGAATATTATTAAATGTTTGGGCTCAAAAAATGAAAGGAACCGAATATTCATTCGATTCCTTTTAATTTACTTTTTTGTCTCAATCGAGATTGAGAATCCTTTTAGAAATTTAAAATTGAAAGATCCTTTAAATCTTTTGTTTAAGATCATTCCTGAAAAGAATAAGACTACGGTACTTATTATAACCGCTGTAAATAGTTGCATAATATTAATTATTTTATGTTAATCAAAACTTCCATCCTTTGAAAGTTTTCTATGATTTATTTTTTACAAATTTTATTAGAATTTTTAAATTATCAACTATTAATTTTGACATTAATTGTCCTATATTTCTTTGATATAGCACCTTTTTATGAATAACATTTTAAGAAGGGTTGTTATCTGCCTTCTCTTTTCCTATTTATTCTTCTTTTGTCTCTACTCCTATTCCGATTTTTTATTAAAGCATTAATAATAGGAGCTATTGCTGCAACAAACTTTACAGTCTGATCTAAATTTAGATTTTCGACATTTTTTAAATTTATTTTTAATTGAGATTATGAACCCGACAATCTTTTTTTGGTCAGAGAATAGACTTAATGTGGATAACTTTAATTAAGAAGAAAAAGTGGATGAACCATTGATTAGTAGTTAGGTTGGTGAAATTTTAACATAACTTTTTACATTACTATCCTAAATAAGAATGTATTAAAATTTTGTTACATACCAAAATTTTATAACTTTGTTTACACAAAAGCACAAAAGCACAAAAACACAAAAACAAAAGCCTCCCGAAGGAGGCAAGCTGTCAATCTACTTTTTCTCTTTTTTGATATACGGTTGCAACGCTAACAAAAAAGCAGCTAAAGCTTCTAAAAGACGACAGACGGAATCTAAGTCCATTTGTTTTTAATAAACTCGAGTCTCGCCTCGAGTTTATTGTTAATACAAAGTTAAGTATCTAAATGCATATTTAGTAAGGATAAGAACTAATTGCGATGGTTCTAATCTCAGAAGTTATCAACAGTGACACGAAACTCCTTTTAACAGAGGGTTTAAAAATCCAAATACTTACATTTTTCAATAAAATAATTTTTCTGTTAACAGTTTTTAGTTAAATGTGCTATATATGATACGCTTTTGCTCATATTTCATTTGTAATTACATAGAAAATGAAATTATTTTTAATTGAAATTATGAGTGTTTTTAGCTTTACAAAAATTATTATAAATTCTATTGTGAATAGCTCAATCTACATAAGTTTTTTTCTGTATTTTCAATACTAGATAAAATAGCAGAACGTTTGGCTTTAAAAGGTAAAATCTCATAAACGATGAAAATAAAAACTATTATAATTATGCTTTCATTTTTTACAGTGTGCTTTTTTAAAGCTCAAAGCGGAAAATTAGTGGAAGTCGAAAAACTTGGCTGGTCTATTAATATGCCAAATAGTTTTAACGATATGAATCAAAATAAAAAAGCGATTCAATATGTGGAAACAAAAGATAAAAGCCAAAACAAAACTGAAAACCCGAAAACTGAAAAAACTGAAGATATAAAATTTCAAGCTAAAAATAACACCTTTTTTATGTTGTTTTCTGATAGAAATAAAACAGTAGATAAGTTGGTTCAGGTTGCAACTGTAAATAAAAATACTGATGAACTAATTGAATCGATTAAAAAGACCAATGCAGACGCAAAATTTACAAAGAATATAACTAAAGATGAAATCGGAAAAACTTCTTTTTACAAAACTTTTATAAAAGTTGATCTAGGAAATAATGTTTCACAAAATTATATAATTTACAATGGAATAATAAATGGCTACAATGCGAGTTTTTGTATAATATATTTAAACGAGACATCTGAACTAACAGAATTATTAAATGCATTTAAAGATTCGAAATTCAAAATTCAATAAGTTAATTACCGCCGATAGAATACGCTTTATTTAAAAGTTTTTCAATAATATAGAATCTCAAAAAACGATTTATTATATGCATTTTAATCAAAAAGTGAGAAATTACAGAGTTATTTTAGATTAATTTAAATTGTATAATTGGTATTGTTAGATTATAAGATGAGAATTCAGAATTTCTACAAAATTGAGATGTAATATTGCTTGTTCGCAAATTGATACATTTTAACCTTTATTTACCGTTTAATGAAAAGAATAATTACTCTGGTCATTTTATTAGTTGCAATTACTTTTTCAAAAGCCCAAATCAAAATTTTATTCGATGCCACTAAAGCTGAAATGGCTGGAAACGGAGATTGGGTCATAGATGCCGATTTACATAATCTTAAAGCAAATTCCAATGGAACTGTCACTGTTGGCGGATCGGATTCCAATCCCCAAAAAACTCCCACTCCGGCACAAAGTGGTATCACGGCAAGTACGTCCGAAACTTATTGGACCGGTGCTTTGAGTGCGTGGGCAGTAGATTTGGTAAAAAGAGGATATATTGTAGAAACGCTCCCTTACAATGCCATAATTACTTATGGAGACCCTACAAATGTACAGGATTTATCCAATTATAAAGTTTATATTATTGATGAGCCTAATCTAAAGTTTACAACAAGTGAAGCTAATGCTTTGATTAATTTTGTAAACAACGGCGGTGGATTATTTATGATCAGTGATCACGATGTAAGCGATCGGAATGGGGATGGCTGGGATTCTCCTGGAATTTGGAATGATATCCTGAGCAATAATACAATACAGACTAACCCTTTCGGGATCACTTTTGATTTACAGAACATCTCACAAACGAGTACCAATATTGCAAATCTTCCAACAGACCCTATTCTACACGGTTCTGCAGGTACACCAGCACAAATCCAGTTTAGTAATGGGACGACAATGACACTAAATAAGGCAGCTAACCCATCTGTAAAAGGATTAATATTTAAAACAGGCTCTTCGACAACAGGTACTACCAATGTTTTATTTGCAACGGCTACTTATGGACTTGGAAAAGTTTGTGCTTTGGGAGACAGTTCCGTTCCGGACGATGGGACAGGTGATCCTGGTGATACTTTGTATAATGGCTATACAGGTGATGCCAATGGAAATCATAAGCCGTTACTATTAAATGCGACTATATGGCTGGCAACAAGTTCTTCTAATTTAAATATAAATGATTTGTCATACGTAACTGGCGATATAAGTATTTACCCGAATCCAGCTTCAGATTACATTTACATCTCAACAGGCAAAGATTCAAATAATTATCAATATTCGATAACGGATTTCTCAGGTAGAAATCTAGAAACAGGAATAGTAACCTCAGGAAAAATCAATGTTGAAAAATACAATTCAGGAACCTATATTTTGACAGTGAAGTCAGCTTCAAATAGTACAAAATCATTCAAGTTTATTAAAAAATAAGCTATCGTAATCTTATAAATTTTTAGCTACCATTTACTTTGCATTTTACTGTTTTTTTTGAGTTCATTAAAAATTCAACATTTCTACAAAATTATGTTCCAATTTTACCATATTAATTTAAATCAGAAAAAATGAAAAAGTCATTGTTAGTAATGTTATTAATATGCCTATACACTTTGGTGTATTCTCAGGAAAAAATAAAAACTGAAGTCCCTGCAGTTGTAGAAAAAGCCTTTATGAAAGCCTTTCCCAATACAAAAGCAAAATGGGAAAAAGAAGATGGCAAATATGAAGCAGGATTCAAGTATAAAGGAGAGGAAATGAGTGTTCTTTATAATGCACAGGGCGTTTGGGAAGAAAAGGAAATAGAGATTAAAGTAAGCAAACTTCCGGTAGGAGCTTCATCTTATGTGGAAAAAAAACAATTGGGCAAAATAAAAGAAACTTCTAAAATTATCAAGGCAGATGGTTCTGTAATGTACGAAGCAGAAGTCAAAAGCGGCGACATTTTGTTTGATACCAAAGGTAACTTTGTAAAACTGGTAAAAGATTAGGATCTGATAGAAAATAAAAAGAATTATAAAAGCTACTTGTATGAGTGGCTTTCTTTTTTTAAATGAGTCGGTATAATTTTAAAATTCAAAATTTCTTCAAAATTATTACTCATCATTGTATAAAGTACTTGTAATGGATAAAATCAAATGATTATTTGATAACTATACAAGTTTTAAATTATACATCATTAATGAATAGTTTATTGGAAGCCGTAAGCTCTTATGTGACATTATTTCTTTCTGAAAATCTTTCAGATGAACTTATTTTTCATAACATCAATCATACATATGAAGTCGTTGCTGCGGCAAAAGAAATAGGTTCACATTGTGTTCTTTCGGAAGATGAAATGTTGGTGCTGGAGGTTGCTGCTTGGTTTCACGATTGTGGCTATGCCAATACTTATATCGGTCACGAGGATGAAAGCAAGAAAATCGCTAACGATTTTTTGGAATTCTTCGGTTGTAATAAAAACTTCAAAGAATCTGTTTTATGCTGTATAGAATCCACCAAATATCCTCCAAGACCATCTTCATTAGTTGAAAAGGTTCTTTGTGATGCTGATCTCTATCACCTAACAAGAACCAATTACCAAAAGTATGAAAAAGCATTAAGACAGGAATTTGAAACATTCCTGAAAACGTCATACAGTGACGAAGATTGGCACACTATGAATTGCAGATTTCTCGCTGGTCATTCCTATTACACAGAATTTGGTCAGAAGGTTCTTGCCCAATTAAAAGAAATCAATGTCCGAAACATTTGTCATAAATAATTTAAATCGGAATTAAGAAAATTAAGATGTTAAAATTTATTCCTAAATCAGTTTTTAGCATTTTTCTGCTAACTTCTGTATTCGTAAAAGTTGTTGCGCAAAATAACGGTCCTATTCTGGCACAGCAGCCAAAAATTGACAGCATTGGCAATATGGATGTTGAGCTAAACAATTTAAAATTTCAAAGCTTGATTGTCCCTACTGCGTTTATCGGTTACGGGATCGCAAGTTTGTCAGTAAAAGGTATAAAGCAATTGAATTTTTCGACGCGAGACGAAATTAATGAGCACAGACCAGATCATATTAAACTGGATAACTATACACAATTTGCTCCTGCCGCATTGGTTTATGGATTAAATGCATTAGGAATGAAAGGAAAGCATAATCTGCGGGACCGAAGTACTATATACGGAACCTCGATGTTGATTACTTCTGCATTGGTAATTCCGTTAAAGCATATGGTAAAAGAGGAAAGACCTGACCAATCCAATAATTTGTCATTTCCATCAGGGCATACGGCGATTGCGTTTGCATCTGCTCAATTTATGTTTCGAGAATATCAGGATACTAATTTTTGGTTGGGAGTTTCCGGCTATTCATTTGCAGTGTTTACAGGTATTTATAGAATGCTGAATGACAAACATTGGGTTGGAGATGTTGTTGGAGGTGCCGGTTTCGGGATTCTGTCAACTGAATTAGCTTATTGGCTCTATCCCAAAATAAATAATTTTTTGAGCGACAAAAATAAAAATTCCAGTGCAATGGTAATGCCTTTTTATCAGAATAAGATCATCGGAATAGGTTTGGTGAAAAATTTTTAATCACGTATCTATGTGGTTCTACTATGCTTTGTTATCGGCATTATTTGCAGCACTTACGGCTATTTTTGCAAAAATGGGAGTGTCTAATGTTAATTCCAATTTGGCAACAGGAATCAGAACTGTTATCATTCTGGTATTGGTTTGGAGTATCGTATTTATAAAAGGTGAAGCAAAAGATATTAGTTCATTGTCGAAATTTAATCTTATTTTTCTTACCCTTTCCGGTGTTGCAACAGGATTATCGTGGTTATTTTATTTTAAGGCTTTACAGATAGGAAAAGTTTCGCAAGTAGCGGCTGTAGATAAATTGAGCGTAGCCATCGCCATTATCCTTTCCATACTATTTTTCAAAGAAACGTTGACGTTTAAAACAGCGATAGGAGCTTTGCTTATTATCGGCGGAACTATTTTATTTGCTCTGAAATAGTATTAAATCTCTTTAATATCAGTCAAAATTCAGAATGTTTACAGAATTTAGCTGAATTTTTGCCGTATAATAAAGTCTACTGTGAAACAATTATCAATTCTTTTAGTATTACTATTTACAATAACAATTAATGCACAAGCCGTAGCCGGAAAAGAAGCTGATTCTTTAAAAATCAATCGGGTTAAGACTATTCAGGAAGTTGTTATCAACGGAAAAAAACCGATTGTCGAAAATAAAGTTGATAAAATTATTTACAATGTTGCCAACGACATCACATCTCAGAATGGTTCAGCGATCGAGGTTTTGAGGAAAGTGCCACAAGTGACGGTAGATGCAGACGGAAATATAGAATTACAGGGTAATCCTAATGTGAGATTCCTGATCAACGGAAAACCTTCCGGCGTATTTGGAAACAGCCTAGCCGATGCACTTGCTTCAATTCCTGCAAGCCAGATCAAAAGTATCGAAGCAGTGACCACTCCCGGAGCAAGATACGATGCACAGGGAACGGGTGGAATCATCAATATTATCCTTAATGAAAATAAAGTTAAAGGGATCAATGGGTTGATTAATACTTCCGCCGGAACACGTTTTGAAACTGGCTCATTAAATCTGAATTTCAGAAACAACCACTTCAGTCTGAATGCTTTTTTCAGCGGAAATGCTCAATTGAAATCAAGAACACCATCGTCTCAAAACAGAATTTCGCGCGATTCTTCCTCACAAACTCAAACCCGATTATTGCAAAATGCTTTAAGCTATTTTGAGAGACACGGTTATCGTACGGGATTAGGATTTGACTGGTCGATTAATAAAACGAATACTTTGTCCGGTTCCATTTCTTACAACGATTTTGCAAACAAAAGTGTCGGTTTGATTAATCAGGAACAGTATATTACTGATTTTTTTAATTCAACAGAACAATCATCAATTGGTTACAGAAATTCATATAGTCGTTCTTCAGTGAACTCCATTGATGGAAATATAAGCTACAGAAAAACATTTCTGAAAGAAGGAAAGGAGTTGACGGCAGATTATGTGATGAGCTACGGTTCTCCTAAAAGTAATTATTTGCAAACTCAGAATTTGGCAGGATCTTTATCTCCTTATGATGGCATTTCAGGTAGCAATCCAGGAACGGATGTTAGCCATAATATATCGTTAGATTATGCACAGCCAATAAAAGATAATCTTACATTGGAAATGGGTGCAAAAGCAATATTTCAGCATATTATAAATAACACTGATGTGAATATTTTAAACACTTCGTCAGGGCAATATGAATCGGATCTCAATCAGTCCTATCACTTGAAATATGATATCGGAATTTATGCAGCATATCTTTCTTCATCATTAAAATTATTCAATTGGCTGGACGTAAGAACTGGAGTACGTTACGAATACACAACAGTGAAAATCGATTATCATAATACCAATATTCCCTCATACAGTCTGCTTGTACCGTCATTCATTTTATCCCATAAATTTGATAGTGCGGAAACAATAAAACTTGCTTATACGAGAAGAGTTGAAAGACCTGAATATTCTGAATTAAATCCATTTTTAAATTTCAGCGATCCTCATAATATCACAACAGGAAATCCTGCATTAAAGCCAGAGATAGGGGATAATATGGAGTTAGGCTACAGCAAAAATTATGAAAAAGGTGCTAATGTTTCAATTACCCTTACAGAAAAAATCAACAGTCAGGATCTCAAGCAAATCACGACTTTTTACCCAACATTTAATGTTAACGGAACAGATTACACTAATGTTTCAGTCACTTTAAGAGAAAATATTGGAAAAGAGTATAATTCCGGAGGTATGTTATCAGGTTCTGTTTCTTTTTTTAATAGTAAATTAAATTTACGAGGAAATATGATGGTTTTTCACCGATTTATTGTAAGTGATTATTTTGGAAACGTAGATATGGGTATTCGATATCGTTTAAACTTGAACTTTACTTATCAGTTTCCAAAGGATTTTATAGTAGAAATATTCGGAAATTACAACTCGCCTGCAAAAAATATTCAGGGTAAAAATCCTCAGTCAATTACTTATAACATTGCTGCAAGAAAACAGTTTTGGAACAAAAAAGCAAGTATTGGAATTACAACTACTAATCCTTTTAACCAATATATTAAACAGGCAACAACTGTTAAAACATATGATTACAGTTCATATTCTGTGCGGTATTTGCCACTTCGTTCGTTCGGGGTTAGTTTCAGTTATAAATTTGGTAAAGATTTTAAAAAAGAAAAAGACATCAGTGATGAGTATTTGAATGGAGCGATTCAAGGAACTTAAACGCCGCACTCTTATATAATAAATATATGGGTATAACATATAATTACTAAGTATTTAAACCTGAGAATAATATTTTATTGAAAAATTTCTGGATTAAAATCTAACTTTCAAATTTTGTAAGCTGATTGTTTTTGTAACAGTAGAATTCATAGGAAGGTTCGTTTCTAAACGTAAAAACTTTTTCAAGATGAATGATATCAAAATGATTTTTCAGCGAAGCATATTTGGTTTTAAGATGAGCCGGCAATTCTTCCGGATGAATTGGTCTTTCAATTTCCAATCCCTCATCAAAGGCGAATTCAATTATAAAATCTGTTGACCGCCACGAAATAATGGATTCGCTTTTTGCAATCGTAACGCCCAATTTATTTTGTTGGATGATTTTGTCAGAAGTTCCTATTAATAAAATTATTCCTGAAACTACCATTGCTCCGTAACCGACTTTTCTGAAGATATTTTCACTAAGAAGAGGAAGAATATATTTAAAAGTATAAGATGAAATAATGGTTGCCACCGCAACGGCTATTCCCAGCCATAATGCAAGATTGGAATAGAGTCCTAGCGAAATATAAATTATCAATTTAATTAGATGAAGAAAAACTTCATTGGCTGCTCTGGTAGCTACAATTTCTTCTTTTTTCAATCCAAACTGCAAATAAAAACGATTAAACAAAAGCCCTATGGCGCCTGTAATTCCGGAAACAAACCCTGCAAGAAAACCAATAATTGCCAAGACATATGTAGGAGAAGTGTTGTCATCTTTTTCATTGTCCTTAACTTTTTTGAAAAGCTGTGGAACATTGGAAACCAGAAAAAAAGCCACAATCAACTGCAGATAATTGGGGTTGATATATTTAATGAGATAAGCACCAATCAAAACTGCAGGAATCGAAAACGGAACGAACCAAAAGAAAATCTTCCAGTTGATGTGTTTTTTGAAAACTGCAATTCGTGATACAGAACTTGTAAATGTTCCGATTGTAAGAGAAAATGGAACTACAGAAGCTGGTAATAAAAGATTAAGAATCGGAATCAAAATGAGGCTTGCACCACCGCCGCAAATGGCGCTCAGCCAAAATGCGAAAATGGTTCCGAAGAACAATAAAATAATTTCAATAAACATTTTTATCAACAAAAAGGTTACACCATAAATTTTACTTAACAAAGATGCAATCTGATTTTGAAGATATTTTGAAGAAAGTAATTTCACTTTCATCTTTTATTTTGAATCTTTAGTTGACAGTTTGATCATGCACGAATAATAAGTTTGATGAGCCAAGCAATTTATTTTATAGGCTCTTTGAGAAAGACTATTAGCCTAATGCTGAAAATTTACAGAAAATATCCTGTCGATAATCTTTTAAAATTGTATTAATCATTATTGTTACCTGTTTGTAAATGGGTAAAGCTAAATTCAATTTTGAGGAAATTCCGAATTTATAGTTTAACAGAAAAAATGTGGTTGTGGTTTTCAAACCTGTACTCAATACTCCAGTTCTGAGATTTACATATTTCTTTTACAATAGCTAATCCAAGTCCACTCCCTTTGTTTTCTTTTGAGAATCCTGAAAACCTTTTGAATAGCAAATCCGTATTCAATTTCTCTGTTCCCGAATTAGATACTTCAAAAAGAGATTGCATTAGTTTAATTCCGATTGAACCATAAGCGGGAGTATGTCGAATAGCATTTAAAATCAAATTATTAATCAGTACTTCTGTTAATCCGATATTACCATTGACTTTAATCTCAGATGAAATTTCACTTCGAATAGTGAGGTTTTTTTGTTCAAAGTGTTCCTGCAGGATTTCCATACTTTGATTCAATAATTCATCAAAATTTATTTTGGAATTCTCAAACTGGTTGTTTTCAATCTTTGCCAGCAATAAAAGGTTCTTATTGATTCTGGAACTTCTCGACAAAGCCCGATTCATTTCCTCCACAATATGATACTGTTTTTCTGTTAAATCATCATCCTGCATAAGAATGTCGAGCTTATTTTTTAGAATTGCCAGAGGTGTTTGAAGTTCATGGGAAGCATTTTCTGTAAACTCTTTCTGAGTTATGAAAACCGACAGATTATGTTCTATTAACCTGTTCAATGACTGGTTCAGTTCATCAAATTCGGTAACGTCTGTTGGCGGCAATTCGATTTTTGTCTGATTATTGAGATTGAAGGTTTTCAATTTATCCAAAGTTGCATGGAAAGGTGTCCACACCGATTTGGAGAGCCATCTGTTCAAAATCAATAATCCGCCGACAATCAGGATAAAAAGTATAACCGTGGTTCCTGAGATGAAAAAGATCGTTTCTTGAGATTCTTCGATATTGGTTTCTATACTAAAGCGATAAGGCTTTCTGTTAAGATAGATGATCTTTGACAAGCATTGAAATCTGTCAACCTCTTCAAAATGAAGAAAGTCATGAGGTTTTTCGATGATATAAACACTGTCTTGGAGAGGATCATCCATTTCTGCCTTTTTGATATTTGTGGCAGGTTGTACTTTGTTCCACAACTTTATCGTTTCATCAAGTTTTTCATCGGATAACTTCAAACTGTTGATTTGAACCATTGTTTTTTCCGCAACAATTTTATTGTGCTCATCCAGCTCATTTTTCCAAATAGCATCTACAATAAGATAATAAATGGGAATACTTATGACCAAAATAATCAGGACATAAATGATGAAAGGTTTTGTTGCTTTGTTTAAAAGTGGTTTCAAATCGGATGCAAATTAAGAATTTTCCCACTTATAACCCGTCCCATAAACTGTTTTTAGATACTTGTCACAACCGGCGTCATGTAGTTTTTTTTTTAAATTTTTTACGTGCGCATAAACAAAATCATGATTGTCTAACATATCTGCAAAATCTCCGGAAAGGTGTTCTGCCAAAGTACTTTTTGAAATGACTTTATTTTTATTACCTACAAAATAAATCAACAGATCAAATTCTTTTTTTGTCAATGTAATGATTTCTTTATTGACTGAAACTGTCTTTGCCAGAAGGTCAATCTGTAATTCATTTTGACTGATAATATTAGAATTATTAAATTGTTTTCGTCTGATTACAGAATAAATTCTCGCCATTAATTCCGACAAATGAAATGGTTTTGTAAGATAATCATCTGCTCCAAGCTGCAATCCTTTTATTTTATCATCCAAAGCATTTTTTGCAGAAACGATAATAACTCCGTCTTGTTTATTTTGTTTTTTTAGTTCTTCCAAGATTTCCAGGCCGTTGCCGTCAGGAAGCATTATGTCAAGGATGATGCAGTCATACTGAAATGTCTCTATCTTATACATTGCCTCATAAAAAGTGTACGCAAATTCACACAGGTAGTTTTCTTCAGAAAGATATTCTGCTACACTTTTGGCTAATTCGGTCTCGTCTTCAATTATCAGAATTTTCATCAGTAATCTATTTTATAAATATCTGAACTTTTATCCAATAAATTTATATATTGAATTTAGTAGAAATTTTGAAGATTAAAAAATACATATAAGTTCATTTAGTAAAGAAATAATTTCTAAATTACACTTCTGCGTAATATTTATAGGGATATTCCTTGCTAGCTCCAACTAAACATTCGCTAAAGTTGTAAATAAAATTGTAAAAAAACACTTCAAATAGTACAAAATCATTCAAGTTTATTAAAAAATAAGCTATCGTAATCTTATAAATTTTTAGCTACCATTTACTTTGCATTTTATTGGTTTTTTAAGTTCAAACCTATTTAAAATTATAAAAAACACCAAACATTCAGCAAAGTCAATTTAATTATAAACTATTGGTTTAAATTATAATTTCCATGTAAAAACTCTAATAGTTAGATTATGATCCTGCTTACTGTTTTATTCAATAACATTTTATAGCAAATAATTTAACCATATTTTCAGATGTCTTCATTAAGAATGCACAAATTCCACTCAATCTTTGATCATTATAAAACCCTAAAAATGCACGTTTCAAACATCCTATTCACGGTTAGATTAGAATTAGTTTCTTAGATCATCTAAAGAAATACAAATCTTAATAATATACCTATTTAATTCTTTATGGCATCTTTAATTTCAGAAAACGCTTAATAAAGTTTAATCCTTAATTTAAAGAAAACTTTTTTTTAACTATCAAAAATATTGATGAAAATTTATCCCTTTGTAATAATTGCTGAATGTTTGGTGTATTTATAAATTCTAAAAAATTACCGAATCGACATATATATTTTATCAAAATATTAATATCATAAGCACGACTAAATATCAATACATTACAACGTTTTTAGCTTCTAACTTGTAATAATAATTTTCTTTTGATAATCAATTTTATCGAAAGCTTTTGATAAAGTGGATGAATCTTTTCTTGATTTTCACGGCTATGATTATTTAAACTTGAAAGATCAGTGTAATGACCTTAGAAATAGTGTTTTTACAGGTTTGGATATTCCTTGCAGTATTGGTCTTGCTCCTACTAAAACATTGGCGAAAGTTGCCAATAAAATTGTAAAAAAACACTCTAAAGAATTAGGTCATACATATGTAATTGATTCTCAAAATAAGATAGAAAAAGCATTAAAATGGCTTCCTTTGGAGGACGTTTGGGGAGTTGGCAGAAGATATGCAGAACGATTTTCAAGAATTGGAGTTAAAAAAGCTTGGGATTTCGTACAATTACCTGAAGCATATGTACATAAAGAAATGGGAATTTACGGACTAAGAATGCATAAAGAATTAAGAGGTATTCCTCAATATGATCTTACTGAGGTTAAGTCCAAAAAAGGTATCGGGACAAGCAGAACCTTTGATAGAAGAACTGATGATTTAGAAGTTCTCAAAGAAAGAATCTCTACATTCGCCTTTAAATGCTCTGAAAAACTCCGGAAACAAAACTCTTGTTGTAACTATGTTACGGTATATATTACTACTGATCGATTTAAATTAGATTTAAAGCAATATAGTAACTCAATAACGGTTGGATTAGCTAATCCATCGAGTTCTGCAATTGAATTATCTACTGTGGCAACAAAAGCACTCGAAAAAATTTATCAGCCATTTTTCCAATATAAAAAGGCGGGGGTAATGCTAACAGAATTTGTTCCCGATACAGAAAGAATAACCAGCTTATTTGACATTGATTATCATGACAAACATAAACCTCTTATGTATGTGATTGATATAATGAATAAAAAATTAGGGGCGGATAAAATCAAATTAGCATCAATGGATATTCAACGAACTTGGAAAATGAATCAGAAAAATCTATCTCCTCGATATACAACCGATATAAAGCAAATAATAAAAGTAAAAGCTTAAAAGAATCTTGATAACATCATTTGTAATAGCAAAAATTAACTTAAAGGTGGTGTTCAGTCCTTAAAATGACCGAATAATTCTTGAAAATTGAGTATGTTTTTTCCGACTATAAAAATTATTTTCAAAAGAGTTTAGCAAGTCTAGTATAAACTCATAAGGAGCTTAAA
>Ga0209911_100128_pt1 | contig 47613 bp, 35 predicted proteins | sample FECB21metaG_FD_188301 | JGI IMG/M metagenome (GOLD analysis project Ga0209911, IMG submission 188301) | Cyanobacterial communities from the Joint Genome Institute, California, USA - FECB-21 (SPAdes) (version 2) | ecosystem: Environmental > Aquatic > Thermal springs > Hot (42-90C) > Microbial mats...
CCTAACTCCTAACTCCTAACTCCTAACTCCTAACTCCTAACTCCTAACTCCTAACTCCTAACTCCTAACTCCTAACTCCTAACTCCTAACTCCTAACTCCTAACTCCTAACTCCTAACTCCTAACTCTTAACTCTTAACTCCTCACTCCCAACTCGTTATTATTGAGCTTTCTTTTCTTCTGCTTCAGGTTTTTGATATTTACCGGGATATTTTCTTTGGAAATAATCTTCCATAACTTTTTTTACCATTGGTGCTGCGACTGCACCACCACCACCCCCGGAGTGTTCACCGAATGCTAATACAACAATTTCCGGTTTGTCTGCGGGTGCATATCCACCAAACCAAGCGTGATTGGCTTTAACACGATTGGATCTCCATGCTTCAGCAGTTCCGGTTTTACCAGCAATCGGAGGAATTGTCGGAGAATTCATTGATTTAGCTGTACCCGCTGTAATTACTTCTCGCAATCCTTTACGAAGAATATTTACAGTTGTTGGTTTCATACCGATGGATTCTCGCCATGTTTTGGCTTCTTCGTTGGTTTTAAGAATATGGGGCTTGACTAAATAGCCACCATTTGCTGGTACGGCGAACATTCGAGTTACTTGTAAAGGTGTAGTCAGTAAAGCTCCTTGACCAATTGACATATTTACTGAATCACCTACTGTCCAATCGCGTTTCCACAATTTTCGTTGATAATCGTTATCGGGAACTAAACCTTTAGATTCGCTGGAACTAAACTCAAAACCTGTTCTTGTACCAAATCCAAACTTACGAGTCCATTTGACTAAGTTTGTACCGCCGACTCTTGCACCCACTTGATAAAAGAATGTATCGCTACTCATAGCTAAAGCTCCGGTAAATCCTAAAGGACCAAATCCAGCATGGTTCCATTCATTAAAACGGTGTCCACCGAAAGATAGAGAACCGTAGGTTTGTAGTACCGTATTCGGAGCAAATTTACCTGATTCTAAACCGGCTGCGACAGTCACAACTTTAAAAGTACTTGCAGGGGGATAAGCTCTCAAGGCACGATTGAGCATGGGATGGTCTTTACCCAAAAGTATTGCTTCCAATTCTTTACGTGAGGGTTTTTGTTTAGAAAATACATTGGGATCAAATGCTGGATTAGACACCATTGCTAAAATCCCTCCGTTTTCGGGATGCATTACGATAATTGTGCCGGTTTGCCCTTGCAAAGCTTTATAAGCGGCTTTTTGTAAATCTATATCTATGGTTAATTGAATATCTTGACCTGGTTTTGCTTGTTTTACACCCAATGTTCTTAAGGGACGACCTTTGCCATCAACTTCCACCTGTTGACCACCCCATTCTCCCCTAAGCATACTTTCAAACGCTTGTTCTACACCCATTTGTCCAATCACATCTCCAAGACGGTAGCCGTCTTTCTTCTTCTCGGCTAACTGTTCTGCGGTGAGTTCGCGAGTATAACCGATAGCGTGAGCTAATTGTGCGCCATGAGGATAGTAACGAACGGCTTCTCTGTTTATTTCTACACCTGGTAGCTCGCTTTCATACTCTTTTAAAGCGGTAATTTGTCCTAGGCTGATATCACGGGCAATTCTTACTAAGGAAGAAGAATTAGGTCCAGCTTGTTCTAATTTCTCTTCAATTTCTTTTTGGGGTATACCAAGGATTTGAGATAAACGCGGACCCATTGTGTTCCATGACTCTTTTTTGTCATGAGCCATAGGCCACAAATATACAGAATGAGGATAACGAGTTGTAGCTAAGAGCTTGCCATTTCGATCATAAATATTACCTCGTTCTGGTTGACGAAGAATCAATCGAATTCGATTATCTTGCGCTCGTTTTTTGAAGTTTTCTCCTTTAACTACTTGTAAGTATGCTAATCGACCGAGTATTCCACTTGTCAACAATAAGGTAAATACGATTAAGAATATAGATTGGTAGCCTTTTCCTACGGTACGCGCATCTTTTTGTTTACCGATGCGAGGTAATTCTAATAAGCTCATAACACAAAAACTGATAGGGAAAATAGCATTATCTGTATACGATTACATCCTGGTGTTAACCGGGAGACGACCGTTAAATAATTGAAAGAGTATATTCTGATTAGGTGTGTTTTTAGCTACTTTGTGCTAAATATTGAAAATCTTCAGACATTTGCTTTTTAACAGGATGAGGGGGTTTAATTCCCTCTCTAAAAAACAAGACGTTTTATATGGGGTAAAATCTCCATTACCTTCGCGTTATTAATTTTCAAATGACTGGCTTTGTACTACATCAGCAGCATTTAGTAGCGAGTAATTTATTTTGACGTATACAATAAACCATGATTGCCTATAATGGTTAGCTTAATAGACTACATATGTTCACGCAAATACGTACAAACACACATTTTTTCAAAGGATTATGTCTCAAACTATAACGCAGCAGCAAGAGGATATGACCACTTTTGACTCCCTTGATGTTGAACTGTCTGGAGTGTTCAAGTTTTTTAACCAAGAACCGGCTTTACACGGGATAGATTTAGATGTTAGACAAGGAGAATTTTTTAGTATTCTCGGTCCTTCCGGTTGCGGAAAAACAACTATCTTACGTTTAATTGCTGGTTTCGAGAGACCTGACGCTGGTGAAGTATTTATTCAAGGTCGTCTGATGGCTAAAATTCCTCCTCACCGCAGACCAGTTAATACTGTTTTTCAAAGTTATGCTTTGTTTGACCATCTCAATGTATGGGATAACATCGCATTTGGCTTGAGATTAAAGAAACTACGCAAAGCTCAAATTGCCAGTCGAGTCCAAGAAGCTTTAGAACTCGTGAAAATGGACAGTTTGCGATCGCGATTTCCTGCTCAACTTTCTGGAGGTCAACAGCAGCGTGTAGCATTAGCACGAGCTTTAGTCAATCGTCCAGCAGTGGTATTGTTAGACGAACCTCTAGGTGCGTTAGATTTAAAACTGCGTAAGGAGATGCAAGTTGAGTTATTAAATTTACATAGAAATTTGGGATTAACTTTTATCATGGTAACGCACGACCAGGAGGAAGCGTTGTCATTATCTCAACGTATTGCGATTATAAATCACGGAAAAATTGAACAAATCGGCACTCCCAAGGAAATTTACGAGCAGCCGCTATCACCTTTTGTAGCTGATTTTATTGGGGATACTAATCTATTGTTGGGGGAGATAGCAGATGTTGATGCAGCCAATATCGAAGTTACCACTAAAGCAGGATTGAAAGTTATTGTCAAGCGTAATGCATTCACTCCTACGGGGGTCTCTCAAAGTGTATCATTAAGCATCCGTCCAGAAAAAATTCAACTTTCGCTGTATAAACCCAGTGTTCAAAATAACTGTTTTGAAGGACGTTTAATTAACATTATGTATTTAGGAACTCACGTTAATTATGTAGTTGAATTAACACCTTTTTTACACGTTACCGTGATGCAGCCGAGTACCTTGGGAATATTACCAGATCCGGAAACACCAATTTATGCTTGGTGGTCAGAAAATGATTGTTTGGCTTTACTTAATAATCAGTAGTTTATAGTTCCATATTTGAATGTGGATGATTTTGTTAATGTTGATTTTGATTTGTAGATTCTGATAAAAAACAAGAAATAATAAATGATTAGCAGAAGAGAATTTTTTACAGGGTTGGCTGCATTTTCTGGATTAATAACTGCAAGTTGCGGTTGGAGATTAGGTGATGTGAGAGCATCTTCTACCATAGCTAGTACGATTGATAAATTACATATTTTTACTTGGACTCAATACACCGACAGCAACTTATTAAAAACTTTTACTACCCAAACTGGTATCAAAGTACTTGCAGATGTATATGATGCTAATGAAGTAATGCTTGCTAAATTACAGGCAAGTGGTGGTGGTACTTACAGCCTGATTTATCCATCCGATTATATGGTAGGTAAGATGGTAAATCAAGGATTATTAAAACAAATTGATCACAAACGTTTAATCGGGTTAGATAATTTATTTCCTCGTTTTCAAAATCCGGAATATGATCAGAACAACAATTACAGCGTTCCGATGAGTTGGGGTACTACTGGTTTTATTTATAATTCTGAAAAAATTACCACACCTCCTCAAGACTGGGATTATCTGTGGGAAAATCAACAAAAACTTTCCAAGCGAATTACCTTACTCAATGATGCACGAGAGGTGATTGGTGGAGTTTTAAAAATGTTGGGTTATTCCTATAATTCCCAGAATGAAAATCATCTCAAACAAGCTTATGAAAAGCTGCAAATTTTGAAACCTCACATTGCTACTTTTAGTACCGATGGATGGAGAAATCAAATCATGTCAGGGGATTTAATTTTAGCAATGTGCTATTCATCGGATGCTTTTCAAATAACCAGAGAAAACCCCAAATTAAAATATATAACACCTGAAAGTGGTTCATCTTTATGGACTGACACAATTGCCATTCCTAGAACATCTAATAATCTAAATGGTGCCTATGAATGGATTAACTTCATGTTAAAGCCAGAAGTTGCAGCACCCATGACTCAACGTTTAGGTGTTGCTACCCCAAATAATGCCGCTTTTGAATTACTACCTCCAGAAATTCAAAATAATCCAACTTTATTCCCACCAGAAGATGTTTTACAAAAATGCGAACGTCTCGCTCCTGTTGGAGAATTTGAACAGGTTTATGAACGTTACTGGACTAAGTTAACCAGTGGGTGAATCAATTTTGGATTTTAGATTTTAGATTTTGGATTGAGAGGAGGGGAGTTAGGAGTTAGGAGTTAGGAGTTAGGAGTTAGGAGTTAGGAGTTAGGAGTTAGGAGTTAGGAGTTAGGAGTTATAACCTTTAACCTACTCCCTACTCCCTACTACTCCGCCACATAAGTTTTGAGGGGCATTTATCAGTCCTCTTCAGAGGACTTATGCTATTAGACAGGGACTTACAATAAGAAGGCGGATTAGATACCCACCCATCAGAATTAATGTGGTGAAGTACTACTCCCTCCAATCAAACAATATTTGCCGTGATTTCTTGACTAAAACCTAAACTTCTACGCTCTTTGAAAAACACCTGTTTCATTCCTTGAGTATAAGGTTTAATTAATTCTTTTTGTTGTGAATCTAAACGGCTTTCTATTTCCGAAGCTAAAACTTCACACCATTTTTCAGTTAATTCCCATTTAATTTCAACTCCTTCTACTACCATTGCACACAAAGGAATTAATTCTTGTTCTATTGGTGTGAGACTCTGTTCCAAAAAACATAATAATATATAAGCTTGAAACATATTTAAGTCACGAGAACAAGAGTGTGTGATACCACGGTCTGTTAATTTACCTCTTCGACTACGGCTATTAGGTAATAATTCGGTTAGCTGGCGATAAACTGATTGAGCAATTTCTGGCGCAGCTGGCATCATTTGTTCTACAAGCTTTAATTGCGGTGAATCTAACTCGTAATTAACAGCATTAAAACACACTCTTTGCCAAGGCATCGCTACTTGTTCTTCAACAAATTTCAAATAAGGTGTTAATAATGCTTGTTCAGCAGGTGTTAACTTCTTTAGTATTAGTTGATTGGTAAAATTTAATTGCGAGGTCATAAAACCAAGACTACGCCAATCTTTAGATACTACGTGTTGTTCCTGAAATACAATTAATATCGGTTCTAAAGCATATGCAAGTTCCTCTACTGCTGGTATAACCCACTGAGAAAGAGTGTTATTTTCTATTTCTATTTTCGGTGACTGCTGCTGATAAATTTCCATTAATTTTTTATAAACACGAAAAGCAAATTGCGTAATCCGTCTTGCTTCACTTAAATCTAAAACATTCGGAATATAACTGTAAAGATTTTTTGTTTGTATCCATGCCATTTGACAATTAACATCTAGCATTTTCTCCCTTAATTTATTAGCCGTTAAAGCTCTACCTTCTGGTGTTGCTGCTTTTAATAATTCATCACATGATGAATTATGCACCAACAACGAAGATATACCTGGTGTATAACGACGAGCCCAAATATTTAACAAGCGCTCGGTTGAAGATGTTTTGACAATTTCAGAACTTTTTAGCATATATTTTTCCTTTGTAATTTTGATGAGTAATAAAGCAGGTTATAGTAGATTATTCAGATTGTTATATCTATTACAGAGTTGATGCTAAGTATAGTGTAAGTATAATACAAAAAAACAAGTTAAATTTTCAACTAATTTTTATGAAAATATTTTGGTATAACTATTTAGCTTTTCCAAAATTAATGTGAATTCGATGATTCCTCAATCACCGTTGATTGGGAATGTGCTTTGAAACCCTGATTTTTTGTGTTTGGTGACAAGTTACGTTTTTACAACGGTTTAGTACTTAGAGAGAATGAATTACATCCCTTGTTTTTCTGTTCCCTGTTTCCTATCTCTATGAATGAACTTAATTTTATCCAACTACTTATCTTGTTTTACAGATATTTAAGCCAAAAAACCTGACTTCTTAATGATTTGTTTCACCCTGTTGAACTCGCGTAACAGCTTACTTATTTTGTCTGCAAACAATATTATCAACTCTCACAAGTATAAATAGTTGTTTTTACTGAACAAGTATTTATGATAGGTATCAAATATGTATAATTGCTGAATTTTGAAAGCGAATATTAATCTAAACTATCTTTGTCAAGTTGTATGTTTTTTTACAGAAACCTTGAAATAACTAGTTCACAAAAACTTTATCAAATTTTAGCCATACTTTATGAATTTTTTGTACGGTTCATAGACAAGAGCCTTGAAGTAGATATTATATTTGATATAATTTCTGTAACAATGATTACCAAGTAATGTAACTTTTGGTTACAAGTCTAGTATTCGCTGTTAAATTAGAATTTAAACAGCCTTATTGTTTATTTACATAGAAAAACTTTGTGTTCCGTACTTGTTAAGCTAAAAAGCATTTAATTTGTATGTTCAAATTTTATTAAAGTCTTGTAGTGCGGGCATCCTGCCCGCTAGAATAATACAAATTAAATGCGCGACAACTTATCGAGAATAAACTTATTTTTATGTAAATGAGTAGATATTTTATTTGAATCAATATCTTACATATAGGAATTTTAATTGAAAATTGAACCAAAATCAGTACACCTAAATGTTCCCTAAACCTTTTAAGTTATTTAAAAATCAAACAGGATCTCGACATATCTAAAGTATAAAAGACTGACATAGTATATGTTTAAAACTGTTTTGTTATATAAACTAATAAAGCTGGTAGCTAGTTTTGTAGTTTTGTATACAGTCAAAGGGAAAGTATTTTTTTATATTTGCAATTATTGGCAAATTTAATTATTACCTTGCCTTACCAATACTAAATTCAAAAAGTATAGGACTTACGCTACATAAACCAGATTTCTATGTAAAATCTTTGTTTTAACCACGAGATAATTACGAAGAAACCGGGTTTCTGGATTCAAATGGGTAAGTTATCAACTAAATCAAAGCTTAATTGGGTTTTTTCATAGTAGCAAATATTGCTATTAATAAGTATTGGTTGATCTACCTTTAGACTGATTTTTAAGTTTTTTTTGATATTATTCAACTATTTCATTGTAGTTAACAGTTTAATAAATCACTCCTTTTCGATTATGATTTGATAGAATTACATCTGTAAAAAATGTTGTATATTGCTTTTATAGAATGCAGAATATATTTTTTGCAATTTTGTTATTAAATCTATTAATTATCAAAAAAATAGAGTAAAAGGATGAATTAAATAATTGTTGCACTAGATTATAATTTGTTATAATTTGAAATTATACAGGCGAGTTAATTAATAAAACATAATTAATTATCGTCTTAAGTAATCAGTTTTAAGTATCTGTACTCAAGGATATTTTGATTTAACTCCAAGTAATTAATAGTGTTATGATATGTGTTTACTTGGAGATTGAAATCATTATTTTATTTATACAACCAGCCTTATAAGAGTACTCAAAAAACTGATTGTTCATTCATCCTTTTAACTTCTAAACAATATGATGTTGATTGATATTTTATCATCGTAAATTGTATTCCTCATCTGAGAAATTGAACGCTAAAAGTAGTTTTATTGAACTACATTGATTACACATTAAAGGGAGAAAATCTAGATATGCAATTAGAAGATATCGCAGCTATTAAAAAAGTAGAAGAAGAAGCATGGGAACAACTGCAAAAGTCAATTCTCTACTATCAAGGTCGTCCAGTAGGTACAGTAGCGGCTGTGGATGGAAGTGTAGATTCATTAAATTACGACCAATGTTTTGTTAGAGATTTTGCTTCATCTGCGCTACTTTTTTTAATTAAAGGAGAAACGGATATAGTCCGCAATTTTTTAGAAGAAACTTTGAAATTGCAGCCCAAAAATAATCAGTTAGATGCTTATAAACCAGGTCAAGGTATAATGCCAGCTAGTTTTAAAGTGGTGTCTTGTGATGGAGAAGAGTATTTAGAAGCTGATTTTGGAGAACACGCGATCGCAAGAGTTACACCAATTGATTCTTGTTTTTGGTGGCTGATTATTTTACGTGCTTATGTAGTAGCAACTAAAGATTATTCACTGGTATATCAACCCGAATTTCAAAAAGGTATTGGGTTGATTTTGGAACTTTGTTTAGCAACACGTTTTGATATGTATCCAACATTGTTGGTTCCCGACGGTGCTTGTATGATTGATAGACGTTTGGGTATTTATGGACATCCTTTAGAAATTCAATCTTTGTTTTATGCAGCATTACGTGCGGCGCGAGAAATGTTAATCTGTCATGGGAATCAAGATTTGGTGATTGCGATCGACAATCGCTTGCCTATTTTACGCGCCCATATTCGTAAGCATTATTGGATAGATATTAAGCGTCTTAATGCTATCTATCGCTATAAAGGTGAAGAATACGGCAAAGAAGCTGTTAACCAATTTAATATATATGTAGATTCGCTTCCTTACTATGAATTAGATAAATGGCTGCCGAAAAAAGGTGGTTATTTAGCAGGTAACGTCGGCCCATCACAGTTAGATACTCGCTTCTTTTCTTTAGGAAATTTGATGGCAATTATTTGCGATTTAGCAACTGAAGAACAATCTCAAGCCATTATGACTCTAATTGAAAAGAGGTGGGAAGATTTGGTGGGAGATATGCCGATGAAAATTACTTTTCCGGCATTGGAGCATGAAGAATATAGACTTATAACTGGATGCGACCCCAAAAATATTCCTTGGTCTTATCATAATGGTGGAAGTTGGCCCGTTTTAATGTGGATGTTAGCAGCAGCAGCGATTAAAACAAATAGAGTATGTATTGCCGAAAGAGCAATTAGTGTTGCTCAATTACGTCTTCAAGAAGATGAATGGCCGGAATATTATGATGGTAAACGGGGAAGATTAATTGGTAAACAAGCCAGAAAATATCAAACTTGGACAATTGCCGGATTACTCTTAGCCAAAGAAATGATTAAGGAACCATCTAATTTATCATTGGTGAATTTTGAGCCATTTACCATGGAGGAAGCTTCCAGAGCTTGCGAATTTGAAATTGATAGCTTTGATGCTTAATTAACATTCTCCCACGGCGTTCACAATCAGGCAAACTCATCTCGGTACCACACTTGCAGGCTGTTGCACCGAGATGAATTGTTGTTTTTGTTATTTTTATTATTTTTATTATTTTTATTATTTTTATTAACTTTCAAATGCTCCTGCTTGAAATACTTTACCAATGACTTCTTCTACGGGAGGTTCAGTAACGCTTAAATCAACGACTTCTAAATCAGTTAAAATACGCGATACCGTACTAGTAAGTTTTTCTTGAGGAATCATAAAACCAATCATACGACCATCATGGACTTTGATTTCGCCGTATGCCTCTAATTTAACTCTATCTAAAGGTTGAGCTAATTCAACATTGACAACTCGATAAGGTGCAAACCTTTCCAAAAGTCCATCTAAACTACCGTCATACATTAATTGTCCCTGGTGAATCAACAGTACTCGCTCACATAAAGCGGTAATATCAGCCATGTAATGACTGGTTAATAAAACCGTTGCTTGATAGCGCTGATTATATTCGCGCAAAAAATCTCGTACATTTACCTGAGCATTGACATCTAATCCTAAAGTTGGTTCATCCAAAAATAATACTTGAGGACGATGTAACAGAGCCGCTAATAATTCAGCCTTCATGCGTTCACCCAAAGACATTTTCCTTACTGGTTGAGTGAGTTTACCTTGAAGTGAAAGCATTTCGACTAATTCCCCAACGCGATCGCGAAATTCCCGATCAGAGATATTATATACAGCAGCATTAATTTTCAAAGAATCGAGTGCGGGTAAATCCCACAATAACTGCTGTTTTTGTCCCATGATCAAAGTAATTTGCTGCAAAAAAGCTTCTTGACGACGGAATGGGACTGAACCAGCCACTCTAACATTACCGCTACTCGGATGAATTAACCCAGTGAGCATTTTCAGAGTAGTAGTTTTCCCAGCACCATTTGCTCCCAAAAAACCCACCACCTCACCGGGAGCAATTTCAAAAGAGACATTATTAACAGCTTTAATTTCCTGGTATTTGCGGCGAAAGAAGTGAGAAACTGTACCTTTAATACCTGGTTCCTTAATAGCAACTGGATAAACTTTGCTCAAATCTTGAGCAATGATCATAGACATAGATTTAATCAGGTTAAAGGTCAAGAGTGAGGAATTAGTTGACAGTTGACAGTTGACAGTTGACAGTTTTTATTTATTTCTCCCCATCCCCCCATCCCCCCATCTCCCCATCTCCCCATCCCCCCATCTCCCCATCTCACCATCTTCCCATCTCCAGTGCTAACGTAAACGTCCGGAGCGCAAAATACTAAAGATTAACCATAGTCCTAATAAACTAGCAGCAGCAAATAATATATTACTTATCAAAGATAACTGAGCGGTTTGAGCATTGGTAGAAATAATTGCTGCACCCATTATCAGGGAACCTACTAGAATACTGAAGGATAACCTATTGGCTGCATCGTCGGTGGTACGCCGCAAACCATCTAAACCTTTAAGAGTTATATTCCACTGTAAGGTTTCTGTTGTTACCCGCTCTAATAAATATTCTATTTGACGAGGGAATTGCAAAGAAAGACTTTTTAAATCTAATGCAGTTCTTAGAAGGGAACGAACGGGTGAATCTCCTACTAACTGTTGACGGAATAAGTCTGTGAGAAATGGTTTTATTTCTTCTATAAAATTTATCTCTGGATTAAATCCTCTTGCTAATCCTTCTAAGTTAGCGATAGTTTTGGCATACAATCCCATGTTGCTGGGTAAGCGGATATTGTTGTTACGAGCAACTTGAAAAGTTTCGTAAACAACTTCGGAGAAATTAAGTTGAGCTAAACTCAGATTAAAATATTTTCGCAGCATCCGGTCATAATCCCCTTCCAAACGTGACATATCTACCGGCTTAGAGGAACCTGCTAACTGCAAAGTCAATTGAGCGCATCGTTGAGCATCTAAATCTACAATTGCCAGTAACATTTCGATCAATATTTGCTGAGTACGCGGATCAAGTCTTCCCACCATTCCGCAGTCGAGGAGAGCTACACGACCATCTGTAAGATAAAATATGTTACCAGGATGGGGGTCTGCATGAAAGAATCCATCAACATATAATTGCTGACAAAACACAGCAAATAAAAGGCTAGTAACTCTTTTACGTTCGGATAAACCACTCTTACCGTTATTATCATTACTGATAGTCGCAGATAATATAGCCACACCATCGAGCCATTCCATGACCATTAATTTCGGTGTGGTTAATTCCCAGTAAATTTGAGCAACCACTATTTCTTTGGGGTCAAACCATTTACTTTGGGATAAATTGCGCCGTAATTGGTCTGTAAAACCAGCTTCTCGCGTAAAGTCTAATTCCGCTTTTAAGGCGCTACAAAATTCATCGGCGATCGCCTTAATATCATTAACTTGTCCAAATTCTGTACGAGCAACTAGTTCCGCAATACCTTGAATTAAAGCAATATCTTGGTCAACAGTCAGGTCAATTCCCGGACGCTGTACCTTAATTGCAACTTCCTCCCCATTGACAAGAGTCGCTTTATGTGTTTGAGCAATCGAACCAGCAGCCACAGGTACGGGATTAATTGTAGTAAAGCTTTCTTCTAGGGGATTTTTCAACTGCTTGCGAATCAAGACTTCTACATCTGCCCAAGGTACAGGTGGTACATTATCTTGTAGAGTTGAAAGTTCTTCAATGTAGGATGCACTGAGCAAATCTGGACGGGTAGAAAGTAATTGACCGAGTTTAATGTAAACAGGACCTAAATCTACCAAAATATTTTTTAAAACCGCAGGAGTAGGTAACTGGGGTTCATCAGCTTTACCAACGGTAATCAGCCGCCGCATATAATCCCAGCCATTGCGGAACAAAACTTCAATAATTTCTCTTTGACGAGGAACGGTTTGAGTTAGAAACATTTTTAATAATTAATCAGAATTGGTAATTGGTAATTCGTAATTGGTAATTGGGAATTGGTAATTGGTAATTGGGAATTGGTAGTTGGGAATTATCTATCTCCCCATCCCCTTGTCCCCCCATCTCCTTATCCCCCCATCTCCCCATCTCCTCATCTCCCGATGAAATAGTTATACTAGGAAAAATAGCTTTAATGCTTCTGTCAAGGGTTTGAGGTTTTAAATTTTAGATATATTTTGGTATATTCTGACTTGATTGTTTGTGTTGTAGAATTTGGGCGATTGGGTAGGATGATTTTTTTAATATTTCCTTATTCCCAATGCCCCGGTGAATAATTACTAAGCTACATTTACTTTAAAGTAATTCAGTAAATCGGGAATCAGATTGTAGATTTTTGAGTACTTGCTTAATTTCTTGGGTGCGTTCTTTTTTAACAATTAAGGTGACATTCTTGTCGCGAACGACAACTACATCCTCAAGCCCAATGGTAACAATTACATCATCTTCATTGTTAGCATAGAAAATAGACCCTGTAGTATCTAATCCTACATGAGTAGCTAATTCTACATTTGGCTCTGTTTCCTTTTTGAGCAGCCTTTCAATGGCATTCCAATCTCCTAAATCGTCCCAGCCAAATTCGACTGGTAAGACATAGGCTAAATTGGTTTTTTCCATCAAGGCATAGTCTACGCTCAATTTGGGCAATTGAGGATAAATATCAGGACCATGTTTTTCGATGGGTTGGATGATTTCTGGAGCATGAGCGTACAGTTCTTTAATCGCAACACCGGCTCGAAAAATAAACATCCCGCTATTCCAGCTAAATCGTCCCGTTTGTAAAAAAGTTTCCGCTGTTTCACGGTTGGGCTTTTCAGTAAAGCGGTTAACGTGATAGGCTGGCAAGTTGTTAAAGCTACCAAATTTTTCACCTTGTTCTATGTAGCCGTAACCTGTTGATGGAAATGTTGGTTTGATCCCCAAAGTTACAATCGCTGGATTCTGTGCCGCTAACTCCGCCGCTGCACTTAATGTACGTGCAAAAGCTTGTTGGTCTGCAATCCAGTGATCCGCAGGGAAAAAACCGATAATAGCGTCTTCACCGTAACACTTTTTGATTTCCAAACTTGCCCAAGCGATCGCCGCTGCTGTATCTCTTCCTTGTGGTTCTACAAGCAAGTTAGCACTGGGCAATTCTGGTAATTGTTCTTTTACACCTTCTACTATGAGACTAGAGGTTATTACCCATAAAGAATCCCAACCATCAGTTAACGGTAATAAGCGGTCAGCAGTGGCTTGCATTAAGCTACGTGAGGTACCATCAAGATTTAAAAATTGCTTCGGTCGAGTTCGTCTAGAAAGTGGCCAAAAACGTTCACCTTTACCACCTGCAAGAATTACTGGGAACAAACGACTAGTCATGTTGTCTTACCAACCTAATTTACAACACTTCAAGTGTACAGTGGGCTTTTAAAGTAGCAATATTTTTCAGTGAACAGTTATCACTCAACAGTGAACAGTTATCAGTGAACAGTGTTAGCAAAGCGTATCCTTTATGACATACAGTCATCTATTGATATGCTACCTATCCGATCTTCCACCATACACCGTTGTTGAGGACTAATAACTGATAACTGGTAACTGATAACTGATAACTGATATTGGTTCGTGGGGAGTTAATTGTGGTTAAACAAATAGAAAGCTGGGACAATCAAGAAATTTACGATCGCGAGCAAAGTTTACAAAACCAAGCTCCTGTAGATGATATACAAGTTCTGGTTGAGCCTGCATCCGGTAAAAAAACAAGTTCTATTCCTAGTCAGCTTTATTATCGACTGGGTTTGACAATGCCCAGATGGCTGTTTTGGATTCTCACAGTTGTAATGGGGATTACTTTATCGGGATTGCTGGTATCAAGTTTGGCGCTTTGGACTCCGTTATGGAGTGGAGTAGATAAAACCGAAGATGAGTTGGGATGGTCTACACTCGATACTGAAGACGCACCATTAACAGGGGATTTATGGAGTAATATTTCCCAATACCAACTCAAAAAACCAATGAATATTTTGGTTTTGGGAGTTGAACCCGTTCCCGGTACGGTTGAAGGTTCGCCAGAAAGTTTCGCAGGAAATAGCGATACCATGTTGTTGGTAAGAGTTAATCCTGAAGATAAAACCATTCGGGTACTTTCAATCCCCAAAGGTACGATGATATCAATTCCGGAAAGGGGTTTAAATAAGGTATCCCAAGCAAATGCTTCTGATGGTCCTGTTTTAGCTGCACGGGTAGTCAGTCGTAGTTTGAGTAATGCTCCAATTCATCGCTACATTCGTATTTCTACTGATGGGATGAAGCAGTTAGTAGATCAGTTAGGAGGAGTAGAAGTATTTGTAGACAAACCAATGCAGTATGAAGATTCTGCTCAAAACTTATCGATTAATCTGGTTAGTGGTTGGCAAACTCTCGATGGAGAAAAAGCAGAACAATATGTCCGCTTTCGAGAACAAGGTTCTGGAGATTTAGAAAGAGTTCAGCGACAGCAAACAATGTTACTCGCTTTACGTGAACGTCTTTGGAGTCCCAAGGTTTTACCTCGATTACCACAGTTAACTCGATTAACACGAAAGTATTTTGACACTAACTTGAAGTTGGAAGAAATGATGGCATTAGTCAACTTCACGTTAAAAGTCGAGCGAAACGATTTTCAAATGACTTTGTTACCAGGAATATTCAGCCGTTTGAGTGCAGATCCCGATAGTTACTGGCTAAATTTGAACGGACAAGCCGATTTGCTGGCTAATTACGCTGGAGTTAATCTAGCTAGTCTCAAAGAAAATAACAAGCCAATAACCAGTTTAAGAATTGCCGTTCAAAATACTGGCAATCGCCCCGAACAAACTCAAAGAGTCATCGAAATTCTCAACAAACAGGGCTTTACGAATGTTTATACAGTACCTAATTGGGCAGACGAACGAGCAAAAACCGAAATCATAGTACAAAAAGGGAATAAACAAGCAGCACAAGAATTACAGCAAATTTTAAACATCAACCATATTGATATATCTGCCACCGGCGATATACAATCTGACCTAACAATTCGTATTGGGAAAGATTGGAAGTAGTTCACAAAGTTAGGAGTTAGGAGTTTTTAGTTAGGAGTTAAAAATAATTTCTCTACTCCCTACTCCCTACTCCCTACTCCCTACTCCCTAAATTTCAAATTATGAAAAAAATTCTTTTACGTTTATTGGGTTTAGTTTTCGTTTTGTGTTTAGCGTGGTTATGGGTATTACTTGATGCTCATCCTGCTTTTGCTCAAATCAACACAATTAATTACAGCAGTACAAATTTAGAAAACCGTGATTTCTCCAATCAAGATTTAGTAGGAGTCAATTTTATTGCTGCTGAAATGCGGGAAACAAATTTTCAAGGTGCCAATTTAACAAACGCAATGTTTACCAAAGGGAATTTACTTAAAGCTAATTTAGAAGGTGCGAATTTAAAAGGAGCCTTGGTAGACCAGGTAACAATGGATTTTGCCAATTTGAGAAACGCTAATTTTACAGAAGCAACCATGAGCCGCAGTCGCTTTTTTGACGCGGATATTACTGGTGCCGATTTTACCGATGCCATTATTGACCGCTATCAGGTGAAGTTGATGTGCGATCGCGCTTCGGGAGTAAATCCAGTTACCGGCATTTCCACAAGGTATAGTCTTGGATGTCGTTGATGGGAGACAAGGAGGCAAGGGGACAAGGGGACAAGGGGACAAGGGGACAAGGGGACAAGGGGACAAGGGGACAAGGGGACAAGGGGACAAGGGGACAAGGGGACAAGGGGACAAGGGGATGGGAAGAAATAAATAAGAACTGTCAACTGTCAACTAACTCTTGACCTTTTTGTCAAAATTTACCTGACATATAACGCAAATTCAGGTTAAATATTTTGAGATATCTGACCTTGGAAATTCGGGTACTATTTGTGACGAAACAACAGGATAAACCGTCTCGTTCGTTTGCTGGTATTGCTGGTATTGTAGCCGTTGCTACTTTAGTCAGTAAAGTTTTTGGTTTGGTGCGGCAGTTGGTTATGTCTGCTGCTTTTGGTTTGGGACCGGCTTTTGCTGGTTTTCAATACGCTTATACGATACCCGGATTTTTACTGATATTACTCGGTGGTATTAATGGCCCTTTTTACAGCGCGGTGGTTAGTGTTTTAGCTAAACGTAAAAAGGAAGAAGCTGCACCGTTGGTGGAAACGATTATGACGCTGATTGGTGGAATATTGATTGCTGTCTCAATTATTTTGCTGATTGCTGCACCTCTATGTATTGATATTTTTGCACCTGGGTTGCAGGAACCGGGTAAAGAATTAGTTCGAGAAATAGCAATTCGTCAATTGCGAGTCATGGCTCCAATGGCAGTTTTAGCAGGTTTAATTGGGATTGGTTTCGGGGTTCTTAATGCTGCTAATGTGTTTTGGCTACCTTCAATTAGTCCGTTGTTTTCCAGTGTTGCGGTTGTTGTTGCTGTGGGTATTCTTTACCTACAAGTTGGTACTAAAATTAGTACCCCAGAATACGCAATGTTAGGAGGAACTGTCTTAGCAGGGGGAACTTTAGCGGGAGCGCTTTTACAGTGGTTTGTACAGCTAGCAGCGCAAACTAAAGCCGGTATGGGTAGAATTCGGTTGAGATTCGATTTTAATCAACCGGGAGTGAAGGAAATCCTCAAAATCATGGGACCTGCAACTTTTTCTTCTGGGATGTTGCAAATCAATCTTTACACAGATTTATTTTTTGCTTCATTTATTAGTACTGAGGTTGCACCTGCTTTAGCTAATGCTGGATTATTAGTACAAACTCCTTTGGGAATTATTTCTGGAGTAATTCTGGTTCCCTTATTACCGATATTTGCTCGACTTGCAGATCCACAAAATTGGGGAGATTTAAAATTACGTATTCGTCAAGGATTGTTGCTTTCAGCTTTTACAATGCTTCCTTTGGGTGCTTTAATGGTGGCTTTAGCAAATCCAATTGTGAAGATAGTCTATCAACGTGGTGCTTTTAATGCAGAAAACTCAGCTTTAGTTGCTTCTTTATTAGTTGTTAACGGAATCGGGATGTTTGTCTATTTAGGACGTGATGTTTTGGTGCGAGTATTTTACGCTTTGGGTGATGGAGATACACCATTTCGCATCAGTATGATCAACATTTTTCTTAATGCTTTATTAGACTTTCTATTTATTAGAGTTTTTGATTTAGGCGCACCTGGTTTAGTATTAGCAACAGTAGGAGTTAATTGTAGTTCGATATTAATGTTGTTATTACTACTTAACGGTAAATTAAATGGTTTACCCCTTGTGGAATGGGGTTTACCAATATTAGGTTTAACTGTAGGTAGTTTAGTAGCTGGTGTTGCTAGTTACGCTACTTCTGTGAGTCTCGAACAGTTTTTCAGTTCGGGAAATTTGTTAATCCAGCTTTTACAATTATCAATATCTGGTTTTGTAGGATTAGCAATTTTCGGGGTTATTGCTTCGATGATGAAATTACCGGAAGTAAATCTTTTTGTTAGTCGGATGCGACAAAAGTTTTTTAAGAGTTAGGAGTTAGGAATTAAGAGTTAGGAGTTAGGTAGTGCGAGCATCTTGCTCGCTTTTTTTTCAAGTTGCTCGTTTTTTTCAGATCGGTTTTTTAACTCCAAGGTGCTGCAATAAATGCTGTTTATAAAATCATGCTCAATCAACCAAGCCCATTACAATTGATTCAAGATGAATTCTTACAACAACGGGGAATACGTTTATTTGTCAAACGGGATGATTTGATTCATCCGCAAATTTCTGGTAATAAATGGCGGAAATTAAAATACAATCTACAAGCAGCACAGCAGCAACAACAAACACGCTTACTCACTTTTGGTGGTGCTTATTCTAATCATATTGCAGCAACGGCAGCAGCAGGGCAAATCTTTGGTTTTGAGACGATTGGTGTGATTCGAGGAGAATTAATCAAACCGTTAAATCCAACTTTATCTTTAGCTCAACAGCAGGGGATGCGGTTGATATTTGTGGATAGACAAACATATCGAGCAGAAAAAGCAGAATTAGCAACAAGGTTACAACTGGAGTTAGGAGAATGTTATGTAATACCTGAAGGTGGAAGTAATGCTTTAGCGGTTAAAGGTTGTGCTGAAATAGTTCCAGAGGTAAGGAAACAATTCAATGGTAAATTACCGGATTATTTTTGTGTCAGTTGTGGTACAGGTGGAACTGCTGCTGGTTTAGTTACAGGTTTAGCCGGAGTGTCTATTTTAAAAGTTTTTCCCGCACTCAAAGGTGATTTTATTCAAGATGAAATTAATCGTTTGATATGGGAATATGTGGGTAAAAAATATCAAAATTGGCAGTTAATCAGCGATTATCATTTTGGTGGTTATACAAAATGGAATCATCAATTAATAGATTTTATTAAGGGTTTTTACGAAAAATTTTGCATCCAAATTGACCCCATTTATACTGGAAAACTATTTTATGGGGTATGGGATGAAATCAAAAAAGGTAAATTTCAAGATGGTAGTACGATTGTGGTAATCCACACGGGTGGTTTGCAAGGGATTGCTGGTTTTAATCAACGATTTGGAAAATTATTGCAATTAAATAGACATCTCCGAAAAAGAATGTAGAGACGCAAGGGTTCGCGTCTCTACAAGGTTTCTGGATGACGCATATTTAATTTCCGGAGATCTCTAATGTAGAGACGTAAAATTTTACGTCTCCTGTGGATTTTGCATTCTAAATCTAGTATTTCACCATATTAATTTTGAATGGTTAGTTTTTTCCAAAATTGTTTAGAGACGTTATGTATAACGTCTCTACAGCACGTCGGTAAAGGAACAAACCCTTCAGAACTTATGGGACAGACTATTAGAAATTAACAAACATTTGTAATTATTCTTTTTCTGCTTTATAAGTAAAGAAATTATCTAAAGCTCCTACCGTCTCGAATCTATAGGAAGGTATGAGAGAATTGATTTGTAAATCCGTCTCGTAAATGCTAAATAGTAAATAATCACGTTGTTGGGTAGATGCATTAATTATCTGCTTCATTTGTGGATTCAATGAATCGATCAACTTTGTGCAGTTGAATTTGATTAAATTATCTAATAACTTCGGAGTTTTACTACAGCCTTCTTCTTTTATATACTCACTTAGCCGCTGAGTAGCGTATTCTTCATATTCAGTTCGTGATGGATTTGTACTTGCCATTACTACACCTAATGCAATTAGCGCCGCGACTCCCGCATATGTAACAATACTTACAATTTTCATTATCTCCTGATATAATAGTTAGCTATTTGATTATTAGACTCTAGATTATCTGAGTCCGTTCCAAAAAAATGCTTGATCAATTCATTCTAAATTTGTTATAGTATTCGAGAAGATAAAAAAATAAATATGGCGATCGTAGCCAAGTGGTTAAGGCAGAGGTTTGTGGTACCTCCATTCGTGGGTTCGAACCCCATCGGTCGCCCTTTTTTGTAACTAAATTAATAATAGTTAAACTTCGAGTTCCATAATTAGGAGCGGGTTTTGGCTTAATCAATACCTCCAGAAGGTGAATAGAGATGGAAACCCACTCCCGGTAAGTGTCATCCGATGTAGAGCGAATTAATTATTATCTATCAAAATTTTTTCTTCTGCTTCTCCTGTTGTTTTTCTATCTTCCCATCCAGGTTTCAAATTAGGATTAAGAATCATTAAGTGAAACTCAAATCTTGTCTCAAGTTTCAGATATCGTTCCTGTAAAGATTGCCATTGTTGCCATAAATCATAACGATTTTTGGTGAGTAAACTTGCTAGAGTCGGAAGTTCCTTACTAATTTTCGATTCCAACACATCTTGTAACCATTCATCTAAAACAACGCTATCTTGCATAGAACCCAAAACTTCTTGAATATTTTTGACTTGTTCGAGATGATTTGCGTATTCTTGACCATATAAATCGGTAAATAATTCCATTTGATAGCGTAGCTTCTTCCCTGATTTACGTAAATCGTGTAAGTTTTCTCCTTTTGTTAACAATTGTTTATCTACTTTTTTCTCGTCAAAGTCTGTAGAAACAATAACTCTATTGTCTTTGACTTGTGTTCCAATTAACCAACCCGGATGTAGAAAAAAGTAACTAACTTCCGGTAAAAGTAAATCCGGTAAAGCTTGTTCGAGTGTTAAATTTGCTAATGGTTGATAACTTGGTTTCTCCAACCATTCTTTTAATCCGGTTTTCAAAGATTTGTAACGTTCACTTTTAAATAATGTCTTGACATCTATTGTGGCATCTGCACGTTGTTTATCTAAAATATCAAGAACATCATCTAAAATTACCTTTTCTTTTTTGGGTAATTGTGGTTGATATATCGTTTTAAACGTTTCTTTTAATACATCCAAATCTCTTAGGGAACCAAGACAGCGGGCAATTTTACCAATGTTTTTATCGTCCGCTGATTTAGGAAAATTGACGATAGAATTAAAGCTAGTTACGGTAGTACGTAAACGACGCATACCTACTCGCATTTGGTGCAAAGCTTCGATATCTTGGTCATTTTTAACGGATTTTTCCCATTTCCAGGTTTTTTTAAAGTGTTTTTCAATGGCAGTGTAAGTGTAGTCAGCTAAAGTTTTTACTGGAGATTTTGTGGCTAGTGTCATAACAACTGAAACGATAATAGTAATATGTGACCTTGGAGGATTATTGAATCCTAGCATCGGTTTTAAGTATATCTATCATCTTTGAGATTTGATCTGTTTTTATTTAATTTCAGTCTTAAGAAAGATTAATTTATAATATTTTTAATAAAATAATTAAAATATTAAGGTTAAATTCTTCTTTAGGAATGGGTTTCAGTAATATTTTTATTGTGAGTATTTCAAATGTTTGATTTTGCTTTTAAAGGCAAATTAAACGCAAAGTGGCGCAGAGGATAGCGCAAAAGAATGGAGAGGTTTAATTTAATCATAAATTAAATCATAAATTGGTGGAAATTGCATTTACCGGACAAGTGGGAATACACTGTTCACAAACAATACAACGAGAACGAGTAAAGTTGAGCTTAAAGCTTTGGGGATTAAGAGTAAGTGCTTGTGTTGGACAAACTCCAGTACACAGTCCACAATGAACACAAGCTTCTTCATCAATGACAATTTCTCCTAAACTGTGGGAAACAGTGATACTCTGGTCTCGCATCCATTCGATAGCTGCATCTAGCTGATCAATATCTCCAGATAATTCCACAACTAGTTTACCAATTTGATTGGGGGCAACAGCAGCGCGGATAATATTGGCAGCAACATTGAAATCCTTAGCCAATCGGTAGGTAACAGGCATTTGAACTGTACGCTTAGGAAAGGTAATAGTAACTCGTTTTTTCATTTGAGATTTGAGATTTGAGATTAAACTTTTACGAAAATTCGACTTCTTCCCCATTCCCCATTGCCGTCGAATGTTTTTATTTTTGAAACAAGCCTAATAAATGTAAGTAGAGCGTTAAACTGGTGGATGAAATGATTTGTTAAGTTTTTATAAACCTTGATTATGAGTAAGGATTCGTCCTTAGATTCCCATTCCAAGCCAAAATCGACTTTTGGAGTACGACTCCGAAATTTTTTGATTGTAATGGTAGCTGTAGTTTTGTCGGTAGCGTTGTTTTTAGGATTCCAAAGCGAAAATAGCTCAGTTTCCTTAACTGAGTTAGATCAAAATTCCACACCGTTGGAAGTTGCGATGAGCAATGGAAAACCAACTTTAATAGAATTTTACGCTAATTGGTGTACTGTCTGCCAAAAGATGGCACCGGACATTGCCACACTGAAAACAGAATATAACGATAAAATAAATTTTGTGATGCTCAATGTCGATAACACTAAGTGGCTGCCAGAAATGCTGCAATATCGGGTAGATGGTATTCCGCATTTTGTGTTTTTAGATAAAAATGCTCAAACCAAAGCAGAAACCATCGGTGATCAACCCCGTACAATCATGGGAAGTAATCTAGAAGCCTTGATTGCGGGTTCTCCTTTACCTTATATTCAAGCTAATGGTAGAGTTTCGCAATTTTCTACAACCGAAGCCACAAATAGCAATGAAGATCCACGCAGTCACGGTAGTCAGGTGGTGAATTAGAATGGTTGCCAACGCTTATAGACTGGCACGTAATTTTCTGAGAAGCATATCTTGCTTGCGTGGGTTTAAGATAGGTGAGGTTGTATTAGCTACAACATCGCTTGTAGTTCTTCGTTTAACACACAATTAACCTCAACTATTCTTCCCATAACTGGGAAATATGATGTTACAGCTTATTCTCGTTGTTATTTTTGTAATTTCAGGCTCAGCCCTCTGTTCTGGAATGGAAGCGTCTTTATTCTCAGTTTCGACGCTGAAAATTAGACAGTTAGCACAATCAAAAAACCCTTCAGCAATAGCACTTTTGGCAATTCGTGAAAACATGAATCGACCGATTGCGACTATCGTAATCCTTAATAATGTTTTTAATATTGTTGGTAGTATTATTACAGGTAATATTGCGAGAACAGTATTAGGAGATACTTGGTTAGGTGTATTTTCTGGAGTATTGACATTCCTGATTATCATTTTTGCAGAAATTGTCCCCAAAACCATCGGCGAACGTTTTGCAGAGCCAATTGCATTACTGGTAGCTATTCCTATTGCTGCATTAACTTTTATATTTACACCTTTAGTCTGGGTGCTAGAAAATATTACAGCACCTTTTACTAAAGGTAAAAAGCAGCCAACAACTAATAAAGCAGAAATTATGTTGTTAGCGGATATTGCTCACCAAGAAGGAATAATTGAACCGGATGAAGCACAGATGATTCAACGGGTGTTTCAGTTAAATGAACTAACAGCAGCAGATTTGATGACACCCCGAACAATCCTGACATATTTACGCGGTAATTTGACTCTTGCTGAAGTTAAAACTGATATTATCGCTTCACAGCATACGCGAATTATTGTGATTAACGAGACAATTGATGAAGTAATTGGTGTTGCGTTAAAACAGAATTTGCTGACAGCAATGGTAGAAGGAAGAAATACTCAAAAAATTGCAACTTTGACGAGAAAAGTCAGGTTTGTACCGGAAACAATTCGTGCTGATAGATTGCTGAGAAACTTCTTGGAAGCACGAGAACATTTAGCAGTAGTAGTAGATGAATACGGTAATGTATCTGGTGTAATTACTTTAGAAGATGTCTTAGAAGTAATCACTGGTGAGATTGTTGACGAAACCGATAAAACCATCGATTTACAAGCAATTGCTCGCAAAAAACGAGAAAAAATGTTGCAATCGATGCGTTTTGCTTATCGTTCGTTAGAAAATAAACAATGATTCGATTTTAGATTTTAGATTTTGGATTGGGAATAAAGTTAGGATTTAGTACCACCATCTCCCCATCTCCCCATCTATTCCCTATTCCCTATTCCCTCTTCCCTGATCATTTTAATAAAAACTTTGGGATATATTAATATAAAAAAACTCATCCAACTTAGTAAAGGGATGGATACTAAAACAGTTAACCAAACTTTGTGAAATAATAACCAGCTGACCGTAATTAACGTTGTTCCCGTGAGTAAGATAGACCAAGGTTGACACCACCAAGGTTTATATTGCCATACGTTGAGCGGTTTTTCTGAAGTCATATTTTTTAGTAATAATGAGTTTAAGTACTTAGAATATTATTGAGGATAGAGACCTAAAAATTTTTCACCTTCAAAATGAATTATATGCTTATACAAAGTTGAATTTATTAACTGTTGCAGATTGTTTGTTTTATTAACTTTGGAAATATATAACAATCCTAAATCATATATGAAAATTTAGATCCCCAACTTCTTCAACAAGTCGGGAATCTTAACACCATGATTTCTCACTCTTAAGCTGTATTTCTCTCGATAGCTATCAAAAGGTTGATGCGTAATTTCGTCGCTTTAGATACAATTTAAAAGTAAGGAGAGCGAGGAAAATATTCGTGGTGCTATCAAAAGGTTTTGAGATTGAAATATATACTGGTACCCCTCAAGGTGACATAGTTGGTCTCTCTGACAAAATTACATCTGAATTGGATGGATTCATGCGGGAACCCGATAGTCGCAATGTCGAATACGTCACCGCTCCATTATTCGACTACGAGCAGCTTTTGTGCGGTTTATTGTGTCCTCGTTTGAAGTTAAGAAAATATCTGGAAAAGCTAGGTAATTATACGCTAATTCCTGGGAGTACTTTGTCATTGGGAGGAAGCGAGCAATTTTTGCGATCAGACCCCAATAATCCTTATCACGAATACATCGAACAAACTTACGGAACCAAAGTAGTTACTGCTAGCGTTCACATTAATGTAGGCATTAGTGACCCCGAAATATTGATGCGAGCTTGTCGTATAATTCGCTTGGAAGCACCTCTATATCTCGCTTTAAGCGCATCATCTCCCTTCTTAGATGGTAAAGCTACCGGATATCACTCTACCCGTTGGGGTCTTTTCCCGCAAACTCCCTCATATGTGCCTTTATTTACAAGCCATGCCCACCATATTAATTGGGTAGAACAACAACTAGAATCCGGAACAATGCAAAACGTGCGGCATTTATGGACATCCGTTCGACCAAATGGCGATCGCCGTCCTTACGATTTAAATCGTCTGGAATTACGAATTTGCGATTTAGTCACCGATCCCATTGCATTGTTAGCAATTTCAGCTTTATTAGAAGCGCGTTTGTTACAAGTAATTGATCAGCCCCACCTCGATCCCTTGATCAAAAGTAGCTTCACTCCCGAAGAATTAATCGCAATTACAGCCCAAAATGAAATTGCTTGTGCAACCTCTAGCTTGGATGCTCAATTAATTCATTGGGCTGACGGCAGAACTATTAAAGCCAGAGATTGGATTAGCCAGCTTTATGAAAGTGCAACAGCGATCGCGAAACAACATGGTTTTAGATGTTTCCTCTCACCACTACAAAAAATCCTTCGTGAGGGAAATCAAGCTCAAAGATGGCTGCAACTTCACAGCTTAGGAGTTAGCAGTCGGAATGTGATTACCCAAGCGATTAACTCAATTCAAGAACGAGAATTAGAACTAGAAGATAAATTATGTTCCTCTTTAGTGGCTTAACAGCACTCTCTATTTTTTTGTGAAAAAAAATGGTATATTTTGCCGGGAACATTAAAACCAATCTTCCCCAAAAGTTTACTATTTTTTCATATTTTCTTTAAATACTCTTCATACAAGGGTTTTAGAAGTGTTTTAATTAGTTTTATTTTTTTTATAGATTGCTGTTTTGAGAAAGTGATTAATAAAAACTATATGTGTCTTGTGTCGTAAGATAGTTTTGAAAAAATAAGCACATTGTGTTTTAAAATATTCTTGCTCAATTGCCAATGCCACAGATAGTTTTAATTCATCCGCAAATCCCTCCGAACACAGGTAATGTTGCTCGGACTTGTGCAGCTACAGATACCGAATTACACTTGGTTGGTCCTTTAGGATTTGAAATCACCGATCGTTATTTGAAGCGAGCAGGCTTAGATTATTGGCCTTATGTAAAGCTACACCATCACGAATCTCTAGAAGCATTCAAAGCCTTGCATCAGCAGCAGGGAGGAAGACTGCTAGGATTTAGTGTTAGGGGTAGTTTCAATTATGTTAATTTTGAATATCAACCCAATGACTGGCTGTTATTTGGTAGTGAAACCACCGGATTACCCAGCGATGTGCTATCTGATTGTGATGCTACTCTTTATATTCCCATGAAAGAACAAAATGTCCGCAGTTTAAATTTATCTGTAAGCGTTGCTGTGAGTTTATTTGAGGCTCGTCGTAAATTAGGATACTTAGAGTAATTTTGGCTTGCGAATTCAGATAAATATGGATTGCGGTATTTTACTTAAGTATTTATACTTTGGAATCTAAAATTCATTGATTTTCTGGAATTGTTACAAGCAAAAATACTTAATTATTTTTTTTGAAAATGTTCTAAATGACACTTTAAATTTAAAATTATCTGTGATAGCTAGTTGAAAATACTTAGACATCAGGGCATTGAAATATAAGAAATTTGTATATAAAAATTGAAGTTTTATCCAAGTTGAATCATAGATTTTTGTTAATTAGAATTATCCCGATAATTGGATTTAGTCCGGGTAAAGTTTGTCATAACAAGCAATTGAGCGTCTATTCTCTTGGTTGAGATTGTTTTTGCCACGTAAATGTACTTGCGAATAAATACGGTTGTACTTTATGGAAAAATCAACGTAAAGTCTCGGTTGGGAAGATGGAATATGCTGTGATCCCTGCTTGATTTCTTCAGCCAGAGATATGCCTATTCCAGAAAAATTGACATTGTACTGAGTCAAAAATTCAAACTATTAAGTTTGATGTTTTTAGAAACAGACGTAAATGTCCAATATATCTGTATCGAGGAAAACCAAATTTTGGGTGTGGGCAATAGAACAGACAAGCAAGCACAAAAATTTTAATTTTACTAGTACAGTGTTAACTTGTCTAAAACAGAGAACCGAGTTAATCTTGCGTAAGTATCTCTGGTAAATGTGATCTCGATCTAGTATTCTGAGTGATCTAGATCATTGACTACTGGATTAAAAAATCGGGATCGGTTAAGCGCTAGTGATCATAGGAGGTCGTCTTTGAAACGAGCATTGAAGAAGAAAATGAAAACTGTGTTAGAAAGTACCATTAACAGTAGTGATGCTTCCATGGAGCACAGTAACGTAGTTACTCCACAAGTAAAAAATCGGATGCCAAAAGCCGCGATGATCGGGTTGGCAATCTCGATGGGAGCAACCAGTCTTTTCGTGACTCGACAAAGCGACCAAGCCCTCGCAGCAGAACCTGTAGGCAATCAAAATACTGCTTCTACAATACCTGCTGCATCTGATGAAGTGAAGTTTGCTCCCACACACAAGCAGTCGTTTAAAGCTATCTCTAACGAGATTGGGGCTAAAATCCCTGCCGTAGTGGAACCAACAGCAATCTCACCAGTTAAGGGGCTTGGAGCTAAATGGGAAGTTGCTTCTAGTCTGAAGTCTGCTCGGTTTGCGACACAAACACCCGAATTAAATTTAACTGCGGCTAAACCCGAATTAAATTTAACTGCGGCTAAGAATAATACAATTTATTCTGCACCGCAAGTGGTCGAAGCACAGGTTTCTCCTGAAGCAAGTACCACATTGAGCAGTGTTTCTACTAACAGTTTTACAAACTCTACACAAAGCTTGGATGCTAGTGGAGTTGTAACAAACTCGAAAACTGAACTTGAAGCTCAGCAAAAGTTCGCTCTTGAGCGTTTAAAACAAAAATCGAACCGCTTAAAAGCAAGTCTCAATCAGCTGCATTCAACTCCTGTTGAGGATGTCAAGGAAATTGCGGTGACAACACAGTCGGCAATTGAAGTTGAAGAAACATCAACTGTCAAAGCCGATCTAAGTGCTAGCCAAAACAAACTTGTATCTAGATTAAATCCGCAAACTGCCCTACGGCAGACACAACCGGCTGTGACTGTACCAACACCAGTTGTACCAACTGTAGCAGCACCAAAGGTCATTGCTGCGGCTTATGAAGTTAAACCTGGAGATACCCTAGCTAAAATTGCTGAGAATTACGGTACTTCAGTATCTCAATTGGCTAAGACAAATCATTTGTCTGACCCCAATCAACTAAAAATCGATCAACAGCTGATTGTTCCGGCTGCTCAAACTCCCAACCTTCAGATCGCAACCAACTCAGAAAATGTAACCTCTCTAACACAAGAGGTTTCAACCCAAGTTGATAGTTCCGATCAAAATGTAAGTTCTTTTGGTGTAGGTGGCGACACTCCCATACCAACAGTATTTACAGAAATGCAACTTGCTGACAGACGTAACGTTGTAGCGAGCAAAGTTTCCAGAGATGAGCGTCTTCGCAGCTTAAAAGAAGAAATCGAAAGATTACGCGAAAAATACCGTACCCAAGAATCTGGTGTAGTTGTACCACAGATCGAGCAAAACACAAATTCCGTATCTGTTCCCGTTAACAGACCTCAATCAGCTTCTATACCTATTCCGATTACAACACCTACAGTCGGCAAACCTGCGGTACCAATTCGCGTTGCTAGACCAAATACAGCATCAGTTCCGATTCCCGTTCCGACACCGAACCAAGACATTAACCCCAATTTCTCTCGTGGCAGGGGTATTCGAGTCGCGACACCTCCTGCAATTTTTAATGACCGTTCTCAATCTTCCTCCGTCGAACAAACAACAGTATCTCTACCGCTACCCCCATTGTCAGTAGCAGCAGTTGATAGATACTTGCCCAAACCTATTGACGAATCAAACCCACCTGAAAAAGGTTATATATGGCCCGCTCAAGGTGTTTTCACTTCTGGCTACGGTCCTCGTTGGGGAAGAATGCACAGAGGTATTGATATCGCGGCTCCTACAGGTACTCCTATTCATGCTGCGGCTGATGGTGTAGTTGTATCTGCTGGCTGGAACCGTGGTGGCTATGGTAATTTAGTTGATATCCGTCATCCTGATGGCACCTTGACTCGCTATGCTCATAACAGCAAAATCATAGTAAGCAAAGGTCAGCAGGTAGAACAGGGTCAGAAAATTTCCTTAATGGGTAGCACTGGGTTCAGTACTGGTCCTCACCTGCATTTTGAAATCCGTAAAGGTGGCACAGAAGCAGTTAACCCTGTAGCTTTCCTTCCATCTCGCAAATAATTTCTATTTTCTATTTTTGTAGCATCTAAATAGATAATTGTCTTGGAAGATTGAGGGAGTATGTCTCCCTCTTTTGCTTTTCTGGGGAATAGACAACAGGTAAGAGGTAAAAGGCTGTCTTGCAATAGGCAAACTACTTAGGAATAAATTAATTTCTTCAGATGCTAGTCAAGATTTTATTTTTATGATATGTTTATCATTATTGGAAAAATTTGGCTCAGTAGCTCAGTTGGTTAGAGTAGGGGACTCATAAGCCCTTGGTCGTGCGTTCGAGTCGCACCTGAGCCATTATTAATTATTCAAGCATTAAAAGCCCCTTCACTAGGGGCTTTGGTTTTTTTATTAGAATAGTGCAAAATTAAAATGCTAATTATCACTTTTTTCTATCTTAAGTCACATCTTGCACCTGACAAACCACAAGTAATAATCATTACAAATTCTTAGACTAGATTCATATTTGCCAGGGACTAGAAGTCCCTGTCTAATAGCAAAAGTCCATTTAAATGGACTATATGTATAACGAATAAAATTAGTTATATTTTTTAATATCTATTTGTTAACTATAGTATTTATGCGTAAGGTGCAAGGTATCAGTTAAGTGGGTTTGAGAGCAAAAGGATGTTTTAATATATTAAGTTATTACTTTTAGGATTTTTTACCAGGCAATAGCTTGAAAAAAATGGTCTAACCTTAGAACAAACCAACCTCTAACTTTTAACTTCATCTTGATAATGCCGAATCACTTCAGCAACTGACCAAGCTTGAGCAACTGCTCCCTTGGGAGCGTGCGGTTGATCGCCGTCAAAAATTTCTGAAATAGAACCAATACAAGCATCTGACAAAAAATGACGCATTAGAGGTTCCCAATCAAAAGGTAATGCTTCATTTTTGTGAAAACGCTGCCAAGCACGAATAAAAGGACCAATCAGCCAACTCCAAACTGTTCCTTGATGATAAGCGCGATCGCGACTCACAGAATCACCTATATATTTACCTGTATATTCTGGGTCATTTGGTTCAAGAGAACGAAGACCGTAGGGAGTTAGTAAGGTTTTTGCAGCTCGTTCTAACACTTGATATCCTTTTTGAGCAGAAAAACCGCAATGGCTCAGTGAAAGCGCTATAACTGCATTTGGTCTAATTTGAGAATTGCGACGGTCATCTGGTTCAATGGTGTCGTACAAATAACCAGCTTTGGGATTCCAGAATTTTTGCAAGGATTTTTTAACCTGTTGTGCTTGCTGAGTATATCTTTGTGCTTGCTTGGCTAAAATTACTCCCTCTCGATCATTTGCTTGCTCGCTTAAAATTTCTGCCCATCGCGAAGCCCAACACAAAGCAGAATACCACAAAGCATTTATTTCTACAGGCTTACCACGACGAGGAGTCACTGGTACACCTTCAACCACCGCATCCATCCAAGTTAGAGCCACACCAGGAGCATCCCAACTTAACAAATTGTCAGTAGAATCCACATGAATATCGTAAATAGTACTCCTAATAAATGCTTTATAAATATCGCGTACAATCGGATATTGTTCCGCTAAAAATTCCCAATCTTGAGTAGCTTCCAAGTAAATTCCCAAAGTTTCAATCCACCATAATGTTGCGTCTATACTGTTGTAAAAAGGTTCTCCACCAATATCGGGGAAAGCATTAGGAATCAAACCTTGACGACAGTAATGTCCGAAAGTTCGCAAAAGCCCTTTAGCGATTTCAAAGCGTCCCGTGACTATCGTTAAACCCGGTAAAGCAATCAAAGTATCCCGTCCCCAGTCATTAAACCAATGGTACCCAGCAATGGTAGTTGGACCGGCAATCGAAGCTCGATAAACGATGAACTGGTCGCTGGCTTTTAGTAATTTTTGCCAAATGACAGATTTTTCCGGAAGGGGTGAAGAAGAGATGGGGAGATGGGGGGAAAGGGAGATGGGGGGAGATGAAGAAAATTTTATATTGCTTGCTCCACTATCTTTCTTTTCTCCCCATGCAAAAATTTGCGATAATCTTTTTTCCTCTGCCAAGACTTCTCGATTAAAAGTTTCGCAGTCCAGAGCAATATTTGTATCATCCCCAACACCTAGCTTAGCCTCTACTGTCATCGTATCTCCCGGTTCAAGAACAACGCTTAAGTAACCCGGACTATAAAGGTCTTCTTTGTCTGCTAATCCCCGTCGTGTTTCTTCTGATAAGCCATAATTCCAATACCACATACCGCTCGATTCATAACTACCTTTACTCCACCGTAAATGCCAAGGTGTACCTAATTCCCCTGCATTATTAGCTTGCAAACAAAGTTGTTCCTTTTTAACCAATTCCCAAAACTCTAATTGAGAACTATATTTTTGCTGATGATGAAAATCGCGATCGCCAATTAGTAACCGCAGCTTCAAAACCGCAGCATCTTTACCTTGATAGCAATATTTAATCAATACACGATGGGAAAATGGCGTTTGATCGGGTACTTTTAAAAAATCAGCTTCTACCTTGGCTCCTAACCCGTAAGGCATGAATATTTCTCTGCTTAATTGCCAGTCTTGTTCACCCCAAATCCATTGGGGAACTGGGTTAATCTCAAAAGCGCGTAGCAACTTATAGCCTTGTGGCTGTATTTGACCACTAGCCCAAAAATTAGTCCCTAATGCTATGACTCCATCAGCAAGTTCCAAACTGGCTTCTAGATGAGACATTAGTAAAGTACGCCCAGAAGGTGGGTTGGTTGCAGCAAATAACCAACCGTGGTAGCTGCGAGTGCGGATATCCGAAACCGTACCACTCGCAAAACTTCCCAAGCCATTAGTCAACAACCATTCTCGAATATCTAAATCTCCCATTGCCTACTCAAAATCGTTATGAGTATGATATTATTTGTAACAGTTCGTAATTAAATAATCAAAGCGTGGATTGATGATTTTGGTCAAAAACCAGCATTGCCACGCTTCCAAAATATAGCTTCAAGGAGAATTAGTCTAATGCCCCTTACTTATGCAACAGAAGGATGCCTCCGTGTAGGTCAACCGGCTCCAGATTTTACAGCTACAGCCGTAGTAGATCAAGAATTTAAAACAGTAAAATTATCCGACTATCGTGGAAAATATACCGTTTTATTTTTCTATCCTCTAGACTTTACCTTTGTTTGTCCCACTGAAATAACCGCATTTAGCGATAGTTACAACCAGTTTAAGAATCTTAACACAGAGATACTCGGTGTTTCAGTTGATAGCGAATTTTCCCACCTAGCATGGATTCAAACAGACCGTAAAGCTGGTGGAGTCGGCGACCTGAATTATCCATTAGTATCGGATATCAAAAAAGAAATTAGCGCTGCTTACAACGTTTTAGACCCAGAAGCAGGAGTTGCTTTGCGCGGTTTATTTATTATAGATAAAGATGGTGTAATTCAGCACGCTACCATTAACAACTTGTCCTTTGGTCGGAGTGTAGAAGAAACATTACGGACATTGCAAGCGATTCAATATGTTCAGTCTCACCCCGACGAAGTTTGTCCTGCGGGTTGGCAACCTGGCGATCAAACCATGAACCCCGATCCAGTGAAATCCAAAGTATATTTTTCAGCAGTTTAAGTCCCACTGTTTAATTAAAGTGTGCTTAATGGTAAGTTGATTGCAGTTAACCACACTTTAATTAATTAGTGACGTGAAGAAATAATTAAACATCAGGATATACACAGGCAATGGGGATAGTAAGTGGGTAAGCAGAATTAATTGTATATTTACTACTGAGTTATATCGCTCTTCCCTCTTCCCTTTTCCCTCTTCCCTATCAAACTAAAATGTTAAATTAATTTTGCACGGGTACTTAACGAAAAGTTTTAATCCACGTCTATCTGTGTTTTTTATTGTAATTTTTTTTGAATACAGGTATTAAATAGGTATTAAAAATGTTAACTTTAACTGATTTTAGTGGCTTGTTTAACGAGCGTTTTTTACAAAATTTTTTCCCAATTCCCGCAACTAATAATCTGCGACTAGGACAATTAACACCTCAATTTCAACTACCGGATATAACCAGTGGTAGCTTAATTAAATTATCGGATTATAAAGATAAACAACCCGTAATATTGGCATTAACTCGGATTTTTACTGAAAAGCAATATTGTCCCTTTTGTTTTCCTCATATCAAAGCTTTGAATGAAAATTACGAGAAATTTAAACAGCGGGGTATAGAAGTTTTAATGATTACTAGCACTGACGAACGTCAAAGTCAAATAGTTGTCAAAGATTTGAATTTAAAAATGCCGTTACTCAGTGACCCTAGTTGTCAAGTATTTCGTAATTATCAAGTTGGACAAGCATTAGGTGCGCCTTTACCTGCACAATTTATTTTAGATAAACAAGGAAAACTGATTTATAAGCATTTATTTTCCTTTTTAGACCATAATGCTAGCATCGAAACATTGCTTTCTTATGTTGAAATAAATTTGAAGTCAAAATAGTATTCTTTTTATAATTATTCCTATTTCGCTCTCAGATTGCGTATCTCTTTTTGCCTCTTTCCTCTGCGCTCTCTGCGCGACAGTTGCTACAACGCCTGGGTTCTGTATATTCAAATTTTATTAAAGTCTTGTAGTGCGGGCCAGATAGCCCGCGATAAAAATACAAATTAAATTCGCGACAACTTAATTAATAATTGATAAATAATAATTACAATTTAACTTGGTGTAAATTACTGCGGGGATTGAAAGTACGGATATCTCGGATTTTTTCATAATATTCGCGTTCTTGCGGGCTGATATCTTTAGGAGTCGCGATCGCAATTTTGACTAATTGGTCAGTGCGATTGCCTTGTGGATTGCGCCAGCCCTTACCACGTAAGCGTAACGATTGACCAGCACGCACTCCAGGTGGAAGTTTGACATCAACCATACCGTCAGGAGTTGGGACTTGAATTGTTGCTCCTAATACAGCTTCATCAGGAGTAATTAAGACTTCACATAGCAAATTATCGCCATCAAATTTGAAAAATGGGTGATTTCCAAGCTCAACGACTAAATATAAATCGCCACGTCTTTGGTTAAGAGAGCTAAGTGGACCTTTACCTTTTACTCGTAAGCGACTACCAGGTTTTGCACCAGGAGGTATGCGAACGTCAATAGTTTCACCACCCAAGTTAAACCGCTTTTGTACACCATTAAAAGCTTCTGAGTAAGTTAAATTAATGGTGGCTTCACTATCTTGAGTCCTACCACTACCCGTATCTTGAAAACCACCAAAGTCATTAAATCCACCAAAACCACCCGTACCACCAGGAGAAGTCCGGTAAGAATAACTTTGTCTTCCTCCAGTATTCCCGCCACCAAAACGTCCTAGTAATTCATTAATAAAATCATCAAAACTACTATATTGACCAAAATCAAAGCCATTCATATCAACCCCAGCAGCACCACCAGGAAAGCCCTGTCCGGCTTGTTTCCAATATTGACCAAACTGGTCGTACTTTTGACGCTTTTCGGGGTCTGATAAGACTTCGTATGCTTCGTTTACTTGCTTAAAACGCTCCTCAGCATCCTTATTATGTTGGTTTACGTCAGGATGATATTTGCGGGCTAATTTACGAAAAGCTTTTTTAATGTCTTCTTGAGTAGCGCTTTTATTTACTCCTAAAATCTGATAATAATCTTTAAAATCGGTTGCAGCCATGTACTAGCCTCCTGTGTTATGTTTCCTTAGTATTTTTTTATATTATCGAGCCAATACAACGCAAAAACTCTAGTTGCGGACATTCGGACTCTGACTTTAAATTAACAAATATTAAATAATTGCCAAGTGCGGTTCTTGCTATTGGGGAGCAGGGGAATTTCCGTACTCTAATCAAGGTTAAGAAATAAAGGGAAAATTTAAATATCGCTTTTTTCAAAAAACAGAACAAATTGTAAATAACAAGACTTACGCACTCGTGACAAAAATTAGGTATTTCAGACAGAGGAGCATTGTTTATCTTTCAAATAAATAAATTAAAAGATGCGTAAGTCCTGATTATTCAAAAATTATCTAAATGATTGGTGATTACGGATTAAATCACTGTTCCGTCAGCAATCACGGCATTTTTCAGTACCACTATAATACCGCTACGGATATAAAAACCTTGGTTTTCACGGTCGGCTTCTTGAACATTATCTTTGTTGATAATTTGTACATCACAGCCGATGTGAGCATTTTTATCAATAATCGCACGACGAACAGTGGTATTTGCTCCGATACCTAAACTTGAAACACCTTCACTACAGTCAGACTGACGTTCGGCATAAGGTTCGTAAAAATCCGACCCCATAATCAAGGTATCTTCGATATTGCATCCAGATTCAATACGCGATCGCACTCCTAAAACCGAATTGACAATCCGGCAATCTTTGAGTATGCAACCCTCACCAATCATTGATTGTGCTATTTGACAATTTAATAGCTTAGAAGGAGGTAAATAACGAGAACGAGTGTAAATCGGGGCTTCTTCATCGTAGAAACTAAAAGGAGGTCGTGGCTGCTGAGTTAATGCTAAGTTTGAATTAAAAAACGCTTCAATAGTCCCAATATCTTCCCAGTAATCATCGAACAAGAAAGCTTGAACGTTGTAACCATCGAGTGCAGCAGGAAGAATTTCTTTACCGAAATCAGTTTGGTCTTTTGATTGTTTTAACAACTTGAGCAAAACATTTCTTTTAAAGACATAAATCCCCATTGAAGCAATGTATGGCTTTTCTTTGGCTTGTTCTTCATCCAAACCAAGTACAGTTGTATCAACAGCCATTTTCTTTAAGGCTTCACCTTTAGGTTTTTCACTAAAATCAATGATTCTGCCATGATCATCAATTTTCATTAAACCAAAATCAGAAGCACGACGTTCTTCAATCGGAATCACTGATAAAGTTACATCAGCTCCAGTTTCCCGATGACGTTCCACAAACTGACGATAGTCCATCCGATAGAGATGGTCACCTGATAGAATCAGATATTCTTCTACATCCCATTCTTCAAAAAGCCAGAGATACTGACGCACTGCATCCGCTGTACCTTGGAACCAATTTGAATTATCTAAAGTTTGCTGTGCTGCTAGGACTTCTACAAAACCTTCAGTAAAACCAGCAAAGCTATAAGTCCGAGCTAGGTGACGGTTTAGGGAAGCGGAATTGAACTGTGTCAACACATAAATTTTAAATATTTCTGAATTTATACAGTTACTGACCGGAATATCTATCAAACGGTACTTTCCAGCTAATGGCACAGCTGGTTTAGCACGGAACTTTGTTAATGGATAAAGACGGGTACCCGCACCACCACCAAGAATAATACCTAAAACTTTTTTCATTGAGATTTCTCCAAACTGCCTATCTGCTCTCACTAATCAGTTTATGACTGTGTGTGGCAGCTCGCACAGGGGGAATTAAAGATTAAGGTAAGTTAATAAAAACATCATATTTACTATATTTGTAGTTAAGAATAAAATTCTCAGGTATCAATTAATGTTGATATTGAAAATTATCGACCAACTACATCCTTTTTATCCTAACCCGCACTAACGAAACGCAATTGCTGAGAAAGCTTCAGATACTGTACCCAAGGCTGTTCCGAAAGCTGAGAAATTGCATTTGGCGATAATGTTGCCGTATACACATCTCTTTGGGCTGTGATACCGTTGACACCAAAACTTGTCAACATCGCAGTTGCCCCAGAGTCAAGAACTGGTTGAGTATGAATAAAAACTACCAAACAATATTCTGATGGGTCTTTAATATTTTTCAGTGCCAATATTAGAGCGGTATCTAGCTTAGTAAAGTTCATAAACTGTTTGAATCAAGAAGGGGCAAGTAATCATAATCTTAGTTGCCCCTTGTTCAGGGTATCAAGTATAAACTTAATTCCAATCCATCCTTGTGTAGAGTTAGAAGTTGACAGTTGACAGTTGACTTTTGGCACACTTAGTTACTTCATAGAAACCGCAGTTTTATTTACCACCATAATAAAAGGCGATTTCCTTTTCCTTTAAAGGGGCAAAATCGGCTTCTTCAAGCATTTGATTCAGTTCAGCTTGTGAAATATGTTTAGCGCCAATTCTAACTATACGAGACCTCATAGTATTTTTTACACCACTACGCTGTCTATCCCCTTCCAATCCCATGACTTTATGGTATAAATCGAGCTTTTCAGGTTCAATAGGAGAACCATCCAAATCAATTCCTTTAGCAATCGCTTCGTCAACAGCATCCGCACCCTTGGTTGAGGCATCCATTTGATTAGTTTGATTCGTCATAGCAAAGGATTTTTATTTTCTGATTTAATTTATTATTAAGAATAAATTTTACCAGTTAGCGGTACCGCTACTAGCTTTAAACCTTAACATTAACATTTAGATGCCGTAATTTTTCGTATGCACTTGTCAGGAATCGGGTCTATAGTTTAATCTCAAAGCAATGCTATAGCAATATGGTGACGCTATGTCAGAGCATCCGATTCCCGAACAAAAAAACCGTAGATTAGAAAGGGCTTTAAGCAATACAATTGTCGATATATACTTTGGCACTTCTGAAAGCTGGCTACGAGCTATTCTCCGGATGTGCATCTTCTCATTGGGCTACATAGATTCCGAGCCGGTGTTTATTGTTGAATGTCCTAACCAAGCTGTAGCAAAACGGTTAAGCCGCAAAACTTATCCTTTTAGAGACATCGTATATTGCTTTAGCGATAACCTACAAGTTACCGAACGTACTTTATTTTGCTATCAAGAATCAAAAAATGGTTTGTGGCAATGTTTCGACACCAACAGTAATTCCTGGAAAAGCTGGAATAGTCTATATACCCCGCAACGGTTGAATTGACAAGATTGGGAATTGGGAATTGGGAATTGGTAATTATGAGTTAATGATTATCTATCCCCCCATCTCCCCATCCCCCCATCTCCCCATCCCCCCCATCCCCCCATCCCCCCCATCCCCCCATCTCCTTGTCCCTATCCCTTATTCCTTCCGAGTTACTAAACCAGCAAAGAATCCACCTAAAACACTTCCCGTCCAAATTCCTGTAGTGCTACCTTGCCACATTGCACCCGGTGCCACTACAAATTTACAACCTGTTTTAAATAATTCCCAACGCTGGTTTTGACAATTTTGACTGTGAGCTTGTACACTCAGTTGTCCCCCAACATAACCGCCGAAAAAGCCAGATGCAAGGGCTAAAAAGGTACAAATAAGTAATCTTTTTTGTGAGGATTGTTTACTCATTATGAGGACAAGGGGATGGGGGGACTTTCGGGATGGGGGGGACAAGGGGATGGGGGGACAAGGGGATGGGGGGACAAGGGGATGGGGGGACAAGGGGATGGGGAGAAATAAACTGTCAACTAACTCTCCACCTTTAACCTTTAACCTTTGACCTTTATTTAACCAGTATTTCTCATCCCAGCGGCAATTCCATTAATAGTTAACAGCGCACCTCTGAGCAATTCTCCTTTGCTGTAACGGGAGTGGATTACTCCAGAATTGGCACTATTTTTACTGTCTCGCAGACGCTTGAGTAAGGATACCTGAATAAATCCTAAAGGTACAATAGTACCATTTCTTAATTGTACGGAACGCTGTAAAACTGGATCTCCATCTAAAAGTCTTTCGTGTCCGGTGATTTGTAAGACTAAATTTTTTGTCAGGTAGTATTCGCTGGAAATTTGATTGAATACCCCATAAAAGCGCTGCTTATCTTCGGGTTTAGATAATTCCTCTACATAGTGTCGAGCCATTTGTAAATCGACTTTTGCCAAGGTCATTTCTACTTTGGAAATCACCATTTTGAAAAATGGCCACTTTCTGTAGAAGCATTGTAGTAACTGTATGTGGTCGTCGGGAGCTTCGTTTAAAAATTCTTGCATTGCTGTACCGACTCCGTACCATGCAGGTAGCAAAAATCTGGTTTGTGTCCAGCTAAATACCCAAGGGATTGCCCGCAAACCGCTTAAACCCTTGTTACCTGATGGACGACGAGCGGGACGAGAACTGATTTGTAACTGACTAATTTCTTCGATGGGGGTAACTTGATGGAAAAAATCAATAAAATCGGGTTGTTCGTAAATTAAATCCCGATAGTGCGATCGCGATCGCGCTGATAATTCTTCCATAATTTCGTTCCAGGGTTCGATATTGTCAAACCCAGCACTGAGGAGACTAGCTTGAATTACGGCAGTGGTGATTGTTTCGAGATTGTACAACGCCAAGTTGGGTAAGGAGTATTTGGAAGCTAAAACTTCTCCTTGTTCGGTAATTTTGATCCGTCCGTTGATACTTTTACCTGGTTGCGCCAAAATTGCTTCGTAAGCAGGACCACCACCGCGTCCGACGGAACCACCTCGTCCGTGAAAGATTCGCACGCTTAAGCCATATTCTTCGGCGATTTGCTGTAATGATTTTTGGGCTTTATGAATCTCCCAATTGCTACTCAGAAAACCAGAGTCTTTGTTACTGTCAGAATACCCCAACATTATTTCTTGTAAGTTGGGACTTAACGGAGAAACAGCAGAAGAAAATGCCTCTTTACCCCCTTGTCCCCTTGTCCCCTTGTCCCCTTGTCCTTTTGTCCCCTTATCCTCATTCCCTTGTCCCCTTGTCCCCTTCTGCTCTTCATAGGCTGCGTAACCTCCTGCAAGCAATGCACGATACAAGGGAAGGGAAAACAAATCTCTCATGACTTGCCTAGAACCCTGTAAATCCTCAACAGTTTCAAATAAAGGGACTACTCGGATTGTACCTACAGCGGTTCCAGGATCGTAAAGTCCTGCTTCTTTGGCTAAGAGCAATACTTCAAGTACGTCGCTGACCGAGCGACACATACTAATAATATAAGTTTGACATATATTACAACCAAATTCTTCTTGTAGCGATCGCAATACACGTATGGTTTCTACAACTTCGTTGGTTTTATCTCCAAACGCTAACTGTGCGGGGATTAATGGTCTTCTGGTTTGCAGTTCTTCAACTAACCAAGCAATTTTCTCTGTTTCTGGTAGTTGTTCGTAATTTGTCTCTAGAATTCCTAAATATTCTAAAATTTCGCTAATCGCACTGCTATGACGGGTTGACTCTTGGCGAATATCTAACTGTGTCAAATTAAAGCCAAAAATTTCAACTTGAGTCAGGAGATTTTCTAACTGCTGACACTTTAAACCAGTTTGTGATAAATTGCGTTGAATTAACCTTAAATCTGTTAAAAACTCATCTTCGGAACGATAAATAGGGGCTTTATCATCTTTGATAATTTCGCGCTTCCACAATGCTGAATTACGTTCCCGTGTATTTTCCAGTCGCTTAACCACATAAGCGAGTTTCAACCGATAAGGTTCCTGACGATAACGTAAAGCCAATGCATCGTATACTCCGCTCATCTGAGACTGTTCAATTTCCAACGATTCTAGTAAATCTGGTAGAACATCGCTCCAGTGCAAAGAAACGCTTAATAATTCAATCAATGCTTTAGCGGATTCGATGTATTTTTCCAACACCATATGACGTTGATAACAAGCCGTCTGCCAAGTTATTTCTGGTGTTACTGATGGATTCCCGTCTCGATCGGAACCAACCCAAGAACCAAATTGACAAAAGCTTTTAATTGGTGGCTCAATTCTAGGAAAGGTTGAATTTAAACCATACTTGAGACGCTCGTACAATTGCGGAATCGCATCAAACAATACCGATTTAAAGTAGTGTAATGCATAATCTACTTCATCAAGTACGCTGGGTTTAAACTGATGCAGTTCATCGGTACGCCACCATAAACGGATATCTTCGAGTAATTGAGAGCGAAGTTGAGTTGTCTCCCAAGAATATCCTCCGGCGGTCATATTGCCAGAACGCTTTTCTGATGCATCGAGTTTTTGCAGTAAATCTACTACTCGTCGTTGTTTATCTCGAATCGTGGGACGGACGATTTCAGTTGGGTGAGCTGTAAACACTAAACGTACTTCTAATTGTGCAATTAAGCGTTGAATTTGTCCGGGTGGTACGTTTAATTTAAATAACTTGGGAAATAGTTCGGCGAAGGTTCCTTTGTCTTTGATATTAGGTTTGGCTTGCCAATTTTTGACTAGTAAATCTGCATTTACTCCGTTATTAAGATGAATTTCCTCTTGCTGATGATTACTCGAATAAATAATATTGGGTAACGTTTCTGTTTCCCCATCTTCTTCATAACGAGTTAATTGCTGCTGCTGTTCGTAGTCTTGTTCTACGATGTTGATCAATTGGAAATACAAAGCAAATCCACGAGCTGCCCTAATTGCTTCATTGATACTTAATTGTTCAATTAAACTTGATACTGAAGCAGCTTGGTTATCCGTTGCTTGTCCTTCTGGGGAACATAAATCACGTAACTGTTTGAGGAGGTCTACCATTTGTTGTCCGCATTCTTCACGGAGAACCAATTCCCACATTTCTTCGACGATTTGCAAGCGATGGCGCAAAAACAAATCTGATGCGGGGTAGATACTTACAGCCTGAGCCAAAGGGTATAAAACGGCACTCATATTCTAAGTAATATATAGAGCTGATTACTGTTTATTATTTTTTCGTAGTTGCGGCACCCACATCTCATAAATTTTCCATCTCAAGACGGATTAAGACTTTTTATACTGCGTATAATGATTTAATCTGCCGAATTTGAATTTGGAAAATCAAGTAGAGGTAGGCGTTCACCTCGAAATAATTCTTCGCTGGCTTGTCCTACGGCTATGAGTGCTTCTTGTGTAGCTTTCTCTGCTAATACTAATGTTAGGACAGAAACGGTACCAGCTTGCAGGATGACGGACTGGGGAATTGAAAATAAGCCTAAATTTAATTCGGCTTTGGGTGACTTAGAATTAACAGACTCAGGTGACATAGATATTTTTGACGATGCAGTAAGATAAGTTAAATAAAACACAAAAATTCACAACTGGAGAGCTTAATAGTTATTTACTCCGTTAATATGGGCAAATTAAATCAGTCAACAAATTAACCAATCAGATCACAAAAGTGTTAGAAACAACTTCCTAGCTAAATAGTTCGATGATTCTAGTTTACTAGTACTCGCCAGCCCTTTGTGCGTCTGCTCAATTCCGTTTCGTCCACAACAGATGAAAACAGCCTTTATACAAACCCAACAATCATTAGCACAGTGGGTAAGCCAAGCAACAGGAATAAACTCTTTGGGGGTAAAAGTCCGGTTGCGAGGAAACGACCTACACATTCTTTGTGAATCACAATCTGGACCTGCTCGTTGGCAAACTTTGTCCGATTTGCTTCAAGCACTACAGCAAACTGATTTAGATGCTTTAGTCAAAAGCGAACAGTCTTCAATATACCAAGTTTTCGTTTATGGAAAGAAAAAAAGCGAAAAACGCCCCGAATGGTGTCATAAGGTTTACTTAAATCAACTTGACAAGCACTTAGAAGAGGTAAATCAGTCGCTTTTAACAGCCCATAGACCGATGACGGGAGCGCTAATCTTATCGAACGAAAGTTTAGCTCGTCAAGGAGATCCTTCGGCAATTGCTCGCTATCTGAGCGAAACTCTGAGTACTTTTGGTGTAGCAGTCCAAGTCAAGGTCAGAAAGCAGAAAGCATCAGATAGCATTGCTCAAAATCAAAACCGTTTGTGGGTTTTTTGTCAATCAAATTACACACCAGATCCATCATTAATTGCTGAACCTGTAGCAGCTAAATTACGACATCTCAAATTATTGGGCTATCGAGATGCAGTTATTTCGACACAAGTGGTTGGCGAAACTCAACCAGATTGGCTGCTGCTGATTGATTTAACACCCCCAGAGGTGATGCTCAAGGAATGGGCTAGGTGGGGAGATGTACAAGCGATTGTCAGGCTTTTAAACCTGGGATTTGCTAATTCCAAGGTGAAGGTGCAAGCTTCTTTACAAGATTCAACGTTACATATATTTTGTACACCAGGGTCTGAATCTTCCGAAGATGGGGTGATTCCAGCGAAAACGTTGTGTTTGGATAAAATTGTTCCCAGCTTAGAAGCACTAGCTCCCCAAGGTATATTAAGTGCAGCGATTTACGGACAACAAACAGTTTCATCTTCCGAACCCGCTTGGATCGATTGGCTGTCTTTACCAGCTAAGGAACATCCAGCTTTAGCAACACCAGCGATTGAATTAGCTAATTCGGGTGATATTGAAGCAATTACTTTTTTACTCCAACGTTTACTCAATCCCAATTTAGATAAACGTTTGAAAACTGGCGGGATTCGCGTAATTTTGCTGCGTAAAAAAGATTTATTACACATCATGTGCGATGCTCCAATATGTCCATCACGCAAACAAGTAGCTGCCCAAGTTATCAATTTTATTAAACATTTGCAGTTATCTGACCTTGGAGGAGTGCGCGTTTACGGACGACGCGCTGGTAATAAAAAACCATTTTGGCAATCAGGTACAGATTTCAAGCCGCGTCAACGAGTAGTACCCGAAGCAACTCCAGAATTTGCTGCAACTTCTGCCTATGTACAGGAACTGTTACCCAACGACAACGAACCTGTATTACGTCCCGATTTAACCACGGAAGAAATCCATGCATTTGTTGCCGATGTAGCCAAGGATTGGGGTGAAACTGTCAAAAACTGGTTTTTAAGAACCCAATTGTTTATTGAAAAACAGCCGTCTGAATCAAACTCGGAAACGAAAGTCCGCCGCGTTGCCTTAATCTGGGGTAGCCTCGGATTATTGCTGAGTTTACAAACTGATTGGCTATTCGGTCAAATTTTGACTTCCTTAGTACCCCCAACTCCCATAGTTAATCAATCGCAGCCAAATACAACCACCGAAGACACAAAAACGGCATTTCTTTCCAACACCACCGAAGAAAAACCCAATCCTAGCTCCAACTCAGTATTTAATGGTTCCAACTTTACCAACCGAAACAACACCAACCGAAATAAAGCAACAGCAACAGCCATACTTTTAGCAGCGCGATCGCCATTTCCCAGTTTTAATGCTCGTCAGTTAAATGAACAATTGGCTTTGTATAAACAGCGTTTGCTCAAAAATGGTGCGCCACCGGATGTCTTAATTATCGGTTCTTCCCGTGCTTTACGAGGTGTAGATCCAGATGCCTTGAGGAAAGCTTTAGCAACAGAAGGTTATCCAGATGTTGATATTTTTAATTTCGGTATTAACGGTGCCACAGCCCAAGTTGTAGATTTTGTGATTCGTCGTGTTCTCCAGCCATCGGAATTACCCCATACAATTATCTGGGCAGATGGTTCTCGTGCCTTTAACAGCGGTAGAGGAGATAACACCTTTGATGCGATCGTTGCATCACCTGGATATCAATATGCTCTCAAAACATCTTTAGCAAGAGTTGGCTCTACAAATCAGCCAAAAACTCTTAAAGAAGCAGAAATTGCCAAACAGAAAAGTAATGGCTATGAAATTATCAACGAAATGTTAAGTGAAGGATTCGCGACTATTTCAAATTCCTACAAAAAACGCGATCAATTAAAAGGTCAGATTAACAAAATATATAAATCTCTACCCATAATCAGCGCTTTAAAGACAGATTCTGCCAGCAACTCAACAAATCTTTCAGAAGATGCTGAAAATTATGCAGTAGACTTTGATGGATTTTTATCTTTATCCATCCGCTTTGACCCGAATACTTATTATCAAAAACACCCAAAAGTTGTGGGTAATTACGATCAAGACTATCAAAATTTTGATTTAGTTGGCGAGCAAAATGCAGCTTTACAAGCATTACTCAACTACACAGAATCTCAAAATATAAATGTAGTGTTTGTAAATATGCCCCTGACGGCAGATTATTTAGATCCTGTACGTACAAAATACGAGCAAGAATTTGAGGAGTATATGCTGAATTTTGCAAATCGCTCCAACTTCGTTTATCGGAACTTAAGTCAAATATGGCTTGAAGCCAACGATTATTTTTCCGATCCCAGTCACCTCAACCGTTACGGTGCATACGAAGTATCTAAAAAACTCGCCAAAGATCCGATGATTCCCTGGAGTGAGAAGTAAGGGGATGGGGGATGGGGAGATGGGGGGACAAGGAGACAAGGGGATGGGGAGATGGGGGGACAAGGGGATGGGGAGATGGGGAGATGGGGGGACAAGGGGATGGGGGGACAAGGAGACAAGGGGATGGGGAGATGGGGGGACAAGGGGATGGGGGGACAAGGAGACAAGGAGATGGGGGGAAATGAATAATCACCATCAACTGTCCACTGTCAACTGTCCACTGTCAACTGTCAACTGCCAACTGTCAACTGTCAACTGTCAACTGCCAACTAACTAAAACATGAATTTCATTTCGTTTGCCTACGGACTATTTTTACTGAGCGTATTGGGGATTTATTGGTCTGTAGAACAACAAAGGTTGCGATTATGGACTTTATTGATTGCCAGTTTAATTTTTTATGGGTCTAACCAAATTTATTATGTACCACTCTTATTGACTCTAACTTATATTAATTTTCGTTTGGGGTTAGCCCTCGGACAAAATACTTCCCCCGGAAAGCATACTCTTGATTGGCGAATTTCTAATGAGCAGTGGCAATTTGCTCAAGCTGATTGGAACCGTCATCGTTTGAAAGTTTTATGGCTGGGCATTAGTTTAAATCTTTTGCTATTGTTTGGGTTTAAGTATGTGCCAGCCTTATTCAACTTCTTTAACCCAAGTCTTCCTCACCCTGTGGGGGGTGGAAGTATTTTTAAGGCGATCGCACCATTAGGAATATCATTTTTCACTTTTGAGTGTATTGCTTATCTAGTAGATGTTTATCGCGGCGCACCTGCTGCGGAACAGTTTATTCAATTTGCTAGTTACAAATCTTTTTTTACCAAGCTGATTTCGGGACCGATTACTCGCTACCATCATTTGGCGAACCAATTTAATAATCTTAAGTTTCCTCATGCCAATATCATCGCCGAAGGACTATGGTTAATTGCCAGAGGTGCGGTAAAAAAAGCTCTTTTAGCAGATAATTTAGGAATTTTTGTCGATTTATCATTCAGCAGCTTGCAAAGAGCGGGTAGTGTGGATTTGTGGTTAGCTACCTTTGCTTATGGCTTACAACTATATTTAGATTTTAGTGGTTATGTAGATATTGCTCGTGGCAGTGCTTTGCTTTTTGGTTTAGTATTGCCAGAAAATTTTAATCATCCTTATTTCAGCACGAGTATTGCCGACTTTTGGCGGCGCTGGCACATGACTTTAGGTGATTGGCTGCGTAATTACCTTTATTTCCCTCTCGGAGGTTCCCGCAAAGGTTTAGCTCGCACCTGCTTGAATTTAATGATTGTCATGGTTATCGCCGGAATCTGGCATGATGCAGCTTTAGGATGGTTTGTTTGGGGAGCATATCACGGTTTTGCATTGGTCGTACATCGTTTAACTGATGTTGTTAGCGATCGATTTGAGCCTCTGGAAAATTTCTGGCAAAATCCCTTCGGAGTCGTATTAGCTTGGCTGTTTACTCAATTAATGGTTTTCACCTCGTGGATATGGTTCCGCCTACCTAATTTACAAGATTCTTGGTTAGTAATTACCCATCTGTGGGGTCATCGTGCCGATGCACAATTTGCTCAAAAAGTCTACGTGGAAGCTCTAAATATTAGTCAGTATCAATTAGCTGCCTTATTAATTGGCATTGCGGTTGTTATGGCTATCAGCTACGTCTTCAGTAATCGTCTGAAACTACAGCTTAATTGGCATTTAAAACTCCTATTCATCCCACTATGCCTCTGGGCAGTTTGGGTTTTAGCTCCCGAAGGTCGATTGCCTTACATATACTTTGATTTTTAAATGTAGGGAATAGGGAATAGGGAATAGGGAGTAGGGAATAGGGAATAGGGAATAGGGAGTAGGGAATAGGGAATAGGGAATAGGGAATAGGGAGTAGGGAATAGGGAGTAGGGAATAGGGAATAGGGAATAGGGAGTAGGGAATAGGGAGTAGGGAATAGGGAATAGGGAATAGGGAGTAGGGAATAGGGAATAGGGAGTAGGGAATAGGGAATAGGGAGTAGGGAGTAGATAATTAAATCCGTGAAATCAGTGTAATCCTTTTTAATCCGTGGTCGGGTTTACTCTTTGCCTTAAATCAGTTTTACTTATATCTTAAATAAGTGATCAATATTTAAGCAAATGCTCCTAAGTGAATCAACTAATGTATAGTAATAAATAACAGGCAAGAGAAATCGCGCCTAAATTATAAAACAAATAAACAGCAATTATCCGAACCATGACAACCACATTACAAAGACGCGAGAGCGCCAGTGCGTGGGAACAGTTCTGCGGATGGATTACCAGCACCAACAACCGTTTATATATCGGTTGGTTCGGTGTATT
>Ga0209911_100129_pt1 | contig 46941 bp, 35 predicted proteins | sample FECB21metaG_FD_188301 | JGI IMG/M metagenome (GOLD analysis project Ga0209911, IMG submission 188301) | Cyanobacterial communities from the Joint Genome Institute, California, USA - FECB-21 (SPAdes) (version 2) | ecosystem: Environmental > Aquatic > Thermal springs > Hot (42-90C) > Microbial mats...
AGATTAAGCCTATTTTTTTGGTTTTAGAACTAAAATCATTGGCTATAACCTTGAAATTACGTTTAACTCTTGAGAAAATTCTCAACTATTTATCTAAAACCTAAATACCTACCCTTGAAAGATCCCCTTGTCCCCCCATCCCCTTGTCCCCCCGTCCCCTTGTCCCCCCATCCCCTTGATTGGTATGAACTGGGGCTTGAGAAAAATGACACATCAGGGCATACTTCATGGTCGTGAGTAGTTTGTCAAATACTTAAATGAGCAAAAATCCGTCTTATAAACCAATTCCTAACTGTACCTGGAGTCGTGCTATTGGTTTGGGTTGGGAACAGCCTTATACTGTTCGTAAAGCTAGTAATATTGATGATGGTCCTTGGCAGGGAATGCCTCTTGGTGGTTTTGGTGCTGGCTGTATTGGTCGTTCTCCACGGGGAGATTTTAATTTATGGCACATCGATGGTGGAGAACATACGTTCCAAAATATTCCCGGTTGTCAGTTTAGCGTTTTTGAAAGTAGTAATCATCAAAATATTGCTTATGCTTTATCTACTGAACCGAGTCATGATGGTACTTTGTCGGCATGGAATTTTTACCCTCCATCTAAATCAGTAGCGGATTCTACCGGGACTTATCATGCGTTATATCCCCGCAGTTGGTTTGTATACGAAAATGTATTTCAAGCACAGTTAAGCTGCGAGCAATTTTCGCCGATTTGGGCTGAGAATTATCAAGAATCTAGCTATCCGGTAGCGGTGTTTGTTTGGAATGCTCATAATCCCACAGATCAACCGATTACTCTGAGTATTATGCTGACTTGGCAGAATATGGTGGGATGGTTTACCAATACTGTCAAATCCCCTGAAGTGGAAATGCGGGATGATGGTAGTCCGGTTTATGATTATCAACCAAATATAGGCGATAGTAAAGATAATTTTAACAAGTTAATCACAAATCCTGAATACTTTGGTTGTTTGTTAGATCGAGTGGGTATTGATCAACCAGCTGAAGGTGAAGGTACTTGGTGTATTGCTACTTCAAAACATCCAAAAGTTGAAATATTTCATCATAATCGATGGAATCCTACTAGTACTGGTGAAGATATTTGGCAAAGCTTTGCTCGTGATGGTTCTTTGGCTAATATTACCGATGAAACCCCTGCAATTCAAAACGAACAAATTGCCGCTGCGATCGCGGTGCGTTTTACTCTTGAACCGGGAGAAACTCTTTCTATTCCTTTTGCGATCGCGTGGGATTTGCCAATCACAGAATTTGCATCTGGAATTACCTATAAGCGCAGATATACGGATTTTTTTGGCGTTAATGGTCAGAATGCTGGCAATATTGCGATTACTGCTCTTGAAGAATATCAAGGTTGGCTTGAGCAAATTCAAGCTTGGCAAGAACCAATTATTCAACGTCAAGATTTACCAGATTGGTTCAAAATGGCTTTGTTTAATGAACTTTATGACTTGACTGCTGGGGGTACTCTATGGAGTGCGGCTTCTAATCGTGATCCGTTTGGTCAGTTTGCTGTACTTGAATGCTTAGATTATCGCTGGTACGAAAGTTTGGATGTACGGCTTTATGGTTCCTTTGGTTTACTAATATTGTTCCCGGAATTGGAAAAAGCGGTAATTCGTGCTTTTGCGAGAGCAATTTCCGACAGTGATGAAAATACTCGTGTAATCGGCTACTATTATACTATTGGTGCGGAAAGTCCTTTAGCAGTTCGCAAACTAGCCGGTGCAACACCCCACGATTTGGGCGCACCCAATGAACACGTTTGGGAAAAGACAAATTATACGAGCTACCAAGATTGTAATCAGTGGAAAGATTTAGGTTGTGATTTTGTGTTGCAGGTATATCGTGATTTTATCTATACAGGTAGTACGGATATCGAATTTCTCACGGATTGTTGGAATGCGATTGTGGAAACTTTAGACTATCTTAAAGCCTTTGATCATGATGGGGACGGTATTCCAGAAAATTCCGGAGCTCCAGATCAAACCTTTGACGATTGGCGTTTACAAGGTGTAAGCGCTTACTGTGGGGGATTATGGTTAGCAGCTTTAGAAGCGGCGATCGCCATTAGCGAAGTTTTATCAAATCAGTCGGTACAAATCGAGAATTTAACAACACAAAAAGCAGTTTACCAAAATTGGTTAGAAAAATCTCGTCCCGTTTATCAAGAAAAGCTATGGAACGGAAAGTTCTACCGTCTTGATAGTGAAAGTGGTTCCGAGGTGGTAATGGCTGATCAATTATGCGGACAATTTTACGCTCGTTTGTTACAGCTACCGGATATTGTACCAAATGAATGTACGATTTCAGCTTTAAATACTGTTTACGATGCTTGTTTCCTCAAATTCAATGAAGGTAAGTTTGGTGCTGCGAACGGTTTACGTCTCGATGGTTCTCCTGAAAACCCCGATGCGACTCATCCGTTAGAAGTTTGGACAGGAATCAACTTTGGTATTGCGGCTTTTTTAGTACAGATGGGAATGAAGTCAGAAGCATTTAAGTTGACAGAGGCTGTAGTCAATCAAATTTACGAAAACGGTTTGCAATTCCGCACTCCCGAAGCGATTACAGCCCTTGGTACATTCCGCGCTTGTGTTTACCTCAGAGCCATGGCAATTTGGGGAATTTATTTGATGCTCAAGTAAATCAGTTAACAGTTAACAGTTATCAGTTATCAGTTATCAACCAAGGGAGATGGGGGGATGGGGGGATGGGGGGATGGGGAGAAATCAACTGTCAACTGTCAACTGTCCACTGTTTTATATTCATCAAATCTTGATGTTTAAAAAGCAAATGAGATTAACTTTAACGATAACCACAGCTAATAACTCGGACTATATGTTCATGTTGAACAAGTTTTGTAGTGAAAAACTCGATTCTAAGAAATGTTTTGGATTAAAAAACTGATCATCATCGTATTTTTCAGAAAAATTTTGATGTGAAAAGTGTCTTATTGTAAATTATTTATTAACTAGACTTTGTACTTAAAAATACATAATCATTTACTTAACAGAATTAACACTAAATTCAGGTGGAAGTAAAAGTTTGATAAAGTATAAGATATTTATTGACCGTAAGGGCTGAAATTTAAGAAAAATGCATTTAATGGTAATCAATAGTCTGCTAAAGTAATAACTTGGGTTTGGCTAAAAAAATGTTTTACTTTCAATTTTCACTCAACGAAAAGCCACTAAATATTTATATAAGCAAGATGAATGAATAATTAGTAATTTTTAATACGGGTGCAAAGAGCTAATTCAGTAGTTAATAATCAGTATAAAGCCTTGTTTTAAAAGTATTTAAAGCTCTTTTCAACTACCGCTACAAGATTTAACTAGAGTCAATAAAATTACCATTACTCAGAGATTAAACAATGGACTCGTACCCAGAGTTGGGAGTTCACAAAGCGGACGTTGATATAAACAATACTCCATCCCTGATTGCTTCATCTGCCATTGACAAGCTTTGGAAGCAAATTGTTGGGGATACTAATTTTACATCTGAGTTTAACCAAGCTTGGATTTGTCGTGAGTTTCAATTAGGCGATGAACTGACTCATTACAATTGCAAGCAACATTCAGCAGTTAGTGGTGAAGTTGTTTATTTAGTTTGTCAAGGAAAAGTTCGCTTACTGGCTTTTGATCCATCTTTAAAAAAGCAAGTTTCAATTCAATTGCTCAATCCAAGTCAAATTTTTGGAGCAGATAATGCATTTTGCGATGATTTTCAAGAATATCGAGCTGTTGCATCTAGTAGGGGAATTATAGCGCAAATTTCTTTACAGGATCTTGATACTTGGTTACAGCGTTATCCGACTTTGTACGATTATTTCTCGGAAGCTAGTAAATCACGTCAAAAATTGATTTTTTTCAAGACACTGACACAATTGCGTTCAGCTAAACTGCCCAGATCACAAAATACTCCAACTCTACAAAAATTACTTGCTTATTTTCTCAACATCAAGATTAGTGCTGGTTCACGTTTGATCACATCATGTTCGTCGGAACATCGTTTTTGGCTGGTTAGCGGGGAAATTGGTAGTATTTCCGGGAACAAACGATTACCAGTTGTGGGTGAGAGTTGGGGATATCCTGATCTGATTCCAGAGGATTTGATATCTCTAACGGATTTATCGCTATTTTATCTACCGAAAGAACACTTTGATTTAGTAGCGGAGATTGCACCAGAGTTAAGAAGTCAAAAAGAAGCAATTAAACAAGAGGTAAATAATCAATCGGAGGAGAAAGAGTATCCAGTTGAGTCGGAATTTGAGCAGGAAGCTCAGGAGGAAGATCGTAATTGTACTGAGTATATAAAATTCAAAAATCAACATCCTCCCCGATGGTGGTTTCGGACTTACCCTTTTATTCAACAGCAAAGTTCATCGGATTGTGGTGTCGCAAGTCTGGCAATGATTAGTCAATTTTGGGGTAAACGTTTTAGTCTGAATACTCTGCGTTCAATAGTAGGTATCAACTCGATGGGTGCGGAATTGGGTGATTTAGCTAATGCAGCCCAAAGCTTGGGATATCAGGCTTTAGCAGTACGAGGTGCAGTCAGCGAGTTGGAGTCTCAAAAATTACCTTGGATAGCTCATTATCAGGGTAATCACTATATCGTTGTTTGGTTAATCAAAGATCAACGTGTATTAATTTCAGATCCAGCGATTAATAAACGATGGCTTTCTCGTTGGGAATTTGAAGCAAATTTTACGGGATATGCTTTACTTTTATCTCCAACAGAGCAATTCTACGAACACAAGAGCGAAACAATCTCTTTGAGTCGCTGGTTGCAATCTTTTAGGGATTATCGGTTTGTATTGGCAAAAATAGTGATTATTTCGATACTATTACCGCTTTTGGGTATAGTTCCAGCGATATTAGCCCAAACTGTAATAGATGCAATCTTTTCCGTCAAAGACTCTAATTATAACTTTGATTCGATAAATATTTTTGCTCTTGGTTTTCTTATATTCGGATTTGGACGTATTGCTTTAACATCAATCCGTCGTCACTTGCTTGATTATTTATTTAATCGCTTGGATTTAACTTTGATTAGTAATTCCATCACTCATACCTTGAATTTACCCTTATCTTTTTTTGCATCTCGTAGAGTGAGAGACATTATCAGTCAAATTCAAGAAAACCCTAAAATTCATCGTTTTTTGACTCGTCAAGCAATAAGTACCATTTTGGATGGGTTGATGACGGTTATCTACTTTGGGCTGATGGCTTATTACAGTTGGCAACTCACTTTGCTGGTGGTGGGTTTTATTTTACTGATGATGGTTTTGAGTGCGGGTACAAATGTATTTTTGAAAAATTTGCAGCGAGAATATTCTTTTAACTTTGCTGCTCAAAACTCTGCAATCCTAGAAATGATTACTGGTATTGTCACAATTAAGACTAATGCTGCGGAGAATTGTTTGCGATCGCGCTGGGAAGAAAGTTTCACCCAGACAATAGAGATGCGGCAAAAAGGTCAAAAAATAACTAATAGTTTGCAGTTTGCAACTAGTTTGATTAATCACTTGGGAAATACGATGGTGTTGTGGTACGGCACCCACATGGTAATAAATGCTCAAATTTCCATCGGTAAGTTTATCGCTTTTAATATGCTGATCGGTAATACGATAAACCCAATGTTGGCATTGGTAAAGCTGTGGGACGAATTCCTGGAAGTATTAGTTTCTGTTGAAAGACTTGAGGATATTTTAACTACTCCAGATACAGAAAATCTGCAAAAACCCTTAACATTACTACCTTCTATTCGGGGTGAGGTGCATTTTGAGAATGTGAGTTTTTGCCAAGGTCAAGATCAATTGGAAGAAAGCATACACAATATCTCTTTTCATGTCAAACCGGGACAAACCATTGGCATTGTGGGAGCGAGTGATTCTGGTAAAAGCACTTTGGTTAAGCTGCTTGCAGGTTTGTACCGTGCCGATAGCGGACGTATTCTGATTGATGGACACGATATCCAAAAGGTGTGTCCCTATTCTTTGCGGAGTCAATTAGGTGTAGTACCCCAAGAATTTTTCCTGTTTTCTGGAACCATCGAAGAAAATATCACTTTGTACAATCGAGAATTTAGTCTCGAACAAGTTAAAAATGCCGCGAAATCCGCAGGAGCGCAGGCTTTTATCGAGGAACTACCTTTAGGTTACAACACCATCATTGGAGAAGCAGGAATAAAGCTCGATAGGGTACAGCAGCGAAAAATAGCTGTTGCTCGGGCTTTAATCAAAAATCCTCGTATTTTAATTGTGGATGAAATGAGTAGTTCGGTTGATTGTGCTTTCGAGTATCAGTTTCAACCAAATTTAACTGGCTTTGATGTTGCTTTTATTAATACTGCATCAAGATTTTGCACCACTTTTATCATGACTCCGAATCTTAGTAGCATCCTGAATGCTGATACTATTTTGGTTCTCGACCGAGGTGCTTTAGCAGACCAAGGCACTCATGAAGAGTTAATGAGAAAAAGTATAGTTTATCCTAAGTTAGTACAACAGCAATTAAACATTTAATCTGACTCACACCAATTATTTACTGGCAGCGCTATATGCAAATCTTTTGCAAATAAAATTCTTAATCATCTGGGGGTAAAAGACTTTAATTATTTGATAATTACGTAAAGTCAAGCAGACAAAAATAGCTATCTTTATACTACACTTACATATCTATTAAGTGTATTTTATGATGTTATGTGAAAACTTTATATTTAATTTGATGAATAATACCAATAAACTGTATTGATTGCAACTGTTCATGCGGCTTCATTGCTGGTAATTGAAATAAACTTTATCATAAATTTAAAAATCATGACAATAAAGTTTAAAGTAAAATCCTTATCCCGCAAAGCTTTTGACTCAAACTTACAGATAGTAAATCAAAACCTAGTTCACAAACAGAACTTAATTAGATGGCTAAATTTTGATAATTGCAATATTATATATATTCAATAAGTTTGAATCACTTGGATAAAAATAATCACAAAAAGAAAATTAAAAGTAAAGAAAAATTACAGTGTTGATGCCCTAATTTAATAGGGGGTCACACCCCTCATTAAATAATAGATAAGGGACGAAATCTAAACTTGCACAATACTTAAGTATTCGTATAATAATATTAAGTAAATTTAGTTGGTGAAACTCATTTAGTAGGCAGATGACATTTAAGACAAAAAATAGTATAAATACTAATGTTGTGATCAACTATTAAAGATGAAGAATATTTGTTTGCTATACTAAAAATAAGAAATTTCACATAAATACTCCTAAAGTAAAATAGTTTCTATTTATACAAAATATTATCAGGGTCAAATAATTAAGTTAGGAGTTTAGCAAATTGAAAAAAGGCGAAATTGCATCTACCAAGTACTAACGTAGATTTTTTATTACCAGTCATCTGAAATGACTCTAAGTAATTATTGGAAGCATGGTAGTACTATTGCCAACTTACTGCCACTGAAATTCATATATTTCAGTAGTCGCAAGCATTCCTTCCGATGGCAGGAAAGTAGGTTTTTTGGTAAAAGGTTTAATTAATGGAAAGGATCATCAGGTTAAATGCAGTCGAAATTCTATGCCAATCAGGCATTATTGTAGGGATGAACCAGCATAGTTTGCGTCCTCGTAAACATTTAGCTCCCCAGAAGTTGATAGTCTCGGGGATGAATTTTGCCTCACGAACAGAGGCTTTTGTAAATACGGTAAATACAAAATGTAATACCTTATATGATGTCGGGGAAATTACTTGTAATGCGTCATTGCAAGTGCAACGAAGTAGAAGCAAGGAATCATCCGTAGGGTTTTGTTCTTACCTAGATCAAGTTCAAATCAAAATTGCACTTCTAAGGAATGACGTTGGTAAGTTGATGCGTGGAAAGATCGTTTCTACCTACGAAGATGCAGAAAATAAAAGGAAAATTAGCTTCCGTCTGATCAAGTTGAATTGTGATGGTGGGACAAAAACTAATTAATTACATGACGTGGGACAGACAAACTGTTTTATTGAAAAAGAATAATACAGTTGATCCATTTATTATCAGTCACCAAATTTTTGTCCGGATGCTCCTTTAAGAACTCAAAGCGATTTTCGATTATTTCAAACAAATCACAGTCTAGAGGCTAATTTACTTAATTCGAGACAACTAACACCATGAATCAAGACTTTTCTGGCATTAGTGGCAATTTAGATAAGACAATACATTCAGAACAATTCGACCAAGTAGTTGAGGCAATTCTAGCAGGTAAATATTCGTGGGCTTGTGTTTTGATGCTGCGTTTTGCTGGCTATAATCCTCTACATTACATTCCCTACCGGACTTACAATAGATTGATTAAAGAACATTCTCCCAAAAAGTCAAACCTACAATGCAATGAAAATATAAACACAACAAAGCAACATACTCACAAAAGAAAAGATGGCAATATGTCACCAAGTTGTTTAAATAAAATCAAAGACTTGGCTTATCTTGAAGTCGTTGGCAAGCAAAAAACAGAAATTCGCGGGGGTTCTAATGTTGACAGATGGCTTGAAACTCAAGTGCGCGAATATCAATCGATGAAATCCGATTTTCAGTCAGAAGAAAAGCGAGATTTTCAATTGAATTTTTGCGAATTCAATTAGAAAAATTAAACAGTGAATAATTAAACAGTGTTGAGAAAAAATTCTCAGTTTTGGCAACTGTTATTTATAACCTGTCATTGGATTATCATCCATATGGCGGGTTTTACCTTTACCTATTACACACTTCTATAAGTGAGGCATTTTTTCCATAAAGTTTTTAGAGATTAAACTAGAGTTTAGACTAGAGCGTTATTTTTGTAGGGTTCTATATTGTAGCACTTTTATTTTCAAACTCCAAGAATAAATATCAAGAAAAGAAGACAATACTGATGTAAAGCCTGACGCAAGCAGTAATGGTAATTCATGAATTACCAGTACTAGACAAGAATAACTTTTTCATTCACATATTGCGTAAGTTATAGAAGATTTTTATTTGCATAACTAGCACGGTAACAATAGTAAATAATTATGCAAAGTTTAGTTTAGATCGAGAGGTGGTAGAGTTGTGTGAGGAGTGAGCAGCTATATAATTGAGTAGTAAATATGTAAAGAATCAAGGCTTGACTACTTAGCAGCATCCCAATCGGGTTCGGAAATATCTCAACCTCGGAAACTTCTCAAGTATTGTTTTACGGTGATTTATATTTTAATTACTAGTATCTACAGATAGATATTTATTCATAATTACTTCTAAATAAATCTGCCAAAATGGCAAATATTATTCTCTTTTATACATTAAATTATAAATAGCAACAAGGAAAGTAACTAAAAAAAATTTGTGAGGTAAAAAGCAATGGTTAATTGTTAAAGTACAAATAATTTGATTGCCTGTTCAATCAAAAACGGGGCATATAACGGAATTAGTTGATATTTATAGCTTATCGTTGCGAATGGTGGTTCTTTTTCCAGGAAGATTAAGCGAATAAATTAGAGCGGTGAATTTCCCCAATCTAATTTAATTAAGGTTTTACCTCCCCCTACTAAACCTTGAATGATTGCAAAACTTCTTTATAACTAAAGCGAATAAAATCTAAAACTTATTGGCTTAAGGAAAAATGAATAAGTAACGGTAAAAATATTTTTATCCCTAACAAATCTATGTATATATTGCTATAGCAATCCTATTTGATTTTTGAGAAATCACGGTGTTCAGATCCTCGACTTCTTCAAGAAGTGGGAAATCTAAATTCTCATATATGATTTAGGATTACTATAGTCTTGGTTTTCATCGATTAATACTCAGTAAACATACTGACAATCTATCCTACTAATGACTGGAGGCTAAGAAAATAATTAGCTCCCAGTTTTTTTTGGTATTCTCTAGATATTTCGCAAATTTCCAGTTATTTAAAATAATCTCTGTTTATAGATTTTTCGGTATTTTCTACAGTTGATATTTTTTAAGTTTGAGATACAAATTTGAGAGAAGCTATTTTTATGATAGTTATTTGCCAGGTTATTAAGGAGGAAATAGATAAAATGAAACATCTGATACAGGATATAACGCTATGATCAGGCAATATATTTATTTTGAATTGTCTAGGTTTATAGAAATTAAGTATTTACACCCTTAGTCATAAAAAGAATATCTTACAGACATATTTTGCTGAAAAATAAGCTAAAAATATTGGATAACACAAAATTAGACTAATCTATTAATTCGATTATTTATAGATAATTAATAGTTTTTTATAAAACCGATAATTGTATTTTATAATAGTTTTTTATAGAAGAATAACCATGAATAAGCATTTACAAATCATTTTAGAACCCGAAGAAATTATTAGTTTTCTCAAAAGCAAAATCAAATTGAAAGAAATATGTATTAATATTACATTTCAAAAGATAATTGAAAAAGTTGCACGAGAAAAAGGAATAGAGGTTACAACAGAAGAAATTGAAATTGAGGCAAATCGTCAGCGTAGAGAAAAGCGTTTAGAAAAAGCTAGCGATACAGTTAGGTGGTTAGAACAGCAAATGCTAACCCCATTAGATTGGGAAGTAGGAATTCGCAACCATTTACTCAGTCAAAAGTTAGCTTCAGCACTATTTGCCAAAGAAGTAGAACAGTTTTTTCTACACAATCGCTTGGAGTTTGAACAAGTTGATCTATATCATTTTGTGGTAAAAGATGAAAAGCTAGCTCAAGAATTGTACTATCAAATTGAAGAAGGTGAAATCTGTTTTTACCAAGCCGCTCATATTCACGATATTGATGAAAATCGTAGATATAAATGCGGATATGAAGGAAAAGTATATCGCTGGGCTGTCTTACCAGAAATTGTCTCCCTTGTATTTAATGCACCACTCAAACAGTTAATTGGTCCGATAAAAACCGAATATGGGTACCATTTATTTATTGTTGAAGATTATATACCCGCAGAGCTAACACCCGAACGATACGAAGAAATTCTTGATCGTATGTTCGGGCAATGGTTAAATACTCAACTTGATTATATGTATAATAACTTTGAACTGAGTACCTTGTAAACAATTTTTTTATTGATCATAGGTAAGAAATTCTTAATGCACTGAACAAGTAGCGTGTCCGCAAGAACATCCGTCTTGCTCCCTAGCTGCTTCGAGCGAGCTTTCCGGTATGCCCCTTCGGGGCAGGCTACGCCAAGGCACTACTAGTCGATTGCATTAATTTCGCGTCTCTACATTCTTTTTCGGAGATGTCTATTACCTTAACTTCACAATTCTGAATATTGCGATCGCAAACTGAAAAGCAAAATTCGTAAATAATCCTACGTTCTTAATCATCGCTTGATATTACACATTTATCCTAAAAACCCACTTCTGTGATTGTCTTCGAGCAAATGAAAAAGATGCTACCCGTGAAGTAAAGAGTAGATGCACTCAAATTGTGTCGTCAGCCAAAGCTAAATTTATTGTAACGCAATTTACAAGAAAGTAACATTTTCAGTAAATTACGATACATTTGCGTTTTTATGAGGATATTTATTGAATATTCGGACAAATTATATCGTTAGGCTTGTTAGAGAAACTTTTCCATCCTAAAAGTAGCCTTTTCAATTCACCCTGCAATTTTAATAAATCATCAATCTGTTGATCAATTTGTGATATTTTATCTTCTAGTTTGTGTTGAATTTTATCGCAAGGTGCTTTACCGCCATCGTAAATCTGGAGAACATCGGCGATTTCTTGCAAACTTAAGCCGAGTCTTTGAGCGCGTTTTATAAATGACAAGCGAGTAAATATATCTTCGGAGAAGTATCTAAAACCACCGTCGGTTCTTCCTGCTGATCTAATCAAACCTAGGCTTTCGTAATAGCGAATAGTCCGAATCGGAACTCCACTAAGTTTCTCAACCTTACCAATTAACAGCGCTTCATTTGTATTAGTTAACATGATAACTCCTGTTACTGCTCTAACCAATATACAGTAGTAACGTTTTAGGTCTACTCGCAGGACACTTTACTTTTATTGTAAACAATTAGAAGAATAATCAATCAATCAATCAATCAGAGATTAATTGAAGATAAATGAAAGAGGATGAAGCAGTATGAAGAATGTAGAAGTTTACAATTTTTCATGTTTGAATAGCTCATTTTTCCGTTTGCAAATTTTAATTTAGATTGTAGCTATCCTTTGTATAAAAAGGGTTTAAGGTTTATTTATCGATAACCTTTGGATAAAAAAAGCCTTGGACAGATAGTTATCTGACACATCTAGTTGGTAGATTTGCAGAACTTAATTTTATAGTTAATAATAAGAACATACAAATATTTATTGAAAAAAATGAATAGTAAATTAATTCGCGCCGAGGAATTATTGCCTGTGGATGTAGAGGAAATGTTTGGACTTTTAAACAATCATTTTCAAGGAGTAAAAAAAGATGTATTTCAGAATGATTTAGATAATAAAAATTGGGTGATTTTGATCAAAGATGAACATACAAACGAGCTAAAAGGGTTTTCGACACTATTAATGTATGACACCTGTTTTGAAGGTGAAACTATCAGCATTGTGTTTTCCGGAGACACAATTGTAGACCCCAGTGCTTGGTCGAGTTCTGCTCTATCTACTAGTTGGATATCTTCGATAAACAAGCTACGTTGTGAATATTGTCAGGGTAAACTTTACTGGCTGCTGATTTCTGGAGGTTATCGCACCTATCGTTTTTTACCATTATTTTGGCAGGAGTTTTATCCTCGTTACGATATGCCAACCCCAGAGAATATTTTGTGTTTGATGCAGGATTTAGCTGTCAAACGTTTTGGTGAAAATTACAATATAAAAACGGGAGTAGTTCGTTTTTCTCATCCCCATATACTACGAGATGGATTGCGTGGTATACCAGTAGAAAGATTACAAGACCCCCATATTAGGTTTTTTCAGACGGTTAATCCAGGTCATCTTAATGGTGATGAATTAGTTTGTTTTACGGAGATTACTGAAGAAAATCTCACTCGTGCTGGACGTAGAATGTGGTTTTCTGGCACAAATGCTGTGGATAAAATTCCCAATTCAATCTTAAAAATTCCGGCTTCAAAATAGAAAATGTGACTTGGTTGAAATTAGGGGGCGTTAAATAGTTTCGGAGTGATGTTTTCAACACAATAAAACTTGTGATTTTTTGATATAACGCTTTGAAATACAACTTATTTATTAACCGGAAAATCCGGCACTTAAAATGAAATGAAAGCCGTATCAAATACTATTAGTTCATATCGTTACACCCAAATTTTTAATCATTCAAGACGTTTTATTGAAGGTTGGTATTGGGCTATTCCTTCGAGAAAGTTAAGAAAAGGACAGGTAAAGCCGGTTACTTTATTGGGTAGAGAATTAGTAATTTACCGCGATATTGAAGGTAAATTAGTTTGCTTTGATGCGTATTGTCCCCATATGGGCGCTCACCTTGCAGAAGGTAAAGTTGAAGGTGGGGGATTGCGTTGTTTATTTCATAATTGGAAGTTTGATCGCAAAGGTAATTGTGTTGATGTTCCTTGTTTGGGAACTCTGCTTCCTTTACAATTAAAATCTTGGCACGTTGCCGAAAAGTACGGAATGATATGGGTTTGGACGGGTGAAACTCCTTTACAGCCTTTACCTTTTGTTCCAGAATTAAAGAACTTTGAATGCGATAGTATTTTAACTTCTCGGTTTTTAAAAAACTGTCATCCTAACGTATTAATGATTAATGCTATTGATGCTCATCACTTTAATACGGTTCACAATTTACCTGTAGAAATTGTTTTTCGCAAGCAAGAACTCAACGAAAATGCTGTTATTTTTAGTAATGTTACATGGGGTGGTGAAGATTCGTTTTTAATTAAATTCATTCGTCCTTTTTATAAAAAAGCGATTACCTATAGTATGTGTTATTGGTACGGAAGTATTGGTACAGTAACATTAGGTCCAGATTTTCTCCATTTTCATATTATGTTTGCTTTACGTTTGATTGAAGATGGGAAAACGCAAGGACAAACAATTTTGATTACTAAAAAACGTCGCGGTATTTTTGGTTGGTTGTTTAATAGAGTCGTACTTTGGTTAACAGATAGAGTCGGTAACTACTTTGCAAAAGGAGATACTCAAATTTTTCAAACGATTAAATTTGATTTGAAAACACCTACAAAAGCAGATAATTCAATTTTGCAATTTATTCAAAATGTCGAAAAACAAAAAGCTTTACGTTGGGGAAGTTGGGAAGCTGTAAACGAAGAAGAAGAGAAAAAACAGCAAAAAAAAGCCGAGATGGTGAAATCGAAGGGAGAACCGAATGATTAATAGATCAAAGGTTAAAGGTTAGAGGTTAAAGGTTGGAGGTTATTTTAACTTCTTTTCGCAAGCAGTAAAGATGATATCTTAACTATTGAAACAATTGAGTTGAAAATTAATCTAATAATAAGAATTACGATAAATATATTAGTCAAATTTTTTGCCATGAAAAAAGTTTTGACAATTCGTTCGGTGTTGTTCAATTCATTTCTAGTAGTTATTTTTGCTGCTTGTGGTACAAATGCTGAGAAAAAAGCTGAAATCTGCTCAAATTTAAATTCGGAGATGTTTATACTGGAAAATGATTCTGCCGAATCGGAAAATGAGCAGGATTCTGATCCAATGGTTTTACCGAAAAATCCAGATTTTGCTCAAGATTCTCATCCGATGGTTATTTCGACTTGTGAGGAGTAAGGAGTTATTTGTAGAGACGTAGCACTGCTACGTCTCTACGGGAATGAGTACCACCTAAGTTATAAATTAAATTACCAAATTATCAAATTATGAATCAACAATACTCGATTGCGGGATTGTATTTACCTAATATAAATCAAGAAGATAAATTATCCCGGATTTTATCTTCAGCACTGGTAAAAGGGCAGGGAAATTTAATTGAAAGTTCTAAACCTCTGCTTCCTTACTGGAATGCACAATATTTCAATCTCGATAATGTGACAATTTTTCAAGATTCCACAACTACGGAGAAAACTTTAATTTTACAGCTTTGTAATTTGGGAATTTTAGAAGAAGCCTATTTGATCGAGAAAGCTGGGGTAGGTTATATGGCAAAAATGGTTTTATTGGCAGAAACCATTGAAGAAAGAATGCTTTATGCTTTATTCGGTGCAGATGAGGTAAAGCATTTATCACAGATAAGTCGTTTTTTACCAACTCCACAACTCAGCAATAGTCCATTTTTAAATTTATTAGAAGAAGTGGTAGAAAATGATGATAAAACAGTTTTATTATTTGTACTTCAAGTAGTTTTGGAGGGATGGGGTTTAACTCATTATCGTAGTATTGCTCAAGGTTGTCAAAATTCTCAATTAAGTTCGGTGATTCGCGGTTTTTTACAGGATGAAAGCCGTCATCACGCTACTGGTGTAACACTTTTTGAAAAAGTATCTTCAAGTAAATTGAGTCCAGATATTGTAGAGATTCTGGCAATGTTTTTACAAATGGTACAATTAGGTCCTCAAAGTGTTGTAACCGCAATTGAAAAAGTTAAAGGACATTTATCAAAAGTAGAGAAAATCAAGATTTTTGAACAACTTGATACAGAAAATCATAGTGGAAGTCGTTTGAAATTATTACGCACTTTAATGCATTTAACTAATGCTACAAATATAGTCGAAAATCTCCAAATTAAGGGATGTTTTCAACCGTTGAAAGCGAATCAATGCGTTTTAATGAATTAAAAATTAAAAATTAAATATTAAAAATTAAATATTCAATATTCAATATTCAATATTAAATTCGATTAAATTCAAATATGATTGAAACTAAAGAAAATACGCTTTTAGAAAATCAACAAGTATGTCGGAAGCTGCAAATAAATTATCAGCGTAATAAAAAGCAAGACTGTACAGAATTATTAGATCAAGCAGCGGCAGCTTTTAAGTATGATGATTGCCAAAATGAATACTGGAATCCAGAGCAATTTTCCTTACTTTTCGGTACACCATTATGGTTAGAAGCAAGTTCAAATCAAAGAATTATTCTTAATCAACTTTACTGGGTTGCTTATTATTCTCAAATCATTTCTGCTGAAATAGCAACTATCTTTTTCAATCAAACGAGTGCTGCTGGACTTTATGCCCAAGAGGATTTTCGACCGATTTGCGATATGCTTGATTTAGAATCTGCACAGGAACGCGCTCATATTAACGCTTTTAAAATAATTTCTCAACAAGTTGAATCAAAATTATTTGGAAAACGGATATTTAGCTATCCAATGCGTAGTCCTTATAGGGAAACCATGGTATTTACTGATACTAATTATCTCAAACGTCAATGGAAAAAACTTCAGTTACAAGCCTTTGGTTTAATATCTGCGGATAATACGTTCCTTGCTTGTCAATATTTTACAGTGCGCGGTGTACGTACTCTCAACGGTAAGTTAATTCAACACAAACTCAGTAATTACTATCAAAAACATCCTAATCCCGAAAATGCACCCATCCCCGCCAAAATTTCTTACTATCACTTCCTGGATGAAAGCTTTCATTTTAATAGTTCTACTATAATCTCCCATGATGTAATTAATTGCATTAAACCTCCCACAAAATTTGAGAAACTAGTTGCAAACTTAGGAATTCAAGGTTGTCAAAAAGACCATTATCATTGTTCAGTAGCAGTTAACGGTATATTTTGGTACGATGCTGCATTATATCCGGCAATTTATCAAGTGTTGCGATCGCAATTTTTTGGGATGAGTGATGCAGATGCTAAAGATATGATACGTCGTTGTTTCACAGAAGAAACCCAAGGCTTACACAACAGCTTTCAAACTCATACAGAAGCAATGGAATCATACAAAGTCTATCTACAACCTTTGAATTACCTGTGGAAAAGTAACCGTGAAATGTCCTTGATGGCTGATAATTCTATTACTAAATATTTAAATAGACAAAAAACAGCTTTTAAAAAATGGGTAATATCCTTGCCAACTTCTTAAAAAAACTCTGTGTTACTTTGCGTTACTTTGCGTTAAAAAATCTATCTCATATGAACTCATTGCAAAATGATAATATTCAATAATTGGGACATTATTGTCAAAGGTTGGTATATAGTTTGTCCGAGTAAAAACATACCCCAAAGTAAAGCCAAATCCTTTGTTATTTGTGGACAAAAAATAGTCGTTTTTCGGGGTACAGATAATAAAATTAATGCATTAGATGCTTACTGTCCGCATTTAGGAACCGACTTAGCTATCGGCAAAGTTGATGGTAATTTAATTCGCTGTTTTTTTCATCATTGGGCTTTTGATGGTGCAGGTAAATGTCAAGATATTCCTTGTCAATCAACCATTCCTCAAAAAGCAAAGTTACAAGCTTATACAACGGATGAAAAATATGGCTTTATTTGGATTTATCCAGATGATAAAGCACCCGAAAAAATTGTCGAATTTGACGAATTAAAAAATCAAACTCTTATGACAATATCTGACAAACCTTTTGAACGTAATTGTCATCATCACATTTGTATGATGAACGGAATTGATGCTCAACATCTACAAACCGTACATAAATTAAATATCAAAATGGATTTATCATTACAAGAAAATAAATCTGGAAATATTATTGACTTTACTCTGAGCGGTGAATTTCCTCGAACTACATTTAGAGAAAAAGTTGCTAGAAGAATACTCGGTAACGATTACGAATACACGATGAGATATGCGGATGGGTGTATAGGATTACTAACTATCATGAAAAAAGTGCGATTTATTCCACCTTTACATATGATTTATGCTTATACACCTTTAAAAGATAGAAAAACTCGGATTCAGCCTATTTATATAACTCGAAAAAGAGAAGGAATTATGGGCTGGTTGATAAGTAGATTTTTATTATTATTAACAAAATTAGCTTACTATTTTTTACGCGGTGAAGATGGGATGATTTACGATAATATTCATTATAATGCTAATGCTCTTTTAAATATTGATCAACCGCTGGTTAAATATATGAATTATGTCAATCAACTTCAGCCTTCTATATGGTCAAAAAGTTTTAGATAAATTCAATTCGCTCAGTATCCGGCGGTTTAAACCGCACGCCAGATAAAGTTGAATAAAGAGAGATAATTAATTTGAGAAAATATTATATTGTTATTGAGTTCTGATAATTATGAATAAAAATATTTGTCAAATCCAGTTTTTAAATACCAATTATCCACCAGTTGATTTAGAAACGAATCAAAAGCTTTCTGAACATTTAACGATAGAAAATTCACCAATACTTTTCGGTTGTCGTACAGGAATTTGTGGTACTTGTCTTGTAGTTGTACAAGGTGATATTCCACCCCCATCGGCAGAAGAAAAAGAGCTTTTAGAAATATTAGCACCCTCTAATAATCAAGCAAGATTAGCTTGTCAAATCCAGTTAACTAACAACATTAAAATTATCAACTAATAAGAGAGAACAGGTTAAAAGTCCACTGTCAACTGTCAACTGTCAACTAACAACTAATGAAATTTGAAAACTTTTGGTACATTGTTGGATTAAGCAACCAATTAAAACCAAATAAAGTTATTTCACGCACAATTTTAGATGAATGGCTAGTAATATTTCGTAGAGCAGATGGGAAACCTGTTGCTTTACAAGATAAGTGTATTCACCGAAATAGTCGCTTATCCAAAGGTAAAGTTTGTCAAGGTAAGATTCAATGTCCTTATCACGGATGGGTTTACGATGATACGGGAAAAGTTGTGAGTGTACCTTCGGAAGGGGAGAATTTCTGTGAAAGTAAAACGCGAAAATGCCAATCTTATCAAACCTTAGAACAAGATGGTTATGTTTACGTGCGATTATCGTCATCAGACGAGGAATTTACACCCTTTAAGATGCCTTTTTACCAACAACCGGGATGGGAAAGCGTTAGGGTAATCAATCGCTTTCATAACAACATTACCAACTGTGCTGAAAATTTTATCGATATTCCTCATACCGCTTCGGTTCATCCTGGAATATTTCGTAAACCAAGTCAACAACAATTAGAAATGACCGTAGAAAGACGTAACGGTTGTGTATTTGCAGAGTACCGTAATGAAACTACTAATTTAGGATGGTTTACAAAATTTCTGAATCGTAAAGGTTATAAAATCCGTCATATCGATAGTTTTCATATGCCAAATATTACCAGCGTTGAGTACGATACAGCACCAAATAGAAGACTTTTTATTACCAGTCAATGTGTTCCAGAAGCGGAAAATTCGACCTTGGTTTATACCGATATTACCTATAACTATGGGATTTGGAATAAATTAGCAAAACCCTTTGTACATTGGACTGCACAGTATATTATTCATCAAGATGTTGAAGCTTTAAAAATTCAATGGGAAGTGATTGAAAAGTACGGTAGCCAATTTGCAAATACTCCTGCTGACACTATCCATATTTTTGTCGAGTCTATTCGCAATTGTATTGCAATGGGAAAAGACCCAAGAAAACTTCCCGATAAATTAGTAGAAGTCAAATTTTGGGTTTAGTAATTTTAGTATACACAAAAAAAGAAGTGGCGCAGCCACTTCCAAAAAAATTCCCAGGTAGAACCTGACAAAAAGTATAACTATTAAATTCCCTTGAAATCGTATAAATTGAAACTGATTTATCAATATGTTGGTTTTCTTTACATTCGTAATTCTTCTAGCATTAACCGTTACAAATAGCAAGCAACCCTTTTTGCTACTTCAAAAGAGTCGTGAGGATTGGTTATTAGACGGTATTGGTTTATTTTTTCAGGGAATTGTAATACCGTTTTTTCAAATCGCTGTGATTTTTCAACTTTACCAGTTGTTACTACCCCATGCTCGTGGATCATTAAATCTTTATCCGATTCCAGCTTTCTTACTGAGTTTTGTATTTGTAGATTATCTCTATTATTGGAATCATCGTTTATTTCATACTCGGAAGCTGTGGTTTATCCATCAAGTGCATCATACCGTAACACAGATGGATGTTTTAGGAACTTCTCGTAACACCTTGTGGACGAGCTTTTTCATCGTTTATCTGTGGATTCATTCGTTATTTATATATTTACTACAAGAACCCAACTGGTATATTCTAGGCATCAGTTTAAGTTCAGCTTTGGATTTATGGCGACATAGTAGTTTTAATCCAGTAGAAAATTCCTGGATTTATCGCTGTTTATCCACCTGGTTAATTTTACCCCAAGACCATGCTTGGCATCACTCTAAAGATTGTATTCCGGGAAACTACGGTGCAAATTTCAAGTTATGGGATAAAATTCATCAAACTTATTACAAATCCGAGCAAGTGCCAGATTCATTAGGTATCGATAGTTCCTTATCTTTTGGCAAAAAATTATTTTTACCATTAGAGCAAAAACAATTACAGAAGTCGGATTTTTAGCAAAAATATCCGTAATACCAAATAATGCTTATAAAAACCCGACGAATCACCTCACTGAAAATTAAGGTTTCATAGTTATTACAGACAGTAAATGTAAAGAAATTGTAGGCTAAATTAGCTATATCCGGATTTATACTTACCTTTAAAGCAATTAGTATTAATACTTAATTTGCTAACTTAATTTGCTAACTACCGTGAAAATGACTAAACTTTTAGATTACATTCCTGATATTGCGATCGCGATCAATTAACCTATGACTTTAAGAAGTACTATACTTTCCTTTTTTCCTGCTGCTGTAATGCTAATGGGATTGATTTCTTTCCTATGGATTTGTAATTCACCTGGAATTTTTAGTGTTGCTAGTTTAATCTTTTCTTTATATGCTTTTCCTTTATTAATCCATAAAATACACAACCATTTTTATCCGATTCAAGAAGGAATTAGTTATTTACAAAGTAAAGAATATTCACCTTGGTGGGGAAGTCATCAAATACAGTCAATATATATCACTTTCGACTGCTTAGAATCAGGATTACGTTTAATTCCTGGTGCATTTTCATTATGGTTGCGATTGTGGGGAGCAAAAGTTGGTCAAAATGTTTATTGGACTCCCAAGTTAGAAATAGCAGATCGTTCCTTAATTGAAATCGGAGATAACGTAGTTTTTGGTCAAAGCTGTGGTATTTTATCTCATGCAATTAAACCTAAAAAACAAAATTTAATGCTGTATGTCAAAAAAGTAAAAATTGGTAGTAATGTCTTTATCGGAGCGGGTTCTTATCTTGCTCCTGGTGTAATTATTGAAAATGAAACTTTTGTCCCCGCTGATAGTCGATTGTATCCCAATAAAGTAATAAGCTAAAAAGCGTTTAATTTGTATATTCAAATTTTATTAAAGTCTTGTAGTGCGGGCATCCTGCCCGCTAGAAAAATATAAATTAAATGCGTAACAACTTAGAGAATGAATTACAAACAGATATTATTGAGGTTTTGAATTGAAAATATACCATACTTTTTATGACCAAAAAACCTAAGTTATTTAAGAATAATCAAAATTGATCGACACTCTTACAGAAGTCGGTTTTTTCGGATAAATTTTAATCAGAATAGACAATCTTTATAAAAACCCGACTTCTAATCCCACAAAAGAAGTAGTGAATATCGAACTTACCTGAAAATAAATTGTTCATACAAATAAACATTATTAATTATGCGCTTAATTATTCAACTTTTCGGTAAACTAATCGAATCGGCTAGCCGTGAGTTTTATCAAGCCTTAAAATACCCCCAATTAGCACAGCAAAAAGTACAAGCAGAAATATTAAATAGCTTGATTAAAAGCGATTATGGTAGATATTTGCGCGTCAAAACTATTGATGATTGGCATCGGATTCCGATTGTGGAATATCATAATATTGAAAATTGGATTCATACACAACAACAAGATAAAACTTCTTTACTTACCTCAGAAAAAGTTGCTTTTTATGAAAAAACTTCTGGAAGTCGTGGTACGGCTAAATTTATTCCTTATACAAATTCTTTACGACGTTCATTCAATCAAATGTTTTGTATATGGACAAACGATTTAATTAACCATGGACCGAAATTTACCACTGGAAAACTATATTTTTGTATTTCTCCACAATTAGGAGAAAATAAACCTTTTGTAAAACCATCTACTTCTAAATCTCTACAAGACGACTCTGAATATTTAGATGGTTGGTTAAAATGGGTAATCAGTCAATTTTTAGTTTCTCCATCAGGATTAAATAAAATACGTGATGCAGCAAAATTTAAACATCAACTTGCTCAGTCACTTTTAACTTCAGAGAATCTGGAAATCATCTCTATTTGGAGTCCAACTTTTCTCAAAGTCATCCTAGATTACATTCAACATAACCGCAAACAACTCGCTTTAGAACTAGCAACTAAAATGTCAGCAAAACGGCGTTTAATGTTGTTACAACCTCATTTATTCCAACAAGTATCTACAAATGTAAAATTAAGCGAAATCCACAGAGATAAAATACCTTGGAATCTATTATGGAGCGAACTAAAACTAATTTCTTGTTGGGATAGCGCAAACGCTGCTGATGGTGCTGATTTTTTGCGTTCTTTATTTCCTCAAGTCTTAGTACAAGGAAAAGGACTTCTCGCAACAGAAGCACCCATGACTATCCCCTTGATTCCCGCAAAAGGATGCGTACCTCTACTCAATGAAGTATTCTTCGAGTTCCTAGATGAAAGCGGATTTATTTATCAACTCCATGAATTAAAACAAGGAAACATCTATGAAATAATTATTTCTCAAAAAGGAGGATTATATCGCTATCGTATCGGAGATAGAGTACGTTTCACCCATTTATACCTGAATACACCTTGTCTAGAATTTATCGGAAGACAAAAGGAAGTTAGCGATTTAGTCGGTGAAAAATTGCATTCTGAATTTGTTCGAGAAATTCTAGAAACTTTACCTTTAGAAGGAAGTTGTTTCAAAACTTTAGTACCTGTAAAATATCCCAAAGAACATTATATTTTATTAGTTGATACTGCAAAGGATACACCAAAAAAAATAGCTTTGCAATTAGAAAAATCCTTACAAAAATCTTATCATTATCATCGAGCCAGACTATTAGAACAATTGCAACCAGTGCAAGTTATGATATCTTCAAAAATACCGGAAATTATCAGTTTATATAAAACTAATTCTGGTAAAAAATGGGGAGATTTGAAACATGATATCCTGACTACCCAACCTATAGCAAAAGAATTGTTAATTGAGTTAGAACAAGCTTGTTTTATTAGTAACAGGTAATAGAGAACTCTTAATAGACATTAATGTGTAGAATGGATTTAAGTCATATATTCATAAATCACCAATGGTTGCTAATCCTGAATTTCAATACATGAGTCCCCAGGAATACCTGGAATGGGAAAAAACTCAAGAACTCCGCTACGAATACATTGACGGAAAAGTATTCGCAATGACAGGGGGAACCAAACCCCATAACCGCATTGCAGGAAACTTATACACTGATTTAGATGGTTTTTTAGCCGAAAAAGAATGTGAAGTCTATATCTCTGATGTCAAAGTCCAAGTAACACCATCTGGACCTTATCATTATCCAGATGTGGTTGTTAGTTGTGATCAAAGGGATAAAGAAGCAATTGATATGATTCGACATCCTTGTTTAATTGTAGAAGTGCTTTCCCCATCAACAGCAGCTTTTGATCGAGGAAAAAAATTTACTCGTTACCGTCAATCAAGTACTTTAAAAGAATACGTTTTAATTGAATCCGATGAAATTGCTGTGGAATGTTTCCGTCGTAACGAACAAGGATTATGGGTTTTACATACCTATGGACAAGGAGATAGTTTAATTTTAGAAAGTGTAGGAATGACAATTCCCATTGAAAAATTGTATCGAAAAGTTACATTTGATATAGGAGAAAATAGTTAAAGGTTAAAGATTACAGGTTAAAGGTTACAGGTTAAAGGTTAAAGGAAACGCTGAGAAGTCAAGTTTTTAGGATGCTTTTCTTGTGTGACAGATACTTTAGATAAAAAAGATAAAAACCCGACTTCTTTCCCCACACAAAATTAGAAGTCAGGTTTTTAGATTATTTCAATACCTTATTTACCAATTCCGCAATTTGAGAAGGGCGTTGCGCTACAGGTATTTTCGCTTGTTTAAAGGCTTCTAATTTACTTTTTGCAGAACCAAACTCGGGATCACGTCCGATGACTGCTGCTAATGTCCCCGTTTGTCGCCAATGTTTTGCTGGTGGTGCGTGCAATCCGGCAATATAAGCTATAACTGGTTTATCAATCATTTCAGATATGTAAGCTGCTGCGGCTTCTTCTCTTCCCCCACCAGGTTGCCCTACTAAAACTATGGCTTGAGTATTTTCGTCTTCATCCAAAATTTGCAACCACTGAATAAACGAAGAACCCACAACGCCATCACTACCGATGCTCACACTAATTGACTGTCCCAATCCCACCTGTGTCAATTCCCAAGCGATTTCATAGGTTAAAGTGGTGCTACGACTAACTATTCCCACTTGCCCAGGAATGTAAAATTCGCTGGGGTGAGTCCCTAACAAAATTTTTCCCGGTACAATAATTCCAGGACTATTTGGTCCGACAATTATGGTTTCGTCTGCTTCAGCACGACGAAATAAATTCACCATGTCTAAGGGAGGTACTCCAGGAGAAATGATCACAATTTGATTTATACCGCAAGCCATGGCTTCTAATGCTGCATCTAACACTTCATAAGGATGTACACAGATAATAGTCGTGTCAATCATCCCAAATTTGTCTACCACTTGCTCAACCAAGTCGAATACTGGCAAATCACACAGCTTACTTCCACCGCACCCCGGATTAACCCCCGCGACTAAATTTGTACCGTAAGCTTTCATTTGAGCAATATGGCTCACTGAAATAAACTCGCTAAATCCCTGGATAATTACTTTGCTGTCTGGCATTAAATTCATAAAAAAACATAATAGTTGAAAGAGAGCTTAGCCGTTAAAGTCACTAAGAAACATTATTACCGCCATATGTAAAAGGCTCCACGTTTAGCCTATCGCGAATCAGATAAACCAAAAATAATTTAGAACCTTGTAAAAAAAAACTCTAGGTTAAGATGAGGTTATCAAAAGATTAACTCCCACATAAGTTCTAAAGGGTATAGGTAGTCAGTTCGGGTAGCGTGGCTTCGCGAACCCACTAGGAATTTATTACTCAGCATAATTAATGCAAACCCACAAAATTTAGCCCACCATTAAGGTAGGCTTTGTTTATGTCCCAATCTTTGAGGTGAGGACTAATAAATTTGAAATTCACTTTTTAGAGCTAGTTTTTGATAGCTTCACCGCTTGAGCTACTGCATTATCTAAACTTTCCACGAATAATATCGGACTTTCTTCTGCGATGGTTAAATCTGATAAATATTTTTTAGCTATATCCAAATCGGAGCCAGCTAAACGAATAATCAAATTAGGAAGAGAAGAACCTTCCCGAAAACCTTTAGTACCATTCGTACCATTTGAACTAAACCCTTGGGGACTAAATTGATTGGGTTGCTTGTAAATAAAATTGGCAATTACCTGCGCTACTTCTGCTGCTTGAGGAATACTACCCAAAAAGTTAATCAGTATTACTTCAATACTTTTATCAGCAGCTAAGATTTGTAGCGCTTGTTGCAAACGGCTATTAAAAGTAGTTGGTACAGTATCAGTAAGGAATGCGTGTCGTAAATTCAGACATACTCCAGGTTTCCCACCATTGCTGACAACTAAATCTAAAGTTGCCATGACCGAACCGGCACCGTTTCCTAAAATACCAATTTTACCGCGCATTTGGGTGCCATCCCAATTCCCAATCTTGCCATTTGTCTGTTTTGAGATGTCACGGCTGACCAATTTTCGAGCCATGACAGCAATATCTGGATGACGACGGATAGCTCTTTCATTAATACTGACGTTCCCATTCAGGGCTACCACTTGTCCGCAAGAATCTACACCTAGAGGGTTAATTTCCACCAAATCCAGGTCTTTTTCGATAAACAATTGGTACATCTTTTCGATGACGTTGCTTACCGACTGCATCAGCATTCCTTGTAAGCCCATTTTTAAAGCCAATCTACGAGCATAAAAAGCAGAAAATTGCTCCTCAACCACAACGTGCTGCATTTTCTCTCCCGCCTCATCCCAATCGATATCCGCTTCATTACAGCCCAGAAGTATCGGACGACATACAGCAGTATCTAAAACAATCGCCAAATAAAACTCTTGTTCGATATTGTATTTAGCTTCCGCTAATAAAACTTCGGGTAATTCACCATAAATTGATAAATTAAAGATATTTTGTGCGGCTGCGATCGCATCGATTGTAGTTTCTACAAACCTGACTCCACCAGCCTTTGCGCGTCCCCCGCTATAAATTTGAGATTTTAAAACTATTGGATAATTGATTTTTAAACGTTTGAGGTCAGTAGGATGGTCAATTGTTTGGGAAGGTAATACGGGAATACCTATTTTTCCAAACCATTCTTTTACTTGATATTCCAATAATTCCATTGACGCACACCTTTTATTGCAACTTGTGGAGGTTTACTACGGTGCTGTCTAAAACACACAGCATACACCCTAACAATCTGTTTTTAATTTCAAGCCGTAAAAAACAAGCTGTTAAAAACCAGTTATCTTTCTTTTATTAATTTTATCCAATAGCGTAGTTAGGGTAAATTAAAAAGTGATTTCATAATTATTACTTTATAGGAAGTAATAGATAATATCAGTAAAAATGCTTACACTTTTTCTGATTGACAATTTTATTGGTAGATAGCTATACATCCTACGGATAAAGGCTTTGAGTAATTTACAATCAAAAATAATATTAAATATTATCGGTAGTAAAATCTATCTGCCCAAAGAGTTATTTCTGGAAATTTGCATACTTCTAACAAGATAAAAAAGTGACAATTCTTATTATTCCCACTCTCTACTGAAAAACTTATCATATCGATAAAAATCTCTTATCAAGTAATTAATTTGATAGATAAAGGCAAATAATTACGTATTTACTCTGCAATCAAAATAAATACAGTTATGGTTGAGATGATTTCCAAATTACAGTTGAGTTGATAGTTAAGCTTTTTGTAAAAACTCGTCTATTGTGTTACAAAATGAACGTTCGGATTTTATATAGCGACTAGTTGTCCGCGACATTAATTTTGAATGGTTAGTTAGTTTTTCCAAAATTGTCTAGAGACTTTATGTATAACGTCTCTACAGCACGTCGGTAGACGAACAAACCCCTAAAAACTTGTGTGGCGGAATACTAGTTCGTCAAAAGTTAATCCTACTTGCTTGATCAAACTTTAATATCTGATAAACGGAACAGGGCTTTATGACAGTAGCGGCTGAGCAGGACAATTTACAATTATTAGCAAGCAATTTAGAGGAATACTTACGTGCAGACGTTCAATCTGGAGAATTTTTTGCAGTTAAGTGTGCTGTAAAAAATCACCAGTTGATGATTTTAACAGAGCATCCCCAAGGTGTGGCAGTCGATACCCAACATATTTTTACAGTTCTTCAAGAAGCATTGCAAAATAATTCCCGCGAGTACCCACAAGAAAAGATCGAGATTTTTTTGCGAGTAGTCGGAGTCAAGCTTCCTTATGCTAGACGTTCCTTAACTATAGAAAAACAGTACATTAATACCAAACAAGAGCCAAGAATTTCTCATGTTGAGGATGCTTCAGCCTTGACTTATTCACCGATTAACTATAAGGAAGATGAGTCTAATAATTATCTGACGAAAATACCTCTACCGAGGAAATTAGAATTAAAGCCCATAGATATTAACCCTAAACTAATATTGCTTGCGGTAATTGGGGTAATAGTTTCGGCAACTTTAGGGGGTGCCTACATTGCAACTCGCCCTTGTTTGATAACCAAGTGCAATCAACTCAAAACCGCAGAGTATTTAAATAATTCTTATGGGCAACTGATAGCTCAAATCAACTCCGAACAAGATTTAGCTAGATTACAGCGCAAAATAGATTTAACCATCACAAATTTGGGCAAAGTTCCCGGCTTTTCTGCCTATTCTCAACAATCCCAACAATTAGCCCTCAGCTTATCCGAGAAATCACAACAAATACAACAGGTATTTACAGCAGTTCAAGCAGCGGAAATCGCCACCCGAAAAAGTCAAATACCCGTCTCAAGTTTATCAGAATTACAAGATAGACAAAGATTATGGCGACAAGCGATCGCACCAATAGAGGCAATTAGTCGCAATGATGCACTGTATGAATTTGTACAAGCAAAAGTAACAAACTATCGCGATAATTTGCAAGTAGTTAACCAACAGTTGCTCGCAGAAGATAAATGGTTGAAAAAAATTACTTCCGCAAAAGCCGTATCTATGGTAGCTGAAAAACGAGAAGCAACCGCTAAAACCTTTTCAGAATGGCAACAAGTTGAATCAACTTGGCAAGTTGTACTCAATGCATTAACTGTGATTCCTTTCGGAAGTTCGGCATATTCAGATGCACAAAAACTGATATTCGAGTATAAACCCCGATTATTAGCAGCAAAGAACCGCAATACAAATGAACTGATGGCAGCCAAAGCTTATAAGCAAGCACTCAACGCTGTTAATCTTGCGAAAAATTATCAACAGCAAAATCAGTGGAACGCAGCAGTAGCACAATGGCAAACGGCTTTGAGTTCTGCAAAACAAGTTTCCAGTAACAGTATTTATAATATCGAAGCCCAAAAATTAATTGAACCTGCATCTGTTTCTCTCGAACAAGCACAAGAAAAGCTAAACATTTACAGTCGTATACAGAAAACCCGTTCCGATTTAGATCGAACCTGTTCCGGTGAAGTTCGTGTTTGTACTTACATCATGAATAACCAAGGAATCACCGTGCGGATATCTCCCGACTACGAACAAAGCCTCCAAGAAAGTTTAATGGAAGCCAGCGCTCAAGGAAATTCAGATATCATTGCAGGTGTCAATCAACACTTACAAACTTTGCAGCAAGCCTTAGAAGCAATCAGTGATAATGCTGACGTACCACTTGTTGTTTATGATGCTCAAGGTACTGTAATTTATGAACGCACGCTTAACTAAAACAGTTATCAGGGAGATGGGGGGATGGGGAGAGGGGGAGAAATAAATATCAACTGTCAACTGTCAACTGTCAACTGTCAACTAACTTTATTCACCACTGACATATCCTTAATCCGCCAATTTCCGTCGATTTTAACCACCATATATCGAACTCGTAAAGTTTCGTTATAGAACTTTTGTTCGTTAACTTGACCGTTTTCATAGAAATTCGCTTGCTCAGTCACAATCGCTTCGATCGCAGCTTGATTCTGGTTGTTGGGAACTGTATCGACGGATTCAACTTTCACGCTATGCTCAAAGGTTCGATAACGATTATTCGCTTTATCTTGCCGAGCAACTATTTGCCAACTAGCAAGAGATGTACCGACCAAAATGTTGTTTAAACTTTCAATTTCATGATCTGGTCCCAAAGCAGTTTTTTTGGTAGATAACCAAGTATTAACTATTCCCTCTGCGGCAGATTTTGTTAAAGTACCGCTATCGACAACCGTTGGACTGTTAGGCTCTGGTATTTCGATTACTGACTTATTTATTTGTATATTTAGTTGTTCTGCTTGCAAATCTGATTCGCGGAAGAATATATTTTGCAAAAGTCCTACACCAGCACTTACTAATAACCATAAAACTAATAAACCCGATAAAGACCCTAAAGCGAGCAGAATCAAGCGGCTTCTTTTTTGTAAATTGTTCGGTGCATTTCGTCGTCTTAATCTGGGGGTGCGAGTTGTACCTTCAACAGCACGTTGGGGATTGGGTGTATTACTCCGCTTGCGTTTTCTATGACTGTTGGCTTCCGTTGGTATAGCCGTGGTTGTTCTTGTAGAACTATTTGGAGTGCGATCGCGATTTGTGAAAGGTTCCGGTGTGGTTCGTGGTGCTGCTGGTGTGGGGGTTTCGTTAATGGGTTTTACGGAATTAGTCGGTTTGCTAACAGCATCGGCAGTTGTTTTTGGTGAATATCCTGGTGGTGTTTGTCTGTGGTTATTAAATGAACGGTAAACGACATTAGAGTTTGGCTGATCTTGTTGATTGTGCCGAGTAGATTGGTGATTTTCTCTGGGTAAAGCTTCCAAATAAGCTTGTACTTGAGTATCGGCAAAATATTCCTTCAAAGAAGCTGGCTGGTTTTTCAAATCCCGAAAATGAGGAAATAGCTCGTTTTGTAACCACTCTTCTCCGTACAAACACAGTCCCGGAAGCAGGTCGGGGGAATCCTGAGAATTTTCTCGAATAAAAGCTAGAGCTTCGTACTCCTGGCTTAATTCCAATGCACGAGTCGCTTCTTGGGTTTGTCCCAAAAGTAAGGCGCACAAAGATTGTTCTAAGTGTACATCTTGACGTTTACCCAACTGAATCAACATTTGTTTTGCTTGACGGATTAAAGCAGGTTGACGTTGAGTGAATCCCCGTGCTATCAAAGCATATACAGCCAAGTATGTGGCGACAGCAGAGGGACGCTTACTTTCTTGTTCAAACAACTTGTGCTGTTCGGCAACTGTTAAATAATGACGCAGTTGCTGAATAAATCGCAGAAAATCATCTACGTTTAAACCAGAATTGTCCAAACCAGTGCCATCAATCCCACTACGTTGATCGAGTGCTTCGTGGAGTAATCGTAAACCCTGCTGTCGTTCGGCAGTTTTTTCCATTGGCAATGCCAACAATTCCAAAATCCGATAAGGTCGCAGTCTGTGGAGGTCTGCTTCTATTTCAGCTTGAACGCTTTGAAATAATTCTTCATTGGATAACAGTTCCAGCCCAGTTTCTAAGGAGACAGCAGCATTTTCGTAGTGAGCTTGCTGCCACTGTTCCCGACCTAATTCTAAACAAGCTAGAGCAACGGTGAGAACCACGTCAGGACGCTGAGCGGTTTGTTCCGGGCTAAGTTGTGCTTCCTTAGAAGACTCACTTAAATTACCAGCCACTTTGCCATTTTTACTCACTAGGTATGGACGACCTAATTTTAAAACTTGTTCGTATTCTCCCAACTCTTGCAAAAGCAATAAAGCACCAATCAATTCATCCTGTGAAATGTCAATACCCAGAGTCGTAGATTTTACATCTGTTTTACTGTCCACTGTCCGTTCCTCGACCGCTACACCACTATCACCCGTTTTTTCAGGGTTATAAGCGTGTGTCAGATAAACTCGGTCGTACTCCTTGCGTTCATTTGGATCTGATAAAATCACGTATGCTTCTTCTATAAATTTTTTTCGAGATGCAATTGCTTCGGAGGAATATTCGCGTCGCGGCAATCCAACAATGCGATCGCTATATGCCTGACGCAACTGCTCATCACTTGCCGCCATCGGTATTCCTAAAATTCGGTAATAATCCAGCGGAATTTGCACAGCCTACTTCCCCGCTCAGCTTTGATCAATAAAGTTTTCTTAATAAATATTGGGCTTGTAAAACCGTGCCATAATAATACCCCAGTGAGCGCGCACTACAAGTATGTATCGCAACAACTTTACTTATACCTCCCTGAATATAGAGTTAAGCCCTTGTAAACGACTGTAAATTAAGGTTTTACTCGACTCCCCCCATCATAGTTAAATGTGCTTAGTTTAACAGAACTATTTACACTTCCATCACATTCTTATTTACTCTTGTTCACAATTACATTGTTAAATACACACTACATATAAACGTTGTATTTGCACAACAATACTTGTGTACGATGAGTAAGAATACCAAGGTAGATAAATACTTTTCCCCAAACGAGAAAAAGATATTATCACAATTGTGGATTAAGTACAAATATCCACAGAGATATTCCGGATATTTATTGCCTGCTCTTGATTTGTTAACCAAAATGCAGAATATTGATATCCTGAAACAGTAATCTATAAGCTCATAGCAGTCTAACTACTCATAGAGTTAAGGATTAAAAAATTTAGCAAAGTCTTCTAAGCTAACAGTAAATCCTGTGCCTTTGGCAATATAGAGTCACTTTACTAAAATCATATCTTTAAGTGTTACCACGGAGTTTTTACGAAAAATAATGATTCAAGAACGCACTTTACCCGATTTCAACGCGACCGCCGCGCAAATAACCAAAGAAGAAGGTCTAGAAATTTACAAAGACATGGTTTTGGGGCGACTGTTTGAAGACAAATGCGCCGAAATGTATTATAGAGGCAAAATGTTCGGTTTTGTTCATCTGTACAACGGTCAAGAAGCAGTTGCTAGCGGTGTAATCAAAGCTATGCGACCGGGTGAAGATTTTGTTTGCAGCACCTATCGCGACCACGTTCATGCTTTGAGTGCGGGAGTCCCTGCCAAAGAGGTGATGGCTGAGTTATTTGGTAAAGCAACAGGTTGTAGCAAAGGACGCGGTGGTTCGATGCATATGTTTTCCGCCGAACATCGTCTTTTAGGTGGTTATGCCTTTGTAGCTGAGGGTATTCCTGTAGCCGCAGGAGCAGCTTTTCAAACCAAATATCGTCGTGAGGTGATGGGAGATGAGACCGCAGACCAGGTAACGGCAGCCTTTTTCGGTGACGGAGCCTGTAATAACGGTCAATTTTATGAAACATTAAATATGGCAGCCCTGTGGAAACTACCGATTATTTTCGTGGTCGAGAATAATAAGTGGGCTATTGGGATGTCTCACGAACGCGCTACTTCTGTCCCAGAAATTTACAAAAAAGCCAGCGCATTCGGTATGGTTGGGGTCGAAGTCGATGGAATGGATGTACTAGCAGTGCGTTCTGTTGCTACGGACGCAGTATTACGCGCTCGCGCTGGAGAAGGTCCAACTTTAATCGAAGCACTTACCTATCGTTTTCGGGGTCACTCTTTAGCAGATCCAGATGAAATGCGTAGTAAGGAAGAAAAAGAATTTTGGTTTTCTCGCGATCCGATTAAGAAATTTGCAGCTTATTTAGTCGAGCAAAATTTAGTTTCTCAAGAAGAACTAAAAAATATAGACCGCAAAATTCAAGCAACCATCGACGAAGCAGTAGAATTCGCCGAAACCAGTCCCGAACCAGATCCAGGCGAGTTGTATCGCTTTATCTTCGCTGAAGATGAGTAATCACCAAAGGTTAAAGGTTAAAGGTTAAAGGTCAAAGGTAGGATGGTAGAGTGATGGGGGGATGGGGTGATAGGTTGATAGGCTGACCTTTAGAACAAATTAACTGTCAACTGTCAACTGTCAACTGTCCACTGTCCACTGTCAACTGTCCAATTCGCAATTATTGAATTATGTTTACTATAGATGTCGAACAAAGACAGTACGAAACTTATATTCTGACTGACGAAAAATCTCAGTCTCAGTTGGAAGTACTGCCCAAACGTGGCGGTATTATTACAAAATGGCGGATTAATGGTCAAGAAATTTTTTATCTGGATGAGGAACGATTCAAGAATCCGGAAATGAGCATTCGCGGTGGGAATCCGATTTTGTTTCCTATTTGCGGTAATTTACCTGAAGATACTTACACTGTAAACGGTCAAACATTTACGCTCCAACAACACGGCTTTGCTCGTAATTTACCTTGGGGAGTGAGTGAGGAAGTTACTGTAGATCATGTTTGTCTCAAGTTGACTCTTCACAGCAACGAAGAAACCAAAAAAGTCTATCCTTTTGATTTTCAAGTCAATTTTACCTATCAACTCCATGGTAATACGCTGACAATAATCCAAGAATTTACCAACAAGTCTTCCGAACCAATGCCTTTTTCGGTGGGTTTTCATCCTTATTTCTTAACCCACGATAAAAGTCAGTTAGAATTTGATATTCCCTCTGTTGAGTTTCAAGAAAAAGGTAGCCCAGAAATTCACTCGTTTAACGGTAATTTCGATTTTAGCCGCGATGAAATTGATGTTGCATTTAACAAACTGAGTGGAAAATCTGCCAGCGTTACAGATCAAGGTCGTAACTTGAAAATTACCTTGGAATACGACGATAACTTTTCAACTTTGGTCTTTTGGACAGTTAAAGGTAAAGACTTTTATTGCTTGGAACCTTGGAGCGGACCGCGTAATGCGATGAATACCAAAGAAAATCTAACTATAGTCGAACCTGGAGCTACTAAATCAGCAACAATTCGTCTCATGGCAAATTTTTCCTAGCACCCCCTTTACAAATGGCTAGGGTTATGTGCTATTATTCATTAGTCGCGCAAAACGCGAAGGGTGGCTAACTCAATGGTAGAGTACTCGGCTTTTAACCGATTTGTTCTGGGTTCGAATCCCAGGCTACCCATGTAAAGATAGTAACATATTATCTTCATGTATTCTTTAATATGTTCTTTATATATTTTTATCTCTCACTTTCTTGCTTCGGATCAGAAAAAGGAGAGATATAACTCTGACGGGGCAAATTAGACCTTAAACCTTAAAGAGCCGGGTATGTTAAGGCTTTCTGGGATTCGATAGGAAAAAGAGTAGGTGAAAATTTGCCGTAACGCACGCCTCAGTTGTTGGTGAGTTAGATGTATTAAAATTATATGTTTTCGTAAAACATAGTACTTGACCACATAAGTTATGAGGGGTTTGTTCGTCTACCGACGTGCTGTAGAGACGTTATACATAAAGTCTCTAGACAATTTTGAGAAAAACTAACCATTCAAAATTAATGTGGCGGACTAATAGTAATTGACCACATTAATTTTAAGGGGTTGAGGTAGTGCGTTACCCTAACGGGTCAGCAAGCTGAAAGCGTAGCCTGCCCCGAAGGGGCATACTTCTAGCTCGCTCTTTGGCTACCAGGGAGCGAGACGCTCCCACTACCAATAAATTACCCACCAAATTTAATGAAATAAACTAATAGTCGTGCATCTAACACACCCTACAAGAATTTTATTTTTGATTTATAAATACGCTCTTAGACCTTAGAATAGAAAATTTTTTTTATAGGTACCCACGAATAGTTATAATTTCCTATAAGTTGAAAATTATCTTAAGATTAATTGTAAAGATTACGCTTGTCTTCAACGGATTAGCGAATAACCAAACTAGGAGGAATATCTATGGCGCTCGTACCAATGCGTCTGCTGCTTGACCACGCTGCTGAAAACGGCTACGGCATCCCGGCTTATAATGTGAATAACATGGAGCAAATCCTGGCAATTATGCAGGCTGCTCAAGAAGCTGATAGCCCTGTGATTTTACAGGCTTCTCGTGGTGCGCGTCAGTATGCTGGGGAAAATTTTCTACGTCACCTGATTTTGGCTGCTGTGGAAACTTATCCACATCTTCCCATTGCAATGCACCAAGACCACGGTAACAGTCCTGCGACTTGCTATTCTGCAATTCGCAACGGTTTTACCAGCGTCATGATGGATGGTTCCCTTGAAGCTGATGCGAAGACTCCAGCTAGTTTTGAGTACAACGTGAGTGTTACCGCTGAAGTTGTGAAAGTAGCTCACTCCGTTGGTGCTAGTGTAGAAGGAGAACTCGGTTGTTTGGGTTCTTTGGAAACTGGTATGGGTGAAGCCGAAGATGGACACGGTGCTGAAGGAAAACTCAGCAGAGAACAACTTTTAACAGATCCTGATGAAGCTGTTGAATTTGTAGAAAGAACTCAAGTTGATGCCTTAGCAGTTGCGATTGGAACTAGCCACGGTGCTTACAAGTTCACTCGTAAGCCTACTGGTGAAATTTTGGCAATCAGCCGAATTGAAGAAATTCACAATCGCTTACCCAACACTCATTTGGTAATGCATGGTTCTTCTTCCGTACCTCAAGAGTGGTTAGATATGATTAACCAGTACGGTGGTAAGATTCCTGAAACCTACGGTGTACCTGTGGAAGAAATTCAGAAGGGTATCAAGAGCGGTGTACGTAAGGTGAATATTGACACCGATAATCGTTTGGCTATTACTGCCGCTTTCCGCGAAGCTGCTGCGAAAGATCCATCCAACTTCGATCCCCGTCACTTCCTCAAGCCTTCCATTAAGTACATGAAGCAGGTTTGTTTAGACAGATATCAAGCCTTTGGTACTGCTGGAAATGCAAGCAAGATTAAACAAATTTCTTTGGATGATTTTGCTGCTAAGTATGCTAGTGGTGAACTTGCTGCTAAAACCAAGTCCGCTGCTAAAGTATAATTTTAATTAAATAAACAAGTAAATAGGGACACTACAAAAGGTGTGTCCCTAAGTTACTGAGGATTCTCAAAGGAATGACCGAACCGGGTAAGTATTGTTCCCCGGTTTTTTTAATGAAGTAATATATATGTCTGGTTAAACAGTTGTAATCTAGGGAGTAGGGAGTAGGGAGTAATAACTTAGGACTTATACAAAACTAACATGAAAGTAGTGGTAATTCATGAATTATCACGAATTAAAGTAAATTCAACGAATAGCACAGAAGTTGGGTTTTTAGGATAAATAAGTACCTATGCCTTCATTAATTAGACATTTCTTTTAGGCAGGGAATAGGGAATAGGCAAAAGGGAACAGTAATATAACTGAGTAGTAATTATATAAATAATTTTGCTTAAGTACTTATCTGTACTAACAAACCATTCTAGTAAAAACCCGACTTCTAACCCACGACGAAAAATTCAGGTTTGATAAAGGCATAATTAACATAATTAACTAAGGTTCTATCCCCGCATCTCGCAATCGTTTTTCTAAGTCTTCTAAGCGTTTAAGAGCAGCTTCCTTAGCTTCCCTTTCTCGTTCCTTAGCTTCCCTTTCTTGCTGAACTAACTCACTTCCCCACAATAACAAATTACCCGCTTCATCCCACCATCTCAACCAGTAACCTTCGCGATTTTCTCGTATTCCTTGCCAAACTCCGATGAATAAATGCATCTCGTTCAACCAGTAACGGTTATTTTCGTCGGGGGAACGCAAATCATATTTTCCCGATTCATCTAAGCGATGTACTTCTAAAGTACCGCTTTCTGGCTCAAAAATAATATAGTTAGGTACTTGGAGAATTTGCTCGTAGTAAAACCACTTTCCCGGAGGATAGGTACGCTTGCTGGAATATTCTGTTCCTTCTGTATCCGATAGAAATTCCATTATCACTACTGGAATCTCACCTTGTAAGTAGGGGGTGTAGCTACGTTTAACTTCTTTTCTAGATACGTTGATTTGCGGTACGTAAGTCCAGTCAGGAGCTTTGACGACAATTTTGCCATTAACTGTCGCGCAGATACCGTAATTGGTCGTAACCAGAGCAGTGGACGGCAATCTTCCAGCTAATTCTAAACTTTCAGTAAGCACCGCTGCAATAAGCGGTTGATTAACATTATCCACTGGTTCATCATCTAAAATGAAATCTTCGGGCAATAATTCCCAAGTAATATTGTAGGGATGAACGGTAGCAATCATATTAGTTGATGGTGGTTAGTTGTTAGTAGTTGGTGGTTAGTGGTTGGTTGATAACTGTCAACTGTCAACTGTCAACTGTCCATTCTAAAATTTGTTCAATATAGCACTTGAGAACCTTGTCCCCAAAAGCCATCATATTTAGTAACGCGGACATCTCCTAAAACTTGAGTTTGACAAACTAAACGGCGGTTATTATTGGAAGAATGTGGAGGAAGCCCCAACCTTGTTTTCTCTTTCCACTGTGGTTCTGAAACCGAACCTTCTACTACGACAGCACAAGTACCGCAAGTTCCAAGTCCCCTACAGTTAATGGTTTTTGAATTGCCATTATAAAGCTCAATGCCGTTTTTTAGTAAGACTTGGCGCAGATTACTCCCGGATTCACATTCAAAAGTTTTTCCCTGAGCAGTTACTTTAGGCATTAGTGATTCCCCTGATTGATAAATTGTTTTTCACATTCAGCAAAGTCTTCCGATGTCTTCAATTGTAGAGGTTTATTTAATCAAAAATCAAATTCTTCTTTACTCTTATAGCGTCGATAAATTGTAGCTTTACCAACTTTCCCACGAGATGCTACTCCTTCAATGCTCATCCGCTCGTATCCCACTTCTGCAAGCAATTCTAGAGTTGCTTTCAATATAGCTTGATGCGCTTGAAAGCTTCGAGGTCTTCTCTGTGGTTTGTTGTCTTCGATCATACATAAATATTAATATAATTTACTCTACAGTAGAGTTCCTTTTCTGAAATTTGAATCATTGCTTGATCGATCGCTGCTCGATGTTCGGCAAGAATTTTAAATTTTAGATTTTATTTAGGTAAACATCATCTTACTTATGCTTATTTTCCATAAAAAATATTTCTACTTGACGCTTATACTATTCTTTATTGAAATATTTATTGCTGTTTTTATTAATGATGGTTTCATACGTCCTTTTATTGGCGATGTTTTAGTAGTTATATTAATTTACTACTTGATCAAAACTTTCCTGAGAGTTAATTCGTCAGTAGCTGCTTTATCAGTTTTTGCCTTCGCTTGTACGGTGGAAATTCTACAATATTTTAATTTAGTCAATCTTTTAGGATTGCAAAATAACAAGATTGCGACTGTTGTCATCGGAAGTACATTTGATTGGAAAGATATTTTTGCTTACGGGTTGGGTATTATTGTAGTCGTATTTTTAGAAAAATTTACAAAAAAGGAATATGTTGGAGGAAGAAGGAAGAAATAATGCTTCCTTGTTTCAATCGCTTTTATAGCGCGGTTCATCTTATGTTTTTAAACATGGGTTCTTCTTCCCCATAGCCCTCTTCCCAATAGACGAAGGTGAATTGAAAAGTAATTGAAAACTATTTTTGCTGATTTTATAGATTAAAAAGACGTTGCATTGCAACGTCTCTACATGATTATTTATTACCTATTTCTTCGTTACAAAATTAGCAAAACTCAACTCATTCACGCGATTCCAGTTATAAAGCTTCTCTCTAAAACCTTGCCATTGTTCGTAAACTTTCTTAAAGGTTGCATCTTTACTAGCACTTTCTTCTAATTCTTCAAGGCTAGCTTTTTGTGCTGCTTGTAAAATATCGTCACTGTAAGCGACTAATTTTGTACCGCTCTTGGTTAATTCGGTTAATGCTTGCCCATTCAAAGCTTCATATCTTGCTAACATATCCATATTTGCTTCATAAGCCGCAGTTTGGAAGATTTGCTTGTATTCTTCTGGTAATTTTTGCCAAGCGCTGCGATTAACTAATACGTCTAAACTGGAACCGGGTTCCCACCAACCAGGATAATAATAGAATTGCGCGGCTTTGTTTAAACCTAGTTTCTCATCATCATAAGGTCCAATCCATTCTGCTGCATCAATTGCACCCCTTTCTAAGGCTAAATAAATTTCTCCTCCGGGTAATACTTGGACGTTAACTCCCAAACGAGACATTACTTTTCCACCCAATCCGGGAATCCGCATTTTTAATCCTTTCAAATCACCAAGGGATTTAATCTCCCGCTTGAACCATCCGCCCATCTGGGTTCCACTATTACCAGCCGGGAAATAAATAATATTAAAATTATCATAAATTTCCTGTATTGCTTTTTGTCCTTCGCCGTGGTAAAGCCAAGCGTTTTGTTGCTGTGCAGTTAAACCAAAAGGTACGGAGGTTGCAAAGGCTAAAGCGGGGTTTTTGCCGATGTAAAAATAACTTGCTGTATGTCCGCATTGTACCGAACCTGTTTGTACAGCATCAAGCACTTCCGTTGCACCTGCTAATTCTCCAGCGGTAGAAGGAGTAATCACAAAACGTCCGTCGGTCATTTCCTTGACACGCTTGGCAATTGTCTCCGGACCGCTGTAAATTATTAAAGACTCAGGCCAGCTAGTTGCCATTCTCCAGCGGACATTAGGTAAACTCTTCCCTACCGCAGGTCCCTGATTACTACTACAGGAAACAATCGTCGCAGCAGTTGCAGTTGCGATCGCAGTTTTTTTGATGATTTCTCGACGTTTCATATGATTTGTTGTAAAAAAAGCATTCCCAAAGTTGCTGTTGCATTCTAGAACAGTTTTATGGTGAAAATAAGCAATTTTTACACTTAGTATTGGTAACTTATTCCACACACTCGCCGTTTGGGGTGAGTGTGGGCTTCTCAAAGACTCTTCATTAAGACTTTTAATTAACTTCTATGCCATTTCGTACCTTCGCGACTATCAATTAAGGCAATACCTTGGGCTTGCAATTGATCGCGGATGCGATCGGATTCTGCGAAATTCTTGGCAATTCTAGCTTGTTGTCTTTGTTGAATTTTTTGTTCTATTTGCTCATCGCTCAAACCATTACTTGTAAGCTGTTTTGATTCTATTTGAGCTTCCAATCCCAGAACATCAGCTAATGTAACTAAAGTTTGCCACATCTGCTGTAATTCTGCGGATGCAGTTTCAGTTTTACCTTGATGTACCAGAATATTCCCTTCCTTACCAAGTTCTTTCGCCAATTCAAACAACACGGTTAAACCGCTAGAAAAATTAAAGTCATTATTTACAGCTTCTCGAAAACGCTCGACATAAGAATTTTGGATTTTAGATTTTGGATTTTGGATTGAGTTCTTACCAATACCCAATGCCCCATCCCCAATGCCCCAATTTAACTTTTCCCCATACTTATGACCAAAAATTAACCCTTCTTTAAGAGTATTCCAACCATTAGTAGCTGCTGCTATGGCTTCGTCGGTAAAATCTATGGGTTTGCGGTAATGTGCTGTAAGTACAAATAACCGCACTGCCATCGGGTCGATACCGCGATCGAGTAATTCGCGAATAGTGATAAAATTGCCCAAGGATTTCGACATTTTCTCACCCTCGACTTTCACCATGCCATTGTGCAGCCAGTAATTAGCTAAAGGTTTACCCGTGACGGCTTCCGATTGAGCAATTTCGTTTTCATGGTGGGGAAAAATTAAATCGGCTCCACCTGCATGAATATCAATGGTTTCTCCGAGACGTTCCCTAACCATTGCAGAACATTCGATGTGCCATCCCGGACGACCTTTTCCCCAAGGTGAATCCCAAGCTGGTTCTTCAGGTTTTGCTGCTTTCCACAATGCAAAATCAAAGGGATATCTTTTCTTTTGATATTCTGAATCTTCTACATTTACCCTTTCACTTGCACCGGCTTGCATATCTTCTAATTTTCGTCCCGAAAGCTTGCCGTATTGCTCAAATTTCTGTACTGCGTAGTAAACATCACCGCTTGATGGGTAAGCGTAACTTTTATTTTCCAACTCGTGAATTAACCGTTTAATTCCATCCATTGTTTGAGTAGCACGGGGATATTCATCGGCTTCTTTGACATTTAACCGAGCCATATCCTCAAAATAAGCCTGGATATAACGTTCGGCTACAGCTTCCATGGATGAGTGTTCTACTCTGGCTCGGTTCAAAATTTTATCATCAACATCGGTGAAATTCTGGACGTAACGGACTTGATAACCGCTAAATTGTAAATAGCGTCGTACTACATCCCAAACAATACAAGCTCTAGCATGACCCAAATGGCAGTAATCATAAACCGTTACGCCGCAGTAATACATCTTAACTTTTTGCGGTTCTACAGTTGTAAAGGCTTCTAGGCGACGAGTAAGGCTGTTGTAAACTGTTAGGGTCATGACTAATTAATTTTTAAATCTAAGATAGGCAATAATTAGGTTAAAGCAGTTTTGCGTTATCACCTAAGCTACATTATTATTTTTACTTCTTTTCTATTTGATTTACCGTTCTCGCCATGCAATCATCAATCAGTTCAGAATCTCAACCAATGGAAGCACCGAAACAAGGATTACCAGTCACAATTATTACTGGATTTCTCGGTAGCGGTAAGACGACTTTACTCAATCATATCTTGACTAACCAGCAGGGTTTGAAAACCGCTGTTTTAGTCAATGAATTTGGCGAAATTGGCATCGATAATGAGCTGGTAGTCTCCACCGACGAGAACATGGTGGAATTAAATAACGGCTGTATTTGCTGCACCATCAACAGCGACTTGGTAGATGCCGTTTACAAAGTCATGGAACGCCAAGATAATATAGATTATCTAGTCGTAGAAACAACCGGCTTAGCAGACCCCTTACCCGTCGCATTGACTTTTTTGGGAACCGAATTACGAGATTTAACTCGTTTAGATTCCATCGTCACCTTAGTAGACGCAGCAAATTACAGTTTAGATTTATTCAACTCCGATGCTGCTTTTAGCCAAATAGCCTACGGTGATGTAATTGTTCTTAACAAAACCGATTTAGTTGATGAAGCCGATTTGGATGCTTTAGAAATCAAAATTCGGGAGATCAAAGAAGGAGCCAGAATTCTCCGTACCACAAAATCCCAAGTACCTTTACCTTTGATTCTCAGTGTCGGTTTATTCGAGACAGATAAGTATTTTGACGCAGCTGTTGAACATAAACACGAACATCACGAACATCATGACCATCACGACCATTCAGAATGCGGTCATGACCACCACGAACATGACCACGAACACCATCACCACGACCACGATCATCATTCCCACCACTTAGAAAATGATGGGTTTACTTCAGTATCATTTGAGAGCGAAAAGCCGCTTTCTATCCGTAAATTCCAGTATTTTCTAGATAATCAGTTACCGGAAAATATTTTCCGGGCTAAGGGAATATTATGGTTTGATGAAAGCCCCAAAAGACATATTTTCCACCTTTGCGGTAAACGCTTTACCCTTGATGATGATGAGTGGAAAGGTGAAAAGAAAAATCAATTGGTATTAATTGGTCAAAATTTAGACAAAGAAGAGTTATTAAAGCAGATAGAAAACTGTGTGTGTATTCCTTCTGCGACCAAAGGTAAAGGATTTGGGCAATGATAAATTCTAGAGACGTGATATATCACGTCTCTACAAGATTTTGGGGATAAAGCAATCGATCCCAGTTAATCAAATGTAGTGTGATCCGGAAAGCTCCCACTTTGGCTACCAGGGAGCTAGAAGCTCCCACTACGAATAGATCACCCCGCGAAGTTTATTTGAACGACTACGATTAACTTTGGGAAAAAGTTACAGAAGCTATAGAACTGCTAGATTGTTCTGATATAATAAGTAAAACTGATAAATAAATATTACTTGTAATACTTGACAATAAGCAAAACTAAGGAAATTAAACAAAAAATTAATGATTATAAATTTTCCTTTCTGCTTGTTCAATAAGTAAAAATGGAATTCCTCTAAATAAAAGGAATTCCACTACGTAATTAGTAACTCATTGATTGGAGTTTTTACAAGTTGATATTTAATAATCAGTAGCCAATATTAGCTATTGATTATTAAACATTGACTAGACAACAGCCATCGGACGGCTACCGGCAGAGTGACGGTCTATTACTTGGTCAATTAAGCCATACTCTTGGGCTTCATGAGGCGACATGAAGAAGTCTCTTTCGGTATCTTCACCAATGCGTTCAATGGGTTGACCCGTGTGTTCGGCTAAAAATTCATTTAGCTTCTGCTTGTGGTAGAGAATCTCGCGGGCTTGAATTTCGATATCAGTTGCTTGTCCTTGTGCGCCACCTAAAGGTTGGTGAATCATAATTCGAGAATGAGGTAAACTCATCCGCTTACCTTTAGTACCAGCAGTAAGTAAGAAAGCGCCCATACTAGCTGCTAGTCCGGTGCAGATAGTAGAAATATCGGGACGGATATGTTTCATGGTATCAAAAATACCCATACCCGCAGTTACTGAACCACCAGGAGAATTGATATACATATATATATCCTTCTCCGCATCTTCAGCATCCAACAACAACAACTGAGCAACAATTAAATTAGCTACATTGCTGTCAATTGGTTGTCCTAAGAAGATGATACGGTCGCGCAGTAACCGTGAGTAGATATCAAAGGCGCGTTCGCCGCGACCAGATTGTTCAATAACGATAGGAATCATGCAGCTTAGTTACAGTTAATTTACATACATTTTATCGATTACTTGGCTAATTGTTGTGGCTGTCGGGCAGAAGACAAAAATATTGATGCTTTAGTTAAGTGATTATATTTACAAAAAATGTAGCTAAAATTACACTTTACATATTGGTACCATCAGCTATCCGGATTAAATAATCATTACAGGTAAAACAATAATACGAGAGAGATATTAGTTAATAACTTGAAGTAAAAATGCCATTTATCTACTGGAATAGGAAATAGTCATGTTAAAAAGATTAGTACAAGCCACAATCATAACTTTGTTACTCAATTTAATCTTTGGTTTAACCTCGAATACCAATGGAGCGATTACTTCACAAGCTAAACCTCCGTATTACACAGAATCTAAACCAACTGCCAGTATACTTGTTCGTGCTATCAAGTAAATTGCAAGTGATTTTTATCGAAAGCTGACGATCGCAACAAAGGTATTTGAGTATATATTTGTGATCAAATACAATCAGCTGATGGGTAAATATAAGAAATTAGGTTTTTCCAATCATTATCAAGCCTCACCGATATTGATTGTGTAGTTATCGCTTAGAAGTCGGGTTTTTCGGCTAAATATCTCTCATATTATGTCCGGTTAAACACTTGTAATAAAGTGAGTAGTTCGTTCGGAAGTAGGGGGTAGGAAATAACAACTAATCATCCGGAGATGATATCAGACAAGACAATCATTGTAAAAACCCGACGAATCACCCCAGGAAAATATTGATTGTGGGATTAATTTTGATAATTTACCAGCAGGTTTCCTAGATGAATTAAACGATAAACTGAGCTTAAAAGGCTCTTCATATTTTTGGACTCATGACTAATCGTCTCGCTTTTGCTCAAAGTCTTTACCTCCGTAAACACGCAGAAAACCCGATTGATTGGTGGAGTTGGTGCGATGAAGCGATATCTACAGCAATCGAACAAAATAAACCAATATTTCTTTCTATTGGTTATTCAAGCTGTCACTGGTGTACCGTAATGGAAGGAGAAGCTTTTTCCGATTTGGAAATAGCTGAGTATATGAATGCGAATTTTCTACCGATTAAAGTCGATCGCGAAGAAAGACCGGATATTGATAGCATTTATATGCAAGCTTTACAAATGATGAGCGGTCAAGGTGGTTGGCCTTTAAACGTTTTTCTTGCTCCTGATGACTTAGTACCATTTTATGCGGGTACCTATTTCCCAGTAGAAGAACGTTACGGTCGTCCGGGATTTTTACAAGTATTACAAGCAATTCGCCATTATTACGATACAGAAAAACAAGATTTACAACAACGTAAAGCTGTTATTTTAGAATCCTTACTCACCTCTGCGGTATTGCCAACGGAAACAGTCGCAGAAACACAAGATAATCAACTATTACAAAAAGCTTGGGAAACTTGTACCAAAATCATCACTCCCAATCCGCAGGGTAATAGTTTTCCGATGATCCCTTATGCACAGATGGCATTACAAGGAAACAGATTTGATTTTACATCCAGATATGACGGTAAACAAATTTGTACTCAACGGGGATTAGACTTAGCGCTCGGTGGAATTTTTGACCATGTTGCTGGTGGTTTTCATCGTTATACAGTTGACCCAACTTGGACTGTACCGCATTTCGAGAAGATGCTTTATGATAACGGTCAGATAGTCGAATATTTGGCTAACTTGTGGAGTGCAGGTGTCGAAGAACCAAGTTTTCAAAGGGCGATCGCCAAAACTGTACAATGGCTACAACGAGAAATGACAGCACCCCAAGGTTATTTCTACGCTGCTCAAGATGCAGATAGTTTTATTAGCCAGGAAGATTTAGAACCAGAAGAAGGTGCATTTTATGTTTGGAGTTACAAAGAATTAGAACAGCTACTTACTTCACAAGAATTAACCGAATTACAACAAAATTTTACAGTTACACCAAACGGTAATTTTGAAGGACAAAATGTTTTACAAAGACGTAACTCGGAGCAATTAAGCTCCAATGTTGAAGCTATTTTAGAAAAATTATTTGTTGCTCGTTATGGTAACAGTAGCAGCGAATTAAAAACTTTTCCTCCAGCTAGCAATAACGAACAAGCAAAATCCCATAATTGGCAAGGTCGTATTCCAGCAGTTACAGATACTAAAATGATTGTTGCTTGGAATAGCTTGATGATTTCCGGTTTAGCGAGAGCTTATGCAGTGTTCTCAGAACCACAATATCTAGAAATGGCAACTCAAGCAACCAAGTTTATTTTAGACAATCAATTTGTTGACGGAAGATTTCATCGGCTCAATTATCAAGGAACACCGAGTATCTTAGCTCAATCTGAAGATTATGCCTTATTTATCAAAGCTTTGCTCGATTTACATCAAGCTTCTTTAAAAACCCAAAACCAATCTTCGTTGTGGTTAGAAAAAGCAATTTCCCTACAAGATGAATTTAACGAATATCTATGGAGCGTCGAACTATATGGTTACTTTAATACCGCCATTGATGCCAGTCAAGAATTGATTATCCGAGAGCGCAGCTATATAGATAATGCCACACCTTCTGCTAACGGAATCGCGTTATGCAATTTGGTACGACTGACTTTAGTTACAGACAATCTTCAATATTTGGATTTAGCAGAGCAAGGTTTAACTGCTTTTCGCAACGTGATGAACAGCACACATCAAGCTTGTCCGACTTTATTCGTCGCTTTAGATTGGTATAAAAACTGTACCTTAATTCGTACTGTAAAACAGCGAATCAACTCCCTAATATCTAAATTCTTACCAGTTGCCGCATTTGTAGAAGTATCCAATTTACCACAAAATAGCATCGGTTTAGTTTGTCAAGGATTAAAATGTCTCGCACCCGCACAAAGTGAAAAGCAATTATTAGAACAAGTAGTTTCTAGTTATAAGAGAGGAAAGTAGTTCGGGATGGGGGGACAAGGGGATGGGGGGATGGGGGGGACAAGGGGACAAGGGGACAAGGGGACAAGGGGACAAGGGGACAAGGGGACAAGGGGACAAGGGGACAAGGGGACAAGGGGACAAGGGGACAAGGGGACAAGGGGACAAGGGGACAAGGGGA
>Ga0209911_100130_pt1 | contig 46643 bp, 34 predicted proteins | sample FECB21metaG_FD_188301 | JGI IMG/M metagenome (GOLD analysis project Ga0209911, IMG submission 188301) | Cyanobacterial communities from the Joint Genome Institute, California, USA - FECB-21 (SPAdes) (version 2) | ecosystem: Environmental > Aquatic > Thermal springs > Hot (42-90C) > Microbial mats...
ATTCGTTTTGTACAGCGATCGCAGTTTAATAAAGTAAAAAAATAGTTGTTTGTATTATTTGATTCTTTTTAGTTTAATGTATTGTCCGTGATAACCGAGTACTACAGATTAGGGTGCGGAATGTGGGATATAAACCATCACTTCAATTCTTTGTAGTTGATAGTCAAGAGTTATGTATGGATGGAACAATTAAGGTATTACGTTCCAAGTATCCGCAGGCTGAAATAATTACGGCTACAAATGCAATAGATTTCCTCAATCAACTTTCAACATATAAACCCGATTTGGTTGTCATGGATATTTCTATTGCAGAAAAACCTGGAGAAATACCATTAATTAATACGGGAATACAGCTTTTAAAAACAATCATGGAGAATTATCCACAGTTAAATATTGTTGTTCAAAGTACCTATATTAAAACATTAATCCGAATCAAATCTGAAATTGATCTTCACTCTGGAGGCTTTACCGTCGCTGATAAAAGTATTCCCACTGTTGAATTATCCAATAAAATCGAATGGTCATTACAGGGATTAACTCATACAAAAGATATCACCCATATGAATGGAGCCTCACAAGTTAAGCCAGAGTGGTTGAGGCTGTTAGATTTAGCTTTTAAACAAGGATTTCAAGATAAGGCGATCGCGCAGCATATTTGTGTATCGGAACGTATGGTAAGGCATTACTGGCAAGGATTGCAAGATACTTTAAGTATCGATTGCGAACAGTTAAAAAATCAGGGTAAAAATTTACGAATTATGACTCAAATCCGGGCTAGGGAAGTGGGGTTAATTGATTGATTTTGTAAAAACTGCATACCCCCCACACCATCCAGAGATATACATACTTGGAGCGGGTAAAAAAGCATATTCGTACTACAGAAGTCGGGTTTTTATCAGATTTGTCAGTATTTTACAGATATTTATACTAAAAACCCGACTTCTAGACTCGCTACCAATATCTTATAACTGATTATTCAACAGCAAACACCAATCATGAATCACAAACGCACTGTATCAGGTATTCTTCTTGCTAGTAGTATTTTGGCTTTCACAAATGTATTGCCATTTACAGCAAATATTAAATTTAATTCAACTGCTTCGGCTCAAATTACAGAATCAAATAATAATGAATTATTCTACATTTATAAAGGACAGCGTGTTCCTTTAACTGAACAAAAAGATGCTGTTGCTGTTGAATTTAAAGCTTTACCTAAAACTCGCTCTCGTAGTGTTAATCCTCTTTATTTACAATTAGAGCAAGATTTACAAACAGGTACTCGAACCCGTGGTGGTAGTTCCCAGATACAAGTTAAACCTTTAGGGGAAAATTATGCTGTTGTGACTTTAGCTAATAGTAATGGTAATACTGATGCGATTAGAAATAAAATTAAAAATCAAATCCAAAATCAAAGTTATGTGAAAACTTCTTTACCTGTCTTAAGTCGCGCTTCGCAGCAAGATACGATTATTTTATCCAAGGAAATTATTGTTAATTTTCAACCGGATATGAAGGAGAATGAGAAAGTATCGATTCTCAAACAAAATAATTTAGAAGTTGTTCGTTCTTTGCGATTTTTTCCCAATATTTATATTGTCAAATCAACTGATGCTTCGGGTACGGCTGTATTGAATGTTGCTAACAAGCTAAATCAAGTTAAAGGTGTGAATTCTGCTGCACCAAATTTCCTACAATCGGTAGCTAATTCTATTGATATCGGAGATAATAAAAAGTCTTTGAATATAGAGTCAATCGATAAACAAGATACAAAATTTTCTCAAAATATTGCCCAAAATGCCAATAATTCCACAACAAATTATTTAGGTTTACAATGGCATTTGAATAGTATTCCTTTGAAAGAATGTTTACAACAAGATATTGATAGCTTTAATGCTTTACAAAGTTGTCTTCAGCAAAAAAATCCCAGTAATAAACAATCAAAATCAACATCATCTCGTACCGATTTACGAGTTACCGAAGCTTGGCAAAATAGTAATGGTGGAAAAGGTGTAGTTGTCGCAGTAATCGATAGTCTGATTCAATGGAATCATCCCGATTTACAAAATAGTTTATACAAAGTATCCGCAGCAGATAAATGTCCTGGAGAAGAGTATGGATGGGACTTTTCGGAACCAAGTAGCAGTAATCAGTCTTGTGAAATCGGTGACTCTGATACCCGTATCAGTCCTTTAGAACTGAATATTTTGAGAAGAAAATTACACGATACATTTAAGTTATCCGACAAAGAATTAATCGAGCGATATTTAACACCAACCATAAAACAGCGAATAACTTCCCCAGTCTCTGAAAAAGAATTGGCTGAATATTTGCGTCAGATGATTCGCTCTGATGTCGGTGGTGAATTTCACGGTACTTTAGTCAGCGGGGTGATTGCAGCAAAACCCCAAAATTCTCAAGGGATATCGGGAGTTGCACCCAATGCGAAAATTTTACCAGTGCGGGTATTTGGTTTAAATGGAAGTATTTTCACCTCTTCTTACATTGAAGCGGTTGGTTATGCAGCTAACCGTGGTGCTGATGTAATTAACTTGAGTTTGGGTGGTTATGTACCAACGGATGTAGAAGAATTCGCATTCAGTCAAATATTACAGCAAAATCCCAAATTAGTTATAGTTGCTTCATCTGGAAACGAAGATTACGCCTCAGTCGCTTATCCTTCGGGATACGATGGAGTGTTGTCAGTTGGTGCGAGTAACTTAAATGGCGATCGCGCTTTCTACAGCAACTACGGTAAAGGATTAGGTGTGGTTGCTCCCGGTGGAGATTTGAGTACACCCGCAGGATGGTTGGGAGGAATACCCACCACTGGGGGAACTTGGATGGATACATTTTGGCAGGGTTTAGCTTTCCCTAATTCGCGTTGGTCAAATGTAATCGATTTCAAGGGACAATATTGGTGGATGCAAGGTACTTCTTTTTCTTCTCCAGCAGTTGCAGGGGTAGTAGCCTTGATGAAAGGTGAAGATAGCAATAGAAAATTCAACCGCGTACAGTTAATTGATATTCTGAAATCAACTGCGAGTTATAAAGATTTGAATATTACCAAAGAAGAACAAGAAAGATATCGTACATTAGTTGATAATCGTGAAATTCCTAATTCGGTAACGGATAAACAGTATTTCTTCGGTAGCGGATTGATAAATGCTGATGCTGCTGTTAGGGCTGTAAATTAATGATTATTCAAAATATGCCGTTTTAACAGCGAAGAATGTAGAGACGGGGCGTATTGCTACGTCTCAAAATCTAGATTCATACCCGGATTCAGCAACGCCAGGTTTTTAATTACCAATCGTCTGTATCCTCAACTTCTTTAAATATTTGTTCTATATCTTGCGAGCTATGAACAATACGTACAATCTCTATACCTTGATCTATAATTCGATAAAAAATCAGATAACTTCCAACAGGGAAGCTGCGAAGGTAAACCGCTAAGTCTTCGCGTCCCTGTCCCATCTGCGGAAATTTAGCCAGTTTGGCAAACTTTTCCCGCAGCTTGTCAAAAAGGTTATCAGCAGCCCTGGTATTATTTTTGGCAATGTAACTCCAGATATTTTCAAGGTCTTGCGCTGCACCCGTGGAAATCTTAAATCGACTCATAGAGTGTTATTTTGTTCTAACTTTTTACGTCCTCGTGTTTTGATGTCTTCAAAAAAAGTTGCCAGAGACTCCTCATCGTATTCAGTATATTCCCCGTTTTCAAGCTGCTCAATTCCAATAGCTATTTCTCGTCTTAACGCTTCAAGTTTGATAGTCTTGAGTTCTGACTCGACACGTTCAAGCCTATCGATCGTATCTTGAAACGCCTGCGCTTCTTGGACTACAACCTCAGCTTTGCCATTAACGGTTAAAACAAGTGGAGATTTTGTTGCTTTAATCCGTTCTACGTAGTCTTTAGCGTTTCGCTTAAAGTCGGTAAGAGTTTGAATATTTTCGAGACTGATTTTAATTGACATAGCATTTAATAAAGTGTCTTATGAAGCATTTAATTAAATGCTAGAAGGTATATCTGTTCTTGTCAAGGTATTCTTAAGTTTAAAATAGCGGTTTTCAGTTGAGTAGGATACCGTCATTACCTCACTGAATTTAATTGCGAAGTTGTTGAAGATTTGGGTTTGAGAATTCGGGGACAAAGAATAGCTCAATATGCAAATGGTAGTGAAGAAAGTATCGGATTTACAGGTCCTGTGATTGTAACTTGGGAGAATCGCGAAACCTTAGATGAAGCACTAGTAGTAGGGAATGAAGTGCTAATCGGTCAAGTTATTTTAGAGAAGTTAGATTTATTAGTAGATTGTAAAAATCAGCTATTGATTCCTAATCCAGGACATCCCGATTATCCGGTGGCTATGATTAAAATCGCCTAACGAAGATGAATTTAATTTGGGTTGATTTTATTTGCGATTTTGGTGTTAATTTAACAATGCATCTATATCTCGCACCCGGTTTTCTGCAATATCAGCTTCGGCTTTAGCAATTAGCCGATCTAATTTTCCTGATGTCAAGTCATTTTCTATTTGCTGATCCCACATTTGCTCTAAATATTCTTCCAACCATGTAGCCAATTGACGGATATCATTTTCCGGTAGTTGTTTAATCGCAGCTTCTATTTCTGGCAAATTACCCATTGTGAAGCTAATTCCTCAATAGATATTACTTTATTTTATCGTGTTTGATGGCAATGCTCTAGGGGAACTACTACGCGATCGCAAAGTTCATCTATTTTTTATCGTAATTGATGCAATGTAATACCGCGTCGGGTTGAGGTTGAAATTATTAAACATTTTGCCGATTACCCATTACCAATTACCAATTACCTCATCCCCCGCCAATTCCCCGAAGGAATAAAACTCGCCCAAAAATAGGGATGGTTGTATGTCGGATGCTTTAAAAACTCTAACTGCACTTCCCTTAACGCTTCATGTCTACCCTTCCCAGCTTTAATTTTCTGATAATATTCCACCATCAAATCTTTAGTTCCCCCATCATCAACTTCCCACAAACTTAATAACTGACTTTGAGAACCAGCAATAACTAAAGCCCGACGCAAACCATACACACCATCACCTGTTTTTACATCACCTACTCCGGTTTCACAAGCAGATAATACTACTAATTCCGTTCCGCGTAAATTCAATCCCGCAACTTCTAAAGCCGTGAGAACTCCATCTTCGGTATTATGATCATTTTGTTTATTTTGACGATTATTGAATCCTGCTAATGCTAAACCCGAACGCAAAAGAGGATTTTCTAAGTTTAAATATTGGGGTTTTTGTAGTTGACTATTGAGGTCATTTATGCCTGGAGAAATCGGTTTAATTTCTTGGTCAGAAAGAAAGAAACTGTGGGTAGCTAGATGTAAAATACTCGGTGTTTGTAATTGTTTAATCGCGGTTTCTGTAGCTTTTTCGCCTAGTAACACATCTGTCTGAGGGAAGATTTTTTTAATTTCTTGACTTTCTGGTAATGTGGCTGCCAAGGGACGGAATGTTAAATTAGCAAAGTTGACGGAACGTTTATTTTCCGAACCACGCATTTTGATTGTAGAATTCGATGCCACAACTGTTTGCTGTTGTTCGTAATTAATATCTGCAAACACGACGGGGTTGGAAAGTTGTTTAGCTGTGGTTTCTAAGCGCAGTAAATCCCTGCCAGTGGTAAGGTAGGAGAAAGCGTAATTTTCAACTAAGTATTTATTTTGTTCGTCCTTGAGGGCTTCAAAGGGGATGAGGTTTAACTGCCCATCGGGTGATAATAACAGGTGACGCGCATCTCCTAATAAGGGACGCAGGGGTTCCATGACTTGTTTATCTAAAGTACGGGCAATATCTTGTAGCCTGGATAATTGACTTTTTTCGTCAGGTGTGACATAAATGCCCCTCAAAACTGAACCAGTTTCTAACACCTTACGAAAACTGTTCACCGATTTATCAATCGTCGCAGCATCACCCAAATCCACCCATTGCGGTTCCCCCCTATGACGCAACACCATCGCCCCATAACGCGGTTGACTCCATGTTTCGCTGTTGTTTTTACGCTTGGGATTAAATGGGTTGTACTGGACAATCTCTACCATCGCTGCATCTGGGGGAATTTGGGCTTGGATATCTGCCAATTCCACAGGTGTAATTTCCTTGCGAAATTCCGCACTTCTGACACTGACTTGTTCTTCTAACCGTTCCTTTTCTGCTTCTAGTTGTTGGATTTGCTGTTTATAAATCTCAAATTTTTCCTCTCCCTGTCCCCGATATACTAGGTTAGCTAACTGTTGCTGTACATCCAAATATTGATCGAATAACTTTTTGGTTTCTGGACTGTCTTCCAATTGGCTGCGTAAGATTTGTACCGTATCCGTCATCGCATCTAGAACCCGTCCTTTGCGACGGAGTACGGTAGTTGCTGCTAATTTCGCGAGGGTGGGGTTTTGGGGTTGTTGGAGAGCTAGGGTAATCGTCCCGTTACTGCTTCCGGTGAAAGTTTGGGCGTAATTTTGTTTGCGTTGTTCCGAACCCACAGCATAAATCAGTTGGAGGTTTTTTTCCTCAATTTCCAGCCCACGGGTGAGGAAATCAGTAGCGCGGGTGATGTCTCCTTGACTCCAGGAAAGTAATGCCAAATTACTCAGGCTAGTTGCGACATCGGGATGTTCTTTACCGAGAACTTTTTCCCGAATAGCGAGGGAACGGAGGTACAAAGGTTCGGCTTTGCTGTAATTCCCCTGGGTTCGGTAAAGTCCTGCCAAATTATTCAGGCTAGTTGCGACATCCGGATGTTCTTTACCGAGAACTTTTTCCCTAATGGCGAGGGAACGGAGGTACAAAGGTTCAGATGAACTGTAATTCCCCTGGAGTTGGTAAAGTAATGCCAAATTGTTCAGGCTAGTTGCCACATTGGGATGTTCTTTACCGAGAACTTTTTCTAATATAGCGAGGGAACGCAGGTACAATGGTTCAGATGAACTGTAATTCCCCTGGGAAGAATAAAGTGCTGCCAAATTACTCAGGCTAGTTGCGACATCCGGATGTTCTTTACCGAGAACTTTTTCTAATATAGCGAGGGAACGCAGGTACAATGGTTCAGATGAACTGTAATTCCCCTGGGAAGAATAAAGTGCTGCCAAATTATTCAGGCTAGTTGCGACATCGGGATGTTCTTTACCGAGAACTTTTTCAAATATGGCGAGGGAACGGAGGTACAAAGGTTCGGCTTTGCTGTAATTCCCCTGGGTTCGGTAAAGTTCTGCCAAATTATTCAGGCTATTTGCCACATCCGGATGTTCTTTACCGAGAACTTTTTCATAAATGGCGAGGGAACGGAGGTACAAAGGTTCGGCTTTGCTGTAATTCCCCTGGGTTCGGTAAAGTTCTGCCAAATTATTCAATCTATTTGCCACCAGTGGATGTTCTTTACCGAGAACTTTTTCATAAATGGCGAGCGATCGCACATACAATGGTTCAGATGAACTGTAATTCCCCTGGGATTCATAAAGTAATGCCAAATTATTCAGGCTAGTTGCCACAGAGGGATGTTCTTTACCGAGAACTTTTTCAAATATGGCGAGGGAACGCAGGTACAATGGTTCAGATGAACTGTAATTCCCCTGGAGTCGGTAAAGTCCTGCCAAATTATTCAGGCTAGTTGCGACATCGGGATGTTCTTTACCGAGAACTTTTTCCCGAATAGCGAGGGAACGCAGGTACAAAGGTTCAGATGAACTGTAATTCCCCTGGATTCGGTAAAGTTCTGCCAAATTATTCAGGCTAGTTGCGACATCGGGATGTTCTTTACCGAGAACTTTTTCCCTAATGGCGAGGGAACGCAGGTACAATGGTTCAGATGAACTGTAATTCCCCTGGGTTCGGTAAAGTCCTGCCAAATTATTCAGGCTAAGTGCCACATCCGGATGTTCTTTACCGAGAACTTTTTCCCTAATGGCGAGGGAACGGAGGTACAAAGGTTCAGATGAACTGTAATTCCCCTGGGAAGAATAAAGTTCTGCCAAATTATTCAGGCTAGTTGCGACATCCGGATGTTCTTTACCGAGAACTTTTTCTAATATAGCGAGGGAACGCAGGTACAATGGTTCAGATGAACTGTAATTCCCCTGGAGTTGGTAAAGTAATGCCAAATTATTCAGGCTAGTTGCGACATCCGGATGTTCTTTACCGAGAACTTTTTCCCGAATAGCGAGGGAACGCAGGTACAATGGTTCAGATGAACTGTAATTCCCCTGGGAAGAATAAAGTGCTGCCAAATTATTCAGGCTATTTGCCACCAGTGGATGTTCTTTACCGAGAACTTTTTCCCTAATGGCGAGGGAACGGAGGTACAAAGGTTCAGATGAACTGTAATTCCCCTGGGATTCATAAAGTCCTGCCAAATTATTCAGGCTAGTTGCTACATTGGGATGTTCTTTACCGAGAACTTTTTCAACTATGGCGAGGGAACGCAGGTACAATGGTTCAGATGAACTGTAATTCCCCTGGACTCGGTAAAGTTCTGCCAAATTATTCAGGCTAGTTGCCACGTCGGGATGTTCTTTACCGAGAACTTTTTCCCGAATAGCGAGGGAACGCAGGTACAATGGTTCAGATGAACTGTAATTCCCCTGGGAAGAATAAAGTGCTGCCAAATTATTCAGGCTATTTGCCACGTCGGGATGTTCTTTACCGAGAACTTTTTCCCTAATGGCGAGGGAACGGAGGTACAAAGGTTCAGATGAACTGTAATTCCCCTGGGAAGAATAAAGTTCTGCCAAATTATTCAGGCTAGTTGCCACATTGGGATGTTCTTTACCGAGAACTTTTTCTAATATGGCGAGGGAACGCAGGTACAATGGTTCAGATGAACTGTAATTCCCCTGGGATTCATAAAGTGCTGCCAAATTATTCAGGCTAGTTGCCACAGAGGGATGTTCTTTACCGAGAACTTTTTCCCGAATCGCTAGAGCTTTCTCTTCTAGGGGAATCGCTTCAGCATATTTCCCCTGCCGATACAACTGGTCAGCTTGTTGATCGAGTCGCTCTGCTTCCTGCAATTCTGCTGACTGCTGAGTTGACTGGGTTGGTTGGGTTTGTCCTGTCACTGGTTTGGGTATATTTACCAATAACCCCAAGGTCATTGCTACGGTGATTGACCAAGAAGGCAACTGGAGGGAATAGAATTTCTGTGGTGAGAACTGGGTGGACATAGATTTTATATTAATACAGTATTACGGACAAAAAAATCAATTATTATGGATTTGGGATTAACTCTACGGATATATAGGAATCCGGTTTGATTTTGAAAATTATTTGTGTAGAAAGGCAAGAGGCAAAAGGCAAGAGGCATTCATGATTCTAGAAGATTAAGGTGTACTGAGTTTTTTCAATTTTCAAGTAGGATTCCTATAGCTTGTTTTCCCCTACGGATGGCAGTTTGCTCTGTAATACTAGAAAATCATCGGTCAACCTGGTGATTATTATTGTAGTATTTACCTTTTACTTACGTAACTTTACGGCAAGTTTAAGCATCTTTACGATTGTAGATAAATCTGGAATTTGAATATCCAGGTTTTAGTGGTTGTAATTACGTATATTTCTGAGGGTTAGGGGGGTATGCAGTTTTGTCCCAGAAATATCCCAGAAGTCGGATTTTTAGGATACGTATCAATTACACCAGAAAATCTTGCCAAAAACCCGACGAATCACCCCATGGTACTTGTAGGAAAAATTGTTTCAATTTGCTGCTGCATCAATGAATTAACCTTAGCCCACCTTCGTGGGCTTTGCTTGTCTAGCCCCAGACTTCTAGTCTGAGGGTATCAATGATGACTTGACATATAAAGCAAGAGGACGTTCGGAAGTTGAGGAGTAATGCAAACATCAATGTAGTTGCTTGATAATGCAAAATCTATATATTCTTCCCTAAACTTCCAACTCACCAAGTAAATTTTATGGTCTGTTAGCGTAGCGTGTCCGTCAGGACATAGCCCCCGGATTTATCCGTGGATGTCCGGATTGTAGGCAATGTTTAAGCACCATTATTTTATTTATGGGGCAATAATTACGAATTACGAATTACGAATTACGAATTATATTCACCTACCACCAAAACTCTCAACTCCGTCACCCGCTTTAAAGCCTCATCATTGGTTAAAAAGGCTTGACACTCAGCTATTAAAGCAGCCGCAACCTGCAACGCATCAGGTAGTTGGAGGTTATAATGCACTCTAATTCTTGCAGCTTCTCGTGCTACGTATGAATTCATATCTACAAATATCACAACTTCATGCTGCATTACATCAACAAAAGCCTGTTCTAAATCTGCTAATCCTAAACGTAGCGGATGTATCAAACATTCTGCCAAAGTGATCGGGGATACTACGGCTGTAATATCAATTTCTAACCTTTCAAAAATTGGATCGACTAAATTGACAAAATTTGGATTGCGCTCTACAAAATAAATTACGGGTGCTGTATCGAGAAATAAGTGAGAAACTCCAGCTAATGCATCACTAATATTCATTCATTTGCCCGCAACAAATGTTCTCGATGCTCATTCCCTTCCCGTCGAGTTCGCGAAACCCACTCTTGAGCATCTTCACCGCAAAGCGGATAGGGAGCCATACCTTTTAAGTCGCTCCACTTAGCTTTAGTTGGGGCTTTGGTAATATTATTCTTCATCTGTTCTACTAAATGCCCCATTACCATCAATTGCTCGAATGGAGTCAATTGTCCAATCTCACTTAATATTTTTTCAACTAATGGACTCATTAAGCCAGTCCTCATTTACTGCTATGAATTTTAGCATTTTATTCTTTGCCTTTACCGCCACTCACCCAAAAACGCAAAAGCCGCCCAATAATTGGGATTCCGCCATTTCTCCTGACTCCACATCTTCAACTGTGTCGCTCTTAAAGCTTCATTCGGGGACTTGCCATTCTGCAACATTTCCTTGTAAAATTCTTGCATAAATACTGCTGTACCTTCATCGCTCACCTGCCACAGCGACACTACCAATCTTTCGCCACCTGCATACATTAGTCCTCTTGTCAATCCCACCAATCCTTCCCCTTGAATTTCCTTACCTAACCCGGTTTCACAAGCACTCAATACGATTAAATCCGCTGGGTAATCTAAGTTAAATAAGTCTCCTAAACGCAGATATCCCCGAATATCTTTACCTTGTTTATCCACTAAAGAAAGGACAATACCCGATAACTCTGGGTTAGCATCGTTAACAAAACCGTGAGTGGCAAAGTGTAAGATGCGGAATTGATTTAAAGCGCTGCTGGTAGCCCAATTATAGTTAGCTTCAAAATCAAAAACTTGTAGGCGATCGCCATCTGGTACGAGTTGTAAAAGTGTCTCGGCTTCTTTGCGTGTTCCGGGAAGTCGTCCCCAACCTTGGCGATTGAGAATATCCGCAGAACGTTTGAGGGCAGAGCGTTCTAATTCTATACCAAGGGAATCTTGTTGCTTATTTTGCTTATTAAGTTGCTTATTTCGAGTGCGATTAAATCGCTCGTCGGTATTGCTGTATACTGGATCGGCGAGGATTGCTAAAGCCTTGGGTGCCTTCTTGCGTAATTCTTGACGCTGAATTGCGATGGTTGACGCGGAAGGTAGATTAACTATTTCATGATTAACAAATAACGGTTGGTAGTTTAAACTATTTTGCGGCGAGTTTTCGTCTTGACAAACACTAATACCACCAGTATTTGTACAGGAACTATTTTTTTGGTTTTGTTTGGAATGTTCGGTTATATTTCGACTTGCCTCTTGTTGAGAATCTTGAGTAAACACTCCACCCACCAGGGGTTGTAAACCCCTGGCTAATAGCTCAAGTCCGTTGAAACGGACTGAAGATAGGGAATTTGGTAGATTATATAATAAATTCTCAGTCCTCTTTAGAGGACTTTTGCTATTAGACAGGGATTTTGAATCCCTGGCGGATTGGTGTTTACCCGAATTAGGCGAACTAGCCGATTGAGCGGTTAAATCAGCCAACGCTGCAAAAGGAATATATTGCAAAGCACCATCAGCAACAACAACTAACCGCTTTTTAGCTAACTTATCTTTAACGGGTGCCAGCACAAGTTTACTTAATTCCTCTGCTGCTAAATCAATGCGTCGAGTTTTGATATTTTTTGTATCTTGACAAGGATTTTCTTTACCAGTCGCTGAAGGTGGTTTAGAACTGTTTTGGCTAATTAAACAAAATAAATTAATGCTGGCTTTTTCAATTTCTGACTTTTTAGGAAGTTCGTAAGTGTCGAGGGAAGTGGGAGATACCACCCATAAAAAACTGCGTTCCTCACCCAAGGAGTATTGTAAAAGTAGGCTATCTTTATCAAGTTGTTGTTGAATTTGCGGTAACTTCAGCGGTTGGGGATATTTGAGATTGGCGTATTTGGGATTACTTTGGCGAATCTTGGTTTCTAATTGCTTTTGTTGGTTGAGAAGTTCATCAATTTCTGTTTGTAATTTGTCAGCGTTGGCTTTAAGAACTGGGTTTCTTATCTTCTCACTATTAATAATTTCAAATCGTATTTTTTCTTTCGCATTAATTAAATCTTGTAAGCGTTTTTCTTCTGCTAAGAGTTCTGGATTTGCACCTTTGCGGATATTTGCCCGTGCTTCGGTTAAAAGTTCTACAAGTCCCCTAGCGCGGGATGCTTCGCTGGTTTCAATTGCAATTGCATTATATCCTTTTGATGGGTCTTTTTTGTGGAGTTCCATCAACAGGTTAATTTTGAATTTGTAGTAGTTTTGAACTGTGGCGAAGTAGGATGTACGTAAGTCTGGATTTTGGACATTAGTGCGGATGTTTTCGACGATTTTTATTGCTGAATCGATGTTGGTTAGGGCGGTTTCTAGGTTTTTTAGTTGGCGTTGGTTTTTTGCGATGGAATAAAGTGCATCCGCTTCTCCTTGAGTATCCTTTAATTCTCTTCGTATCTGCAATTCTTCATTAAGGGTATCTATTGCTTGTTGATATTGTTTTTCTAAGCTATGAGTTACGCTGATATTATTTAAACTTTGAGCTTCTGTTTTCAAAAGTCCCATTGCTTTAGACTGTAATAATGCCTTTCGATGAAAATTTAAAGACTCTTTATAGTCACCTTTACTTTTATGGATAATTCCAATTAAGTTCATAGCGCCAATTTCTGAGTATTTATTCCCAAATTTTTGGGATAAAGCTAATAAGATTTCAGCGTTTTTCAAAGCATTAGGAAAATCCTTCTGTAACTCATAAATTCTTGCTATACCCATAAGTCCGAGCGTCTGAAATCTATCATTATTTTGTTCCTTTGATAATGATAATGTCTGATTATAATAATGAATAGCTTCTGGGTAATCTTCCTTTGTCATGTACAAGTTAGCAATGAAAGGAAGAAGCATAAGCTCAAATGGTTTATCTGGAATTTGTCTATATATTTGTAGTGCCTGTTTGTAAATTATAGCGCTTAAATCATAATTTCCTAATAGCTCATAAATAGATGCCATATTACGAAGAGTCTCAGCTTCTAAATTTTTGTTTTTTGTCGAACGTGCAATTTCTAATGTGTCATTGTAAATTTTTAAAGCTGTTTGATAATCTCCTTGTGAAGCTTTGATATCAGCTTGTTGATTCATTGTTCGGGCATATCTTTCTTTGTCGCCACTATTTGTGTCAAGAGCGAGCGACTCATTGATGAATTTTAGTGCATTTTCATTATCACCAAGATAATTTTTGTATATGCTGATAATGCGTCCAATACCTATAGACTCTAAGGATTTATTTCCTCCTTTTTGAAAAAGGCTTCTTGCTTGTTTATGAAATTCAAGCGCTCTTTGATAATCCCCTTGCGATACATAAATATCGCCAATAGTTTGAACTGTTAAACCTTCATCAACAAATAAACCTTGTGCTTGTTGAATATTTCTGGCTTTATTTAAATAATCCAGAGCTTCGTTATGTTTACTTAATTGGTAATGAACGGAGCCAATATTTTTTAGTGTATTTGCTTGTGCTGGCAATAAATCTTGTCTTTCTTGCTGGATTTCTAAAGCTTGCTCATAGTATTTTAAAGCAGTTTTCGGCTCTCCCATTTGAGAATAACTGAAGCCAATTTGATTCAAAACAATAGCTTGTTGTGGCAAATCTTTTAATGTATCGCGGTAAATTTGCAACGCTTGATTTAGCGGTTCAAGAGTTTGTGGTATCTCACCTAATCCAGTATATATACTAGCTGTAGTAATTAAAGCTCCAGCCACAGCATCAAATATTTTTTCTGTTCTAAAAATTGACTCTGCTTGTTTCAAAAGGGTAAGTGCTTCTCTTGGTTTACCTGTTCTGCTATAAACCTGAGCAATATGAAATAGTGCAGCACCTTCCAGGATAGGAAGTTTTAGCTCACGGGAAATATTGAGATATTGGTCAAAGTACTTTAATGCTTCTGGATATTCTGAGAGAGTAAAGTAAACTACACCAATTGTTTGGTAGATGCTAGCTTGCTCTGCTCGTAATCCTATTCCCTCTAATATTTTCAACGCTTGTTGATATTTCTCAATTGCTTGTAAATACCCTTCCTTAGTCCCTTTCTTCTGTAACTCCTTTCCTTCTTCAACTAACTTGACTCCCTCTTGATATCGCTCTTCCTTATCTCCACTCAAGGGAACTGACGGACTTGGTACTGTCTGCTGTGCTATTTCCAACCCATAACCCTTGACATTAGCGATTGTTGACTCCGACAACAGGAATAAAGTGAAAAATAAAGCTAGAGCGCGAGAAGTCCACATAGGAAGCCTTTGCCCTACTTGTTGAGGTTGATTTTGACTATTCATAGGTGATTATACCGGATTTTGATATTTACAATTTAATATAGTTCTCAGGGTTTTCCGGGGTATGCAAAAATATAATTTCTTTTGCTGCTAGCCGGTAAGAGAAAATTAGTAGTCAGAAATCGCCCTCATCCCCGATATATGCTAGGATTCTGTATTAAGTAGGACATAGCGCGAGTCAAGTTATGGACCAAGTAACATTACCTGAAGTTCTCACCCTTGAAGAAGTTTCACAATATTTACGTTTGCCGATTGAAACTTTACAGCGTCAAGCTTTACAGGGAAAACTTCCAGGTCGTAAAATCGAAAATGAATGGAGATTTTTGAAGGTGGCAATTGATGACTGGTTGCGCTCTCAAAGTACTGGTTCTACCTTACTTCAACAAGCTGGAGCTTTTGCTGATGATGCTTCGCTGACGGATTTGAGAACAAGCATTTATCAAGCAAGAGGACGTTCGGAAATTGAGGAGTAATTCAAACGTAAATGTATTTGCTTGATACCGATACTTTAACCCACCTTTATGCTGGAAATACAAATGTTATTGCCTCTTTAAATGCTGTTGAAGATTCAGAAGTAGGAATTACCATAATTACTAAAGCAGAAATGCTGCGCGGACGGATTGAGTATTTAATCAAAGCAGAAAATAGAGAAAGTTTATTAAAAGCACAAGAGCTTTTGTTTCGCACTGAAGAATTATTAGCAGAACTTTTAATTGTTCCTATCAGTCAAAGAGCAGCCGATGAATTTGAGCGTTTACGTGCAGTTTCAAAGCTACGCAAAATTGGGCGAGCAGATTTATTAATTGCGAGTATTTCTTTAGCGGATAGAGCTACATTAGTGACACGAAATCTCAGACATTTTAAACAAATTCCTGGAGTACGAGTTGTAAATTGGGTTGATTGAAACCTCAAATAAACTATGTCAATAATGCCATCGCAACAAATGTTGTCGCTGTTCATATTTTCCTGTTGAAAGACGTAACGCCCGGCTACGTCTCTACATACCAAAATTACCGCCACTCACCCAAAAACGCGAAAGCCGCCCAATAATTGGGATTGCGCCATTTCTCCTGACTCCACATCTTCAACTGTGTCGCTCTTAAAGCTTCGTTCGGGGACTTGCCATTCTGCAACATTTCCTTGTAAAATTCCTGCATAAATACTGCTGTACCTTCATCACTCACTTGCCACAGCGACACTACCAAACGTTCGCCACCTGCATACATCAACCCTCTTGTCAATCCCACCAATCCTTCACCTTGAATTTCCTTACCTAACCCGGTTTCACAAGCACTTAATACAATTAAATCGGCGGGATAATCGAGGTTAAATAAGTCTCCTAAACGCAGATATCCCCGAATATCTTTACCTTGTTTATCTACCAAAGAAAGGACAATACCCGATAACTCTGGATTTGCATCGTTAACAAAGCCGTGGGTAGCAAAATGTAAGATGCGGAATTGATTTAAAGCGCTGCTGGTAGCCCAATTATAGTTAGCTTCAAAATCGAAAACTTCCAAGCTGTTTTCTTTAGGTACTAGTTTTAAAATCGTCTCAGCTTCTGTACGTGTACCGGGAAGTCGATTCCAAACTGAACGATTGAGAATATCAGCAGAACGTTTGAGGGCAGAACGTTCTAGTTCTATACCTAGAGAATCGGATGGTTTTGGTTTTGTTTCCTTGTTACGGGCGTTTTGCAAACGAATCTTGGCATCATCAGCGTTGTATACTGGGTCTGCGAGAATCGCTAAGGTTTTTTTATTTGTTGATGAACGATTTGCGAGTTCTTGACGCTGAATTGCGATGGTTGACGCGGAAGGTAGATTAACTATTTCATGGTTGATAAATAGCGGTTGGTAATTCGAGTTTATCGCCGGAGGTAGATTATCTATTTCGGGAATTAAACCACCACCTCTGTTATCGGATGATGTGATTTCTGTGCTTGTTGGTAGTTTGTCTTTCCCTCGCTGGGAAGTGGGTTGAGTAGGCATTCCACCCACCAGAGGTTGTAAACCCCTGGCTAATAGCTCAAGTCCGTTGAAACGGACTGAAGATAGGGAATTTGGTAAATTATATAATAAATTCTCAGTCCTCTTTAGAGGACTTTTGCTATTAGACAGGGATTTTGAATCCCTGGCGGATTGGGGGTTTCCCGAATTACGTGAGCTAGCCGATTGAGCGGTTAAATCAGCCAACGCTGCAAAGGGAATATATTGCAAAGCTCCATCAGCAACAACCACCAACCGCTTTTTCCCTAACTTATCTTTCACGGGTGCCAGCACAAGTTTACGAATCCTATGCTGTTGAGTCGTCGCTGCTTGCTGGGCAATTTTCAACCCATAATTCTTCGCATTAGCAACCGTTGATTCCGACAAGAAAAATAACGAGATAAATAAAACAACAGCCCCATTAGTCAAACCTTGAAACTGAAAGCGCGTTTTTTGAGGTTTATTATGGTTTATCATACGTGTTTATACTGTTATACTTGGTTGCACTTTAATATATATCTCAATCAGTTTGGGATATGCATTTTTAGCTGTATTCCTTATGCCCAATTACCCATTACCCATTACCTCATCCCCCGCCAATTCCCCGAAGGAATAAAACTCGCCCAAAAATAAGGATGCTGATATTCAGTACTATTTAAAAACTCTAACTGCACTTCCCTTAACGCTTCATGTCTACCCTTCCCAGCTTTAATTTTCTGATAATATTCCACCATCAAATCTTTAGTTCCATCATCAGCAACTTTCCACAAACTTAATAACTGACTTTGAGAACCAGCAATAACTAAAGCCCGACGCAAACCATACACACCATCCCCTGTTTTCACATTACCTAACCCGGTTTCACAAGCGGATAATACTACTAATTGTGTACCGCGTAAATTTAATCCGGCAACTTCTAAAGCCGTGAGTACTCCATCTTCGGTATTATTATCGCTTTGTTTGTTTTGACGACTGTTAAATCCTGCTAATGCTAAACCGGAACGCAAAAGAGGATTTTCTAAGTTTAAATATTGGGGTTGCTGTAGTTGATTGTTTAATTGATTTATAGCTGGTGAAATCGTTGGTTTTTCTTCATCTGCGAGAAAGAAACCGTGGGTGGCTAGATGTAAAATCTGGGGATTTTGAATTTGTTTAATCGCGGTTTCTATAGCTTTTTCGCCTAGTAACACATCTGTCTGAGGGAAGATTTTTTTAATTTCTTGGCTTTCTGGTAATGTGGCTGCTAAGGGAGGGAATGTTAAATCAGCAAAATCTGCGGAACGTTTATTTTCCGAACCACGCATTTTGATTGTAGAATTCGATGCCACAACTGTTTGCTGTTGGTCGTAATTTATATCTGCAAACACGACCGGATTGGTTAGTTGTTTGGCTGTGGTATCTAAGCGCAATAAATCCCGACCTGTGGTGAGGTAGGAGAATGAGTATTTTTCCACCAGATATTGATTTTGTTCGTCCTTGAGGGCTTCAAAGGGGATGAGGTTTAATTGCCCATCGGGGGATAATAATAAATGACGGGCATCCCCTAATAGGGGACGCAGGGGTTCCATGACTTGTTTATCTAAATTACGGGCTACTTCTTGTAGCCTGGATACTTGACTTTTACCGTCAGGTGTGACATCAATACCCCTCTCACTCCCAACAGAACCAGGTGCTAACACCCGACGGAAACTAGCAACCGATTTATCAATCGTGGCTGCATCACCCAAATCCACCCACTGGGGTTGCCCAATAGCACGCAACACCACCGCAGCATAACGGGGTTTAGCCCATGCTTCGCTGTCTTTTTTCGCTGTGGGATTAAACGGTTTGTACTGGACAATTTCCACCATCGCTGCATCTGGGGGAATTTGGGCTTGGATATCTGCCAATTCCACAGGTATAATTTCCTGGCGAAATTCCGCACTTCTGACACTGACTTGTTCTTCTAACCGTTCCTTTTGTGTTTCTAATTGTTGGATTTGCTGTTTATAAATCTCAAATTTTTCCTCTCCCTGTCCCCGATATACTAGGTTAGCTAACTGTTGCTGTACATCCAAATATTGATCGAATAACTTTTTGGTTTCTGGATTGTCTTCCAATTGGCTGCGTAAGATTTGCACAGTGTCCGTCATCGCATCTAGAACTCGTCCTTTGCGACGGAGTACGGTAGTTGCTGCTAATTTGGCGAGGGTGGGGTTTTTGGATTGTTGGAGAGCTAGGGTAATCGTCGCGTCGCTGCTTGCAGTGAAAGTTTGGGCGTAATTTTGTTTGCGTTGTTCCGAACCCACAGCATAAATCAGTTGGAGGTTTTTTTCCTCAATTTCCAGTCCACGGGTGAGGAAATCAGTAGCGCGGGTGATGTCTCCTTGACTCCAGGAAAGTTCTGCCAAATGATTCAGGCTAAGTGCCACATTGGGATGTTCTTTACCGAGAACTTTTTCAAATATGGCGAGGGCACGGAGGTACAATGGTTCGGCTTTGCTGTAATTCCCCTGGGTTCGGTAAAGTTCTGCCAAATTATTCAGGCTTTGTGCCACATCCGGATGTTCCGCACCGAGAACTTTTTCATAAATGGCATTTGCACGCAGCAACAATGGTTCGGCTTTGCTGTAATTCCCCTGGGAATAGTAAAGTGTTGCCAAATTATTCAGGCTTTGTGCCACATCCGGATGTTCCGCACCGAGAACTTTTTCATAAATGGCATTTGCACGCAGCAACAATGGTTCGGCTTTGCTGTAATTCCCCTGGGAATAGTAAAGTGTTGCCAAATTATTCAGGCTTTGTGCCACATCCGGATGTTCCGCACCGAGAACTTTTTCATAAATGGCATTTGCACGCAGCAACAATGGTTCGGCTTTGCTGTAATTCCCCTGGGAATAGTAAAGTGTTGCCAAACTATTCAGGCTACCTGCCACATCCGGATGTTCCGCACCGAGAACTTTTTCCCGAATGGCGAGGGCACGCAGCAACAATGGTTCGGCTTTGCTGTAATTCCCCTGGGTTCGGTAAAGTTCTGCCAAATTATTCAGGCTAGTTGCCACCGAGGGATGTTCCGCACCGAGAACTTTTTCCCGAATGGCGAGGGCACGCAGCAACAATGGTTCGGCTTTGCTGTAATTCCCCTGGGTTCGGTAAAGTTCTGCCAAATTATTCAGGCTAGTTGCCACCGAGGGATGTTCCGCACCGAGAACTTTTTCGTCTATGGCGAGGGCACGCAGGTACAATGGTTCAGCTTTGCTGTAATTCCCCTGGGTTCGGTAAAGTTCTGCCAAATTATTCAGGCTAGTTGCCACCGAGGGATGTTCCGCACCGAGAACTTTTTCCCGAATGGCGAGGGCACGCAGCAACAATGGTTCGGCTTTGCTGTAATTCCCCTGGGTTCGGTAAAGTTCTGCCAAATTATTCAGGCTAGTTGCCACCGAGGGATGTTCCGCACCGAGAACTTTTTCGTCTATGGCGAGGGAACGCAGGTACAAAGGTTCAGATGAACTGTAATTCCCCTGGGATTTATAAAGTAATGCCAAATTATTCAGGCTAGTTGCCACATCCGGATGCTCCGCACCGAGAACTTTTTCCCGAATGGCGAGGGCTTTCTCGGCTAAGGGTATGGCTTCGGCATATTTCCCCTGCTGATACAACTCTACAACCCGTTGATTCAACCTTTCTGCTTCTTGCAATTCTGCTGACTGTTGGGTTGACTGGGCTGGTTGGGTTTGTCCTGTCACTGGTTTGGGTAGATTTACCAGCAATCCCAACGCCATTGCTACGGAGATTGACCAAGATAGGAACTGGAGGGAATAGATTTTTTTGGCGGAGAATTGGATGGGCATAAATTTGATTTTAATACGGTAGTAATATTACGGACAGAAAAAATGAATTATGGATTTGGGATTAACTCTACAGATATAACTTGCTTCCTCCTAAGAATATTTGCTTACTTTGTACCAGCAGTAAATTATCAGTCAACCTGATGATTATTCCAGTATTTACCCTTTGCTTGCGTAACTTTGCGGAAAGTTTAACCATTTTTACGGTTGTAGATAAATCTGGAATTTGAATATCCAGGTTTTAGTGGTTGTAATTACTTATATTTCTCAGGGTGAGGAGGGTATGCAGTTTTTTTGTCCCAGTAATATCCCATAAGTCGCGTTTTTACGAGAATTATCGATTAAATCAGAGAATCTTGCCAAAAACCTGACTTCTTACCCAACTAAAAATCTCTCGTTTCAGAAGTTGGGTTTTTACGAGAATTATCGATTAAATCAGAAAACCATAAAAGACTTCTTACCCAACTAAAAATCAGTTATGGAGCAAGTGACCAAGCCCCGTTGGGGCGGGTGTGGGTTGTGGGGGAAGGCGGGAAGCCCCAACAATCAATGGGATACAAGCCCGGGGGCAACACCGCATTCCCTATCACCTACCACCCATTCCCCAGCCCCCAACCTTTTGCTTGTGACAATTGCGTAAGTCCTGGAATTATTAGCAGAACTTTTAATTATTCCTATCAGTCAAAAAGCAGCAGATGAATTTGAGCGTTTACGTGCGGTTTCAAAGCTACGCAAAATTGGACGAGCCGATTTGTTAATTGCGAGTATTTTCTTAGCTAATAAAGCTACATTAGTTACACGAAACATCAGACATTTCAAACAAATTCCTGGGTTAAAAGTTGTAAATTGGGTTGATTGAAACCTGAAGATTCTTCTAGCAAAGGAAAGCGTTATCCTCGTAGATAAAAAGACGTAGCACTGCTACGTCTCTACATGATTGACTAATTTCTTTTCAAAGCTTGTTCAATAAGAGATATTTTCACTGCCAAATTTACCACCCCTTTGCGATCGCGGTTTTTGATTTCGGCATTGTTAAGAGCCACGATATATGGATTATTATCTATAAAAGCGATAATTGGACCACCGGAGGAACCTCCCGCAGTGTCGCAGTCGTGTAATAATATTTCTTGTTCTTCACCCAAGATGCTGCATCCTTGTTGCGCTCCGGCTGTCCATCCTGCACCAGCGCTGAATCGTCGATGATTGGGATTTTGAGGGTTAGGAAAATCGCCGGAATAACCTACAAAAAATAATTGCTGGGGAATCTGAGCAAAAGCGGATGTTGGCAGGTTCTTCCATCCTAAATAACCGTATTTTTTACCCAAGGGTTTATCAATCAACATTACAGCCCAATCATTTTTATCTTGGTTTCGATCAGTAAAGTCAGTACCGTAAATTACTTCTTTAACTGTCGCTACATCTGCCATATCCAGCACTTCAGCGTTGATTACGTTTGGCTGAAACCAGATTTTCTGACTCAGTTTATGGGTATCGGGATCGATAACACAATGGGAATTGGTTAAAACCAGATTTTCTGCAATCAGAGTTCCCGTGCAATGTCCCGTCTGAGTCTGCTTTTTTAAATGCTCCTAATATGGATAAAGAAAGAGTTTTATATGCTCGTGTCAGTACTAGAACACAATTAGGAGACCTTGAAAATCAAATAAAATTTTGAGGTAAAACTTATCCGGGATGCAGGGTAGTCAAAGATATTGCCAGTGGTATGAACTGGAAGCGTAAAAATTTTCTAAAATTAATGACAGAAGTGTCTGAGAATAAAATATCTGAAATTGTTGTCGGGCATAAAGATAGACTTTGCCGTTTTGGGTTTGAGTTTGTGGAATGGTTTTGTAATCTGCACAATTGCAAAATAGTAGTCATAAATAATATAAAACTGTCCCCACATGATGAGTTAATGCAAGATTTTATGTCAATTATGCATTGCTTTAGCTCAAAGCTTTACTTTTTACGTGCTTATAAAAAGAAAATAGCTGAGGAGCAAAATATTACAAATATTCCTGAGCCAAATAGTAGTCAATGCGAGTCATTAGTAGTATACTAGAGGAAACGTAGTGAGTCGAGACGATGAAACGCAAAGTTAAAAATCAAGTAACCGTTACCAGAATAGCAATACTAGGGACTAATAAATTAAATAAATGGAAGTCCAACGAACTTGATTTAATTGCTTTGCGTCTCGGTAAACTACGCTCGGACTTATGGAATGAATTTGGTTCTTTAAAAGCTTGGGGAATCTCTAAGTTTGATATTGATAAAGTGCTACGTGGTAATAATAAAAAATATAAGTTACCAGCAAAGTTATGGGACTCTACACTTTACGATGTCATTGATGATATTCATTTAGTACAGACAGCGTGTATTGAAAAAGTTATGAAAGCTTTAGGGCAATCATATGAATCTTTTCAAGCGAAAAAAGGAATATTACAGCTAACTTTAGAAAGTCGTGAATGGTTGAAACATCCTAACCTTTGTAGATTAGTTAGAAAGTTTTGGTTTCGAGGTCACACTAAAGTTAGTAATCAAATTGTGCTTCGTGCTTTTGATACTAAATGTGATAACAATAATATTGTATGGTTGCGTTTTGGTGGTTTAATAAAGGGTAAAACTATTAAGTTGCCTACTACTTTACCAACAGAAGTAAAATGCCAATTACGACTAATTAAACGTAACAATAGATGGGAAATACACTACACAACTAACATTGAAAAAGCTAATAAGAAAACTGAAGGAAATATAATCGGAGTTGATAGAGGTTATACGGAAGTTTACGCTACGTCTAGTAACGATGGTGCTAGATTTTTAGGTAATGAATTTGGTACTGTTCAAACTAAAGAAACAGATTTTAGAACGGCTAAACAAGTTAAACGAAATAAATTAAAATCCATAGCCAATAAAGCAGTTTTACGAGGGGATACCGCTAAAGCTGATAGAATTAAACGTAATAACCTAGGTAAATTTAAGTGGGACAACAGAGAAACATCCTTTAAAGGTAGGATTAAAACAATAGTTTTCACAGCTACGCATAGCTTGATGTCTAATGCAATCAAGGTAGCTTATGAAGAATTGACTGAGCAAATTAAAAGCAAAAAACCCATGAGAAAACGTGTAAAAAGAAACGTTTCTTCATGGTGTAAAGGGATGGTTGCTGATGCTCTCAAACAAGTTTCAACCCGTGTAGGTTGCACGGTTGTTAGTGTGAATTGTGCATACACGTCACAACTTGATTCTAGGTTTGGCACCCTCACAGGTACTAGGCTTGGGGACAAGTTTACCGGACATGATGGGGTCGTGATGCACTCAGATACTAATGCTGCTGATAACGTTCTAGCAAGAATGGGTGATGTTGAAATTACTCGCTATGTGAAGCACACAGTTGCTAAAAAAATATTGCTAGAAAGAACTCAGAAGTTTCAGGAGCAATTAAAGATTGTTGTTGAAGCGATACCGGGTAAGGATAAACCCCAGACTCTAGAACCTAAAAAAAAACATACGAGTCAGGTCAATCAGAGAGCGAATTATCAGCAATTAACGTTGTTTGACTTGTTTTAACTACGTTTTTTGTGTATCTCAGCTAGAGAAGTCACTTCATAATCCCTTTCTCATAAAACGTTGATGACGGCTTCATCACGAATTACGAACTTCCAATTTCTGGGGACTGGGAGGATTAATCAACTGCTGCAACACCTGATTCAAATTCCGCGTCCCCACTAATCCCCTAGTCAGTACAATTCGCAATTCGTAATTCGCAAGTCAAACGTTCTACCACTCCGGTAATTGATTCTTGTTTGGGAGTGGCGTTATTTGCTTGCTGGTTTACTTGGTACGAACTAGACATTTTTGTTTAGATGGTGGCGCAAATATTATACCCAGATGATTGGTAATAGGAAAGCTTAAACTTAATTATATCTTGATAGTATTTTTGTATTGCCCATGGTAACAGTCCCGATGAGAAATATCAATTTTCCCCTCTGTTCCCCTGAGCCGCACCCTTGCGGGTGAATGGGCGACGCAAGTAACAACGCGGCACGACTCGTTAGAGTAACGCTAACGGACACGCTTTGCTAACAGAGACGCTACAGGCAGCAATTAAAAATCACATCTAAAAGCTCGAAACAACGTATCTACGTTAATGCACAACAGATTCTTTTTGTACAGTTGTCTAAACTATCGTTTTCGCTAAAGTGCGCCGAACGGTTATGCTTCTTTTCCTACTCGCAATTCAATCGTTAATACCATTATTTTCCATTACTTACTTGTAACGTGAAGTTGCTTCCTTCAAAGCATCCGACGGCTGGGATGGATTTAAAATTGCTTCAACAAAAGCTTCTGCATCCTCCGTACTTAGCTTCAGGGTTTGTTGCTGTTGAATAATTTTAGAAGCAGCAGCTTGAACGCCCTTCGTTAACGAAATCTGTCAAGGTTACTCCCTGCAAATCAGCGGTTTTTTGCCATAAAGCTTTTATTTCTGGATTCACTCGAGCTTCTAAGCGAGCCGTTGATTTTGGAGCGTTACTGTTGCTCATCGATTACGTCGAGTTAGTTAACTCTTATATTATATACGGCAAATTGCCGTATCGGCATTGAATGGTAATCAATATTTCCCTTGGTGATTCAAATTGCATTTATCGAGATGGGCAAAAACAGTTTCGACTAACCGCTAGAATTGATAAAATAGCTTATAAATTTCAGCATAAGAATATAGTATTTGTTATTGCTGCTGGTAATTATTATCACTATGCTGAATCCAAAGAATTAATTCGGCGAGACTACCCAAAATATTTACTAGGTGATTTTAAAAATTAAAATACTTCTTCCACCTCAAAGTAAGGTAAAACAACATAGTGATGATCTTCTTGTGGGTGTTGACCTACATTCAGAAAAAATTGGTCATCTCGCTCAACTCGAAACACAGTATGACCCTTTACAGCTAAACATAGGTTAGCACCAAGAAACTTATTTAACTGCTCTTTTCCTTTTTGAGAAAGAATAGCTACAATGCCACCACTTAAATTACCATTCTGTAGATTATTACAGGAAATCTCATAGGGAACTTGATTGTTGTTAAGTTGCCCCCATTCACGAGCATAAGCATCTATACGCTTTTGTCCCCATTCATTTGCGATCATCTGCTGACTCAAAAACAAGTCTCTTGGATCTAGAAACCATTGATAACGAATACTAGGAGGTAAATTAACTGTATCTACCTGAATATTTTGAATATATTGATTGGATTGAGGAGAGTTCATACTATTCAAAACATCCAATAATATTGGGTGTCTTGAATGCTTATTGTTGCTCCCAAGTATATATAATTCCTCTTTGGCTCTTGTAAACCCTACATACAACTCCCTGGCACGACTTTCTAGTTGGTTCTTATCTACAAAACCATCTTCCAGTACAAAAACGTGGCTAAATTCTGAACCTTTGGCACTATGGAAAGTAGACAAAACTACCTTCCCAGGTTGTACAGGACGAGCTTCTTCTAGGAGATATGCTATGTCCTCTTGCGTCATCTGTGAGCAACCAGACAAAGCTTGTAGTAATGCAGACCAAGCTGCATCGCGATCGCTATAACTTAATTCTTGACGTAAGTATTCGAGATGGGATTGGGGGTTATCAACACGCAAGCTAGGTTGTTCCCGTAATCGCTTGAGGATTGCTTGACCAACACGACTTTTAATTGGACGCAAATCATCTTTTGTATTGTATAACTGGTAAGCCATATCTTGGTCATTTCCCCAATGTTTTGGGAGAACGTGCTGTAAAAAACGTAGGTCTTCCCAGCGATGTGCCAAAACTGCTATCTTTTCGGCATAAATTTCCTCTGGTCGAGTTAAGATTTCGGCTATTTTATCTGCGATCCATTCAGCAGCATCATACAAATGTTGATACTCACCCCAAAATACTTTTCCGGGTTCCTGAGCATGAACCGACTGTATTTTCTCGTTGATACCCTTAAGCCTTTTTTCAGGAGAAATGGCTTGTTCAATAAAACAATTAGCAAAATCAACAATAGCCGGACGAGAACGATAATTTTCTATTAAAGGAATTACAGCATCTTCTGGTACTTGATAATCTTCACAGAAACGGCGGATAAACTCAACACTTGCACCATTCCATTCGTACAAGTTTTGGTCATCATCACCCACAGCCATCAAAAAGCTTTTTTGGCTTTCATCTTCATCTTGACGATCAAATCCAGCTAATTGACTAATCATCTGATATTGTAATTTGTCAATATCTTGGTATTCGTCTACCAAAATATATTGGTATCCCGGATGGTTTTCTTGTTGTTGAAGATGGTTGATAGCTTGCTCTAATAACCACCGAAAACGAGCTTCACCTTTAATTTCTTGGGGAACATCATTACTTTTGAGTTTTGTCAGCTTAGTTGCTAGTGCATGAAAAGTTAAAGCATCTACCAGCGTTCCCGGTTTACCTAAAAGTTTGTGCAAACGTTTCCGCACTTGGGCAGCAGCTATGCGATTATAAGCTAAAACTAGAATACGTTCTGGTGGGATACCTCTTGCTGATACCAAATAGCCTACACGACTAACAATTGTATGGGTTTTACCCGAACCTGGTCCTGCTAGTACCAATAAAGCGCGACTGTGGTCATCTGTAACAATCCGTTGTTGAGTTGGATTCAGGTTTTTGAGAATATTTTCTACAATTGGTGAATTATGACCGATTTTTCCGTGACGTTGAGAAAATTCATCTAAGGAGAGGGTAAAGTAATCTTCTAAGATTTGAATGAGTTGTTTTTCACCTTGCATTCGGGTCTCTAAGACTTGACGCATAATATTAATGCGTTCATTTCGCTGTTTATAGTGTTCATCAAGCGGTTTGTACACTCCCTCAGACCAATTTTTCCGTTCTCCTGGGAGCAAACGGTAAAGCATTAAATTACTGACATCTCCCCTTCCCAAAACAACTACCCCTAGACGTTGCATAAAAACTAAAACTTTCAAAAGGTCTAGTTCTGGATATTTCTGAGTATCAATGTATCTTTCTAACTCTGCTAAATCAAGAAGTTGGCTTTCTTCCCGTTTCCATTTTTTTTCTTTAAATAACTTATCTAAAATCTTTGCCATATGCTCAATATGTTGCCATTGTTCTTCCCACTTTTGGCTTGCTAACTTCAACCACTGAGTTAGTGTTTCCTCTTTTTTCAAAAATAAGCGAGTTGTATTACGGCTTTCTTTTGTATAAGAAGCTAATTTGAGTTGAGCGAAAATTTTCAAGGCATATGCAATATCTACTTTTTTATCTAATTTATCTAATTGTTCTTGTAAAACTTCTACATAAAGTAATATAGATTTTTCTGATTCTATTTCTGGTGATTCCGACTGGAGCCATTCCAAAAAACCTTGGGTGCTTGATTTAAACTGTTCCAGCTTTTTGTCACATTGCTTGCTAAATTTAAAAGCGATTTTATATTCCCAATCTGCCAACCCTAAATTAACCAATTTACGGAGAGTATTAATTACAGATTGAGGAGACATTTCTGTTGCTAAAGATACTTCGCGTACATCTATTTGAATACTACTTTGAGTTTTTGTGAAACCAATATCAAACAGGAACAGAGCTAACTTATTCGCATCACCGCTTAATTGACTAATCTCTTCTAAGTTAAGTTCTCGTTTCAAGCGAATATTGATGTAGCAAGGGCAAGATTCTGCTTCCACGATTAATTCTGCTTTTTCCAAATAGTAGATAGCAACTCGTGCTTGAGTCTCCAATATTTCTAAATCTTCTGGTTCTTCTAAGCCTAAAGGTTTTGCTAAATCCAAACAACTTATCCAAGCTTCAACCTTATTCTCTTTTTTGTTTCTTACTAGGGGTCGAATTACATCCCAGCATTCTTTAAGTGCCTTAAAACTAATTTGCGATCGCCCTTGTTGCTTAAATATCCAGTCAAAATCCTTTGGATGCCAAAATAGATAAGCAGAACCTTTTTCTTCCTTATTACGTGCAAGGCGACCAATTTCTTGTAAATAAGCTTCTGGGGTAGCAGGTGGCGCAACATGAATTACAGTGTGCATACCTTCTCTATCAATACCCATACCAAAAGCATTAGTTGCGACAACGACTTCTATTTTTCCGGCTTTAAAATCTTCAATGACCTGCTGTTTGTTGTTAATACGGGAGTGAAAATAGGTAGTTTTAAAAAAGGAATAGGCAGGATAGTTCTAATGTATCGCAAATTTTGGCAGCTACTTCTGGTGGTTGTTTACGTTGAGCATACTTATAAAGTAAAGGTATGTCATGACGACGAATATTATGCCCAACAATAATGGAAGCTTGTTCAATCTTGTCTAAAACACGGTTTAAATTCGTGACAGTGATGGGTTCTTGATGATGTTCCTCTCCATCAGAATGAATCAAAGCTATTTCACAAAGTTTCCATTTGCCATTTGTTAGCTTTTTACGCTCAATATCAAGTAAAACACAACCTGAAGGTAGTGACTCATAAAAAGTTGCATTATTAGGCAAACAATTGGTTTTCATACTAGGAACTAATTTTTGTGAGCGGAGAGTGATGATGCTTGATAAATAATCCATCACTGCTTCTTAATTTTTATAGTTCCCAATTTCAAAAAAAAAATAACAAAGTGCTTGACACTATTGCATCAACGGATTGCGATAACCCGCTCAGGGGCGACGCGAAAACGTATCGCACTTCGCAAAAATCCCTTACCGTCGCAGTTAAAGGTCTTATAGTAAATTCTTCCCGAGAAAAGACTTGTGCATTGCGACAAAAAGCTTTTTCTGCCGTATTTCTCGCCATCATCGCAATTTCTGCCGCAGTTAATAACTTTGTTTCCCTCAACAATCTCAACCAATCCTTTTCACAAAAATCCAATCCCAGAAATATTTAGCCAAGTACAATTTAAAAATTTCATCTCTAATAATGATAAAACTTAAATATCAAATGATAATTCAATGGTCGAAAGAAGATAACTGTTTTTTTAGTAGGTTTTCCCGACTTTCCCGCACAAAAATGGTGTTCAGCGAAGCTACGGCTTACTCATGGCGAAACTTACGAAGAAGCTATTACTTAAAAGTGGAAGGAAACTTGCTGAAAACGGATTCCAATTCAGAATTTGAGCACATAGTTCTCAACGAAATTTATCAACGAGGATATAAACTACCGGATGCTGCACAAGTATTAATCCCAGAAGCTAACTGTAAACCAGATTTTATTTATCATTTGGCAGAAATTGCTGTTTTCTGCGACGGTTCAGTTCACGATAATCCCGAACAAAGAAAGCAAGACACAATTGAACGAGATAACTTAAAACAGTGAACAGTAAACACGGGCGTATGGTGAGGGATTTAAACCCGCCACCAACGCCGACCACCTTCTTTGTGGATGATATTAAGGAAGTGGAGGGGGAAGTGCGATCGCCCGATTGTAAGTCTTCGACCATCGCACCGCTGTATTACTAAATTGCGATAGCGTAAGTCCTACGGACGACCTTACGGTACGCGCAAGCGTGTCCCCTTGGGACTGTGCGAGTAAGGCTGTTCAGATCGCCCATGAGGGAGCTTTGACCATCGCCTCCTCATTTCAATCAGCTTTTGTCTTCCTCAACTTCGACCCAAAGTTTATCAAGTCTGTCATTGGTATCTTTAGCAAGCTGGGTGCATCGCACGCCAGAAACCCGCGCCAACGGCGACTCTATTACAGTTCCTTGGGGAACCTTGTCTGATAAAAGTATCCCCGCACCTACTAAACTAATGAAGAAAGATATACTAGTTGCTGCGATGAGTGAAGTTCCGTCGCAGGCATCGCAAGGTTGAAGCTGTAGTCCTATCGGCACGCGCCCCGGAGGGGCGATCACAACTGATATCTCACTTGATAATAAGTAATATTTATTATATAAATCTAGCTTTTATATTTACCTTTGCGCTTAAAATTAAGGCAACTAGGAGTTCATGCAGTGTTATTTAATATTGTAAATGCTTAGTCCTGTGTCGTTTCAGGAACTGATACTGTATGGTGTTCCTGCTACTTAACGGTTGAATTACTCTTCTATTTGAATATTTTATAGTTCTTGTGGCGATTGTGATACTTTGCTTTATCAATTAATTATCCATAGGATATTGTGATGGAAGAAAGTAAAATAAGACTTTTGTGCATTACTTAACTAATCAACTAATATCGCCATAATCAATACGAAATCTTTAAACAGAATTGAGAATTATTTCGGAAGTTTAAATAGGCTTAACCGTTGATGCTGGAGTAACATTCATCGGAGTTGAAATATGTCTATTGTTGATTTTCTTGTCTCAATTAATGGGGTAGCACAGTTACACGCTAGTAACAATCAATTTTTGGGTCTATTGTCAAACAACAAGTATGACCTCAATTCCGTTAGCAACCCTGATGGGATGTACGGTGGTACGCATGGATTTTATAGCCCTTACAATACTTACTGTCTAAATCCCCCGTTTGTTGTTTACCAAGGACAACCCGTAATAGTTACAACTCGGAACCCTTACGCACAAACTTATGGTTTACCAGTCGTTGACCCCGACTTGCTATTGGGAGTATATGCCCAATTTTCTAATTCTGCACTGGATAACAATACCCCTAGAGCGTTTCCGAGCGAAATTACGAAATTCGCTTGGAGCAAGCACGGCAAACAAACCGATATGCGGTATTCTTTACTCACGACCGCGAAACCATAGATTATCACTACGAACGCAATCCGGATGACCCCCGTGTCACCCATGCGATGACGCTAGAGGTGGATGAGTTTGGCAATGGTTTGAAATCAGTCGCGATCGCTTATCCTCGTCGTAACCCTGCTTATCCCGAACAAGCAAAAACACTCATAACCTATACCGAAAATCAGGTAACAAATAAACCCAATGAATCAAGCTGGTATCGGATTGGTGTACCCATTGACATACGCACCTACGAAATTACTGGTTTAAATTCAGCAATTCCCTTTACCCTGGACTTCATTGTTGAGCGCGTCGTTGCCACACTGCATCCAAATAATACTTACGAGAAAGTAGTCTTTGACCCGTGGGAGCAAAAAAACTATGATGTTAACGACACGGTAACTTTTGACCCCAAAACCGATTTAGATGTACGGGTATTTTTTACCAAACTACCAGATGTAGATTATTTGCCTACTTGGTATCAACAGCGTATCAATGGAGCATTAGGTACAGAAGAAAAAGGCGCCGCTTCAAAGACAGCAAAACACGCTGATACTCCTACTATTGCGTATTTAGATACGCTAGGGCGCGCATTTTTAACCGTTGCTGATAATGGTAACGACCAGAAATATCATACCCACGTTGAGTTAGATATTGAAGGAAATCAGCGTGCGGTAACAGATGCCCTTAACCGTGTTGTCATGAAATATGACTACGACTTGTTGGGTAATAGCATTCATCAGTCCAGCATGGAAGCAGGTGAACGGTGGATGCTCAATAATGTCGCAGGTAAACCCATACGCATGTGGGATAGTCGTAACCATACTTTGCGTACTACTTATGATGCGTTAATGCGTCCAACTCAATTATTCGTCAAAGCTGGTACGGAAGCTGAAATACTGGCTGAAAAAACGGTGTATGGGGAAGGACTGGGTGAAGTCAAAAACCATCGCGGTAGGATTTACCAGCATTTCGACAGTGCAGGTGTAGCGACGAATGAGTCATTCGACTTTAAAGGCAACCTGGAACGCAGTACCCGCCAACTGGTGCAGGATTATAAAACCATTCCCGATTGGTCAGGCAATCCTGTTTTAGAAACGGAGGTGTTTAGCAGCAGTACCTGCTATGATGCGATAAATCGACCAATTCAGTTAATAGCACCCCATAGCGACAAACCCAACACAAAAATTAACGTCATCCGACCCGATTACAATGAAGCGAATTTACTCGAACGGATGGATGTTTGGTTGGGAGAAACTGCATTACCGACAACATTACTCGATCCGCAGACTGCAAATTTCCATGCCGTCACGAATATTGACTATAACGCTAAAGGACAGCGCACTAAGATTGGATATGGTAACGGAGCGCCAACCGAGTATACCTACGACGAGAAAACATTCCGTTTAACTCATTTGCGAACCACACGCGGTAGTGCGGCATTGCAAGACTTGTTTTATACTTATGACCCCGTTGGCAACATCACCCGCATCCGCGACGATGCCCAGCAGACGATATTTTTTAAGGGACAGGTTGTATTACCGCATTGTGATTATATTTACGATGCAATTTATCGGCTAATTGAGGCAACGGGACGGGAGCATATTGGGCAAGCTGGGCAGCCTGAAACCACCTGGAACGATGAGTTTCGGGTTAATTTGCCCCACCCTAACGACGGTCAGGCGATGCGGAATTATACCGAACAGTACATTTATGATGCTGTTGGTAACTTTGAGAAGTTAATCCATCAAGCTGCAAATGGGAATTGGACTCGTGCTTATGTTTACAACGAATCGAGCCTCATCGAACCAGCCAAGAAAAGTAACCGTTTGAGTAGCACAACGGTGGGACAAAGGACTGAGACTTATACCTACGATGCTCACGGTAACATGACGAGTATGCCGCACCTGAGTTTGATGCGGTGGAATTATAAAAATGAGTTGGGTGTTACCTCGCGGCAGGCTGTAAATGAGACACCACCACCGGAGAAAGTACCGGAGACAACTTTTTATGTGTATGATGCTAGTGGTCAGCGCGTGCGGAAAGTGACCGAACGACAAAATGGTACGCGGAATAAGGAGAGGATTTATTTAGGTGGGTTTGAAATTTACCACGAATTTAGTAGTAATGGCAATGATATTAAACTAGAGCGCGAAACATTGCACATTATGGATGATAAGCAACGCATCGCATTAGTGGAGACAAAGACTGTTACCAACCCCGATGATGAATCTCGTGTGCAACTCATCCGCTTTCAATTCAGTAATCATCTAGGTTCTGCGAACCTAGAATTGGATGATAAAGCCAATGTTATCTCGTATGAAGAATATTACCCCTATGGTTGTACTTCATATCAAGCAGTGGATAAAAGCATCAAAGTGGCGGCAAAACGCTACCGCTACACAGGAATGGAACGTGATGAAGAGACAGGATTGAATTATCACGGAGCAAGATATTACATACCGTGGTTGAGTAGATGGTGTAGCGCCGATCCTCTTGGTATTAAAGATGGGTTGAATCTTTATAGGTATACGCATGATAACCCAGTTTTACTTGTAGATCAAAGAGGAACCGATGCAGAACTAGATCAAATAATGCATCAAATGATAACTTTCAGAAATAGAGACCCGGCAAGTTTTGTTAGGTTTCTTGGTCAAAATGAGGTTCTTATTTATCGAGTTTTGAGCCAGTATGGTTATCATGGTAGCTGGGTTCGAGATGAAGCTTACCTGGCTGATTTTGATGCTGCTGCTACAACCTGGTCAAGGCAAACTGGTAATCCTTTGCCAATTCCCATTGTTCGGTTTGAAGAACCCAACCCAAACGAAGTGGTTTTAGGCGCCCTTCCAGATGGTACAGGCTATGTAGGCAGACGTAGAGATTATGAACGTGCTGTACAGAGGCAAACTGTAGAAAGACAGCTTAGAACTCTTGACAATATTAGAGGAGGTATAGCAGGTGCCGTTGGCTATGGGCTTGGAGGGGATGAGGGTTCTGACCTAGGATCTGCTATTGATGGTCTGACAGCAGCGGCTGCACCGATAGCTGCTGCTAGAGGTGGACGAGGCAGGGGAGGTTCCAGTGGTGGTTATGGTAGCAGAACCTTGCCTCCCCAAAGAAGTCGTAGTGGTGGTTCCGGCAGTAGTTCTGGCGGACGATCAACACGTCCACAACCTATTGAGTCAAGAGGAGCTAGTACAAGAGGGGCATCTTTTGTATCAGCAACTGCTCAAACATCAAGATCTTTAACCACATCAATTAGAGCAGATGTCGGCGAGTCTCAAGCATATGGGGAAGCGATTTTTAACAGAAGTGAAATTGGCATTCAACGTCCTTTGGGAGCAAATGTACCTGGAGTTGACTTTATTACTGCTGTTAGAAATGCTCAGGGACAACTAGAAATCTTGGTAACAGATGTAAAAACATCAACTGTTGGTAGGTTTCCAAGACCTTCAAGCACTTTACCTACTGGTTGGGATGCAGAAGTTCGTGCAGCTATAGCTCCTGGAAGACTAGATATTGGTAACAGTGGACTTGAGCAGGAAATTAGAGATGCTTATACTGCTGGCAGAGTTAGAGTTCGCCAAGTTGAAGTTGATTATTCTCCCACTGGTCAAGGCAGAATGAGAGGGTTTTAACGAACGTTTGTGCCACTAGTGAACAGTAAAGGGATCGCCCAATTTAATAGAGTGCGTTAGCGCTAGCAATGCACCAACCCCCCCAAATTAATCAAATTGCAATCTTTTGAAGGTTTTTAACTATGACACAGCAAACATTTCAAATAAACGGACGCATTATTGATCGCAATACCAAAAAAGGAATCCCCGATTTACAAATTGAAGCCTGGGACAAAGACCTCATCTTCAACGATCTAGTTGGTAACGCAATTACCGACGCTCAAGGGTACTTTCAAATTAAATTTACGCAAACCCACTATCAAGAATGTTTTGGCGATCGCCAACCCGATCTATTTTTCAAGGTTGTTCGCCAGGGTAAACTTCTAACCAGCACCGAAGACAGCGTACTGTGGAATATCACAACCCCCAATACTGAGATAACCATTGAAGTTGACCTCAAGTGCGGCTCGTTCTAATTAGGAGCCTTCCGAAACGGAAGGGGTATAAATTAGGTATAACCAAAACAAAGATTATATAACTGTTTCTCAGATGTGGGTGATAGGCGTAAGCCGAGGCGAAGCCTTGAGTCCCACCACTTAAGGGTTAGTTGACTCCCTATCTGACCACACCGAGTAAGAACTTTGACACTTACAGAGTGAAGCTGGTAACAGGGCGCAATCAGTTGGAAAACAAGCAGGTAACAACACTGGCGCTAACGGGGAGATGGCATGGGTAAACAAGTCCTAGAAAAGTGTCTAACGACTAAGCTACAACCTGATACAACAAATGTAGACTTCATTCTCTACAATCTCACGGCATTTTTGACGGAATAGCCGTAAACCCCGAGATGAGGATAGGCAAATTGGACTGCCCTAAACCATCAAAACAATCTGAGTTATGGAACGAGTAAAAACGTGTGTAAGGTCTGGGGAAAGGTCGAAAACCCCGGTAGATGGTCAAGCATAACAATCCCTTCACACGGGTAGGATGTAGGCAGAAACTGCCTACGGGATGAAAGATAAACGCGACCTGGGAGTAGAGCATGATTAGGCACAGTAAACAAATTACTAGTGAATCTTGGAAGTCATTAACTTGGACTAAGTTCAAGAAGAACCTCTTCCGCTTACAAAAGCGAGTGTTTAAAGCTGTTAGAGCAGGTAACAAGCGTAAGGCTAGGTCACTGCAAAAACTTATTCTTCGTTCCCGTGCGGCTAGATTCTTGGCTATTCGTCAGGTCACACAGCTAAATCAGGGTAAACGGACTGCTGGGGTAGATGGTAAGACGGCTCTCACGTTTAAAGAAAGATTCAACCTTGAAGTACTACTTAAACATAGGGCTACTAACTGGTATCACAACCGATTAAGGGAGATACCAATACCTAAGAAAAACGGCTTTACCAGAATTCTAAAGGTACCTACTATCGCCGATAGAGCATGGCAGTGTATAGCCAAATATGCTCTAGAACCAGCACACGAGGCAACTTTTCACGCACAGAGCTACGGTTTTAGGACTGCTAGAAGCGCACACGATGCACAAAAACTACTATTCAATAAACTAAGCTCTCACGCAAACGGTATCAATAAAAGAATACTCGAAATTGATATAGAAAAATGCTTCGACCGTATAAATCACAGCACCATAATGAGGGGATTAATTGCACCAAGGGAATTAAAACAAGGTATCTTCAGATGTCTTAAAGTCGGTACTAATCCAGAATTCCCAGAGCAAGGAACCCCTCAAGGTGGGGTCGTGAGTCCGATTTTAGCAAACATAGCACTAAATGGGATTGAAGATATAGAATTACACCATACGAAAGGGCATAAAGTATCAGAAAACACTCCTGAGTGCAATGTAATCAGAAAATGTGTAAGATACGCCGATGACATGGTGTATATATTAAGACCCCAGGATGATGCAGAATTGATACTAAGAAAAGTCAAGGAATTCCTAGCAGAAAGAGGAATGAATGTAAGCGAAGCAAAAACTAAGTTAACCGCCTCGACAGATGGATTTAACTTTCTAGGTTGGAGGTTCTACGTCCAACAAAACGGAAAATTCAGAAGCATCCCTTCAGCGGATAACTTTAAAGCATTTCGTAAGAAAGTTAAGAAAATCGTTAACTGTTCTAATTATGGGGCAAAAGTGAAAGCTAAAAAGCTTGCACCAATAGTCAGAGGTTGGAGACAATACCATAAGTACTGTAAATTAGATGGTTCAAGATTCAGTCTGTACCACTTACAAAACAGAACATTCAAGGTATTTAATAAGGAAAAGAAACTTCAAAGTTACACAAGTAAGAAATTACTTGATAAAGCTTTCCCATCTGTTCCTTACTCAGAGAATGCTCACATCATGGTCAAAGGTAATAAGTCACCATATGATGGAAACCTAATTTACTGGAGCAAGCGCAAAAGTAAACTGTACCAGGATACAACCTCTAAATTGTTAATCAAACAATCCCATACGTGTGGGCACTGTGGCTTAAAGTTTGTGGACGATGAACCCATACACTTACACCACATAGACGGCAATCATAACAACTGGAAGCATAAAAACTTAACAGTTATACATCAAAGTTGCCATCAATTTATCCACATGAGCAAGAAAGGTAAGAAAGATTAGAAAGCTGTTAGGCGATTCTCATGAAAGTGAGACTACCGCCGCATAACTAGCAGGAACAGCAAGTACATTTGGACTTTAACTTTCTATTCATTCTAGGAGCCGGATACACGGAAACGGGTACGTCCGGATCTGAAGGAGAGGTGCGGGAGGTAATACTCCCCATCGACTCTAACACATACTCACTCAGTCAGCGATGAAATTTTTCGCCAGGTGTACGATTCTCCTGCATCCTTACCCGGTGATTACCAATGGCTAACCAGCGATGAAGATGTACGCACAATCGAACAACTATTAGGTATGCCAACAAAAACCATCGGCGCACCTTTGTGGGTAAGCGGAGACAGCAAACGCTGTCCGAATTGCGATCGCGAAATCAATTGGTTAGATATTGTTTCCTCCGCACTCGATCACGTACACAGTCGAGAGATGATAGCCCGCGTTATTCTCGGCGAACAGAAATTTGTCAACACCGAAGCACCAAGAGCGATCGCGGATTTGAAGTGCTTTAAATGCGGAACTGCGATCGACAACCTGCGGAGTTTCAAGTGCCATAACTGGGCTTATGCCAGACCGGAATTACTCGAAGTTCTCAAAGCAATGGTAACTGCAAACCCGGTAAATTGAAATGCTTAATTAATCACCCTTACCAAAAAAAACTTTTATATACCAGTTGAGCGATCGCATGACTAATCTATCACCGAATCACTTGTACATCCAGAGCCAAACTGAGTGTTGCCCAAGCGCGATCGCTTGTCAAAACAGCAAGTCCCAACCGCAAGCCCAAACTCAAACAGGCGCGATCCCCCAGAGACAGCCCTGCTTGCCGCGTTTGCTCCCACAAGCGTCCTGCCATTTCCCCATCCTCTGGTGTAAATGGCTCCACCATCAAACCCAGGGACTGCAAATCGTCCAACATACCATCGACCTCAACCCCTGCTGCAATCGACTTCTGCACAACCTCCGCCCAATTCACACTCGACATCACCGACTCGGCCAACACCCTATCCACTGCATCACCCCCCGGTTCATCCTGCAAATAAGCCAACAGCGCCGAAGCATCCAAAACAACTGTCATTCAGCCACTTCCCTTTTCGCCGCTTCACGCCGTTCTGCAATTAATTCATCCGCCAAACTGCAATCGTTTGGCACCCGTGCAAACCGAGCCTTCAGCCGTTGCTTCACCATTGCTTGTTTTTCCAGCACCAATCGCCCTGCTTCCTCACGAGCAACTAGTGTATCTCCCTCCTCAAAACCCAGTAACTGCCGCAATGCTACAGGAATCACCAACCTACCTTGGCGACCCAAATGCACCTCTACCGATTTAGACAGTTTATCCATACGTCCTCGCAAATGCCACACTTCTTCTTTTGTGGCACATATTTATATTATATGGCATTTTCTCTTCCGATTCCTTCAACCTCGATCAAGAGGTAAACCTGAAAGATGCTTTGAAGGTTTGATAGCCAGAGTTTTGGAGTTTGAGCAGGTGTGCGATCGCCCTTCTTACAAAAAACTCTTATGCACGAGCAAGGCGATCGCTCCAAACCAAACAAAAACTGATGATTTTATCGACGTTGATTGTAGCAGCATTACCAATAATGGGGATAATGGGGGTTGTGGTGACGAACCTACAGATAATTGGAATTGTCCCGATATACCTGAAGTAACTTACGAAATTACCCCCGATTTTCTGCATCAGCTCGTAGCTGTCCAAAAATTGCTCGATCAAACGGGATTAACACTAGCAAAATTGCTGACTTTCTGGGCTAATATCAGCACTCTTGGGGAAAAATCTCTATATTCGCGTTTATTTTTAACCCATAATTTACTGGGAATTGATAAGGTATTTAAAGCAGATGCAGACGGTAATTATTTAACGCAATCGGCGAAAATCAGCGACCATTTACCCGTGTTGATGGCTGCGCTGAAGCTCAAAGCTGATGATATCACTGCACTCATGGCTTACGCTAAACTACCCGATGAATTAACAATACCCAATTTATCGGTACTGTATCGCCATAGTTTGCTAGCTAAAATCCTGCATATTAAAATAGCAGACTTGCCAGACGCTTTCACCGTAGGTGCAAGCGAAGCTATGGCGTTATTTGGCAACCCGTTTCCAAGTGCGTGGGACACGCTGTCCGTACTGGAAACTTGGGGAAAAATGGAGGATGCGGGGTTTAATTTTCGCCAACTCAATTATATTATTCAAAATCGCGACGACAAACTGTGTCCCATTGCACCGTCCCAGAGAACTATCCTGCAAGTTACTAAGACGCTTTATGATGGCTTGAATGCAATTGACAGCGACCACCCAAACATAACTGAAGAGAAAAAAGAAGAAGCAATACCTGAATTAGTCCGCGCCAAAACTGGGTTATTTTTTGAATCATCAATAGTGGAGCAAATTATCGGTTTGCTCGAAGGGACAACGGTTTACGCTACTAACGCGCCCTTAAACTTGACAATTGAAATTCCAGAGTCACAAAAAACCCTTGCCAAAAAACTCAAATATAGCTACCAGAAAGATGCAACTCCACCCAATGCGGGACTCCAGGTAACAGGTATTCTCACCGAGGAAGAAAAAACCCAGGCTAAAGCACTGTCTAGCGATCCAAATTGGGCAAAAGCAATCGATCGCGTTAGCAAACAGCCGCAAAATATCTTTAATGACATACTATTCGGTATTTTCCCTAACCCAACAGAGGTGAAAGAAAAATTACTTGCGGGTGACATTCTTCCCCCTGATGGAAATACAGCCCTCGATAAAAGATTCTACTTCCTGAATAATTTTCTGCCCTTCTTGCGGAAGCATTTAGCACATCGGTTGATTGTCGATACCCTAGCAAGTGCTATGAGTTTACCAACAGATGTCACAGACGTACTGTTATCTAATTTACTCACTGTCGGGACATCGAATCAATCCGCCATTAGCGTATTAGAGCAAATCAAAGTTCAGTCAATAGCAAATGGGAGCAACTGGAAAGGCTACTTAATTCCACCAACAAACGAAGCCTATGCATTCGTTGCGACCAGTGAAACTCAACCGTTACCCCTGATGCTAGACGGTGAGTTAATTCCCTTCAAATATCAGCAAGAAGACCCATCTAACGTTTGGTCAACCGATCCAACATCCAAATTAAAAGCAGGGAAATTATACTGGCTAGAAGTAAGTGGTCAGCAACCCCAACATATTCAATGGAAAACAGCGACCTTAGCCAAAGCTAATATTCCCACATCCGCCCTATTACCTGATTACTCGCAAGGGTCAGATGTAGAAGAAATATTTATCAAACTGTTTAAAGCAGCTTTGGTCATCAATGGCTTTAACTTGAGTGCGGATGAGGTGACTTATTGGCAAACCCACGCCGATGATTTCGATGGGTTTAACATTAATGTAATTACTTTAAAACATTGGTTGCGGCTACAGGCATATACCACTCTCCGCAGCAGCTTACCCAAAACTGAAACCAACTTACTGGAATTATTCGATTGGGCTACTAAGGCTACTGATGCGACAGAACTAAGCAAGAAAATTGCTGATGTAACCACATGGAAGCAAGACAATATTGAAGAATTAATCAAAGCCGAACATTTTGACCTGAAACGCCCAGAGGCTTTTCGCAATGAGATAAATTTAGTCAAGCTTCAACACGCATTAGTAGTAGCCGATAAAATCGCTGTTGATATCGATCGATTATTTGAGTGGGCAAAACCAACATCGAAGTTTTGGGTATGTCACCAAATTGCCGAATCGATCCGCAAAGCCATCCGCGCTCGTTACGACCAAGAAGATTGGGAACAGGTCGTTAAACCCCTCAACGACGAACTGCGCGAACATCAAAAATTAGCCCTAATTGCCTATCTACTGGTGCAGGATGATTTGAGAAAATGGGGTGTTATTGATGCTGATAGCTTATTTGAATTTTTCCTAATAGACGTGCAGATGGATGCTTGCATGGAAACCTCCCGCATCAAACAGGCAATTTTTAGTGTGCAGTTATTTATCCAACGGTGTTTTCTAGGGTTAGAAGAAAAATATGGCGTGAAGAATGAGGATATCGATCGCGATCGCTGGGAGTGGATGCAACGTTACCGCGTTTGGGAAGCAAATCACAAGGTGTTCCTCTACCCGGAAAACTGGATTGAACCTGCACTTCGCGACGATAAAAGCCCATTCTACAAAGAACTGGAATCGGAATTATTGCAGAAGGACATCAACACGCAAACCGTCCAAGATGCAATGAAAAGCTACTTGTTCAAAGTGGACGAGGTAGCAAACTTGAAAGTAGTGGGGCTATTTGTTGAATACGAAAAAAATCAAGATGGGGCTGAAGTCCCAATTAAACTACATATTTTTGCCAGAACCCGAAATGCACCATACTTTTTCTATTATCGATATTTTCATGTAGGTGAAGAAAATTGGTATTCCTGGGAAAAAATGCAAGTGGATATTCCCAGTTATGATGAAGAAAATAAAGATAATGGGACTATTGAGAAAAATGGAACATACTTAATTCCAGTTGTTTGGAATCAGCGTTTGTTGATTTTCTTCCCACAATTTATGAAGAAAACGTCACCGAATCCACCGAACAACGATAAGACATTTGAAGAAATTGGAGAAACAAGTCCATCAGACAACAAGCCGATTGAATATTGGGAAATGAAGATGGCTTGGAGCGAATATCGTAATGGAAAATGGACACAAAAGCAAGTTTCTGCTGAAGCTATTTATGATCCCAATCCTCCTACTCCTGTTCCCTTACCAGATATCAGTTCTTATGAATTTATTCCCCGGTTAGATACAACTTCTTCAAGTCCTCGCGTTGTTATTGACATTCATCGAAATAGTACTCTACCGAATGCATTCCAGTTTACAGGTAGTCAAATCAGCAAAACCAACAAGGTTGGAGACTTTGCCATTAATAGAGATTTTCATTACGACAGCACACCAAATATTTACTCTATCCAAGCCAAAAATGACGACAACCCAGCACTTTTTAGTACAGCACCTTATTTTAAAGATGAAACGACGAGCGGGTTTATCAAAATAGATCCAGTTTCTAGCGAACTGAATTTCTATCATCCATTTGCCCACGAACTGTTAAGTAAACTGATGGCTGGCAACCTTGATGCCTTATTTAACTACTACCTTAACAATGTGACAGATCGTGATGATGCCTACGGAGCATATAATGACGTAAATTCTGGCGGGAAAAAACTTTACCATGAGTTGAAACGGTCTTACTCTCTATATAACTGGGAAGGTGCTTTTCATGCACCAATGCAACTGGTTGACCGCTTACTACAATCACAGCAATTTGAACAAGCACTAAAAATGTGCCACTACGTTTTTAATCCCTTTGCAAAAGGTTTTGACAACAAGCGTTTCTGGCAATTTGCACCGTTCAAGGAAGTTGACGCTGAGAATGTGCTAGAAAAATTATTTATCGGATTACAACCCAACACCCCTGATAATACGCCAAATCAGCAAATCAACGAATGGCGAGATAAACCATTTCAACCCCATGTAATAGCGCGATCGCGTCCTGTTGCTTACATGAAGTGGGTGGTGATGAAATATATCGAAATCCTCATTGCTTGGGGTGATTATTTATTCCGCCAAGATACCATCGAAACCCTCAACCAAGCTACACAACTTTATGTACTAGCAGCTCATATCTACGGACCGAGGGGACACAAAATTCCTAAGCGGGGCAAAATTTAACCTCAAACTTACAGGTCGCTGTTAGACAAATGGGACGCTTTTGGTAATGCAATGGTTGAATTAGAACTAGCGTTTCCTTTTAGTAATCAAACCCCATTCCCCATTGGTGTAAGCAACGGTGTTGTAGGGCTGGCTAATATCTTTGGTTTTGCCACTTCGCTGTACTTCTGCATCCCCGATAATCCCAAATTGCGAGGCTTGCGGGATACTATTGATGACCGCTTGTTCAAAATCCGTCACTGTCAAAATATTGAAGGGGTATTCCGTAAATTACCACTATTTGAGCCGCCTATCGATCCAGCATTATTAGTTCAAGCCGCAGCCCAAGGTCTCAGTTTGGCAAGCGTTTTAAATGACTTGAACAGCCCGATGCCAAACTACCGCTTCTATTACTTACTGCAAAAAGCTTTAGAAGTATGTGCAGAACTAAAATCAATGGGTAACGCCTTTTTATCTGCCAAAGAGAAAAAAGATGCGGAAGCATTATCTCAACTGCGTGCCAAGCACGAAAGCACAATGCACAACCTGCTAATGGAAGTGAAAAAGCAGCAGTTAGAAGAAGCAGGAAAATCTTTAGAAGCTTTGGAACAAAGTCGGAAAAGTCCAGTTTACCGTTTGCAACATTACTTAAAGCTCATTGGTGAAGACTTGGGTAAAGTACCAAATGGTAGTACTGATTTTGGCGAACTCCCCAACCAAATCGAACAACCTGTTGACGAAAGCGGTCTGAAATTGATTGCTTATGAAAAAGAGGAGATGGATAAATCAGTGCAGGTTGCTGATAAACAAGTTGATGTTGGACGGGTTGAAAGTATTGCAAGTATTTTACACGCAATACCAACAATAGGTGCTTTTGCTACACCTATTGGAGTTGGAGCAAATTTCACAATTGGTGGTTCAAATTTTGGAAGTGCTATGCAAGGTATTGCACGTTGGATGCAGACGGACGCTAACAAACTCTCATTTGAGAGTACTAATGCAGGGCGTAAAGGTGGTTTCCTCCGCCAGTTACAGACCGTGTACAACAAGCAAACGTTGCTGGGTATGAAATCAAAAACATTGACAAACAAATGTTAACCCAACAAATTCGGATTAATATTGCCAACCAAGAAATTACCAACCAGCAACAAAACATTGATAATGCCCAAGAAGTAGAGGAATTTTTGCGTAATAAGTATACTAACGAAGAACTCTACACATGGATGGAAGGGCAGATTCAAACATTGTATTATCAAGCTTATACCCTAGCCTATGAGTTAGCAAAGAAAGCAGAAAAAGTCTTTCGTTTCGAGCGAGGATTAACGACATCTAACTTCATCCAGTTTGGCTATTGGGATACTGCCCACAACGGGTTACTATCTGGTGAACGGTTATACATCGGTTTAAAACAACTTGAAGGCGCCTATCAAGAAAAACGTGGCTATGATTACGAAGTTACAAAACACGTTTCGCTACGGCAAATTAATCCTTTAGCATTAATTGAACTCAAAGAAACTGGAAAGTGCGAATTTGCCATACCAGAAGTACTATTCGATATGGATCATCCCGGTCACTACATGCGTCGCATTAAATCCGTAGCTTTGACAGTTCCCTGTGTTGTTGGTCCTTATACCAGCCTTAATTGCACCCTGCGATTATTGGAACACAAATTTAGAACAAGTGCGATCGCCAAGGATAAAAACGACTACCTCGAAAAAACTGATACACCTGACGACCGCTTTAGTACAGTGAATGTACCAATAACCTCAATTGCCGTTAGTTCGGGACAAAACGATAGTGGGGTATTTGAACTCAACTTCAAAGACGAACGCTATATTCCCTTTGAAGGAGCAGGTGTTATCAGCAAATGGCGGATTGAACTACCCGAAACCTTCCGACAATTCGACTATGACACTATTTCAGATGTCGTCTTGCATATACGCTACACAACCTTAGATGGTGGAGACAAGCTCAAAGTTCCTGCTGCTAATTCCGTCCAGGAATATATCAAGAGCGTGGAAGAACTAAGCCGCGAAGATGGCTTATTTGCAGCCTTCGACCTCAAACATGATTTTCCTAGTGAATGGTATAATGCGATGCAATCTACTACTGATGCCAACGAACGGCTGTTAGCATTAAACAACTTGTATGAAAGATTGCCTATCTTTACAAAAGGGCGGAAAGCAGAGAAAATTCATGCAACTGATGTATACTTATTTACAGATGCAGTAATTTCAGCTTCTAAATTAATATTGAAACAAGCTACAAATGAGATTGCTTTTTCAGATGGAACACCAGTGGGAGAAACGATGAAATCTTTTTTGATCAAAGACAATAATCTTCCAATGAATAGCTGGGAGTTGAAGATTCAAGACCAAGAAACTAAAATTGACAAACTTTGGTTAGTCGTTAGATATGTATTGAAGTGAATCATTTTCTCCTTGCTTATTGACGTTTAGCTTTGCTGTGATAACCAACGCTACAGCGAAGCTGAACACCATTAAAAGCAGACTAATAAGGGCTTGCTGAATAAATCATAAGCCTTGTCAGATAAGGCTTTCAAACATTTTTCTCCTTTTCTTATACGAGCTTACGTCATATATTGGCTCAAAATCATTACACTTTTTTAAAAAATTATTGCTTCATATCCTTTACGCTTACATCGGAATGATAAAAAGTATGTGCAAAAAAACTCTGCGTTCCTCTGCGTTTACCTCCGCGTCACTTTGCGTTAAAAATATATAATTCCAATACAAACGCATTTGATATCAATTTAGAATTCAAGCCGTGAAACCTACTATTTTTCGATCTGTGTAGGTTCTATTTTAGATTTCTACGCTTTTTCAGCAAGCCCCTATTAGTTAACCTTTTGATTACCAAAACTCAGGTATTTCAAGCTGGGTAAAGAATATATAGCGTTTCCCAGGTAACTGAAGTACACTTAAACTTCGCCTATCGCCTAAAAAATTATAGAAAATAAAAGCGCTCCGTCTGGCGGGGTGGTCCTATGAATCATCAACAAAAATAATTTCCCGTAGCGAATATTTCTTACCCGAACATTTTTTGATCGGTTCCTCAACTCGAACGGAACGCATTAAAAAGCTCACAGTCTTTGTGTAAGCAAAACTTGGCGCATGAATTAATCCGAAAAACGAGCTTGCTGAAAGTGTCTTGAGAGCAGATTTTCTACGCGGCAATTTTTGCTCTAACTCAACACTCAACGTTTGTGCTATTGCATAAGCCAGCAATGGTGGAACGCTATTCCCTATGGCTTTGTGAGCAGCAAGCTTACTCGTCCCGAAATCAAACCAGTCTGGAAAACTATGTAACCTTGCAGCTTCGCGAACTGTTATAACTCTCG